>JADEYI010000099.1_pt1 | contig 162374 bp, 224 predicted proteins | sample 8542331 | NCBI WGS metagenome assembly JADEYI01 (sample SAMN16510988, study PRJNA670497) | mine drainage metagenome | isolation source: biofilm near Copperflume 1 | place: Germany: Marsberg coppermine Kilianstollen | collected 2018-02 | reverse complement strand
GGAGTTTGCCTCAATTAATCATTATATTAGCTACTCATCCCAAAGGCAAGGAGGTCTGACCTCTTGGCTACGAATATCTCAAAGCTGGCGACCTCCTCATCGTAAACGCCAAGAGGGAAATTTGTCTTTGCGGCGCGGCCCTTCTCAATGATGAGGGCCCTGTCGTACTGGCGCGCTGCTTCCTCCTCAGTCTCGTGTATGCCGAAGGACACCTGTGCCACATGTTGAAGAACTCCCAATCCATCACATCTATATCAGCCTTGCTCACCACCACTCAAGATACAATTGCAACAGAGCGGCCTGAGAGGGACCAGGATCCAAATTGAGCTCCCGCCCACGACTGCTTGGATTTGGCAAGCCCAAGAAGGGGTAAAACTTTCTTGGAGCCTCCACCTGCAGCATGTCTGCTGACGCACCTTGTCTCTCTAGGCAGAAAGCGCACATTATCATAGGGACACTAATGATGACCTCAGAAAGACTGGACATATTGTCGATATAAGGTGTGACACGCACGTTCTTGCGGTCGCCGAAGGTGCCGATGCGCGCCTCCCAGTGGCCGGCCTGGCCCGAGACCCCCCTGAACCGCGACCGGCCGCGCGAGAACGCGCTGCTGCGCCGCCGCACCCACGCCACTATCTCCTCCTGCATGCATGCACCCACCGCGCATGGCTGCACACCTCCCAGCTGCACACTTGTTCTTGGACAGCTTGTAATGCAACGCACCATGCACGGGGCTGATTGCAGGAGCTAGGGCTGTATTACTGTTCAGGCCAGGGAGCATCGCAGGGGAGTCAGGCATGCATGAGCACTCTCAGAAGAGTTTCTGGTGTTTTTTTTAATGCACTCTTGATGCACGCTCTAAATTTTGTGCTCTTCTGCTTGGACTGATTTTGTATATTTATTTATCTTCTCTTAATCTAATTTTGGGCAGGTAGGATGGAAAGGGCAGGGCAGGGCACCCTGGAGGAGCCGCGGATCTCGGACAGGTTGCCCTCGTAGTCGGCCGCGGCAAAGTTGGTGGGCACGGATGGGCCCTTGCACGCCAGCGCTGCCAGGTCGTACGCGCGCGCAGCGTCCTCCTCGTTCACATAGCCGCCCAGGTACATCTGCTTGCCCGACAGCCACAGCGACGCCTCCCACCGCTGCGTCAGCCTGCAGCAGAGCCCGCCGCTAAGTTCTTACATCCCAACAACTTGCGTCCTTGTAAGGAGATCCTCTGCTTTCACAAACATCATCATGGTCACCTGGTGCGTCAGGGTCCACAGGGATCCATGAGTAGAAAGGGGCAGCATCACTTGGGTACTTGCGCACATAGCAGCATGCGTGCAAGATCAAGATGATCAGTCACATTACATCGCTTCTAGCCTGCTTAGGGCTGAGTTGCTGTCCGACTCTCATTCTCAGGGTCAGTGCCTGCATGTCATCTGAGCAAGTGCATGTGCTGGCATCCCATTGAGCAGAGGTGCTGCGAAGTGCACCTGTGTCGTGAGACACCCCTGAAGACGGAGGACGCGGCTGCTCCGGGCTGCCGTTTCTGAGCGCCGCCGCCGGCACCGGCGCTGATGCGCGCGCTCCCCTTCGCCGCCTTGCTGGGCGGCGCCGCTGCGCTCTTGCGGTCCGCACCTGAACCAAGCAGAAAACTCCAACACAATGATTGTTTGATTTTTTGGTGTAATTCCCCAGCTTTCACTATTGCACCAGCTGTTGATGAGCATGCAGGGTAATCGGCGAGGAGTGTGTAGACAAGAAAATATAGAGTAATCAAGCCCCAGATTTTATCAGAAGCATGTGTTGATTTTTCTTGGTGTTGAGGAGCACAGTGACTGACCTGTGGGGCTGTCATCCTTGTCCAAGAAATCTTCATCTGCGGCATCCAGCGAGCGCTTGGAGGGCAGGCGCACTCGTCCAGCCCGCGTCAAGGTAACCCCTGCCATCGCCTCTCCCTCTGTTCCGCCTTGGGAAGCTTCGGCGGCGGCTTCCCCCCTGCCGCCCCTGAGCCCCTGCCGAGCGGCCCTGGGCTTGCCCCGGTGCGCCCCCGGGTCCGACGCGCCGCGGCTGGCGTCGGGCCAGGCGGCTGCGGCGTCCGATGGGGCCGTGTGCGCCCTCTCGAGCGGCTGCCGCCGCGGCCGGCCCGGCCGCCGCTCGGGCCTGCCGCTCCCCCCGCGCGCGTCGGCGAACAGCGTCCGCGCTGGGTCCGGCGAGGCCCCCGGCAATGGAAACTGCTGAGCTGGCGCGTGCAAGTCCCCTTCCTGCTCCTGACGGCTGCCCTGGAACCAGGTGGTGAAGGAGATGGTCTGACCCAGCCAGGGAGGTACTAGATTGGGCGGCGCCGTTGTACTACACGGCGAAGATGTCTCCCTCTTCGGCCGGCCCGCTGCCTTGGTTGGGCTCGGAGGCAGTGACCCCGGCCAGCAGCTGGGAGCGGCAGCGTGGTTTTGTTGTGCAGAGGCCTGCTGCGCCATGCTGAGTAACTCTCCCAAGCCGGCGTTGGCCGGCGATGGCGCTCCCTGTGCTAAATGGAATGGGAATGGCAGGCTTCGTGGCTGTGCGGCAGGTGCCGCCTCTTGGCGCTGGGCCTGCTCCCAGCGCTGCACCTGCTCGCGGTACTCGCCTAGAGAGGCCTCCTTCTGCTCCAGGCTGCCTGCGCTCGCTGGGCTGGGCTCCCCTGCAGGGGCACTGCTCCGCGGTTCAGCGTGGCCTGTGCTCTGACGCACCTCACTGACTGGCAGCAGCCTCTCCGCAAGTGCCAGCGTCCAGTTCCCGTCATCCTGCTGTCCCTGCTCACCAGAGATCAAACGTGAGGCACGGGCCCTGTTGGACTCTGCAAGGTATAGTCCGAAAAGTGGAGTGTAATTTGTGGTACCTGCCAACGCAGCAGGAAGTTCCAGTCCTCGGCGGACAAGTCATTCGTCTTCGCTTCAGCGCTACCCCCTCGGCTCCTTCTCCTTGTCTTTTGCTGGCTGTCATTCTTCTTGCTCTCTGTGCCGCCAGACGGCATTCGTCTCCACAGCACATAAAGGGAACGGCGCCCAGCCTGTATAATCGCCAATGATAAATTCAGAATGGACGACTTTCAAGTCAATTAATCTTCAGATTGGGGCAAACATGCTATGGCTCCGGATCAATTCCGAAAGGGATGTCACGGAATGCCCACGTGAGTCTAAAGAAAGGGACAACTTGTGCTTCCTTGGACATCCAATCACTTGCAGCTTAAGATAATTTGTACCTCTGCGGGCTTTGGGAGGCGTTCGCAGGGCAACGCCCGGCGTGGAAGGCTTCCGGAAGTCTGCACCGCCACTATTGGAATGTGATGCCTCGAAATATCAGGTCGCTATTATTGGTCCGTTGCTTTTGAAAAGTTATCTAATTATTGTGGAGATTATAGCTCGAGGCGTTAGAGACCAATCAAAGGGGACTATTGTAAGGTGACTCTACTCGGCATGTGTCCATCAAGGATTTCTCCGAAAGCCAAAAGGAGGGTCTGAAGACCACTCAGGAGCAGAATAACGATGCTGAACAGAACTCACAAATAAATGTTACATGCTACGGTGATTCTAGAAATCCAATAAAGGGGAAGGCTCGTATCTCCCTGCTGCTGGCCACGCTCAGCCAGCATGCTGACATCAGCAACCCCCAATGATGACTGTCGGTTCCATGATCCAATGGCCATGACCTGCCAACATGCGCATCAGTCCTTCCCTTTGATAACAATTACAAGCTGAGAAGTGCAATATCAACCATCATGTTTATTTTTGTACGTAGGGCCAGGCCTCTTAAGAGCTTGGCAAACTGCGCTGCAGCTTCCCCAACACCGAACCCATAATTGGTCCGGTGACCAAGACACCCATGCACCATGTCTTGCGCAAATCAGCGCTGCAACAAATAGAAAAGCAGCTGGTGGCAACGCTCCATACAGCCTGCCACCGCCGCATATGCATCAGATTCAAGCGTCAAGCAGTTCTAGCAAGAAATTGTATCATCACCAAAGATTGACTGCAATCCTCATCTATACGCCACTTGCCAATTGTTAGCATTCAATTTTTAATTCACTACTTTTCATCTATGTCTTGACTGAGGAAGGGAATCTGGAAAGATCTGAATACCGATCCTGGCATATTTGGTACTGCCATACCAAACTGGACACAGATGTGATCTATCTAGCTTCCAACAAGTACAACACTCTGACAATGGCAGAATACCATCATTCACCATCACAATATCATGGCAAAATCCCTCTCCGCATGCTGCATCTCCTAGAGGGTGGAGCTGTCTCGCCTCTCCCCCAGGATGCTGCCTGGAGGCAGCTCTGTGATGAGCGCTGCACGCGCCGCTTCTAGCTGATCTGAGTTCTTGCTCTCAAGCGACAGAATGATGCCTGCCCCATCGCTGGAACCCTCAACCTGCAAGACACCCACATGCTGTCATTATCAAATTGCCAAATTGCCCCAAGGGGCAACCTATTTCTTCCATGGAGCTGGGCCACTGCAGAGTGAGTGCTGGCATGCAGCAGCTGATGCAGCTGAGGTTGACGCTGGACAAAGACAAAGGCAGACTTTGGAGAGGGGCTCACAGGATAGGAGCCGATGCCGACAGAGCCTTCAAATCTGGCACTCAGGCGCTGCAGAGTGGGCGCCACGGCCGTCTCATCATCTGTTGACAGCCTCAGGCTCACGCTGTGGAATGGCTCTAATCGGCCAGTGGCGGATGTTAGGTGCTCCTTGACGGCCTGCAGTAACAGAGCTTCTCATACTGTCAGCCTCACAGATTGCTAGGTGCTTCACTTTGCATCTAACGTTATGGAAGACTGTTTGACGTGAAGTTAGAGAATAGTGCAGGAATTCTTAGGCAGCTGCTTTGGCCGCTACAACACAAACTTTTGGGACGATGAGTGCTCCCTGTAATGCCTACCTTCCACTTGATCTGCAGCAAATGTGGGACCCCTGGGAGGACATAGATGTTGCGGCAGAGCAGCACAGGAAAGGGGGAGGGCCGCCCATCGGCCATCTTGTAGTCCACTGTGGTCAACTCCCCTGTGTCAGATGCTTCTTCAAACAAATATCTCAAAAGTACCTGCTGCAAAGAGGAATGCACGCAAAGGATCTCAAGCAAGCCGCACCAAAAAGCATTCACCTGATGGGGCTTCGGCCATCTTCAAGTGCGAGTGCGTCACATTGCTGCCGAAGAATATTCGCAGCCTGTGCTCCAGATCTTGATCTCTGCCCCACAGAGAACATAAGGGGTAATCAGTAAGCAGCTCTGCCACAAGGCATGTCTTGTGAGGTTTGCACGAGATTGTGAGTAATCTTGCATCAAAACATAAGTGCGAAATGTCACACCTGGTGAGCTGGTGATCTAAGGCATCTGCAACGCCCTGCATGGTGACATCATCCACAGTGGGGCCGAGACCACCGGAGGTGATTACAACATCATACACCTTGGACACTGCGCGCAGCTCGGCTGAGATGGCTGCCACCTCATCTGGCAGTACAGACACCTGTCCCCACCCACAGCCCCTGCTGTCAGAGACCCTCTTTCCTGAATGACATGAACAGTGTCTTTTGTCTCCCTTAGCATTGTAGGTCACTCATTGCATTGGAGAAGCCATGCAACTTATTCCCAAGACGGCCCCGTTCTTACAACCGCAAGAGGGTATGACCTCACTGCAATGCTTGTCAGCCGTGCGGGTGTGTTGAACTCACAGACCTTGGCGACCTGCCAGCCGATGGCGTGCAGCTCCCGGCAGAGGAAGGGTGTGTTGACGTCCTCCACTTTGCCGGACAGGATCTCGTCGCCGATGATGACTAAGGCGGCCGTGGACGCGATGGCGCGCGGCGTCGACGGCTGCTCAGCGGCCGCGCATGTGCGGCCGGCCCTCTCCATGCGGATGTCGTACAGCAGATGCGCCGGTGCATATGACCCGTCCTCCTTCCTCAGCGCACTGCATCCCATTCCAGGAACGGTCTTTGCACCAGTTTGCGCCTGCTATTGTTCACTGCCCTGTTCCACGAATTTTGCATGCTGGAAATTTGGCAGTCCGCAGTGTTGCAGCACTGCTCTGCAGACAGATGTTCGCACCTGTACCCATGAGCAGAATGCACTGTACATTGGAGACAGCATAAAATTAGACAGGTTGCAGCAAGGCGCTGTGGCTGACCTGTTTGGGCGGGTGTTGTCGACAGAGCCCAGGGAGGTGAAGCCGTTGTCATACAAGGAGCAGTAGGGCACCCACGTGGCTCGAAGGAACGCCCAAACGTCTGCATATGTCCAGCCCAGAATGGGGTTCACCCGCATGAAGGGCGGCCACCCAGGACTGCTGGGGCAGAATTCATCCTGGCCATGTGCGTTGGGGTCTCCCCTGCAGCCACGACACCCTTGCTGACCTTCAGCGTGATCATGATGTTGCACCTAGTCCATCATCAGGGGAAGAAATGGAGTCACTCATTGCTCGACTTTTGGCTGCCGGACCTGCGGGTCCCCAGGAAGATGGCACGGACGCCGGATACAGACACGAGTTGCTCCAGGCCGGCCTTGAAGTCCCCATGCATCTTCCGCACTTGCAGCTCATATTGTGCATTCATGGCGTGCACAAACTCCAGGACTTCTGTGAAATCATCTCTACGCTCGAAGAAGAAGCTGAGGATTCCTCCAAGGCCTGGTCCATAGACAGCCGACTTCAGCTCACCAAAAAGACTGAGAGAGCATACAGATGGCAGCCATGTTGTCAAGTAAGAGATTTGTAGTTGCGGTCTGTGGACTTCACGTGGTGACTGGCACACACTCACCTGAGAGGGGAGATCTGCATACTCCGTTGCAAAGAGGTAGGCCTGCATTTCTAAGGGCCATTGCTGCTCTGAGAACATGCAGTACGACTGTTGAATCCTTGCCACCGTTGAAGCTAAAAGCCGAAGCAGTGACTCTGCAGAACAAAAGTGAAACGCTCAATGCCGGATATTGCGCTTCATAGAAGCAGCTGTTTATGAGCGATTTCTGTTCGCTGCCACAGAGGTGAGATGAGGAAGTTGCTTCACACCCATACAGGTCGACTGTGCGTTGGACGTTTGTGACTGCTTTGAAGAATTTAATCTTCAGATGACTATCCTGTAAGGCCTCGATTGCTTGAACGATCTCCATCAGGATGCTGCGATGATCTCACCACCATGCAATAGTCTAAGAATGAACAAGAATCCGAGACAACGTCCTCACATGGGTTGGCATCGGCTAGTACCAACGATTGGGAGTACTGCTTATTTAGTACCAAGTAATTGCTAATAAGTTTAATAGGAATGTATGTTGGTAATTAGCGTAATTCTCGGTCTCTGTGGAAGGTCAACAAGAACACTTTGACTGGGTCACGTGCTAGTCATGAGGTCCATATGGGGCTGCGAAATGTTCACCATTGTTTGCGATGGATCTTAAGATGAAGAGAGGTGATATATCATTTTTGACAAACAGTCTAGGCCTTTGAAGTAATACAATAAAATACAATAAAAGTCCCTGTCCATCTCCCATAATTTTTGACATCCCCAGATCAACATTTTCTGTAAACTGATGCATCGATAAATCGGCAAGGTAGCAGGTTGCCAAGAAGTTAATATTAGTAGCTGCTCCAGTCGACATCGCCCAGCATGGGAATTCTCGAGAAGTGAGTTTCGCACGGATCACCATTGGAAATCGGCTGTCCTGTCTTTTCAGATAGCACCAACTGACTGTCTATACTTGTGATCAGGATCAAGGAGATTGAAGATGAAATGGCCAGGACTCAGAAGAACAAGGTCTGTTGAGGCCGCCCTCTTCTTCGCAGTGTCCAATTAGTCTCCTTCCTGCAGCACTAACCCACATTTGTTTGGCATCTAGGCCACAGAGTACCATCTTGGGCAGCTGAAAGCCAAGCTAGCAAAGTTACGGACGGAACTGCAAGCACCGCCAAAGGTGAGCGCTCCTGTGGGAGGTACCTGCTCTGTTCACGCACGGTCTCCAGCGCGCATAATCTTTGTAAGGGTGCCGGCTGCACCCATTGCAGGACTCGAAAGGAGGTGGAGATGGTTTTGAGGTACAGAAATATGGAGATGGGAGATGTGCCCTCATTGGTGAGCAGCCCTCCATTGCCAATAGTTTTTTCATTCCATGTTTGTGATCTTTCAAGCGCCACACCTTTATGGAACCTTCATATTCAGCCCCTGACGCAGCTGTCTTGCGTGTAGGCTTTCCATCTGTGGGGAAGTCCACAATCTTAACAGTCCTGACCGGTACCAAGTCTGAGGTTGCCGCGTACGAGTTCACAACGCTGACCTGCATTCCGGGCATCATCCACTACAATGAGGCCAAGATCCAGCTGCTGGATCTCCCCGGTATCATTGAGGGTGCTGCGCAAGGCAAAGGTGCGAGCAGCCGCCTGTTTTCTGGCCCCAATTTGTAGCAGCCGCAGTGGCCTCATTGCCCAATCGAATCACCCCACACCAGGATGTAAGTTGTGGTTCAGCACCGTCAAAACGGCAGCCATGCATGAATGCATCAGAGTTGCCGCCGGTGCCAATGCCAGCAAGTTTTGGGCAATGCAGCATTCCGGCAAGTCAAGGACTCACACTTAGTATTTAAAAATTGAAACGAAAACAGTCCAGAGTCGGCTGGACGGAAGGAGTCAGCTATCTCTGTTCGACATGGCATGCGCAAGGGAGTGGCAGCGAGCAGAGGGGTGGTGTGCAGGGCGCGGGCGGCAGGTGATAGCGGTGTGCAAGAGCGCGGATCTGCTGCTGATGGTGCTGGACGCGAGCCGGCCGCACGCGCACCGGCGCATTCTCACTGAGGAGCTGGAGAGCGTGGGTATTCGCCTGAACCGCCGACCGCCCGCCATTTACTACAAGAAGAAGAAGACCGGCGGCATCTCCTTCAACGCCACCGTGCCCCTCAGCCGCATGGACGAGAAGCTCTGCCAGCGCATCCTGCAGGTGCTTTCTTGCCCATCCGATTCTCATTCACCGACAGCTTCGCTGCAATCTATTAGGGGGTAGTAGCTGTGCATGGCAAGCCACAAGATGCGACGAGTGCTGCAGGCATTTGAAAATATACAAAAACTCTATGCGTACAACTCATTGCTACAGTAGAGATGTTGAGGGGTGTTCTTTATTGAATGCGTGTGTGTGGAAACGCAGGAGTACAAGATCCACAATGCGGAGGTGCTGTTTCGGGAGGACTGCGATGCGGATGACCTGATCGATGTCATTGAGGGCAACCGCCGCTACATCAAATGCCTGTGATTGCCCACTTCCCCCTGCATGCTGCCTTGTTTCAGCACAGTACGACACTAGTCATCAACCTCACCCGCTTCATGCAAGGTCCAGACAAGAACAATGAAGAGCAGGTCAATGAATAAGGCCAAGGATCAGAAGGTGCTTGAGTTGTTAGTTGCCGTCCAGTCCCGTCTTCTTGCTTGCCTCCTCAGCCTGGCCAAGGAGCTGCATAAATACGGCCAAAAGTTGAGCCAGGCGTGCTGCAGTGCAAACACCTGTATACATGGTAACAAACTTGTGCAGGTGCCGAAAGTTGAGTTGCCGGTGCTGCTGTGCAGGTACGTGTACAACAAGATCGACGTGTGCAGCGTGGAGGAGGTGGACGCCATAGCGCGCATGCCCAACTCCATCCCCTGCTCCGCCTTCCAGGAGCTCAACATGGACGGCCTGCTGGAGCGCATGTGGGACATGATGGCCCTCGTCCGCGCCTACACCAAAAAGGTGCCGCCCCTTTTCCCGCTCTGTATCAAGGCTGTACTATGTCTAATCATACTGTATTCTATATCTGTATCCAGGGGTTGAGATATAGATCTGGGTATTGCTCTTGCCTTCTCCCTGCTGAATTCAGTCGGAAAGCATGCAAGGCACTTCCAGCCTTGTGGGAATTAGGGTCACTGAGAGTTACTTGTGTGGTGTGCAGGTTGGGGGCAAGCCGGACTTTGCGGACCCCGTGGTGCTGTCTGCGGACAGAGGGGGCACCAGTATCGAGGCGCTGTGCACGCAGATCCACAAGAGCCTCGTAGCAGACTTCTCCTACTCGCTCGTCTGGGGAACCAGCTCCAAGCACTATCCGCAGCGGTGTGCATACCCCTGCTTGGTTCACCATGTAATATATGTCCCTGGCCTCCCGTCAACACAGATGGCCTCTAGAGCACCGTTCTCACAGCCTGCATAGCAGGGATGCGGCAAAAGGCAAGCCTTGCTCAAGCAAGTGGGTACTGGAGACAATTGAGCACCAAGGGAGCATAACACACACAGAGATACCATCATACAATTCTTCTGCTGCTGCCTCATGTACAACGGTCTTCTTTCATAGTTGGGTAGTGTGTTGGTGGCTTCAATGGCATGCGAAGTATCTAAAGCAAGGGGAATGCTGCTGTTGTCCAGGTGTGGGCTGAGCCACGTGCTGGAGGATGAGGATGTGGTGCAGATAGTGAAGCGCAAGGTCACCACAGGGGGCGAGGATGGCAAGGGGCGCTTCAAGACCACATCGAACAAGCCGCTGCGCATTTCTGACAGGGAAAAGAAGGTTGCCCTCAAGACCTGAGGGGTGTGCTTTGGGTTATCTTGTAGAAGCTGAACGCTTACTGAACTCAATATGTGGAACATTCAAAATGAACTGAGAAGTAGACGCTTCAATGTATATTTGAAAGCAAACCTTGTCGCGGACTCGGAGAAGGTTTTGGGGCCATTTGGCTATGATCACGTATGCTAATGCTTCTAGCATGCAAGCGACATGACTGCAATGTGTTCTGAAAGCATATTTGATTAAGCATGTTCCATGTGGCAGTGATTGAGCAAGCAGAAATGATGTTACCAACGCTGACACGTGGTGGTTTATGAAAGCTTCCAACTAACAATTTGTGCATGCCTAAGCTGCTGCATGCGCCTGCACTTTCCGGCGCTAGAACAGCACAACACCATGGATCAGAAGTGTATACTCCACAGAAAACAACAAGCTTAAAGACAATGTTCGGTTTGAAGCTGTGCTCAATTTACCCTCAAAGCTGGGTGAGGAAAACAAGGCTTCCATCATCTTAAAACAAAATCACTTGAGGGTTGCTGCCTTGAAGGTCCGATCATTGAACTGCAACGTTCAGAAAATGACTCTGTCCTCCATGTCATCATAGTAGATATCCGTGGTCTCATCATCAGCCAGCTCCTGGATCACCTTTCGGAGCTGGATGACCGAACAGGGCGTGCTCTGCAGATAGGGCAGTATCTTGTTGTGGACCTCAGGGACCTGCAGACACATCCAGCATCAGCTCTGCGGCTGTCACCGTCAGAAATACTTTGGAGCTACGTCTCAAGCCTACACATAATCAGCGCCAAAAGAGCAATTTCAGCAGCACCCGCCTAGGCCAGCATTTATTCTGCAGACACCTGAATTCCTGGGCTGTACCTTGCAGGCCACCGTCAGGTGTTGGCACTCTGGTGTGCTGTAGAACGCACCCAACGCACTCTGCAAAGACACACACATCTGAGTAAGTACATGGCAATATTCCAGGACCAGGCACGGCAGGAATACTGTATCCCAGACTAGTCAACACAAGTATCATGTGGGTGCCAGCTAGCAGCAGCAAGCGGCCTGAGAGTCAGGCAGCAATGGCAGCTCACCCTGATGCGCCAGGCGTGCTCCTCCGAGAGGCCGCTGTCCGGCGTGTCAGGCTCCAGCAGGGGGGCCATCAGGCCGCAGCTGGTGGGAGTGCTCACGGCTGCCAGTTGCTTGCCTCCTCTCACCTGCACCCAATTGAAGCTTGAGGGCCGGTGCCACATCAGACCGGACCACGCAATGCGACAGTGCAGGCGAGAGCTGCAAGTAAATGTAGAAGGTGGGCACCTGCTGCGCAGGCATCTGCATGGCTGATGCAGAGCAGGGGGGCGTGTGCGGTGCAGTGTCCAGCTCAGCCTCTGATGTGTGTAGCACTGCAGAGGGCTGCACAGGCAAGACGAGTCAGAATTGGACCCTCCATGGCTGTCTGGGCATGCGGCAACTAAGGAATTGAACAGCAGCTTCTCAGAGTCAAGTGGCCAGGATTTCACGTTACCTGTGGTGTGGACTGGGATGAGCTCTTCCTTGGCTTGACCGCCCACGTAGGAGGCATGACTGGCCCAAAGCCATACATGGGCCTGCAGACAAAATATCGTAAGCAACATCCCACCTTTCAGTGAACTGATGTCGTTGAAAACATCGTTAAGTCAACGATGCAGACAGGGAGATGTCCCCACCTGCCCTTTCGCTTCAGTGCCAGCAGGACATCCATCACAGTGGCTGTGTGGCGCCTTCCATGCTCTGTGATGATGATCATGTCTCGGAGGATGTCTCGCAAGAATTCCCTGAGAGCCTTCATTGCTTCGGAAGGGAAATCAGAGCTCATCCTCTTGACACCTGCAGATTCAACATCCTCCAATTTTCCCACCCTTTACGGTGAAGTACTGCAGCTCGTTTCATCCCTAATGTGTTATGGATGGGATCACCTGCTTTGCGAACCAAGCGTTTGAAGGCTGCTTTTGACACATGCCCACATCTAATTGCCAGTGTCCTGCACAACATGTTCTGCTTCCCTATTGACCGTTTGGGTGTTGACTTCGTCATCTGGGCGTTATTTCTATCGAGGTCTCACACGATGTAAAAGCCGCTGATGTATCTTTCTTCGACTAGGCTCACAAGTTACAAGAGGAGCTCGATGAGGTTTAACACCACCTGTCGGAAGCCCACTTGGAACAGTTGATGCCGAGGCGGATCCCTCCGGACGTCCTGAATAGGAGTGTCGGAACAGGTATCTGCCCTGCAGCTGCTTATGTCGAGGAAGGTGCCGATCTTATCCCATGAAGATGAACTCAGACGAAATCAAAAGCTTTATGGTAGAAGGAACACTTCATATTCAAAATCAAGTGCATAAACTCATCATGACGTCGCCATTTAGCCATTGACCCAGTAGGCATGCATCGTACAATTTGAAGTGATACGACCTCTTGTAAGGCCTTTAGAAGCCTAAATGCTGTCAAATCACGTTCTGAACCATTGTCCACTTCTTTTCAGCGGGCTCCAGGCAGGGTACAATGTGAGATATCCTTGCAGATCAGTCAGATGCAGAAGTGTGAGCACGAGAGCAGACACTGACTTCGAAAGCTTCCTCTTTGAGACCCAGGCACGCATCATAAAGGTGAACCTGCATCATGATTGGAGCAAACTGTAGTGTCCAGATTTGGCAGCTCAGTATTGAGCGCCCTCCCCGCACTGTGAAACAGGCAACCGAGCGTCTGGATGGCGGCACGACCTTCTTGCACGACCCATGGCAGCGTGAAGGAGATGCCTTTAATCCTGGTCACGGCATCACAGCCGTTCTTGAAGGCGGCGACCTCCTCGAGAAGGTCAGTATTGCATGCAGCATGACACATTCGACATAAAGATGTTAAACTCCTCCAGTAAAAAGTTGGATGCCCTCCATGTCGACTTGACACAGAAAGTTGCACTGGTGCAGGCGGCAGTGAATGTCAGCATCGTGCAGGGTACTTTGACGGCTGAGCGCGCAAAGGCGATGAGCAGCCGGGGCCGCGGTATTGATCCTGACGGCGGGCAGGCCTACTCAGCAGCCGCTCTTTCCCTCGTCTACCACCCGGCTCACCCCTTTGTGCCCACTCTCCGCGCAGACGTCCGCTGCTTCAAGGTCTGCTTCTTCCTTCTCTGTGCATGCCCGCCAGAGGCTGAACAGCCCTTCTTTGCTCTCATCTCTTGGCACCAGCAGCAATGGGTGGCGAGAGCACATGTCAATCTCTGCTCCTGATGCTGTAGGTTGGCGATCAGGTGTGGTTTGGGGGCGGCTGTGACCTGACACCTGCGTACCTTTTCGAGGGTGATGCTGCAGAGTTTCACAGGTTTTGGAAGGGCCTGTGTGGAAGGCATCAGGCAAGAATACTTCCCAAAGACGAATGAGTGTCAAGATTTTCCATTGATGCCTTGTGGAGGGATGCTTGTCTGCACCTGGAGCGACATGATACAATAGAAGATGGCTTGCATGCCTCTGCGCAGGCATCATTATACCCGGAGTACAAGAAATGGTGTGATAGCTACTTCTATCTGCCGGCTTGGAAGGAGCACCGTGGCATCGGAGGCATATTCTTCGATGACCTCACCACAGAACAGTCCAGCTTTGACGTAGAACACGTGAGGATGCCCTTATATATCCATGATGATGCAGATTGGCCTGTTCATATTTGCAATCACATGTATGGTAATCGCAATTACAGCAATAAGTGATAGAGTGAACCCTCATGTAAACGCTTTGGCCTCACAGTTTGTGCGAGATGTGGCTGGAGGAATCTTGCCAAGCTGGCAGCCCATTGCTGAGCGGCGAAGGACCGAGGAATACACTCAGCAGCAGCGGCAGTGGCAGCTGCAGCGGCGCGGGGCCTATGTCTGCTTTAATACCCTGTATGATCGCGGCTTCCGCTTCGGTGGGTATATTGCTGTTCCCTGTGATGCCGGCAGTTTGAAGCTGTTGGGACAGGGGCTGTGCTGACATTCAAGTAACGCTAGATCTGTTCTAAGTGACTTCTCTGTACTGCAGGGTTGAACGGAGGCCGCATTGAGTCTCTGATGGTCTCTTTTCCACCCCTTGTTGCCTGGAATTACAAGGTGGTCCCTCAAGAGGGATCCCAAGAGGAGGCCCTACTGCAGGTTCTCAGGAACCCACGAGATTGGTGAGCGGACTGAAGGACACAACAAACAGAAACCTGCTTTTGAGCATTCCTCCAAAATGTAGCAGTCTGCTGTTTGCAGAACAACTGTAGAACTCTAGAGTCTTGCTGCCAGTGGCAGTGCCTACTGATGGCAAGACTGGCAGTTCTCACTGTCAGGGGCCAACTTGGCCAACCTGTGTCCATTGAATGGATACAGATTGCAATCCAATACAATGCCCATTCTCAAAAATGCCATGACCAAATTCCTAAGGTCTAATTTGTGTACTCAACGGTGAACACATCCAGCTGATTGATCCCAGCATTGTGACCCGACCTCTACTCCTCGTCTGTTGCGATTGCACTATTGTCTCAACTCTCCAACTCGAATTAGTAAAAACCGTCTTGCTGACTTAGGACATGATGGGTGACACTCTCCGCTCAGATCACTTGCTCGTCCGCGCGCCTTCCTCTTGCTGCACAGCAATAAAAGTTTCATCAGCACATACCCAGGAGCAGTTGAGTCATGACAGGGCAAGGGATGTGGTCAGGAAGGTGACTCACCCTTGTGTGAATGTTGGGGGATTTGTCATCTCCAACGCTGTACTGACTCTCCGTGAAAGCTGCTTCCGCCTTCCCTGTCTCCCTCATATCCTGCGCTGCCGCTTTCAACTGGGCCTTCCTTTCCTCTCTCCTGTTTAAGCCAGACAGGAATCAAGGGAAAATTCGTGAACTCAGCAAATGGCATAAACCCCTTCCTTATGCATCGCATGTAGCCTGCTCCAATGCAACACAAGAAGATCAGGGCACTTCTCCTCCTTCAGCACATGGGGCAGGAGTTCGGCAGACTCACGCCCTAGCAGCAGCTCCAAGATCCTTTGCAATGGCAGATGGTGCGGACAGAACAAGAGGAAGCACTATTGCGGCAGCAAGTGTAGACCTGTCGACACAAAAGACAGCGACTTGCTCTCATCTACTACCGCATGTGTCATGCTGACGATGCAATTCCCAGAGGGGAAGCAAGAGGCGCCTGGGAGAATGTGTATAAGAACACAACCTTCTGCTGACGTTTTCTTGCTTGGTTGTGGAGCATAAGACCGTCGATCTGCGCATCTCTGCTCGGATATTTTGGGGGGCAACCGAGAAAGGCTTCACATGAGTGCAGGTTGCCATGATCTTGGAGCACTGTGCAGTAGGTGGCCAGATACACAATGCAAATCGAGAGCAGTCCAAGAGGGAAGCTTTAAAGCTCAATCTACTTCCTGTCGCAAAAAAATTGTGGAGATTTCAAGATTTGCCACGGCAGCTTCCAGTAGATTCCTCGGCCTCCCACCCTCAGGCATCAGATCTTTCCCTTCCCAAATGGTCAGAATTCGAGAGATAGGAGTGAGATGGCATCCTTCAAATTAATCATAGACAGTACTTTGTATCTCACAATACTCAGGTCGTAGGTGGACCTTCCACACACACAGTAAACACCCGATCAAGGCACGATCCGGCAAATGAAAACGATCGTTTCGCGATGCAGCAGACTGCTGCATGGAAAGCTTTCCATAATGAAAGCACCGGGTGGGCACCTCTTCAATGCTATATGTAAATCTAAGCGCCTTGTGATTATTATCTGACAGTGTATCACCAACTTATAGCTTGCATCATTGACGTCCATACCCTGGTGCAGATGCATCCGTATGTGCGGTGACCACATCTGCAGTGGAGCGCCTGCGTATTGGGTACGAGGACAGCAAAAACTGGGCGTTTCCTCTACTTGGCTTTGCTGGCCTGGCACTGGGCTGCGGCGCTGCTGCTTGCGAGGCAGATCCGGCAAGTACATTATATTATTACAATTTTGTAAAGGCAGCCACCCTCAGCAGTACCTGTTGCACACCCAATCTTGCTATCAAAGTTCTCAGTCATGTGGTGGTGCTCAGGATGCCCGGGCTGCAAAGGACAGGCTCAGCATACTGCAAGCATGGGAGGCTGTTGATCAGGACTTGTACAGGGATGAGGCAGTCCTCCCCTTACGACACATAGCCTCACGGTGGGTTCATCTCTCTACGTTCTTCATGCATGTTTCTGACTTTGTTCATCTGCGGTGAAGATTTGTCACCATGTGCCATATATTTTCGTGGTGAGACTGTTGGGGAATGATGCTCCTGCAGGCCCACACCACCCACTGTCAGGTGCTCACCTGGTCAGCTTGTCGTCCGCTTCCCTGTCCGCCAGGGAGTGGACCTCTACTCGGTCATGAATGAGATCGCAAGCGCCTTCACCAGCAAGTGCACGCCCGGCAAGGAGGGTAGCAGCCACGCAGTATCCAAGGTGATGCCATATCCATTGTAATTCCTGGCATGTTGCCTCACTCCAAGTCTGTTCCTTATGACCTTTGTGGGGCACCTCAGTTGGCTTCTGTCACTCCGATCAGGGATACTTTCTGTTCTTTGGTCACCACTGGCATGTTTGTTCAATGTGGTCCAGCTCAGCGTAGCCGAGGCAAATTGCTCTCGCATGCATGCAGATCACGGAGGACGACGCCTGGCGCGTGTTCCACTTTGAGTGCGATGCTCCGGGCGGCCCAGCGCATGGTCTGCAGGCCAGGGTGCTGGCACCCAAGCGCCGCCACGGCAGCGCAGAGGTGGAGTTCCAGACGCAGGGTTCCCTGACCGACACTGAACTGGACATCATCACTGCCGCCATGCGCGCCGCCAACGCTTTCGTCAACAAGGTGGTGAATCTGCGCCATCACAGCCCACTTGCGCAAGTGCTCCTGCTTGTCTGTGGGATCTCCCAGCAAGCTCGGAACTTTGTGAAGTGTGAGTTTGCCCTGAGCTGGTGCTTCTGCGCCCTCAGATCCGCCTTTCGGGAGTGCTTTTGCTTCTTTGTAATGACAGGCCAGCATGCTTGCGAGTGTCAAGTGTGGGATTGCTCACATGTGTGGAAAGAAGAGGCTGAATACGAGAGCTCTGGGCGCACTGTGCAGGAGCAGGGCTATAACAGAGTGGACGTGTGGGAGAGTGAGATGAACGAGGTGCGCGAGGGTGTTGCCGGCCTTTTCAGGGAGCTGGAAAGGAGCTTCAGCTTTGGCATCGGCATGCTGCCTGGCATTGAGCGGCACATGGCACGCGAGATGCAGCGGATCTTCGACACCGGGTGAGCTGCCTCAACAGACTGTTGTGACACAACATCTGCACACCTGCTGAACCTCTAAAAAGGGCTGAATAACCTCACACAATGTTTGGCCTTTCAGGGAGACTGGCGAGGCTCTCCCTGCACCGAGGCAGAGCATTCCAACAGGGCCGCAGGAGCACAGCGCAGCGCAGGCCAAGACAGCCGGGGAGGATGCCAACAAAGGCTATGGCAGCGCCGAGGCAGCCGAAGCCGCCGACCGCCTGCTGCAGCTGGGAGTGACGGTCAATCCGCCAGGCAAATCTGGGGCCGTCGACTGGGGCGCTCTGGCAGGCACGCGCCCTGACACACATATTTCATTCCCGTCTCGGCAAAACATTTTTATAGAAAGAGATATGCAGACGTCGAGGCATAGCTAGCACAAGAGTTAAGGAGAAAGGCTGCCTTGCATGTGAAATCACGCAGCAACAATAGAACAATATTGCTAGTCAGGACTGCTAAAATGAAAAATGGCAACATGCAGGTGACCAGCATGCCCTGTGTGCCTGAGCAGGAGCCTGACGGGTATCTTATTTTCTTCCGCACAGGCTATGAGGATGAGAAGAGGACGATTGAGGACACGGTGCTGCTGGCGTTACTGCACCCGGAGGTGTATGATGAGGTGGCCAAGGGCACAAGGCAGCGCGAGGCCGGCAGCACCCGACCGCGCGCTGTGCTCTTCCAGGGTCCGCCGGGTTGCGGCAAAACCACGAGTGCAAAGTGGGTCCAGCCTGACACACCCCTCCTCTGGCACTCACACATGTCAACTCTCTGCTGCAGCCCCCCTCATTCATCTGTGACTCGCTGCCAGATTGACCTTCTAAAGATCCAAGCACCTGGTATGGGAGCCTGGCCCACTCATTGGGGCACTCAGTCTTTGACCATGCTGGCTCGGTTTCCTGGCAGGGTCATTGCATCGCAAGCGGCTGTTCCCCTGGTGTACGTGCCATTGGAGGCCGTGGCGTCCAAGTGGTACGGCGAGTCCGAGCGCAACCTGTCGGAGATCTTCAAGGCGGCAGAGGACCTTGGGGGTGCCATCATCTTCCTGGACGAGATTGACTCCCTGGCCACCCAACGCAGGTTGGGCACCATTTTCCCTTTGCCATGCCTCCTCGTGCATAGCTGTGCTCTGGACATCTTCCCCACAGGGTGGCTGCCTTGAGTTGACTCACTCATCATGACATCAACATCTCAGCTCAGTAAATCAGAAGAGCTAATCACACCTGTCCTGTTCATATCTGGCTGAGTCATGTCAAGAGTTGCCCCACTTAGACGGCTTCTGGCGCCCTGGGTTTCAAAGGAAAACACACGAGTGGCTGATGGTTGTGTGGTGTGGGGCTTGCAGCTCGGAGATGCACGAGGCGACGCGGCGGCTGCTGGGGGTGCTGCTGCGGCAGATGGACGGGTTTGGGCCGCAGTCCAAGAGCGTCATCATTGGAGCCACCAACCGCCGCCAGGACCTCGACCCCGCCCTCCTCTCCCGTTTCGATGCCGCCGTCGACTTTGGCTACCCCGACCAGCAGTGCAGGCACGTGTTCTCCACCTCCTGGGCTGGAACATTATTATCTAGCAGTTCAGTCATACTGCAGTGTCTGCCAAAAGAGGCAAGGTGCAGGTCGGGGGGTGCCACAGGTCCTACATGGTGTTGGAATGGGATACAATATCTTGATTTGTCTGTGAATGGAGGTTGACTGCAAGGTTGAGTGCATCGGGCTGGTGCAAATAGGGTCTGTGCAATGTATGGTGAGTTACTGATGGCGCATCTGCAGGCAGCAGATCCTGAAGCAGCTTGCGCGCCACCTGAGCGACGATGAGCTGGCCGAGCTTGCAGAGCTGACAGGCACGGGGAACATCTCTGGCCGCGACCTGCGCGACATTGCAGAGCAGACAGAGCGCGCATGGGCATCCAAGGTGAATTTCATACCTGTGCACATCGAGCTATGGTGTGTCTGTTGCCGGTCATGGACTTGGTATAAAGTGGGTATCTCTTCATTCTCACAGCCTCTGGGTGACCATCCTGACTTTCCTTGCTTCTGCAGATTGTCCGTGGAGAGATACCAAAGGGGCAGCTGCCTACTGTGGAGGACTACAAGGAATTTGTGGCCAGGCGAATAAAGGAGAAGAAAGCGCCACTTATGATCAAGAATATCATGCCCAGCTTCTATTGAACACCGCTGTCTGCTAGCAACGTCAGGAATTGCTTGCTGGACTTACCCGATCAGTGATATAGGTACCCATCAACGTGACATACCAAGCAACCCACTGAAGAACATTGCCTATTTGCAATTCCAAAAGTTGCGATAAGGGATGGAAACTGGCTGTCGCATGTGCAGGCTGCAAGACAACTCACAATGGACCATGAATATCAATATATATGAGCATGTCAACTGCCTTCTAGGCTAGCATGCATGGGCCCAAAAAGAGGTGTGACATGTGTGATGCCAGGGAAATTTCCTCAAAAGTAGAAGTGATGTCAAGCCACTGTTACAAAAGCGAGAAGTTTATAATGATGCATGCATGCCATGCTTGCCATGCATGCCACGGTCGTTTGGATGTGGACCACTCTCTTCTGAATTGTCACCAGATCCTGCTGCACTAGATCGATACTGCTTGATTGCTCCTGGATCTGCTGGTGGTCACTTTGCATCGCCACAAAAGTAGTCCGAGCTTCGGCAAGAGCACTTTGAACTTTAGAGAATCTCTGTCACATTTCTCTCAAGGTTATAGACTCTTCCAGAGGTGACTGGTAGAGCTTCTAGAATCGACACAGCAAGACCCCTGGTTTTGACATTGTTGATTAGACGGTACAAGTTCCCTTCCTTCATGCTTTTAGTAAAGTGCTTCCGGCATTTAGATGGAATCTCCCCCTTTTTTCATGGAAACTGGGGACCACCGTCCCGAAACCCTAAGCCCGACATCATTCCCCCGACCTAAGGGTTGAGAGGCTTATATTCAGACAGCTCAGTGTGATGAGTCCGCGTCAGCACGCCTTCCTCTTTCCTGCCCCATCGAAACTCTGCTTCACATTCGTGACGAATGATTCGTCGCTATCGTTGTCTTTCTTAGCAACCAGGAGAGCATACCGGCAAGCACTGAACACCAAGGCCGTACCGAGGCTCTGCTCCGCGGCTACCTACCGATCACGTTTTCTACTACTATGGAAGGCTCAGGAATACCTGCGCGTGCTGCTGGCCGGCAGCAGGTTCTGCTGAATCATCTGCGTCCGGTGAGTGTATTTTCATGCCTACGAACTGGCTTTCCCATTTGGCAAATTGAGGTGCGCCTGATGCTAAACACGTAATCCTTGGGACTGCAGGCGGGCAACACAGAGGCGGCTTTTGAGAGGATGCAGCTAAAGGTAAGCTGAAAAAATAACATTTACGTTATAGTGTAGGAGCTCCATTGTAATGGTGTTCTAGCTGTGCTAACCATGCTTTTTGTCCCTGTGCAGTCCCAGAGGTCACCCTGTTCTTTATGGTACAGGATTGCTGGCCTTGAGATCTCCTGTTGCAACGTAGATTCGGCTCTCATTATTGTAGATGCTGCATTGCTTTGCTATGCACCAGGCGTGTAACACCAGAGTTGCTGTCTGCAGGCCAATGCTTGCGCAGCAGGTGACTCCGCTGCATACGAGAGGCGTGCCTCGGGCCCCGACGATGTGGTCATTGTCAGCGCGCTGCGCACGCCCATCACCAAGGTGAGGCGCGCCATCAACACTGCATGGAGCCGGTTATTGGCTCCTTCCAAGTCCTTCCATGTCCTATGAGGTGTTTCATAATTGACTGATACGATCCTGTGTTCTGTGCAGGCCAAGCGCGGTGGCTTCAAGGACACACTGCCGGATGACCTGATGGCGGCTGTGTTCCAGGCCACCTTGGACCGCACAGGCATTAACCCTGCGGTAAGAAGCTACTGCTGCTCATGTTCTGTCTGTTGCACTGTCGCATCCTTCCCATCTGAGTATCCACTAGCGGACTTGCTGCAGTAGACAAGTGAGACAAGCGCACCAGTCAGTCCTCAAAAAAGATTTAAGTCTGGCAATGGCAGAAATACTTGGCGCATGAAGATTTTCTGGTTTATTTTGTGCAGGACATTGGCGACATTGTGATTGGGAGCGTGCTGGGAGACAGCTCTCAGCGCGCCATCCAGGTCCGCATCGCCGGCTTCCTGGCAGGCATCCCAGAGAACGTGGCCGTGCACACCGTCAACAGGTGCCGCCCTGCACCCCTGCACCCCTCATCTCCACACCAAAACCCACCCATCCTGAATTAAGAATACTGTCATCTGTCAGGAAAAGCCACACTAAAACACACACATCCTGATCCATCGGCAATATTCTTACTCAAGACCACTCTACCTGAAACGGCGTTGCTACAGCGGACGTGTGACTGGGGTGATGGGGAGTGGAGAGGCTCCAAGTGATTGACATTTATGGTGGCTATTGTGCAGGCAGTGTTCGTCGGGCCTGCAGGCCATCGCCAGCGTGGCGGCTGCCATCCAGGCGGGCTACTACGAGATCGGCCTGGCCGGCGGCGTGGAGACCATGAGCACCAACCCCATGGCCTGGGACGGTGGTGTCAACCCGAAGATCGCTGAAAACCAAAAGGCCCAGGACTGCCTCCTGCCCATGGGTGAGTGCCAGCCGGCTCCCATGCCTATGCCTGCTTGCCTGAATGATGATTGCGCACTGTAATGTGCAGCGATGAGGTGCTCTTGCAATCGTGCTGTGTAAGTTAGGCGGGGTGTTGATGGTGGAATGTGCGCAGGCGTGACGTCGGAGAATGTGGCGGAGAAGTACGGGATCACGCGCAAGGACCAGGATGAGCTGGCGGCGCGCAGCCACAAACGCGCAGCTGCAGCCCGCGGCAGCGGCCGCTTCAAGGACGAGATCGTGCCCGTCAAGACCATCTGGAAGGACCCCAAGACGGTGTGCTCGTACCCCAAGATTGTGTGCTCGTGCCCCATTTTTCAGAAAACTTGTACATGTTGCATGCGTTTCCCTCTTTTTTCCCATCAAAGTGTGTCCCGCCTGTGCTTCTAGTCCTACACTTCTGGGGCCATTAAGACATGCCACAAGACCCATATTGAGGGATTATCTCTTTAGAGGGAGTTGCACGCCAAAACGCCAAATTTCAAGAGTGCCGAGGTGATGGTGCGCTGCAGGGTGAGGAGAAGGAGATTGTGGTGAGCGAGGACGACGGCATCCGCCCGGGCGTGACGGCCGCGGCTCTGGGCGGTCTCAGGGCTGTCTTCAAGAAGAATGGCACCACCACCGCCGGCAACTCCTCGCAGGTCCGCACGCAAGCCTGAACTCTTCTTGAAACATCCAGCTCATCGTCAGCTTTCATAAACTTCTCGAATGTTGGCTTATGATACTTTTGATCCCCTTGATCAATGCAGTGTTTTTTTAATTTTAGAGCCCATTCTTCAAGGGCGAGCCACTCGCCACGTCAAGTTGCTGACAGTTCCGAAAACGTCACTATGCATGAGCTCATGCAGCATGTGTTGAGAGTTTTCCTTGTTTGTCACCTGCAGATCAGTGACGGTGCTGCGGCGGTGCTGCTGATGAAGAGGCGCGAGGCGGCCAAGCGCGGTCTGCCGGTGCTGGGCATCTTCCGCTCGTTCGCGGCCGTCGGCGTGGACCCGGCCGTCATGGGCATTGGCCCTGCTGTTGCAATCCCCGCCGCCGTGCAGAAGGCCGGCCTCTCCATCGACGACATTGATGTCTTCGAGCTCAACGAGGCCTTTGCTTCCCAGGTGCGCAGACATATCTCTTCTACCCCCTTGTCCCTGTCAACGAGGCACTCCCTGGGTGTAGAGAAATGGAGATGCAGATATCAAAGCATAATTAAATCCAGAAAAGTAAGGGCTGCCTCGCGGTGTAGTCACTCTTTGTGCAACATACAAGACACCTCCAGTCAATGTGGAGACTGTAGAGCAATCTAGGCGATACTGGAGGAGGGTTTGCTGGATGGTTGACAACCCAGGATTTCTGCTGCATCATGGCTAGTTCATTACAAGCATGCGAGTCGGGCAGTGTTCGAAATGAAACTCATAAATTTGTTGCCGGAATTGTAAAGTGCTGAGCGCGCTGCTGTGTGCGCAGGCGACGTACTGTGTGAAGAAGCTGGGCCTGGACCCTGAGAGGGTCAACCCCAACGGTGGCGCTGTCGCTCTGGGCCACCCTCTGGGCTGCACCGGTAAGCCACTTGCCTCGGCCAATGGAACACTTCACCCACATCTTTCCAGTGTCAAACCCTCGGAGACACTTCAGAGCAGTACAGTGCAAGGTTGGTTGTCTTAGTCTCAAAGTAAACAAAGTATTTGTACAATGTTGTGCATGACCTGTGTTCCATTGATTGTGGTTCAAGGCTGCTTGTGCTGAGGGGACCATTGTGGCCTTGCAGGCGCTCGGTGCACGGCGACGCTGCTCCACGAGATGAACAAGCGCGGCAAGGCGTCTAGGTTTGGCGTGGTGTCCATGTGCATCGGCTCCGGCATGGGCGCGGCCGCCGTCTTCGAGCGCGGCGGTGAGGTCGACGCTCTGCGCAACGCCGCCCCCACCCATGCCCAGGGCTTCCTCTCCCACGACGCCTCCATTTGAGCTGCCTGCAGCTGAAGCTTCTTTTATGCGCAGTGGTCCACACCAAGGGAATTGAGGTTCTGAGGGCCCAGCTGCACAGCGGCATGGGCCGTGCATTTCAATCGTCGCTGAGTGTGATATTTCTGGTGCTAGTGCCAATTTTGAGGCCTCCAGCGGCTTGGGTGATGTAGATCTCTGGTGTAAGTGTTTCTAGGACTAGGAGTTAGGTTAGGAAGCATTTGTCGGGCTTGCGTGCTCTAGGGCTCTCTCGAAGATTCAAAGAGCTTGATTGTTCTAGTCTCTGTGTTAGTAGGGAATCAGCGTGATAATTGCATTGCTGTGGCATCTGTCAACGGATGCTGCGACCATTTTGAGACAATTACCTTCGAAGAGGAGGCTAGCATGAATTTTTAGGCACTCTCAAGCAACTAAGCATGTGCAATTCTGTGGAGTTCAGTTTGAACAGGCAGATCAATTTTGATTCTGGACATGACAAGAGCATGGTGAGGGCAATTGTATCAGCAAGCTATTGTAAATACCAGACTTATTGGAATTTACCCAAGTCAATTCTACACACATCACTAGGCGCATGTGAATGCCACTTTTTGACATGGTGCGGTTCAGCCCTATGGCCATGCCACACAATTGAAGCAATTGCACAGTTGTTGCCAACTTTGTTTGGCAAAAGGACTGATACAGAAGGTATTGATATCACTGCATGCATTTCTGCATATACAAGCCGCTGTCCTACTATTTGCTACAATACACAAGAAGGGAAGATCTGTACTTGTTTGGCTCTGGGCTCGCAACAGGCCGCACAGCGCTCGGGTCTGCACACAGACAGAGTCTGCTTCCTGCTCAACCGTCATATGCATGCAACCAGCGCAGGGCACAGAGTCAAGTGAGGCTCTTTCTGGACCATCTCAGATCCTCGTCCTCTGCTCAAAAGTGGGCGGCAACCCCATGGCTGTCTCCAGCAAGTCTATCAGCTCGTCCAGTGATGGGACACGACTGGTCTCCAGCTTGCTGAACACCTGACGATCAAGACACGATAAGAGATCATCACTAATTCTGATGTGTCAACCTGCTGTAAAACAACCCATACGCGCGGTTCTGTGCTGTGTGTTGGTGGGAATCATGGGTGCAAAATTGCAGCTGCCACTCACCCGTTGTCCATCATAGTAAACTTCAAAGGCGCCAGTGGACACAAGCTGGTTCTGGAGAGCGTTGCCCAGCAACCAGACCCCCATCACAATCCCTGTCCGCTTGTCCTTGTACTGCTGATAGAGCTCTGGAACCGGCACTCCCAGGGCCCCAAACAGCTGCTCGCCTCCCAGAAGAACGCCGATGGAGCCATACTGAGCGACTGCAACAACTTTTGACATGAATGCCTGCAAACCAGACAGGCCCAAGTCAGCTTCCACTTTCCCCTCTTCCCTAAGTAAAGTAAAAACCTGGCAGATTGCGAATGGCGCGCCTTGTGGGCTGGTACTGGATATGCTGATCCGAGGACTTCCATGCCAGGAAAGTGCTGCGTCAATACCTGACGAGACTGCATGAAAGCCCCCCTGCAGAAGCATGAACACAGCTGATCACCAGTCTTGCTGCAGAGCAGCATTGTTGAAACGCATGCGCGTTAAATGCCAAATAGAGTGCAAAAGGGCTGATAGGACAGGGATTATGAAGGATTGGTATTGGTTGCAAGCTCTGTCAAGCCCGCTTGGGGAGACCGCGATCTCGTTCCTCTGGTCGAAACCCAGACCGAGAGGCATTGTCCCTGGCAATGCCCATCATACTTACTTGAAGGATCATGAGGTGCAGTAGGAGATGTGGACTCGACCACCTTCGCTCAAAGCATCTTTCTGTCCAGTAGTTTGTTGGTGCTGTGGTGCCTGTGGCAGCGCAAAAAAAGGCGTCAAAGAACACCGATTTAAGAAAGAATAAAAATGCAAAAAAAAGACTAAGTTTAAGTCAGAGCAACTTACCCCTGTGCCGTTGAATAGAGTCAGAATGTCTCCACCAAAGAGAAGGGTGAGCACACCGAGTGCCAGTACCCCCTGGCTGGCATTGATTGCCATTCTGCTCACTCGTGGCTTGTGTTTCGGCCCCAGTATGGGGCAAGCACCAATGGGTCTCTCAGAGACTCCAGATGGGACTCCAATCGCTGCTCCTGAGGGTTTGATATTATCGCCCTACAGGATTGATAAATTATAGGGAATGCAGGGTAAATGCGGTAGATACATTTACCAAAAGCTTGGCGCGACAGAAGTGGAAAATGAACATTCCAGAGAAACCAAATCTTGGCGATCAAGTGCCTCCTGTCGCAGACTACCACTCTTAAGCTCTTTGACGGAACAGGGTCATCGTGCTTCACCGCATCCACAGCAAGCCAACGACAGCCGCAGCACTAAGGAAATACCCCTGAGCAATATGGCGAAGCGTTCATCAGCACCAAAGAGGTTCAAGATCAACAAGGTGGGGACATTACCTCATGTATTGGTGCTACTCTCCTTGACACGGCCCTGATGTTTCCTCTTTGTACGTACCGTGGATCTGCGGTTCCTGAAGGTTTCTAATCACTTTGTGTGCAGCCTCCTCGTAACGAGCGCCAGAAGGCAGGGAGTACATCAGACGTGCAACCCGCTGAAGACATCATCAAGCAGCCTCTGCAGGACTTGGCGGTCACCGCCAAGTTGGAATTACGCGTTCCCATCAAGAAGCAGCCGACAGGCTCGGCACCATGCGCGTCAAAATCAGCGAGTCCTGACATCACAGACAGCCAGATGGTGGTTGTCAGCGACTTTGAGACAGGAGCAGAGCCCACAGAGGGAGTCAGCCCTGGAACACCAACCCGGGAGGATGCAGCAGCAATGGCACTATCAGGGTGCACGACGCCGAGGTCAGAAAGCAGCGACACTGGCGATGAGGGCCAGGCAGCCTGCAGAGCAGATCAAATGTGCCAGAACATCAGCACTACCAGCATTTCAGCAGCCGACCTGCCCTTGTCCTCACCCCGGCAGCTCCAAGCTGTTTCCAGCGAAGACGGCGAGGCCACAGATGGGCACCAGGATGACCAGAGCCCGCCATGCCCAGAAGAGGCAGTTGACATCAGCAGCTGGACCCCCGTGCCCCCCGCGTCACCAACAAGCAACACTGATAAGGTGCTTGACACAGCCTGAACACCATGCACCTCAAGCAAGTTGTTTGATCTGACAGCCTGGTGCCCTTGCATGTCAACACTGTCTTCTGAAGGATTATGTCAATGAACCTGTGGTTGTGCCTGCCAGGTGTGCGCGACGGCAGGATCTCTGCAGGTCGTGAAAGAGAAGACTGAGTGCCTGCCAGGCCCGCAAGAACCTGGGAGATTCGACGAATCTGCTCCTTCTCCACCCACACCACCAGCAACCAGCAGTGAGGTATGAAAATCTTATTGATCACTCCACGACCCTATCGCTATGAGCTGTACATCGTGCACCAACAAGCGCCTTTTCTGTGGTGCTGTGTACTTGACACAGATGGGAGCCTGGTTTGAGGGCACAGAATTGTCTGCAAGGTGTTGTTTAGCACCAGGTCGTCACGCAATTTTCTGGTTGTGCCGGCCAGGTTTTGGACGAGACAAGAGCGGCTGTGGATGGCGCAGTGGAGCATCCCAGAGGCCTGGTGGGCATGGCTGTGTGGGCGTGCAGCGCCATGCAGTTGCTGGCCATGCCTGCTGTGGACTTGGCTGTGGCGGCTGCCATAGAAGTCTTGGCTGCATCGTCAGCCCTGGCAGTTGTGCTCTAATGATGTGCAACATGCACTGTGGACATTGCAGCGCTCGTTGAACATGTGACTGGCCGATGGGATATAGAGATCTTGGCAGCATCGTCGGCCCTGACAGATGTGTGCTGCTGATGTGCCACAAGTTCTTGCAACATGCTGGGTGCGCACTGCAGCGCTTGTAGAACAGGCGACTGGTGAATGTGGCATGAGTGTCGCCTGGTTTATTTCACTATCCTTTGCACTCTCGTGTCATAATGGAGCATGCAGAAGAAGGTGTATACAAGGCAGTCAATGAAAGTTGCTAGCGCTAGAGGGGGAACGGGGACCAAATAGGAAGCGCAATCAACTTTGTTCATGTTAAAACGCATTTATAGTGCTTGTTGATCGAGATCGAGCAAGACTTTGATGTACGAGGCTCGGGCAGGAGTCCTAGGTCACCATGTTCCACTGTGCTTATCATCTCCTAGGGAATCACCCATTCTGCATAAGTTGACATTCCTTTACATCCGTGGTATTCTATGATAGCAATACAGAAGCTAGCCCTAAGAAGTTATCTCTTCCTGTAACCTTTTCACTCCCTCAGATTTGCGATGCTCAATGTAGCGCTGATCTGTTGCCCATCATTGTGTGTACTCACTCTAGGCGCCAGTTGCGCTCCGCCCAAGCCCAAAGGCCTGCGCATGGGCTGTGGTGTCTAGAAATTTCTCAGCTTCATTGTATAGACTGCGCAGGCGCCCATGCAATGCCTTGGGTTCAGGCTTGAAAATATTCAATCAGATGTTCAATCAGACAGCGGTGAGCTCGATACTGGGCCATCCATTTTGATGCTGTGCCTGAAGCTATTGAGATCCTGAGGGGCCATGCAAATCTCCCTGTCTGCTGTTGTGCAAGAACTGCTCAAGCTGCACAATAACACTGTAATCTATGATAAATGTCAGACCACGCCAACATCAGAAGTTGTCCTTGGCCTTGCGGATTGCTGCAAATGCCTCTACATCCGGAGCATCTGGCGCAACGCCTGCAAGCAAATCAAAAATGAACTAAATTGAACCGTAATGATGACCATCTGGAGGACTGCCGAAAGCAAAACAGTGACAACACGAGGCAGATGATCCTTAAGATAAAAATTCTACCAAGTGCAGCTCTGATTCCGCTGTCATGTGGACGCAGGAATGGATTCGTGTCCAGCTCCTCAGACAACAAACTCGGGACGGTTGCTATACCCTGCAGAAGCAGAGTCAAGCACCACAGGGTAAGTCCCAAAATCACGCAGGATACATAGACAACATCAGAGGGTCATGCATGCAAATGGGCCTGCTGACCAAAGCATGCACCTGGCTGCGCTGCTCGTCAATCAATCTTTTCCGCTCCTGCAGCTTTTTGTTGCCCTGGTCTATCGCCACTGCAAACTTGGCATTGCTCTGCAGAATTGACAGCAGCACTACTTCAGATGCTGTTTACCCAACAGAGAGCGATTATTGAGTCATTTCATTCAGGTTCTCCTGTCGGAAAGCACCTGAAGAGGGAAGTTGACAGTTACCTGTGTGTACTCATGCGCACAAAAAACCTTTGTGTTGCCTGGCAAGGGAGTCAACTTTGAAAGGGACGTCCACATCTGCTGGGGAGTGCCCTCAAACAAGCGCCCGCACCCCAGCGCAAAAAGAGTGTCACCTGTGCAACAAATGACATCTTATTTTCAATGTCAACTGCCTCGTGAGGCAGTACAACAAGGACAGGCTGGCTAATTTTGAGTCAGGAGGCCGTGCCTGGGAAGAGGGCCTCGGCTTGGGGAAAGTAGAGGGTGATGTGGCCTCTGGTGTGCCCCGGAGTGTCAAAGACCCTCATCTGGAGCTGTCCAAAGTCCCAGGTGTCCCGTCCTTGAGGCTGATGTCAATGCCAGGGATGCGGGCCTCGTCTGCAGCAGGGCCGACTATGGTGACCCCATAATGCTGCTTCATTTCCAGGTTGCCGCCCGTGTGGTCAAAATGGTGGTGTGTGTTGAGAATGTAGTCTGCCTTCAGGCCCCTGCAAGGAACACATTTCTTTGACTAAGTGTTCTGTCACAACTAGACTCAGGATTGTACATTGTGCAGTTGAGGGTGAATTGGTGTGCAATGGAGCATTTGAATTTCTCACCGGCTGTCCAAGGCTTTTATCACAGGCGCTGCCTCAGATGGATCAACGACTGCGGTTTTCCCCGACCCTGACTCGTGGAGCACCCACACATAGTTGTCCTGCACCCCATAAATGATGCATGCATGAAGTCATAATGCTTATCATCAGACCCTGGGATGCCCCACTTCCAGTTGCCGAGAGGGACACAGCAGGCAATCAAGGGAGCACGCAATATAGATGAACTCACCGAGAGGCAGGGTACTCGTTGCACCGACAGGTTTGGTAACTCTGTCATACTGTGCTTTTGTGCAGAAGTGAGGGACATTGTCGTCAGAGTTCTTGGTCCAGAACGGATCGGCCTTGGGACTGCGGTATCTAATAGTCCAATTGCTAGATGAGGAGGGGATCTTATGGTGCTGAAACAAGCCCTCTGTGCGTAACCTGCACAAAAGGTTCTGCTCAAAACATGGCTTGAAAGGCCTTGCACAACATGGGGGCAAAAAACAATGTAAATTTCTTACTTTGAGGCGAGGGACAAAAGCGTAAAGCGTTGGCAGCAAGACTTCTGGAGGAGATCATGCTCTCAAAAGCACTCCCGATCTGGCGCTCAGAGACACTTTTCAGCGAGCATAATCTTCCCGACCGCTTGAGATTCCCCAAGCACAATCGAAATGCAGTTTTTGCTCGCTAATGAAGCCTGCGTGTAGGAACAGAATAGCGAGCCATAAATAACTTGGAAGGTTACTAACCACCCTCAACCAAACTTTCTGGTGCCAGCGCGACAGTCCGGAATGGACTCTAGCAGAGCGTTGATCCGATAAGGTGCACGAAGAAGCCAAATTTTGACCTATAGCGCACTATAAGTCATATACTGTTTGCTCAGCTGTGTCAGTGCTAGCAGCAAGGTGGTCCGTACCCTGTGAGAGGTGGGCAGAGCAGACCGCATGCACGAGGTCCCTAGAAGGAATGAGCGACGCGTTAGGATCACTGTTCCGGGCCGACTCTTGGAATTTCCCGGTGAGTGGGCTGACCAGAGGCAGAATAGCAAGGGCCTCCTTGGAATTGGGTGCCGTGACCCTCTCCACGTTGCAGCCAGTGAAGGGGGGATGCTTCCTTTTATGCAGGGTCTGAAAGATGGGCAGATACTAAGGACCATATCGAACGTCACATACTCCGAAAGTCACTATGCTAGTGACGAGGAGAAGCTTCCGCTGGAGGTGCGTCCCTGCAAACTGACGGCTTGACGTGCCGGACAGGGTCCCGTACTTCGTCTATATGTAAAGTGGTCGCAAGGTCTCAATGGATTCGCGGATACCTCGATCCTTTGTTTACATAGTATTTAGGATGCTTGCTTAGGGAGAGGGACGGCTTGAGCGTTAATGCGCTGAGTTCCTTGCGCCTAGTTTTCTAGTCTCGGAAGACCTAACTTGAAATATACAAGCTTGGCAACCTCACCACAGCCAGTCCTGCTGTGTATCAGGGTGCACGGCGTCACCGACTAGCAGAGAGCACTCTGCCTGGCGATGCACACCCCCGGGAATCTCCCCAGCGAGCTTCTGAGTCGCCGCCGACTGCTACGGCATGTACCCTCAGCGTGCAGGGCACCACCTGCTCACCCGGCAGCGGCAAAGGGCACATGCATTTCCAGCAGACCATCGTATCGTGCGGAACTCAAAAGGCTCGGTCGTTGCACGGCCCTCCCACGTTCGACATAGTGGCGACGGCTGGCCTGCAGCCTGAAAGGAACGCCTTGCAGCACTTCCCTCTCCCAGACAAGTCTGGCCTCTTTGCAGACATGTTGGGCCACCTGGACTTCAATGGGAGCGGCGGCGCCCTATCTCCCAAGCTGCTGGTGCGACAACAAATCCCCTCACGGACTGAACTCCTGCCCGTTGCTAGATTTTTATTATTGCGCTGATGAGGCAGAAGTATGTTCCATGATTGGGGTAGACATTTCATTCTGCGCAAGGGAGATCTGACTGCCAGTGCTTGTATGAATTGCGTATTTGGTGTGCAGAGCGTGCAGCTGCAGAATCTGGGGCATCTGTTTGACGACTTGGACAAGGCCGGCTCGGACGTGTCAGAATGCCCGGACACTCCCCTTCATCTGTTCCCCAACACCCCCACCTCCGACCTGCTCCTGCACGGCCACTTCAATCACTTCTTCCCAGAGGCCCAAACCCCACCGCAGGTACTTTTGTCCCCCAATCGATTCCTCGCAAAACGGAATTTTTTATTGGGTGAATAAGGACTCGCATCAGCGGCTTGACAATGCTGGACTTGCTGCATATGAGCCAGCAGAGCTTGATCACAGCTGCTTATCGGCGGATGAAGCTAAAACCAAAATTGCATTGTTGCAGATGACGCCATCTCCGCCGCTGCGAGGCAGCCGTTGCGGGCAGGACAGCCAGCAGCTGAGCCTGGAGGCGAGCATGCAGCAGTCGCCCTTGAGTCCGCTGATCGGGGACTCGCGGGCGCACAGCATGCCTTGCCCGCTGCCCTCCCCAGTTCCCCTGCGCAGCCCTGGCCATGGCCCCTACAGCCCCGCCCACTCGCACCAGCCCCGACTAGACCACATCCACAGCCCGGTGCGGCCAAGCTCCTTGCCCTCCTGCATTCTCTTCTATATCCCCTTTTTTTATCGTGCCCTAGACACTGCAGACCGTAACCATACTTAGGGGAGCTGGGCTGAAGCCACTGCGAGGGTGGGTGCAAAAAGGTTGTGCTGCCAGAGACAGAGGACTGAGAAGCTGGGTGCAAAAGGTGAAATGTCAGGGGCGGAGATCAGTATGTGATGGTATGCTGGTGTTGTTGCGCAGATGAACAGCCGGACAGTGTCGATGCCGCTTCCTGCGCTGTTGGAGCCATACCGCTTCCCTCCGCCCGTGCGCACCAGCATGCACAAATCCTCCCCCACCGCGCGCCACTCTCCCGCCCGCCCCGCAGGCATCCGCAAGGTGCCCTCCTCTACTCTCACCACCTCCATGCTATGAATATCTGCAGTGCTGTGCCGGCAGTCCAATGTGCATGACATGGGCAGGTGAAGAGCAGAAGGACAGTGCACAGGCGGTTCCTGTTTAAAGGAGCGTATCCTGGCTGCAGGTGCAGGCGGGGCAGCAGGGGAAGCCAAAGGTGACGGGGCGGCGCAGTCAGCTGCTATCGGTGAGCGCGCGCGCGGAGCTGCGGCGAGCGGGGTCGTCGGCCAAGTCGGAGGACAGCGCGTCCGCGGCCGCCACTGACAGCGAGGCAGACAGCATCACCACCGACGGCGGCTCACACAAACGCAAACCCAGCAGCAAGAAGGGTGCGCGCCGTCGCCTGCATGTCCTCCACACACCTTGTTGCTGCCAGCAGGCGCGCAAGTGCAGGGCAACTGCTGTCAAGAACCCGACAACCCACATGCATTCGTCAATGGCTGCTATGCATGTGGGTGCTTTTCATAGAGGTCAGAAGAGGCGCACGCTTTCAGTGGAGCGGCATCTGGCTACTAACGCCAGAAAAATACATAAGTGGTGATCAGGAGGGTAATAAACTCGAGAGATAATTATTGCAGGGGCGGGGCGGAGGGCGCGGCGGATGACATGCAGGAACTGCGCGACGCACCAGACGCCGCAGTGGCGGTGCGGCCCCGAGGGACCGCGCACGCTGTGCAACGCATGCGGCGTGCGCTACAAGAAGGGCCTTCCCCTCACCAACTCCTGGGCCGGCAAGAGCGCCGGCATGCCGCCCACCAGCGGCTCCGGGCCCTCTCTGCTGCCCCCGGCTCACAAGGACTCTCCCAGCATGGCCTGACTCCGCAGGCCACAGAGACACAGCTGCCAGCCTGCGCAAAAAGGGATGCACAGCCAGTGACCACAGCCTGCAGCTCTCCTCTGCGCTGCCAGTCAGCTGTTCTGACTGGGCCGTCATCCTGTGGGGGTCTGTAGGGCCTTTTTGACTTTTTTATTCAGAAACAGCAATGTTCACACCTGAATGATGACTTTTCTCCAACTGCATGCATGCACCCATGCTTCAGCGAGTGACGATACATTAAATGCTTTGGAAGGACAGCCAAAGCAAAGACCGGAAGTCTGTAGCCGGATACATAAACCACGACTGACTCTGTATGGAGCTTTGAATATTGCATTAGCACCATGTTGCCAAATTCAAATCTGCATAGTGAATACAGCATTGAAATTGTTTTAAAGATAAACATAGCAATGCCGCAAGTGCCAGAATTATTGCATGTCAGGGGTTCATTGTACGCAAATCAGAGCTGTGACAACCCGAGATTTGAGTCACAACACGTGTGACACATGATTTGCCAGCGGCCATGCCGCAAGCAGCAATGTAATATCATTTGCACTTCAAGATTTCTGGGCGAGTTTCCCAGAAGGCATTGCCTATAATGTCCTCATGGGTCACAGTGACTTCGCACACTTCCCTCTGCACAGCAGTGCCGTCTTCTGCATGCTTGACAGTCTTCTGCCGCCTTGAGCGTGTGACCACAGAACCCTGCAATAGAGGGTCAAAACAGAGACATTGTGGCTTTCATCATATAGGATCAGCTGATTACCTTGCAGACATGATTTGCATTGCTAGGCCACGCACCTTCCTAAACATTACCGGTAGCGATGCATACTTTATCCCAAATTCACTGAAGAGAAGCTCGTTCTTGTAGTCTGTCTGAGTGCCCTGCAGCAGAATTTTGGCTGTTTCAGGTGGGCTGTCCTGGCATCAGTTGAAAATGTATGCCGTAAATCCTCAGCACGATCAATCCATGTTCAACACACTGAAAGACGTGCCAATAGAAGCTGTAGGGTGATGTGCAGTACCTTCAGGTGGTCTTGTGCTTCTGTGCGGGATTTGCCGCTGTGCACCAGAGCCCAAAAACATGTGTTATACTGCAGCAGCACATGATCATGCATCATCACAACATCTCCAAGAAACATGCACCGACCAAGCCACACATATCCAGACAGAAATTAGCCTCACCTGATTGTTAATGTGCGTGTCCGCCTGCCTCCAGGCTAAATAATCCCTCAGAATGTGATCTGTGGGATAGCACACGGCGCGCCCATCGAAAATTGGTGTGCACAGCAGGGGCTGGGATGGGAAATGTTCTGGCCACCACCGCACGTAATTCCCACTGAAGCATGATGTCACAAGGGACACAATCTTGCTGCTGCGCCGGCCTGCATTCCAGTGCCAACGTGGTCATCATGATGGCATGCATGCATGCATGGTGGACCTGCGCAGGCATGCGGGCATCACACAGTACATTTAGAGCATCGACACTCGCCATATAGCTTGCAGGTCTTGCTGAAGACGAAGCTGTACTCATCGCTCTCTCCGAACGCTATCCGGATGTCAGGGAAGGCTTGCAAGACTTCCTACGATGGCACCCCAAAGAGTCACAGGTGCGCATACAAGAGGGATGGAGGAAGGCACGAGAAGGAAGATGGAGTACCTACCACGGCACACCTATTCATCAACCGCAGGGCCTGCTCATCATTGGGCTTCTTGAAGTTGTGAAGCTCTGAAAACCTGGGGCAACAGGGGGAACCTTTGTCAACCAGCATCTTACTATTCCGGGTGCTGCAGACCCTTACACACCATATCTTCAGCACTTACTAGTAAGTCCAATTCTCCAAAGCTTACAAGTCATTGAGCTCACCGAGTGAACCCCTTCCCATCCAGGCGAATAACTATCCAGCAGTGTGGAAGCAAAGGATCTGCAAGCTCGAATTGCTTTACATATTCGAAACGGCTCTTTGCCATCTAGGCATCTTATCGTCGCAATTGCTGATTCTGATGTGATCTGGTACTTGCAAGCACTGCATTCCAAGATGTGGAAGCACCGTTGGACAGCTGCAATCCCTTGCAATCACCCGGAAACTTCGGCTGCTCCTGTAGCTGAGCAAGAATGCGAGATTTATGCACCTGATGGTGCAAGGCCACATTCCTTTCCATCAAGGCGCCTGGCTCGCTGATTTAGGCTTGATTAGATTAAGTCAGCTGATGCGGCATTAATGGCAGGGGAATTGGGGAATGCCCTAAATGTAGGGAGAATCCCAATGCCTTACTCAGTCTGGTGCCATGCACCTTTGCTACTGACATCAGCAACCGAAAGGACAATTTGATAGGAGTATGTCCACAGCGCGAGAAGCGCTGAAGGTTTTCAGCTTGGTCCGTCCCTAGGGTATCTGGGACAGAAACTGACAAACTAAGGTGCTGATCATTGCATCGTCTCGCCGTAAATCTTGATACTGTGTAATCTATCGCTTGTTAAAGGATAGCAACAAGTTCGACACAGGTGCGATGGCCACATAAGCTTCGGGCCTCTCCGAAGATCGTGATCTTGCAACTTCCGTACATGTGTTCCAGTGCCCCAATTTCTTCTGTCCATGGTTATGTAGGCTATCCTGGATTTTCTGTGTTTATGTCGAGCATAAGGATGGTGCAGCCTGGAAAGAGCAAGACAGGCAACTTGCAAGAGAAGCGTGTCACCCAGAAAGTCCACAAGAAGGAGAAGAGCATACCGAAAAGTATTCCCGATAATCTGCTTGAAAGGCAGAAGAGAGCAAAGGTACGTCATTTCTTTGCTGAGACAGTTTCGTGAAATGTTGGACGCAAGATCACACTCAGAGCCTTCTTATTTTGTTCTATTCTTCTATTGATCCACTCTTTGTGGGTGCACTCTCCTGCAGTCGGATGCAGTTGTCCAGAAGCTGAAAGAAGCAAAAGTTGCAGAGGAAGGTGTGCAAAGCTTTCTTGATTCCTGGAGACTGGAAGGTCTTTTCAGAAGCGACGGGAAGGCTGAGTGGAGCTTTGTACCGCCAGACCGGGGAAGGATGCTCCACAGCATTCCTGAAGTCGTCAGGTGGTTCAAAGACCATCTTGGAGGTCAGCCCTAGCATTCCTATTCCGTTGCCTGCTCACCCATTGCGTTGTCAGGATCATGCTGCTCAGGAAGTGCTGTGAATGCGATATTGGTGCCCTCAAATCATGCGGAACACTCCAGGTGATGGCAACGAGAGGGTGCAGAATGGCGGGCCAGAGGCTAACTCATCAGGCCAAGCTCATGAGGTGGCACCAGCTGCCAATCCTGCCAGTGATGATGCGATGGCCGGGGCAGACGCCCCAGGTATCTCACAAGACTTCCTTTCCAGAAATGCTGAAATGGATGCCTGACATGTGTATTGCTGACGTGTACCGCAACCATCTTGTAGTGCCCCGATCCTCAGAAATCATTACATACATTTGCATCATGAATCCACACATCCTCCGTGCATGAATCACAATTTATAATTTGATACACATCTGTGGCATGAGCTGGGGCGCTTGTGGTCACTGAGTATATGCATAGGGGGTGCAGGTCCGGCTGAGGACCCTCCCCCTCCTCCGCCTGCAGAAGAGGCGCAGACTGGTGGTGGAGAGGAAGCAGCTGGCGGCGATGAGCGGGACCCGGGCGAGGCAGGTGCAGTGGGTGGCGGAGATGGGGCTGCAGTAAACGGCCTGGAAGAAGAGGCAGCCAACGCTCTGTTGTACGAGCACAACGCCTTCAAAATGGGGTCATCGTGTTTGCTCGTCTGCCTGGTGCGACTGGGCTTCACAAAGGTGCGGATGGACGACGTTCGAACCATTCACTGGCCTATCTGGCATAACGCTGGTCAGCGGAAATTGGTGTGCACATCCTCATGAACAAGGAGATTGTGTGCGACAGGAAGAGGCTCTGAGCGTGGGAGTGGCAGTCGAGTCTTGGGCGAGCAAGCGCATCATGGAGGCCAAGCAGGCCATTGCCGCTGCTGCTGCTGTTGAAGAGAAAGAAGGAAAAGGAGCGATGCGCGCACAGAAGCGCAAATCAAGTAGCAGCCCAGATTCCGCTCCGGCAGTGGCGGCGAAGAAGGCAAAGGAGGTTGAAGAGGATGATGAAGAGGAGGTGCCAGCCCATTGCCATCATAGCCTGCTAAGTCAATTCGTGTCATGCATGGGCATATAACATTCAACTGCAACATATTCTTCATGACAGGAAGCTGTTCGCGTGCTACATACAGCACTGCCAAAAGGGTTACGCCTGTACATATCAGGCATGGAAGGAAGGCAGGGCGCCCTGCATGGGCAAAATGTTACAAGCAGTCGGCGAATTGTCAGGCGGCGACTGGATGTATCCTGATTGGGGTGTGGCATGTGCGCAGGATGAGGACGTATTCAATCCGCGTAAGGATGTGGTGAGGAACATGACAGTGCTGCTGCGCACAGAGGACAGCAAGTCCTCTGAGTGGAGGAAGCCCTGGTCAATTGCCAAAGTCAACAGGTCATTTTCCGCGCCTCCGCATTTTATGGGCTTGCTTTTGTAATGTCACTTTGCTTCATCGACAAGCTCTCCTGCCTCTTATTATGCCTGTGCAAGCTTGACCCTAGCATTTTGTGTGTGGGGTGCTGGGCTGGGTATGTGCATGCTGTCTGAGGTTGAATGGCAACATCACCAGGATCGACAAGGCAAATGGCGTGGCAAGGGTGACCTGGCTGAAACCCACCTCGGAGAAGCAGTGGTGGGCGCAGCGGTGGCTGCCGTGGGTGCTGGAGGGAAAGGACAGCAGGGGGAAGCCGCGCCTCTGGACAGAAAAGGCCATCGAAATTGACAGTGTCCAGGTCAGCTGCCACATCTGACACCTTCCCTCGGCGCCAGCATATGGCTTGCCATGTCTCACATAGTCCTCGGAAGGCTCCCTCAGGCATCCAAGCATGCAAGACATTGTTTGGCCTTCTTCCTGGGCCAGTGTTCAGTTGATTTGACAGAGAACTACAGGTGATGGAGCTGAGGCAGACCTGTGTCAATGATCAGTATGAGCACTTGACGTGTGGCATGCGCAGTGGGGCACCCACTTGACTAGCAAGGACACCTTTGAGGAGAGTGACATTCTTATCCTACGTGAAGAGGTCCGGCGCCTGGAGGCAGACGCCTTGTGAGCTTGCGCCGCCCTGCTCTGGGCTCGGCTGCCTGCAGCTTTGCACTGACAGGACAAAAGATAAGAGACATGTGGGGACCCAAATGTGGCACCTGAGATGCCATTGAGGAATTTCCCATCCTTCAGTGGACTACACTATTTCAGACCTGAAATCTCTCAACTGGCGTTATCGGAATCGGTGCGTTTAACAGTTGGACATTGCAGGACCCCGTAAATGGGCAGAGCTTTATAGGTAGTAGTGCATACTTCTGAGACATGACAAGCCTCCAAGCATGCATATATACCACCAGGCTGAAACCTTTGTAGTAAACTGAGGACTAATGAGCTTCTATCGAGTAAAATTAAATTTAAATTGTATTTGATGGTCCTCTGCATCAGAGCTGACAGCGTCCGGTATTCTGCCAAAGTTTGGTTATGATGTGCTTGCATAAAGTCTATGTGTTCTCCTGTGGATGTCACAGTATTGCCAGATGCTATTTGCAAAACACTGGTAAGTTTGATCGGGAAAGAACGCCACGATTGTAACATTGTTCTGTTATATTCGAAAATAGAATTCTTTCCAGCTTGCACAAAGTGCGCTAGCTCCCACGGTCTCCTCCTTGGTGTTCAAATGAGTTTGACAAAAACAGATCGACCCTTCACACCATTCAAGAATGCTGCTGCGGACATTGGCTTCTTGCCAGCAGGCTGTAATTCTAGGATATGCAACCATGAAGCGTCACCGCATGGTATCATCAGCTGACCATCAACGATTGCCTCTACATAGCCCTCTGGTGAGCCAGCAGCCCCTTGCAGTGGTTGTTGATCCTCTTTTGCAACGCATGTCCTGGTAATTTTGACCTCAACCTCCCGGTCGGCTGTGCCGTCATGAATTTTCAATAAAAGGGTGGCCTGTGTCCCAGGCCAGCCAACAAACGCCCGGACCTGCAACCAAAATTTATTAATCAGTTCACAAGCAGGGTGAGGTACATGGCTTGTTTAGTCCCGAATTGAGCATGTGCAAGGAGGATAAAGGCTCCACAAGGGGTCTCACTTTGTTGTGCAGGACAATTGCATGTTCCCTGAAGTCCAGCTGCCCATCTGCTTTCTCCAGCTTTGCTGCATGCGTGGCAGCAGCGTCATCCTGGGAATGCAGAACACACCCTAATCATGAGCCACTTTGTAGTCCTTTAAAGAATATTCTTCCTAGTGGCACACCGCAGCACACAGAGACGACCCTAGCAAGGTCCTCGTGTCCACCCCAGACACTCATTTGCTGAGTGATTCAGCGCTTGGTAGCCATGCGCATGACAAACGCTGCAGCACTTGCGCGCCATGCAGCTCTTCAGGAGTAGCTGCAGAGCTTCCTGCCACCCTGCACATGCATGCACAACAGGAGCAGAGCGCTGTACAGCTGGCACTTACCTGTGGGGTGGCCTGCTGGGCAGCGACACCGCTCCAAACATCGGGCAGCCGGCTGAGCAGAAGGTCACTGCCGCGCTTGAACAGGTCGGCCAGCAGCTCTGGCGCTTGAATGTCCTCATCCACCGCCACCCTCTCCTGCGCCAGCACCGGCCCGGCATCCATAGCGCGCACCGTGAACGCCACTGTCACCCCAGTCTCCCTCACGCCATCCTGCAGCAGATACCCACTGTTTTCTGCAAATATGCACCCGCAGCAATCCACCTGGTAGTTGCTGTTTCTAGCTATAGTCTGTTCTCCAAACCAAGACACCCCAGTTGACATGAACATCGGATGGCACATGCATGCAAGCCCAACACTCTGGTTCAAATGTTTCAGGTGAGTCGTGTGTGAGTCAGGAGGGGGAGCACAATGGCACCTGCACGGCTCGTTGAACAGGGGCGGCCCCTCGGTACTTGGGCAGCAGGCTGGGGTGGATGTTGAGGGTGCCAAAGCGGGGAATGGCCAGGAACTTCTTTGGGAGGATGTTCCCGTAGGCTGCTGTGATGCACAGGTCCGGCCTGATGGCTGCCAGCTGTTCAAGGAAGGGCTCCTGTGCCATGAAATTTGTCACCTTCATCAGGGTGCGTTGCTCAACAGCACAAACCCCTCATGTCGATAGCGGAGCTGCCACAGGCAAAATTTGCACCTCGCTGGCCTTCACAGGGCTCAAGATCTTCTCCTGTGGCCACCCCTGGTCCAGGGCGAGCTGAGCAACAGGAGACGGCTGGGCCACCTTCTTGTTCCCACGTCCCTTGGGTCGGTTTGGCTGTGTGACAATCGCCGCAATCTGGAGTGCGAGCCACTCAACTGTCAATTTGTCGTGTGTATGCTTGGACTCATTAAACAGCACCGGGGTTCCGGGGCCTTGTCACCTCAAATGTGGAGTCTTGCTCATTTGCTGCATGTAAAAGCTGCTGCAGAACCGAAGAAGCCACCTGCAACGACACGAATCCATTAACATGCCAATATAACATGATACCAGGTGCCTCAGAGCAGTGTTTTGCAAAGACGTCTCCAGGCTCACCTCTGGTGTGCCTAGGAAAATCACTCGATGTTTCCCATGATCTGCGCTGTATGCAGCGCATGCAAAGTACTTCTGACCCCTACAGGTCCCTCTTCCTCCCAAATATGTATTGAGATTTGCAGAGATCCATTGGTTTGGCCATGGGACACCCCTGCACACAAGCTGGTGGCTACAGCGTGACCCCAACGTGGAGACGCTTCGCATCAACGTTTGCTTCTGATATAAGGAAGTCGAAGCGACAACACAGTGAATGGATGGCTTTAGACATCGCATATTCGTGAAGATGCTTGTGTGCATATCACCCTAAATCGAATTCTTCATAGTTCCTGAGCAGCTCTTCTACTTTCAATCATTTCCACGTCATTTGGATTACTTCCCTGTAAATTATACTGTTCATTCTCTCTCTCAAAGCCAAGAAAGTCGTGTCGATCTGAAAATTTCCGATACTATTATATTATCCTGGCCGTCATGAATGCCGAGAGTCTTGGATCTCTTGCTGTTGGACACCGCTGCAGACACTGAAGCCATCGATCCAACTGTCAAAAGGGTATCTTCTGACGATTTGAAAAAGCCTTATTAGTATTCTTTAGTATTCTGTGACTTTGGCTTCCATGAACATCTTAGTTGATCTGGGTCAAACGAAGGACATCCAGAACGTGTGTAGATCCTTGCCTGATAAACATTGTCTTTTACCAGGGGCAGTGGTAGAATAGAGCATTGACACAGCACTTGCATCATGGCTGGGGGCGGGGAACACTCCTTTTATGCTCTTCCAGTGCAATTCACGCAGGTATGGGGCACCTACTGCTACAGGTTCAAGTTCCTGGAATAGAGACTCCGTACGGTCTTTCTGTAAGGTCAGAAGTGGTCTTGCAGGGATCCTCCCTGGTGCGGCACCTGTACATTAAGGAGTACAGCAGCTCAGAAGAGGGGCACGCTACCATTCCAAAGAACTGTGGGCTGTTTGTCGCGGGCTTACCTTACATCCCCCATGACAACAGTGAGGTCCTGACGGACCTCTTTGGGGCTTTTGGAGCAGTTGAGAGAGTCGCGGTCCACCCCTCACAGGTTTGTCTCAAGGACAGTATACACAGGAAGCATGCGATGATGTTGCGCTTGTCAAGAAGTCACTGATGTGCTACTGTGATGCAGACGTCGGCCATTGTGGTCTTCACAGAGGCTTCGTCTCGGAGGAAGGCCTTCAAAACAGCGCAGAGTGCCAAGCTCGTGCAGCTGATCTTGGCAGAACCAGAGGAGCATTATGGGCTCAAAGGTACATTCCCCTCATGTCTTCTAGCCTGAGATGATCTCAGTGAAATCATCTTGCGACGTTGCTGGTTCATTATCTGGAGTCCAAAGGTGAGTGCTGTGCAGGCCACGTGGAGGCTCACAAGGCGCTGTTTCCAGGGAACGATGTTCTGAGGAGCCAGGTACGCTTCTCCTCTGGCCTGAGTACTGCTTATCAATTGAGGGTTGCCATGTGCATGGCTGTGTTTGCCTGCATGAGTGGTCAGCGCTTCAAATACGGGTTGCGTGCAGCTGGACAAATGGACAGAGGACTTTGAAGCCGAGGAGGAAAGGCGGAAACGCGAAGCGGCTGCCGCTCTCGCAGAGGAGGGGTGGACGGTGGTGAAGAGGAGAGGGGTATGACCGATATAATGCACTTCTGCTCTGCACCTTTCTAGGCTGACATCAATGTGATGGTCTATTCTGGCTTTGATTGAATTGTACAGCTGCCCTGCACGTGTCGAGGAATGTTTGGGGTTGGGTCACTGGCAGGGAGGGAAGAAGGTGTCGGATGGAGCTGGTGCTGCAGTGGGTTCTGTGGCGCCTGCAGCAGCACAGGCAATTGCGGCCAGCAGAAAGGTGCTGCCGCTGCCCATTTCCTTGCTCATATATGCTCCCAGCAGGCCACGAACAAGTCTCCCACATCCGAACATATGGGGAGTGGTCTTCAGGGACAATCTCGAGGGATCCAGACTGAAAACTGTTGGTAGATCTCATGTTGACATCTGGGCCTGCAGGAACAAAAGGTGGTGGACTTCTACAGATTCCAGCAGCGAGACAAACGCCGGAATGGTGCGCCAGGCCCACCTTGTCATCTCTATTTGTCAACCTGCAAATTAGACTGCTGTTTACGTTGCGTCTTGCCCATGTTATGGGCATCTACATCAGAAAGATCATAGCATCACGTTTAATCAAATGGGTGGGTGCAGAACTGGTGGACTTGAGGCGGAAGTTTGCAGAGGACAAGCAGCGCATTGCAGAGCTCAAGGCAGCACGAAAATTCAAGCCATACTGAATAGGAGAATCAGAAAGGCAGCAATGCTGCAGTTGTCCAAGAATGTATACAGGCTTGCTATATTAATCACAAGATCCAATGGCATTGCTACTAGCGGTCTTGGCATGTGTGAGAGCGGATCAGGGAGGGTGCCTGAACAACTGACGGCTGTCAGTGTGGTGTTCATGAGTTTACAAGCTCCACAGGTAATACAGCTGTGGGAACACAAATGCCAAGCAATGGTTACTAGACCAATACTGTCTGGTACACACCAACTTTAAATTGCAATTCAAGACACAAAGAAACAATTATTTGAAATCAATATTTAGTCAACCCATCCGGCCCATAGGCCCTTGATAAACAGCCCATGTGCACGGTTTGTGCCCTCCCATCGCTTCCGAAGTATGAGTCATAGTCACTTCTGTGATCACAGATCCACGCCATTGTCATGTTTTGTCCAACCTCTGCCATCTCCCTTCAGAAATTCGGATACAAAATGCCACCAATATTTCTGCCCCAAAAAAAGACTACAGTGCACAATTCTAATTTTTGGAAAAATGCTCAGGGAGCCTAAATGCATCAAGGAAGAAGACAAAGTAAGCTACATGTTTGCTGCCAGAGTATCCTCAATACTCTACATGTGGAGCTGCCTGTCAAGGAGTGCAAAGGAAACAGGGGCATGACACCATTTCAAAATTGTCTGCGGCAGTGGCACACTGCCGGCACACTGGGCGCCGCGAATTGCATGTCTGCCAAGGGAAACAGGGTCTAGGGGCCTACTGCCCCAATGGGAAAAGAGAAAGTATCCATGTCTGTAGACCTGGGAGATCAGCTAGCTATTTCTGTAGTGTACAATATCATCAGGCACGGAGCACAGGAAAAACTATGAGCTGGCGCGCAAAGGCAGACTACTCAAGGAAAATTGTCAGATTGTGACTTTGTGAGCGCTGCTGCACGATCCAACATTGCATTTCTCGTGTGGCAGCTTAAGCAGCAGGGGCGGCCGCATTTGTGGCAGTGCAGTATGGTTTCCTATTCTGTGCACCACACAAAGATCTTCAAGAGCCAGTCGAGCTGCACATGAGCGATAGGGTGACTTAATCACACCAAAGCCTGACGAGCGGCATGCTTCCTGGCAATGGCATAATATCAAATCATCCCTGCATATGTGCCAAGAACACACCTGCATGGCTTTGCTCCTGAGAGCATGGGCGGTCTTTTTGAAGTCCTCAATAAAGGGCCACAGGATGCTGCGCAGCCTCTGCAGAGAGGTGAGGTCCTTCTCGCTAATGTGCATTACACGCATGGACTCTTCTGTGGTCTGCAGTCTCTGTATGAGCGGGCGCAGGTGCCTGCTGTTCAGTTGCTGGAGACTCCGCATCTGCAGGGATCCACTCAGCCAGTGAGGATTTCTCCAGGCAAAAATGAGCATCTGACTTTGGAAATAGTGGGCGCATACAGGACTGCAGCTTCTTTGTATCAGCTCAAACCAGTCATGCACTCACTGTACATGCAGCAAGGATGTGAAGAGACTCAATGATGACGGCATGTTCCGCACCTCTGGCTGGGAGTTGTGCAAGCAGCAGAGCACGGAGCACAGTGCCTGCATTTCAAGGAGCTCTCCCAGGAACTCTTGCTGCATTGCCTTCAGCAACGCCCAATACCTCGCTCTCACGTAGGAGCTGCTTCGCTTGATATTCCTCAGGTACCTGACATCTTTTTGAAAGATGTGGGCCTGCCCAGCCAGTGATGCCTGCATCCCTGCAGCAGCCTGGTCGCTGTCAGCGATGATCTCATACGTGCATGTTTCATGTTGTTATGGATCAGAGAGCCTCCCAGGACCCCTTCTGTGTGCAAAATGAATGTCTGGGGCCTACAGGCTTCGTCATAGGGTCAGGGTGGAGTAATCAAGAAATGATTGGCAACAACCTGCCTATCCTATATCACGCCCACGGTTCATGGTGATGATGTCCCCACAAATTGTTGTGGGCATTGGGAATGTGCTGGATTGAATTCAAAAGTCCTTGGGGGGGCGCCTGCTCCTCACCCAATGGCGGTTAGTCTTGAAGGCCTCGGATTTGATAGATCTGGGCCGTACACCCCGTGGTTGTAGCAAAGCTGAACCTTGATCCTGGTCGTAAAACGCAGTGCAGGCTGCTCGTGTGCCCCCAGCGACAAGTAGCAAGTTTCCCGCCGACTGAACGAGGTCCTACACGACGGTGCAACGCTGCAACAGTTCGCTGGTCTGTGGCCGATCGAATCGGTCGTTTATCGATACAGGAGCCTCACGAGGATGCAATCGGAGCAACTTAACGGAATTTCGATCCTGACGATGCTTGGTGCTTGCTCATCAAAACCCGATAGGAAGGCTGCGTCAGCTAGTCGTAAATTTGTAGTAATATATTAGTAAACTTCTCCGAGGAAAGCCCAGGAAGCCACAGCAAGGCACAGAACACAGCCCCAAATTTCCGCATGAAAGCGGCCTGCAGGCAAGATGTCGGGGAATGGGGAGCACCAGGATGACGGGGGAACGGAAGATCGTGAAACGCTACTGCGTAAAGAAAGGGAATTGGGATTGCCTGCACAGCAGATCTTTTCAATATTCTTTAATCAGTTGTATCAGGTGACGATCTTCGCAGTGTTTACGTCCAATTTGATCTTATATGTTGTTCTGAGCACTACTATATATCTTTAGCCTCTCAGGTCTGCGTGCTGATGCACTGAACAGGGAATTCAGATCACCCTTGCTTACAACATTGGGGTGTTTGTTGTACGCCATTTCTGCCACGATGAGACGGAGGAGAGAATCGGGGAGCTGACTGGTATTCTGGTGCGCCTTCCCTGTATCCTCGAATTGAAACCAGTGTAGGCCCTGCACTGCATGGAGAGATGCCCAGGCCTCTACAACACGTCCATGGTGGTTGCAGGCCTCAGCGTTCAGTACTGCGCAACTATGCACGTCCTACTTCTGGGGAGTCATGACAGACAAGATCGGGCGCAAGCCAGTTGTACTGATTGCGGTGCGTGCTCCACTGTGCATGCCTTGCCCCGACTGTTGCTGACCCGCATGTACATATATGCTTGTTCCTGACCATGTTGAAGACGCATGCAGAACTTTGTGATGGGCATCGCAACGGTGCTGCTTGGCCTGGCGCCCTCTTATTGGATGGCAGTTGCTGCGCGCTGTCTGGGTGGCCTCGCCAATGGCTCAGGAGTGTGAGTATCCAGCTTTCAAAGCCCTGAATGCCTGCTGTTGATCATGCGCATACTGCTGCACTTCCTTTCGGGGACCTGACCTGAACAAGTAATGAGTGTTCTGCAGGGCTATAAAGACGATGCTTGCTGAGAGTTGTTCCGCCGACACGCAAGCTCGCGGCATGGCATACCTCAATCTGGGGTGGGGGCTGGGCAACGTGTTGGGTGAGTGGCAGCTTGAAAGAACCTTATTGAGGGAAATTTGTACAAGATGGTTGCAACATCATCCACTGCATGCAGGATTGTCTGTCAGGTAGATATAATGTCGCTTGTGTCGCAGGGCCCATGATTGGCGGGTTCTTGTCCCAGCCGTGTGACCAGTATCCCTACTTCCCCCTTTGCAACAACGGCAAAGGCTTATTTGCGAGACAGTGAGTGCCCCAACCCCTCATGGAGCACCTCATCAAGGTTAGATTTGATACACATGGGCGTGACAGAAATTCTGTCATCGATACCGAGGTGTCTGTCATGCGCAGGCCCTTCCTGCCACCGTGCCTGGTAGTGGGCGCCCTGTCCTTCTTTGCATGCTTCAACAGCGCATGCATGATGGTTGAAACGCATCCCAAATACCGCAAGGCTCCGCTGGGGGCCAGCGCTTCCCAGAGCAAGTTGGTCGTTCACCAAGAAGGGGCTGCACTTGATTTGCCTGCAGTCCCTGAGAGTCCTGGCATTGCAATCCCCGGCCGGCATTCAGAAGGTGCGTGGTATTTTGCAAATGAATAGACTATGCCGTCATGTTGTGCTCATGCATTGGACGTGATTCTGCCATCTCACATCGCTCTTTAAAGCATTGATCACCATGGAGGGGTTCAACTCAAAGCCGCCTTTTATGGAGGTCTCCGTGATTCATCAATCGTCTGGGGAATGCAGCCGAGCCTTGTGTTGGAAAGCAAGCCTTGCTAATGCGATACAGCGGCACCAATTTTGCATCTACTGGAGTCTTTGGCTCATGAGTATGAGTTGTGTTGTGTTGTTGCAGGTGCGCACAGCAGCGACACAGCGGAGGGGAGTCAGCTGCTGGCGAGCGTAGGCCACTCACTGTCGGGGACGTCGGCGGAAACGCGGCAGCTGCTGCGGCGCCTATCCGCGCGCGTGAGCACGCGGCTGCTGCACGGCTACCGCTCCCTCTCCATGGGCAGTGACGACGTCGAACGCCACGAGTACGGTGCGCCCTTCTCCACCTACCATCTTGCTCATGGTTTGGAGAACGACGAGACTGCACTCAAGGAGGGAGTGGAGGAGCAGTCATGCAATGTCTTACAGACGGCGTGATGCTACTTGTTGCACCTGCGGGCATGGTCAGATGCATGTGTTGAAGGGGACCAGAATCTCCTCCATGTTTTGCTGAGCTGTGCTGTGGCTGGGTAAGCAGTGCTGGAGATGACTCCCGGCCACGAACCGGATCGCAGCAACCGAGGAGAAAGTGCCAGCGGCTGGGAGCACCGCCAGAGCCTCACTCAGGGGCCTGAGGTCCAAACAGGTGTTTATAGCACCACACCACAGCGAAACGCATCCAGGCTGTCCCATGACTCATCGCTGGCTGGATCTGCAGCGGCAACGCCGATGCACCCCCAGCACAGTGACACGGAGCTGACCGATGCGCGCGTCACCGTCTTCCATCCCAGCGATGCCACCAGCTTGGAAGACACACCCCATGCGTCTGCAAGCCCTGAGCAGGTCTCCTTCCGCACATGCATTGTGACTGTGTAGGGGAGGTTGTATCATTGAGGTCGTTGGAGCCAATTCGGCTGTGCAGCATACCAACTCCTTGATGTCTGGCGGAAAATGCCTGACAACCTTTCGTTTGCAGGTGGATGCTACATTGAGTGAGAGATCGACCATCAATCTAGTTGCAGAAGATGAGGATGAGAGAGTCCCTCTCATGCAGCAGGCTGCGGCCACGTCTCATGTCAAGGTAGGCAGACACCCTTACAGCAACAGTGCATCAATGGCGCAGCTTGTCTCACACCATCTTGGTGATATTCACAGGATCACACAAAAGTCTGCATGGTGTCTTGTGCAGGCAAGCACAGCTGAGGCCAGGAGTGGGGATGACTACGACGACCAGAGCTCCTTCCAGCCCTGGTACAAATCCAGGAAGATGCTGCTGGTGCTGGGCGCCTATGGCTCCATTGCATTTCTCATGAATTTCCTGGAGGAACTCACGCCCATCTTCGCGTCAGCGCCCTATGACAAGGTGCACTGCAGCACTTCTACAACCTGCACAGCAGCCTTCGTTTCTGCAAACCTCCAAGTTCCACTCCTCTTGAATATAATATATTGGCATCACTCATGTGCGATGGATGCTCACTGTCTCTGCTGGTTGCTGTGTCCAGGGTGGGCTGAACTTCACGCCTGATCAGGTGGCTCTGCCAGTGAGCTTTGCTGGCCTGGCCCTGGTCATCTTTGCACTGCTGTGCTACCAGCGCATACAGCGCCGTGTGGGCTGCCTGGCCTGCGCCAAGCTAGGCCTCGCGGTCGCCATACTTGTGGTCATGCTCATCCCCATGCCCTCACTCCTGGTGCCACGGTGCGCACCCGATCTGTGCACCTAATTTTTTTTGGTCAGCATCGCTAGGTCGTGTTGTCTTCTGTGTGCGTGTTCATTTATTGAGCGTGCGAGGTGGAAGAGAGTGTTTTGGATGTGTGCATGCAGGTATGCGGCGATACAGAGCCTTCTGATACCCATATTCGGGCTGAAGGCCATGTGCTCCATCATGTGCATGACATCCAGGTGTGCCTTATGACTCTGTATATGACATACAGCAGCGCGTGCCTTCCCCCACTTCATTAGTGTGTTTGATCATGATCACATTGTTAATATCAGCAGGCATAAGCCCATAGCAAGCATGTTGCATGGGACTGAAGGAGCATGTGTCTTGCCTGCAGCATGATTCTGGTGAATTTGACAGCCCCGATAGAGCAGATCGGCCCAGTGAACGGCGCCGGCAACACTCTGGCTGCTGGAATGAGGGCGCTGGGTCCGGCGCTGTCCGGCCAGCTGTGGGCGCTGTCTTTGAGGACGGGCATGAAGGGCAACCAGTTCCTGGCCTTTGGTGTTGTCGCCAGCGCCTTCCTTGCTACTCGCATTCTCTTCGGCTTCATGAATCCGGGCTCCCAGTAAAAGCCCGCGCGCTGCTAGAATGCGCAGTGCGTAGAAATGCAGTGCAGTTGCTCTGCATCCAGGCCCTGGGACTTGCACTCACTGTGCAGGTTTTGTGGGACGCTTGAAGCGAATAGATGTTGTGGTACAGTGAGGTTGTTCTGCAGCACAACCTTCCATGATGGCACCTTTGGATTGTGTACATATTCAGGCCTTGCCAGATCTCCAGACAGCATGGCGGGTTGCTCCACACTGGTCAAGGCCCGTGGTTATTAGTAGTCGTCAAGACATGTTACACACTTGCCAATATATGATACATGATATCTGTAGATGCAGTGTCAGTAGCTCTCTGGTGATGTCAACAGTTTCTGCATGGGTCAATTCACCCATTGCAGTCCCTCTCTGGGATTTGGTCTGTCCATAGGGAATTGATTGGCACAAATCTGAGGAGTGGTGATATTCACCTGGAATGCCAGGGTCAAACGCCCCCATGACCGGATCTTGTGCCACCTTTCCTTGCTCTGTGATTTCTCTGCATGGGCCGCATCTGAGCCTCTGGTGCCATTGCAGAGAATTTTCGCGAGCTATTTGTTAGCTTGTGTTTTATAACCTCTGTGTTGGAGGCAGTATCACTTACAAAGGCACTTAGCACAAGCGCTCCAGGAGAGCCAGTCTAGACTAGTCAGTATAGATCTTCATTGACTGTAGCTATATAGCATATATATATAGCATGACACGATGAGTCTTGAAGGGTGGATGTACGAGCCAATTCAGTGCTTGGTGCATTTACCTTGTCGACAGACGTCTGGGGAATGCATGATTGATTGTCCTCTCAAAACGTGGTGTATATAGAGCGTGCAATCAGAATTCGTGTATCTGATGAATACGAGGTTTGCCAGGATGCGACCGATATTCTTTGATTAATGCACCGCCCTAGCTAGTGTACTCTTCACGGAAGACGCATCAGTGAGCACTCTAGAGCCACTCAGCGTGGACACCTTGAGTGACAGGATTACAATCAGATCTGTGCAGCTCTGGTATGCTGTACCTAGGCCCAGCCACTCATACGACAGGGAATTTTATAAGTGAAGTAATGCGTAAGCTTCATCAAATACGAGCGCCTTGTCCATACAGGGGGGCTGTCAACTTGCACATGCATGCATTGCATACACAGGACTTGCCAGCAAACTGGCCTCCAATGCTATCTAGATGTCCAGAGCAAACCAGAACAAAATGGGGACAGTAATGAGATGCTGCTGCCAACTTCCTTGAATAATTCGCCAAGAAGACCATCACATTCGAGTAGCTCTAGAGATCTGCTGGAGCATGCACCTTGTTCATGCAATTAACTATGCACACAAGGCAGGTGGCAACCAGCGCTGCAATTTGCATCAGGTTTGCTAATGTCTAAAAGGAGCCTCAGTCTGCCCAGCACATTTGAGATGTGAACGCTCGTAAAGAATCTTGATGTGATGTCTACAGGTACAGTCTACAGCTACAGATGCATACCAACGCTTTACTGCCGTGTCCTATAGATGACTTTGCAACGCTCATCATTTGCGCCCGCATGGGGTGTTTGAGAGATCATTGGCGAGGCACAGGGCTGCCCTTGGCAAGGCGCACATTGGAGGACCCATACAGGCGGCCCAATTCCTTGATGGCCACCTCCTCCGTTTGAATGGCTCGGATTGGCTGTGGAGGAAGCTTGTCCTGCACCACATGCATCATTCGTTCAGTCACTGGGTCAACAAAAAGATGTACAGCTTGGATATGCAACCTCCTCTTTCTGCAGCGCGCGTTGTGCCATTTTTTAAACCCTCTGCTCTGCCTTCAATCATGCAGAATTGCTCTGAGAGCACTCTTTTCTGCTGCATTTCTACCGCAAGCATAGCAAGGGGACAGGGCTGACCTGCACGAACCACTTGGAAGGCTGCTGGCCCGGGCTGTAGCCATGCGCGCGCCGCGAAGTGGGTGACGTGCCGGCCGGGAAGGACGCCCCTGGAGACGTGCCAGTCGCTGCAGTGACTGCTGACGACTGCATGGCCCTGCACAATCCACACACTGACATCTTTAGCAGGCGCTCAACAGGTTCAGACATGCGCACAAGCCCTGGCCTGCAGGCAAGGTATGATGAGCCTCTAAGTGTGTTGGAGGGAGTGCAGGAAGGAGACGAAGGTCAAATGTGCCCCCTGTGAATCAGAACAAAGGAGCGAGAGGGAGAGCACCCATGGGAGGCAGAGGTGCGGACTCTTGTGATAGACCAGGAACTGCTCAAACATGCCGAGAAATGGCGAGAAAACGAGGAGGGGCAGCGCACCAGGAGGACATGGCGAGGGGGCCCCCTCGGGAGACTGGCGAGGCTCCAGCGGTGCCCCAGCTGCGGCTCATGCTCTCGCGCAGCTGCGCCTGCTCCTCCTGCAAAAACCCATGGCCCCACCACCTCAGCCCCAAGCCATGCAACGCCTTATCTCTTCTCTGAAACGTTCCTTTCACAAGCTGCATGCGTGTACCATGGCAAAATGCACATCCAGCTTACTTCTGCCACTGTTGCCTGAGATTAAAAAACCTGTCGCCTGAGAGAACGGGGATGGAGGGACAAGGGCCCTTGGACCAGTAAATCCGCTGCCAGCAGGACAATTGAGCAGCTATTCAACTAACATGATCATGAAGTGGCAGCAATAGGGCCGCACCTGGATGCTGCGCAGGCTGGGGTGCATGCCGCTGGGGGGCGGGCTGGCACCTCTGGCGCCCTCTGCGCCCCAGGCCGGCCCGGCCGGCTTCTTGGGGTCGGCCGGCGTGTGGACGCTGCCGGCCATGTCGATGGGCGCCGACTTCTTCAGCAAATGCGCCAGCGGAATGCGCAGGCCGCCCGCCGCCTCAGCTGCCGCCTCCGTCTGCGCCGCGTCCTCGGCAGCAGCTCCCACATTGAGGGTGGACGCACGGCTGCGCGCATGCAGGCCCTGTATCCATGGGAGCAACTTGTGTTCTGAGGACGAGCAGTCAGACGGACATCCATGAGGGTATTGGCAAGACAAGGGACCACGATTGTCAGATTGCATGCCATTTTGAATGAGCATCCTTCATCTCCATCAAGCGGTTGTACATTAGCGGTTCTACATGCGAAGTGATGCAAACAAGACAACCAAGAGCAAGCCGCAGCAAGCAGGCAATTGGAAATTTGACTGAGCGAGAAGCTTCAGAGGGCAACACCTGGCTACCGGCCGCTGCTTCCTGGCTCAGAATATCGCGCAGCGAGGTGGGAGCGGAAGGGGCTGCGGAGGCCAGGCGCCACCGTGCTTGCTCACCGCCAATCACTGTGCTCCTCGCGGCTGCCACCTCTGGCTGCTCTAATGCACCTGTCAATTTACTAATACACTCAATCAGGGCCTGCCTTTCTTGTCAGCCGTCAGACACGATACAAAGACAGACAAAGCATGCAATGCGGTGAGTTTGGCCAGCGTGCGCACCAGAGAGGAACATGGAAAGGCCGCCCCTGCGCTGCTTGCCGGGCTTCTTGCCGGCGGAGCCCTGCTTGGCAGGCGTGGCGCCCGCATCGCCGCCTGCCGCCGTATTTGCCCAAGAGGACACCGCCAGGGCCGACTGTGCATCAGCCCCCCAGCCCTGCACACCCAATGCCGCATGTCATTCCCCACTTTTCACGTCCACTGCCAGAGGCCAGAATTACAATATGGCACGCAATCCAGCAATTGCAGGCCTTTTGTGGCAACCGGTCAGATACAATTCCACCCTTGCAGGAGTCCTGAATTCCCATACTCCTCATTAGGACACATTGGCTGAATACAAACGCTTCTCATAATGCTGAGATGACCCTGGCCTGCACCTGAGTGGCTGCTGGGGAGGCGAGGAAGCCGTGCTGCTGGCGACCTGGGGTGGCGGCCACTGGGCACTCGTTGGGCTGCCGGGGCGGGCTGAGCAGGGGAGACGGCTGCAGAGTGGCTCCGTCGAGCGCAGCCGCCATAGGAGATGCGCCGGATGGCGCGCTGCCGGCATCGGCCAGCCTGGTCTGGAAGCTGGACACCTGTCCTGACAGCGGCTCATCTGCCCGCATGCTCGCTGGTGCTGAAGTGTTGGAACTGGCCGTGGATGGCGTGGCAGACTCACCCTGTACCAGCCAGAATGCAAAATTCATTCACGACACCGGCTGTACCACGCCAACACCTGCATTGTGGTGTGCATGCTGCATTGTCAGGCCACGCTACATGGATCATCAAGGTGCGTAGGTTACAAGAGCCATGATTGACAGTCTTGAAGAGTAATTGGGAATGATTGGCAGAGGAGTGAGTGGGATGGTACCCTGGGGCGCCGGCGCCGGCTGGCGGAAGCGTGGCGGCTGCCGGGCGCAGAAGAAGGCGTCTGCTCATCGTAGCCGCGGACGGTGCTGGGCTTGGGTGCCTTGGGCGTGCCCACACTGCTGTCCCAGCTGGTGCCCAACAGCTCCTCCTGAGAGTTGCCTGCACATGCAGGATCCCACCTCACCACCCCTTTGCCCCACCCTTCGCTTCATGACACCCTACTAAAAATCCCCTCATGCTGAGTGGAGCGACAATGTTTTCCATTGGCAGCGAGGAGAAGCTTGCATCTAGCTGGCATTCCCAGGTCCTGTGCTCCTCCAGCTCAGGTACCATAAGCACCCTATTTTACACACATCTTGATGACAACAAATTCGTCAAGGTGTTGTGCGCACCGTCCTTGGCGGCAGCCAGCAGGGCCTGCACTTCGCCGAGGGGAGCGCCGCCCTCCAGCAGGCACAGCGCAGCCTCCAGCAGCGGCCTCGCCGCCACCTTGGAGCGCTGCTGGGGGTCCAGCGGGGTCGCCCGCGCCTCTAGCGCCTCTATCTGCTGCACCTTCTTCTTCAGGATGCGCACCTGCGCGCACAGCATATGCAGCACTTCAGTGCGCTGGCACCGGATTTGAGAGCAGCAAACCCATCTAGTTGACAGGGAGGTGCAGAGCTGAGATACTAGAAACTTGGTTCAGCGCGTTTGCTCACCTGTCTTGACACCGCCGCTTCTTCTGACGACTCCATGTGGTTTCTGAAGCTCCTTTCCCCAGGTGGCTGCGGGATGATGCCCTGTGTTGCTGGCACCTGATTTGCTTGCCCTGCGAACAAGCCATGAAAGCCCCTCAAGTTTTTTCAGACACATATGCATGCAACAAGCAGCTCCCTATCACCACCAGGTGTGCAAGGACGAGAAATTCGGGTATTTGCACTGACCTTGCAGGGGCGGCGCAGCAGTGGCTCGCGAAGTCCGCGAGCGTTGAACGTCCTCCAGCTGTGCCAGCAAGTGCTGCGGCAGAGACTCAAATGCGCCCTGTGCCTCCAGCAGCACCGCATCCAGGTTGGCCAGCGCCACCTTTGACCACCAATTTCCTCACATCAGCACGCTGTAGCCATTCTTGATGACTATTGACCTGCAGCATTTGTATATGAGATGGAGTAAACCAAAAGATGTTCAAGGGGATTGGGGCTGACCGCCAGGCAGTGCTGTCTGAGCAGCTCGGCGCCCGCCGCGTCCGCAAACTGCAGCAGGGCGAGGGCTGAGCGCGGCTCTACCATGTGGCGTGCCACCGTGCGCTCGCACAGCCGCTGCAGGCTTGCCGGCCCGCCCGCCTGCCTCACCGCACTGCCCGGCCTGCATCCCCGACAACATTCATCATCATCCACACCTTTGTCATCATAAAAGCCCAACACAATATTGCAAAAGATAACATGCGCGCTGCTAATTATAACAATCAACACACCCTCCAGCTAGAGGAGGTTGGAAGGCTGTCCAAGATACGCTGCTGCGACGCACCTCATCCTCAATTGGGAAGGCAAGGAATACTCAGTATAACACTTACACATCACCCCAGGCTTGGGCAGTCCACATACATTGATGCCCACCTGCTGGAGGGGCTCTGCAGGACTTCCAGGGAGCGCCAGTAGGCGGCAGTCTCGGCATCCTCCGCAGCGTGCGCAATCTGCTCGCTGACCAGCTCCATTTCTTCCAGCGGCCCGGGCAGGCCCTCCGAGTCCACGGCGCTGGCCGCGCGGTCCAGGAGGCCACTAAGCGCGGAAGAAAGGGCTCCGCTGGGGGCCGAGCGCATGCGCAGGGCCAGCGGCGTCGCGCACCACGACTGCAGCGCCAGCGAGTGCTTCTCGCCGACCGCTGCGTGCGTCACCCTCTTCACGCCCTCCACCCTGGACAGCGCACACTCTAACCCGTCAACAATGTGCGACTCATGCTCCTTCCAAGTTTACGGACGGGAGAATGCAAATCAGGTTCAGCATAACCTAAAGAAGGCCATGAAAGGCAGGGAAGCTTTGCCAGGGAACGCTAAAGTGTTGGCACCTTAGAGGTAGGATGACTTGGTGGACGAGTGCGAGGGCACGCTCGCTCTTGCGGCCGCGACGGGCGGCCGCAGCGTCCTGGCCGGCCTCGTCGGCGCCGGTGGACGACGGCGCGCGCGGCGGCCGCTTCCCGGCAACGCCCCCAGAGACGGCGCTGCCCTGCTCGGGGCGGCCCATGGCCTGCGCCACGCGCTCGCCGGTGACGCCGCGGCCGGCGCTCAGCTCTGCGGGCTTGGACCAGCCCTCCCACATGTACACATCGCCCTCGTCCGTCACCGCCGCCGTGCGATACTTGCCTGCGGCAGGCGGGTAGCATGTGTCTTCGAACATGTTTTTGTCTCTTATCCAATCAGTTCTGGTCCTCAACACAACTCATCCTCACATAATGCGCTGGGGGCAGCTACCCCTGCGACAGTGCCTGGACACAGACATGAGAAGCCAAAGGAAAATCGGCTGGGATGCGGGGATGATACGCGGGATGACGCCGCACCTGCCGCGATGTGGACAACGCGCTTGCCGGCCAGGTCGCCCCCAACCTCCTGGACGTGCAGGCGCGGGTCGGCGCTCCGCCACGCCAGCACTGCACCAGACTGGTCCAAACAAGCCGAGTGTGCAGCGCCTGCAATTCACACCACAGGACCACTTGGGGATCTGTGGGTGCTTGAATTATCCCCTGAGATGGCTGTTCTGGATCTAGATATATATAGGAATTACACCCGCGGCAGGCCAGGGAGCTCACCGGCACACACAGCCACAGCATGAGGTCTGGCGACCTGGCTTTGGCCCCTGTGGAAGACTACCTCCCAGCCGCCTGCAGAAGCGCCACTCGCATTGGCTGCCCTAGCCACATCGCGTGCACCTGTAAGGGGCGCAACCTTTAGATCGATGCTGCTGTAACCTTCAAAGGTGTATTGGATGATGGCGCATGGAATGTAACTAAAGGAATGGGCAGGGGTGCCCCACCTGCAAGCTGCACTCGCTTGGGAGTGACCACACGGTGGCCCCAAGTGTACACATCGCCCTCCACAGTCAGAACAACCGTGTGGCGCTTGGCCGCTGCCACCGCCGTGATGGTCTTCCCCTGCACGTAGCAGCAACAGTGTATGTGAGCGCATGAACCGTAATATTACTTAAAATATGCGTGCATCTCGCCAACTGTGGATGTGCAGAGAGACGTGGAGTGCAGGCATTTGTGGGCAGACCTTCATGGCCTCCACTATGCGGGGCACCGCATTGGAGGCGGAATCGGAGGTGCCATAGCCCAACTGCCCCTGCAGGTTGCTGCCCCAGCTGTACACGGTGCCGCCCTCTGCCAGCACAACCGTGTGCCGGTTTGCCGCCGCCACCGCCATCACCCGCTGCCGCATGCTCGTCACACTGCGCACATTGACCAGTGCAGTATCACAGACTTGAATATTGAATATAGTCTTGACAGTAGCATAGTATGAAAACCAATTTGGAGCATCATCAACGGTTCTCATGCCCAGTGCGCAGCAGATGCTCACCGTCTGGGGGTGGGCTGCGAGTCGACAGCGGTGTAGCCGAGGCGGCCGTCGCGGTTGGAGCCCCAGGTGAAGAGCTCGCCCGCACGAGTCACCGCCACTGTGTGATGCTTGCCTGTCGCCACTGCCGCCACTGTGCGGCGCCCCGGCAATGCCACCAGACGCGGCAGAATCACCGCACTCTCCCCGCTGTGAATGTGAAACTCTGGATGGCCTGTAACGACACCACCCACAGAAATTTGAGACAAGTCCCGAACTGACGTGCTTTGTCGGCTGAGCACAACAAGCAGGCTTGGGACATTCGCAACAAGACGAATGTCTGCAAGAAAAGGAAGAATGCCCGCTGAAATGCACACGTAATTGGCGAATGTAAGAGGGAGCGCACCCAGGCGGCCACCTCGGCCAAAGCCCCAGGTGTACAGAGAACCGTCCTTGGCGACTGCTGCGCTGTGGAACTTGGCTGCTGCCAGGGCAACGATGGGTGTCCCATGCAGGCTGTCCAGTCGGTTGGGAGTGAGCTGCAACCCCTCCGCCTCTGTGCCCAGCTGATAGTTCGCCCCATTGCCCCAGCTGTACACCTCGCTCGCCGTCCCACTCAGGAGGTACGCCTTCAGCGAAGCTGACAGCAAGTCCAACGGTATGCGCCCCTGCCAGACAGAGTTTCACAGCCTCAGCACTTACGCGCATTGCATGCCCTGCATCACCTGACATGACATACCCACAGTCCCGAGCAAGGCTGCCAAGGGCGAGCGGAACAACACCTTGAAGTCCTGGATAGACAGCTGCGCTCCAGCGTCCAGTAGGAGAGCAGCTGCAGACAGATGGCCAAGGTAGAGAGCGCGGTGCAGGCTGGTCCTACGCAAGGGAACCAACACCAACGTCATGCAGGATATGCATTGCACAAATGCAGTCATGAAAAAATTTTGTGCTACGAGGTGCCCCTCCTGCACTGTGCAATATGCTCCACATCATTGAATGTGCTGCTGGGAGACGCTGATAGCCCCTCTTGGGGAATATTCAGAGGAGGGATTAGGATGTTGACAACAGCATCAGATAAAACGAGGTCCGCACCAGCCAGATTCCGTATCTTGAATGTCCGGACAAGCATTTGCCGCTAGCAGCCTCTCAATAATCCTCAGGTCGTTTCTCCAGATCTGCGTAGGGCAAAAAAGATGTCAAGAACCGGACTGGTAGTACCTGGTTTGGCATGACTTTAAGATACAACAGTAAACTACAACAAATTAGGTCCCATAACATAAAATGTACTGTCGTCGCGAATTGGGCACGGTTGCGCGAAGGGCAAAGTTCCCTGAAGTCAAACGAAGGTGTCGGAACCTGAGGTCAATATGACTTTCCACTTGATTTAGAGGAATAGCACGCACCGCAATGTGCAGGCCAATGCTCTCCCCTTTGACGCACCTGATAAAGTGTACCATACAGGGCCTGAGTGCTCGAGTGAATTCAAGGAGCAAATGCCATGTGAATTGAGAAGATAACAGGTGCTGAATATGAAATTATGCACGAACATAATGCAGTACGCTTGTCAAATTCCAATGGAGGCTGTTTGCTTCTACAGTGTCACTAGCAAGGCTGGTAGGAACTGCAGGTAAGGAGCAAACGCACCCGTTCACGTCGTTCCCAGACTGCAGAGCTGCTTCCACTGCAGCTAGGGAACCACACCTCGCCGCAACTGCAACTGACATTTTGGCTCAGCCTTTCCTGTTCTTTTCAGCCTCTCAAGCTGGGTGGGAGCATACGCTCCGCTGTGTAAACACACATTCTTGGAAGGGAACTGGCTCCAGCGCAGGGTATCAAGCCCTTACGCTGGAAGTACGCAGCTCCTAGATGACGGAAACCTTTTTGACAAAATTCTACTTGGAAATGCCGTTGATTTCCTGCATGGATTCCTGTGCCAACAATACACCTGCCATTGTGTGGTGACGCAGATCTGACATGGCAAGATACGCTCTAACCACCTTCACCTCCCTCCAGTCTTTCGCTTTTCTCATCGTCGAGAAGTAATTTCTTTCACGAGTTAAAGCGTTTTGAAGATCTAGTTTACACATTGTTTTACATAAGTTGTCAGGTCGGCTGGCGTGACGAGAGTAATTCATCCTAACACATCCCTAGGCAGAGAGATTTTGCTCGAGCTGGAATCTTCGGACAACAGATCACGTCTGCCTACATACCCAAAGACTGTATTCCAGTTTTCTTTACTCATACGTAGGGGATCGCCCATTCGGCGTCAGAACCAATGAGTTTCCAGGTGTGATTTGTTTCTCGCTGGAAAATCGATCTTGCTCATGCTCATCTGCAAGACCTGCACCTGTTTGTATCAATATTCTCTGAGGCGAGATCTTTGCAGGACATTGCACAAAGTGGCAGCACAAGGGAGCTCCGTCAATATGGGGGTGCACCAGAATCCCAGGCTGACAAGGTAAGGCATTATGAGGCATACGCATTCGTGCATGACTTAAATTTGCTCCTTTTTGCAGTGCAGTGTGCCAGTACTTTGGATTGCGGTGGCAAGCCAAGGTCAGATTGTCCATCGTGTAGGAGCTGTCAAGGTGTCTGAAACTGTGGATTTGTGCTGCTCTTAGGCCAATAAGGACCTGATAGCCAGGGTGTTCAGGCTCCAGACAGAAGTGTCACGGCTGCGCTCTGATGTCAACAAGCTGGGAGGCCCTCGGGATACAGTAGATCTCCGTCACAAGGTGGGTATACCTAAAAGCCCTCTGCAAATTATCCAGCATGCTGGAACCTGGAGACGTACTATTTTTGGCGCAGCCAATCCTGTGTTGCACTGACTGCCTCTGCATGCCAGCAGGTGGGCTCTACAACAGTGAGGCTGCAGGAAGATGCCAAGTCAATCAAGGAGGCGCTCACCGTTGCGCACTCTGAACACAAGAGCAGGCAGACTACAAAGATCCTCAGCGATTTCGAGGTGAGGCAGGAGTAAATTTATGGGACGGACACATTCCTCTATAAATTGAAATGCAAGCTTGTATGATTGCGATCCTGCATCGTCCTGATTTGTCTTATATGTAGTAATCTATGTTGGTGCAGGCGACGCTGAAAGACTTCCAAGCGACCATGAAGGCTGCCAAAGCCAAGGAAGCAGCCAGCCTCCCAAGACGGCCGGAGCCTGCCCGAAGTGCTCTCCCACAGGATTTGGAGCAGGGTGGGGCGCCGCAGGAAGCAGAGCGCACCGCCCTCTTACAGGCAAGCTGGCACCTCAGGCATAGACAACACTCCAACTGCCAAAGATTGGCTGCTTGGTGCTGGTTTTGCAGAAAAAATGCACCGCACCACAGACAGGGAACATGTCTTGTTGCTTGCGCAGGAGCAGAAGCGGCTTGAACTTGGGGAGATGGACACTCAGATCCAGTACAACGAAGCCCTCATAGACGAGAGGGACCAGGGCATTGCAGAGATCTCGCAGCAGATTGGGGAGGTCAATGAGATTTTTCAAGTGAGAAGCTCGTTTCTGTCTCTGAACCGCTTCCCTAATTGTAATGGACGCTATTACTTGTTCTCTCTGCTTTATCACAGTGGCTCGGGGATAGAGAGAAGACTGAAAGTGCGTGCCTGCTGTGCGCAGGATCTGGCTGTGCTTGTGAATGACCAGGGTCTCATGCTGGATGACATCGAGTCCAACATCGAGCGCACTGCAGACCGCACGCGCGCAGCTGGCTCGGAGCTTGTTCGCGCAGAACGCTATCAGCGTTCCTCCCGCAACAAGATGTGTTTGATTCTGCTCATCGTCGCCTTTGTCCTTGCAGTTATCGTCTTGGTCACAACCCTGTAGAGCCTCTCTCAAAACATGTTCATGATCCCGGATCAGGGCGTCCTGTGCATCGGCCTGTCACAGTGAATGGAGTCAGTCCATGTCTGCCAGTGGTATCTGTATTGTGGATTTGTCTTGGTGACAGTCGTGGGTGATATTTAGTTTGTCTTTCTGCCTGCTGTTCTTTGAATGAGGCCTGGAGTCCTGCAACTTACCTGTCATGATGCGAACTAGTGGGCGGATGCAGCTACTGATCAGTATTCATGAATAGCAGTCAAAGTTTTTTTGCAGCACTGGATTCTGTGTTTGCCATACTTTGCATGCCAGCTTGTACTACATTGTGAATGAGCAAAAGAGGAGGCATTGCAAAGACTCACAATGCGATGCACTTTCTGCTAGTAGCTGGAGTCCATCGATCTTTACCACCTTGTGTTCATTGGCATGTTACAGCTTGCGGCTCATTGCATATCTTCATGCGGATAAATGCGCGCGTCCCTAATCAGGAGAACAACCTGTCCCCATCAAGGCAAGGCAGGCGCTATTACCAAGTACTTCACTGCTGTGATCACAAGCAAAGTTCCAACACCTCCCAACTGCTTTCTCAGCTCAACAAAGATTGCTGCTGGTTATGCTGCATCCTGACTCCGTCCCAAATTTACCGGTACTGCATTGGCCACAGAACAATATCAGCATGATGCAAAGCTACAGTTTTGTGAAGGGCAAGCTGCATTGGAGTCAGTGCAAGAGCAAGTACTGTGTGCACCATACATACCTTGATGAAGCCGATGTCCTTGGCGTACTCGCGGAAGCACTGGCGGCAGACATTCAAGCCGTACTTGCGGATCAGGCCCCACTGGTTGGAGCATACACGGCTGCAAAAAGAGCACAATCACAGTCAGGTTTCATCCTTCACAGCAGACATGTACGGTTCGATCATTGCCAATCTCAGATTTGTAGCTGCCTTTCAGTGCAAAACGGCAAGACTAGACTAATTCTATCATGCTAGCAGAACTGCAAACTGGAGCAGAAACATTATGAGAACAGTCCTTACCACTTACGGCCGCCCTTGCTGTGAGTCTTGTTGTGGGAGTCCCACACGTCCTGATGGCCCATCGCGATCGATTTGTTGCACTTTTACCACAGGGCAGAGGTACCCTGCGAGGACAATTGTGAAAATGTGAAGACAAATTTTTATACTTTGGCTCTTAATTGTACTGGCACAGGTCGAGGTGCAGATACAACAACACTGATCGTAGACATATGCTGCTGCATACCTTCAAGTGCGAAGGATTGAGAGCAGAGAGCTTCTTTAAAACAGAAATGGGAATGTGCTGCAGGACGCCGCCGCTTGCACTCGCCAGCGGGGTGGATTCCTGGGTTCGCCTACTCAACAGGTTTGACAGATCGAAGCGCCGTCGAACGGATCGATGATGAATACATCGGAATCGCCTTCCAGCAACAGCACGAGATTCCTGTTCGGCCAGATACAGCTGTTCCTGGGTTGATCTGCAGATCTCAATTGGTGACCTTCAGCAGCTTTCTTACGACAGCTAGTGTCTCATCCTGTGCCAGGGCAGCGTTGGAGTGGGAGAGCGACCCTGTGGAGTGCTGAGGGGTTTCATTTCATCTGTAGAGGATGCCTGCGACCAACGAAGCTGAGATGATCCTCCCCAAGGAGCCTGTCTCTGGGAAAGATGCTCCTGTTGTGCTGAGTCACACGGCAGGGCCCAAGCTCGCAGACATAAAGAAGGTAGACCTGGAAGACAGCCCAAGCCTTAAGAGGAAGGATGGGGGCACGTCTAGCAGCCACAGATTCAAGGTGGTGTCGCAGCTCGTGATTGCAATGAGGAGATTCCAAGGTGCGCGTGCTGTCACTCCGTGGGGCATCAGTGACTAAAGAACAAAAAACGTGACACCCTCTTCATGAATTCACGTCTGACCCTACTGTTTGTGTACATGGACCTTCTATAAAGATTCGGATTGACATGCATAGCCTGAGAACCTGCATCTGGATCTCAAATTGGGAAGCACTTGTGCCAGGGTCTAGCCTGCAGGACATCCCTTTGTGCAGTGTTCCCATAATTCAAGCTGATCGACAAATTGATGCCCATACCTGTGCTGTGCAGCCTCCCTGAACCCCACGTACACATATGGAAAGCGGCCTGCATCCAGCAACAGCTCTGGTGGCGCTGTGGCTGCCAGCTTCAAGAAGTCTCCTGAACACACGCAGGTGCGCATGCGGCTGGCTATTTGTTGATTGCCCTTCCTCCATTGTAATTTGTGAACTTCTCTGTTGGATCTTGTGTGTATGAAGTACCTTGGCTGCTGGTGCTCCTGCCTGTCACTGACCGTGTTTGCACGTGCAGGAGGTGACTTCGGGATCCTTCGCGCGGCAATTCTCGCGGCCGGGCGAGCCGGGCGCGCCAAAGGTGGCTCGCAACCACAACTTCCACGGCAACAAGACAAGCTTTGTCTTCCGGGCGCTGCCGCCACACCCGGACGAGGACCCAGAGCATGCCTCGCTGCAGCACCTGCCTAGCGGCAAGAGTGTCGCCAATGGCACCTCCTGAACCTCGTGACTCTGTTTTGACACCAATGGCCAAGGCAGCAGTGGCTCTCCAGGGCTGCGAGAGTATGCATGTGTGCTTCCATGTGATTTTGAGTGGGTCAGTGGAATGATCCCAGATGGCTTGTGAAAGGTGTACTCTTGGGAAGCCTGGTAGCAATTCTTGGAAGGTAATGGGTGATTCGCACAGCCAAGACACCTGCTCAAGAGGAGCACAGCAGTTGTTGACATCAGCATCCCACTTGACTAAAATCCCTGTACGTCAGAATGCAGTATCAGTATAAGTAATTGTCATCTGACGAAGTACGATGAAACTGTCTGTTATCTAAAACATAACACTGTCTTGCAATGGATGTTGTGTTTTGTTGTTGCAGCAAAGCTATTCTTTGTACTCCTTGCTTGCTGGAAGTAATGTCTTGAAGTGTGTGTTTCATATAGTCTCATTTGGTATCATGTATTTTACAATAATGTTTGTTCGGCTTTTGAAGCCTGGCTGTGTCTGGAACACATTTATCAGTATCGTGACCATTTAATCTTGATTACAAGAATGCTTTCTTGTCTCTGATAAATATGAAGTCCAAGCGTGCGCGTGCTAGGATTCGAATCCTAGCACGCGCACGCTTGGACTTCATATTTATATGAGTTATCAACTTTGGTCGACCTTCATTGAGACTGATACACACCGCGACTGCAGTTGTCTTCCAACTGCAAGCATGCGAGCCACATAGTCAAGGCGCAGCCTGTAGCGGGTGAAACAAAGAAAGGGGCCAACCGTGGTGACCTGCATACATGTACACGGCAGCCCATCTGCCACTTATGACGCCGGCCTGCTGCAAGGGCAGCATGCAGAGGTAAAATTTCACATCCTACCCTAACTTGAAGTCAGCACAGCAGAGGTCGAGGCGGCGCGCTACTCTTCCGAATGAGTCATAGATGGCAGCGCTAGCGGTGTGCACGGCCAAGCCCAGCCGCCGCCGCCGGTCGGCCGTTGTCCACGGATGTTGAATTGTAACAGTTAAACTGGGAACCCCACCCACCAGTGAAAGCGAGGGGAGGTAAAGGAGGAGGAACCTCCTTCCCTCAGTACCCTGGGTGAAAGCAGGGATCAAGGAGGCCCTATTTTATTTCTGACCCCATCTGGGCAGGCAGAGGCATCACGTTCGTTCGTCCTTCTCCGGTCGTTTCCTGATTAACAATTCCTGACTGACGAGCTCGTGATCTTCATCAGGGAATACTTGCTACTTTGACAAGCAGCCATGAGATTATTGTATGAGAACGATTACCAAAGATTTGGCGAGCTGTTGCAGGCTGCGGCCAAAGTAGTAACCACAAGCATTGACAAGCACAATCATTCTCTGGACAAGGTGCAGTGTTGCTCCTGCGCCGGTCATTGTTGCATCATCACCTTTACATGTGTGATTCTCATGCTAGCTACGCAGCTATGTTATCTTGCAGAACTTGAAGGTAATAGAGCGAAATTCAAGGTCCAGCTACATAAACGGTGATTTTTCTCTCGAGTCTCGCACGTGAAATGCTCTGCAAATGTCTGCTGTGTTGCTGAGAAAACAATAATACTGGATGTTCTGTATCTTTGCACAACAGCTCACATAGGGATATACACGTTACAGTGGGTGCCATAGCTTGCTATGGGGTTGGCATCGCCCTAGGATCGGCAGCTTGGTCTAATTCCCTTGGAGGAATGTACCCCAGCAAGCGCATGATGAGTTTCATGTCCGGCTTTTCCGGTGTGGGGGCTGGATTTGCGGTGCATCAGACGGCAAGAGGCATTTGCGGCCTCGCTTGCAAGGTATGCATTATGCAAAATGGCTGTGAGTCACGCACGGTGCCACTATTGGCATTCCTGTCATTGACACCTTCACACTGGAGCCCAGCACTCTACATAAATGCAGGGTACATGAGATGGTGCCTACTTGGCATTCATGTCACTTACATTCAACCTGCCTTGATGTCTGCATTCCTCTTTCTTTAATTTGTCACTCTGCCTGCATGTAGGCAAAAGCTGCCAGAAAACTGCTGCTGGCCACTGTCCACTGCTGCTGTTGCTCCTGCAGCTGCAGCCGCAACGCAAACAGGAGGGCTGAGCCTCAGATATGCATAAGTCTTCTGAGCGAACAGATTTGAAGACTCTCTTGAACAGATGCGCGGGACCTGATGTCCGGTGTCAACACCCTTTTCAGTGTAGGATCTAAAAGAATGCCACCTTGACGCCTTCCTTAGCAGTGCTTGGATTGAGGACTTGCTGTATCTTGAACAGAACATGGCTGATCATGGGGGGATAAGAGCGAGGTTGTACAGGAATAGTAGCATCTTGTGTAAAGGCAGTGATTTCAACGACACTTGATTGCAGATTTTCCCAGCTTCATCTCAATGTATGCAATTATTATGGTCAATTTGAATTATCAACTCCATGCCATACAACACTTTTGACAGGTGCCTTATAATACAACTGCCCTTCAGCCCAATGCTGCATATCATGTACGTCTCTCCATCAACGAGTGCTTCTGTTGGCTTAGTACTTGAAAGCATTATTACCTTCTACAACGAAGCAGAAAGGCTCCCAGGTGCCCAATGTAGCAACTCAGTGGCATCAGTGAAGTCTCAGCGGACACATAGGCAAATTGCGGACAAGTCAGGCAGTGCGTGCCACGGCACCGACATAGACAGTGATGGCCTTGAGGAAGCCATTGAGAACGACGCGCTCCACCTCGCAGCAGGCGTCCCCCGGCAGCGCCGCCGACAGCTGCGCCAGATCCGTGTTGCGCGGCAGAAACACCATCAGCCCCACCGCCCCATCTGCACACATGCACATGCTCCAATCTCCAACAGCTCAGCAGTCCAGTTCTTTGTTTTCAAGCAGCAGACGCCGTCATGTCAAGATGCCAAATGAAGGCCGCACACATGTGCTTCAATCTCTAGCAGCCCAGTCAGGAGTCCTATCATGCCTCACAGACTCCACTATTGAAGAGTTGACAAGCACCTTCGTTGCATGATCTTGATTTCTTTGCTTTGTGAAGAGAAGCTAATGCAGAGATCCCAATCTGTGCCCCTAAAACTGCCCAACTCGGCCTCGGCGCCAGCCGGCTTTACAGCATGTTGGACTGCATCTGCTTTCCGCCAAAACCTTTACGAGGGTCAGTGCCAGGGAGGTTCACAGGAGCTGACCTGGTCTGAGCAGCGATGACGCAATGGCCAGCAGCTGCGCAAGGCTCACCCCGAGTCCGCCGATATCGTGAGACACGTCAAAGGTCTTTGCAGAGTACGCGGGGCCACCCCACGGTGGCGACATGAATACTGCATCCGCCTGTGCCACCAAACCCACCAATCACCCCTCTGCGCATTCACCCTCACTTGCCCTAGTTGACTGGATTAAATTTTGCCACCATGGTGTCCTCAAAGCTGGCTACCCAACTGGTCTGATTGACACATGATCCTATGCTTTTCCATCGTAGGAACGAGATCCAAAATATTCAGAGCATGTCTTATACCTGCAGCGGCGTATAATTTCTGTGAAGGAAAGGAGTTGGGGACAAGGCAGCCCACCTGCAGGGTGGCAGGCAGGCGCAGGAAATCGGCGCACAGCAGCTCGAGGCGGTCTGCCACTCCGTAGACGGCGGCGTTGTGCGCGGCCAGGTCCAGGCGCGGCCGGCAGCTGTCCACGGCGACCACATGGCTGCACCGCCGCGCCAAGTGCACAGCGCTGCCGCCGACGCCGCAGAAGCCGTCCACCACCACCCGGCCCGCCACCCTCTCTGCACCGATCCATTCCCTGTTTCTGTGACTAGTGACTAACCCTCGCGCGATCCCGGCAAAATATCATGTCTCCATGCAGAGGACATGAGACCCCGCGATCATGGGAATTCAGTCCTATGCGTTTACCCTTTCACCATCTGCCTCGTGACCAGCCCTCGCGCAATCTCAGCAAGCAGGTCATGCTTCCATGCACAGCCTGAGGACTACACCTCTCAACAAGACTTGGCTGTGAATTGGGCGCAGGATGCGTATTTTTATATTCCTCTGGTCATCAGTGACCAGATGACAGAATTTAAGGAAGCTCACCGGCATGGTGCATGGCGACCACTTCAGGTGTGGCTGAGAACCAGCCCTCTTCGTCCATGAGCACGCCGTCGTCATACCTGGACCACAGGCTGTAGCGCTGCATCCAGTACTTCGCCACCCGCTGCGACAGCTTCAGCTGCCGCAGCTGCTGCCGGTTGGGAGGCACAGCCTTCCTGCACACAGCATCTTAACCTCTGCCAATGCCCTGGTCAACGAGAAGCTAATTGGAGCAGAAGGTGCTGACTTTCTGCTTTGACAGCAAGCAAGTGCAAGGAGAAAGCAGGGGGATTGCACCATTTCTTCTGCAGGCGGGGCTGCTCCTCTCGCCTGGCAGCACCAGCATTGCCGCGATGCTCCCTTCTGGAGTCTGCTTCATTGTACCCGTTGTGTGTCTGATTGGACACGATGATGAATGGCCTGCCAGCTGCGTCCTGCTCAAACTGCAGCTGCGCTATGACCTCGCTGTCCTCCAGCGGGCAGTCTGCCATGTCTTCCTCACCGCTGCTATCAAAGCGCAGATGGCTGCTTGAAGGCTCCGGTATGCTCGCCATCAACCCTGTGCTCTCAGGCCGCTGGGCGCCATTTGCCGTTGCACCCCGTCCTGAGTGGCCGCTCTCCTCGCTGAGCCTGCTGCCTGTAGCGGGCTTTGGCGCCTGCTGGGGCAGTGCAGCTGAACCTTGACTGGCAGCCTGGCCAGGACTTTCTGATTCAGTGCCCGCTGCTCCACTGGGCCTCCTGCTCCTTCCACCTGCCTACAACAGGGGGAAAAGCAGCCTGAGGTTGTGAGGTATGAATGCGCTTGGATTAAATTGGTGTGGAGGTTCTTAGGATACGACCCGGGAGTGATCATATGAAGGGTGCTTACTTTCTTCGCTTTGGGTCCACCAAACTGCGTCGGCAGCCCATACTGCCTCAGTGCATCCGCATCAGCATTGTCTGGGCCTTCATCTGGGTCTTGCTGGATGTCCTCAGACTGCATTAACGTTGGACATTAACAATCTCAGCAAGGTCAATCAAGGCAATTGGCAGGCAACTGAATGGGATACAAGTCCGGATACAAGTCCGAATAAGTACCTGTCCTGCAGCCTTGGCAAGGGCCACAGAATCAACCCTGCAAGGACATCTGTTAAATTTAGCAATGCCTACATATATTCCTTTCAGATCTCGAAGTGACATTGAGTGACCACAGAGTGCAACTGACCCGACTAGGCCGATGTCTTCTAGGTACACCGTTGTAAGCAGACACCTCCCCACTCGGTATTTTTTTCTGTCATTTATATCAAGCTCAGCGGGTGATTTAATATGATTGCCATCAAAAATTGTATCCTCACTTGACTGGACCATCGGTTGGTGAATTGGATTATTTATGCGAGAACTCCTCAATCAAGGTCGAGAGAGAAATTGCATCATTAGATTGAATTTCAATCTTTGTATGTACGTAATCTAATGCACAGCTGCAGCTGATTTTCAAGGGACAGATCAAGTGGTCGTTCCCACGATCTGGTTCTCAAAGATGGGACTGAGCCAGAATGCGCTGCGTCTGTATTGCTAGATTGAGCTCAGACCTCTCCTGATATTCATAGCCACCAAATGAAAAGGAAAGCCCCACATTTGGAGAGCCAATTTCCTGAGTTCCGGAGGGGTCGTCATATATCTACAGGACGAAACAACTCCAAGGTCCTTCGACAGGAGAAGAAATAATATGGAGGGATTGATCTGAGGGAAGTATCTTGGAGTTTACCATTGAGAATCAAATTTAATCGCAGCATGGATATCTTGCAACAAATGCAGACCATGTTTACGAGCTCCACCATAGTACTTTAATTTGCAGGCCTCATCTGCTGGCTCAGTATCCGACGTCAGCCTTCATTATAATCAGGACGTGTTATTTGTTGTCAATGCAAGTGTTGGATTGAGCTGGTCAGAAATCAGTTGACTCAGTCTCACACCACATCCCTACGGCCCAGATGACGGGATTGGAAGGCAGGGAAGCTGCAGAGAAACTCAAAGCTGAAGGCAATGCAGCATACCAGAAGCAGAAGTATGGGGCTGCTGTGGATGTAAGTGCGGGACGACCCTTTGGATTTCACCCGGCCCCCTTTGGCTTTGGTATCACGCTGGTGCCCTTGTAAGGATGGTAGCCCATACTGGTAGGAATGTGGGAATATCATCCGGTGCTATCTGCTCTCGTGCAGATGCACATTGATTGCTGCTGTGTGATTGCAGCGATACACTGAGGCCATCTTGCTGTGCCCGGACTGGCCAGTATTGTTCATAAACAGGGCGCTGTGCCAGAAGCAGAGAGGAGATTGGGACGCGGTGGAGATAGACAGCAGGAAGGCTCTAGAGTTGCAACCCAGGGTCATGAAGGTGCTCCTTGATAATCATATTTGTATGGCGACATTCATCAATCTGAGCTCGGTGTCCCAGTGACATTCTTTGACCAAGTTGTGTTGCGCCAGGGGCATTATTTCCTCGGCCAAGCATTGCATGAGCGGAAGGATCTAGGTGGCAGCATCAAGCACCTTTCAAAGGTACCCATTATAAACTTTTCCTCCTATCCGATGTGATCTTTGCAACGAGAGGCGTGCCCATCCTCCCATCAATTACATCTAACGCTCTTATGGCTCTTTCAGGCGCTGGAACTCGCCAGGGAGCAGGGAGATTCAATACGTGACCAGATATGGAGAGAGCTGGCGAAAGTCAAGTGAGAGTGTTAACCATCGCTGCCGTCCAGCTCTGCTTGCATGGTGGAGAGTTGATTTACTTGTCCCTAGGACCATCTGCTTTGCGGCAGTGATTTTGATTCTCTGTGGTGCACACAGGTATGCAAGTTGGGAGGTTGAGTCAGCCACCAGGAGAGCAGAGCAGAAAATGCTGCAGGAGCGCCTGAGTGCTCTGTTGGAACAGGATCACCGCTCGGCACTTTCTCAGGCGGTGTGTGTGAAATAGTAGATAATGTACCAGTGCACAATACCACTTTGCTCTGCATGTGATTTCCAGCGTGGTACAGACGTGAACTCCTTTAGAAGGCTTTGTTTCGCATGTACAAAATAAATAAAGTACGGTAGAAGTTTGAAGCGAATAGGCATTGCAGAAATGGAATGAGTGTTGTCATGGCAGGGAGACAATAGGGTGGAGGTGCAACAGCGGCATGACCATGAGCTTGCTGCACTGAAGCGCCTCTTTGAGCTGGGGGCAAAGAGCTACAAGGAGTACGAGCCAGACAACGCGTACACCTGCCGATTGACAATGGAGGTGGGCCTTCAGCCATTACTCCTGTCACGGTGTTCAGCTATGCATGCACCACAAGTGGTATCTGTGGCAGCCACTGACTGTAATGGCTTCTTCTTGCAGGTGTTCAGGGAGCCCGTCATCACCCCTTCAGGCCTCAGTTACGAAGGCAGCGCACTGCAAGAACACCTCAACAAGGCAAGTAGAATATAAAGGTCTCTTCTGCTGGCTGGAGCATCTCTTTTATGGCCGCTGGAAGATTCTCCCTCTTGTTGTTACTGAGATCAAATTTCTGCACTCCAATGCGCAGGTCGGGAAATTTGATCCTGTCACAAGGAAAGCCATGAATAATGCGGATGCCATTCCCAATCTGGCGTTGCGAGCAGCGACGGAGCACTACCTTGATGACAACCCATGGGCCTGGAAAGATGTGTGCTGACGCGGAGAGCGCGGTCTCGCCTTCCATTTCATGGCCTCCATTCTGTCAACCACAGTGTTCTGTGCTGTACATGTATCTCTCTTTTAAAGTCCACATACATCATGAGCGCTCATCACGAACAATTCATGAAGTTTAGGTTGGCGTAATTTTGTACATATAAGCTTGTACCAGTTGGACATTTCCGGACTTTTAGGGAAGTGACCATGCTAGAAGCTGATTTGCAAGGAATTGCTGTGGACATCTAGAAAGCAATGCGGGGACGATGGCGTTGGCATTCTTCCCTTCGTGCTTTGCTGAAATGTCAAGACAGCTTAGCTGTCACAGGCTGCAGGGCATATGCAAGTTGTTGCTCTCAACAAAACATTTCCAATATTTATTACATGGCGTCATTAGAATTCCTGTAAACTCATTCGTTCAGCTTTACTCTGAGGCAATTTAGGTACAGAACAAATTTCTTTCATTGATAATATTTGAGCAGTCAAACTGCAAATCTGCTACTAGTATGAAGTCTCATGCACTAAAAAAATGCTACCCTGTTCCTCTGCCTCAGCTGTGTTTCAAGCGGCATGAGACTTTCATTGCCTGTAGATGGGCATGCTCTTGACAAATGCCTTCTTGTCAACGTCTGCAACCTGCGGTCCCTCTGGGTTGCTTGGACTGGACTCCCTGAATCTCCTCCTCGATCCACAACCTGCAGGAAATCAGCTTTGAGGTTAGAAGACATCAATGCCTCCAAAGTGCTTTTCAGATTTTGAGCAGGGGCGCAATGTCCAATCTGTATCTTGTTGCAAGCTCACCAAGGCTCTTCCTGGTCTCCACGCCAGTCTCTGTGTTCGTGCCATCTGCATAGCGGCAAAGTGCCTGCACGCATGAGAAGAACGGTCAATGTCCTTCTGTGCCCTGCAAGTTTGTGAGGGGCATGTCTTTTGAGAGGGGGATGTCCACATGCAAGCTGCTCATGCCATGGCTGTACTTAAAGATCTGGCCAAACATAATGAGCAACTCACTATCTGCTGAGTTTTGTCGAGCAGAGCGTTTGTGAAATCGGTGCCATTGATGTCCGCGCCGCCCAAGTCACTCCTGCAAACACATTCAGTAGTAGACTTTAAACTGAGACTTGTTGTGAATATCAAAGAGCATGCGTGCCTTGTCAGCTTGGTTGCAAGTCTGCAAGAAGCGCATCCATGATCTCGCAATGAGAGCAGCCAACCTTGTCAAGACTGCGCGCTGGAAGTTCGCGTTCCTGAGGTTTGCTTCGTTCAGTACCGCCCGATCCATGAGCACATCACTCAGATTCGCATTCTGCAGAGCAGGACACGTGAGGCAATGTACCTCACACAGGAGCATCACTAGAATAATCGTGACAACCTGTCAACAGACTCATACCTCAAAGTTGGCTTTGGGTACCACGCTCTTAATGAAGTATGCACCCTGCAGGTTTGAGTCCTTGAAGTTGCAGTTCCTGCAGTCAGCTGCTGTGAAGTTGCTGCGCCTCAAGTCCTGCAGCATCAGGACACTTCAGATCAGATCATCGACCATGACTTTTCTGAGGATGTGTTTCTTGCAAAGAAGGCCTTCCAACACATTCTGCATGCACACCTCGCCATGGAAATCGCGACCTTTCAAATCCGCTTCTCCATACTGCTGGGCTGTTCCATTCCCGAATTCACCACCCGCTGCAGCTTCATACTTGTTCAGATCTGCGATGGCAGGGGGACTGAAACACAACGCTGCACTCAAGACTGCTGCTGTTCCGACGTTCTTCCAATTAAAAATCCCTGCATCCGCTCGAGAAGGGTTCGAAGATGCCAGAACCACGCCTGGAAGTGCACAGCGCCTTCCAGGCCTACATCCAATGACCTTCCATGCGCCGGATCTAAAAGTCAATTTCGAGGAGGACAAGCTTGAACTAATGCATGTAGCAGCCATACTGACAATACGTGTGCTTCTTTGTGCGTAAGATGCCCTGTTCGTTGCAGATGGGAGCCAACAGACAAGAAGATATGTTCATCTTCACTTGACGTCATCATGGCGCCACGATAGGCAGCTTCTTGACCAGTGCCTTGACAGATGCATGCAATCGAGACACAATTTTCCGTTGGAGTCCACATTTGTGCTGCCGCTGCACTTACCCGACTCTGAGAGCTTTAAGGTTGCTCTCAGAGTATGCCAAGCCGCCTGTGCGGGTGCTAGCGGCGCCGGCGGCGTGCCAGCTCTCACCAAGAGACTCGGAGTCATGACGGTGAACACCGTGACATGCTAAACTGCGTGTGATCAATTCAAGTTGGACTGCGAGCTCTGTATGCAATCTGACCTAGTGTCCATGGCGGCCATGGCACCATGCATATGAGACAGCATCAGCTGAGCTTATTCAGCGCAGGCGCATCCGATGGAGTCCTAGTTCCACTTCAAAGCACTGCCGCAGTCACGGTATGCGCAATCTTATGTTGATCAAGACTTCTTGGTCCGGGCTGGAGGTGTCACTGCGACGCTGGCTACCTGGCATGACCTGCAGCCATAGTACATGATGGCCGATACCGATATACTTACAATCTATAGGAATCACTCGGAGTGTACAACTTGCTTACCGTATTCATACAATCGCAATTCCCAATAGCTGTGAGAAAAAAAAAACTCTGCATTATATGAGCGTTCCACATCACGTGAGCCTCTCTAGACTACTGTCTTCTCAGTACGTGCGCCTGCTTCAAGTGCCTTTGCCATCTGCTCCATGAGCGATGGTCTTTCAGACTTGATAGGCTCGCTGTGTGAGAACCGCGCTGGACAGAAACAGCGCGGTGAACACGAGCACAACTGTGACTGCACATGCGCGCAGTGCGCTGCACGATGTGAAGACTGGATTGCCAGCATTACTTTCTGGGGGAAATGAACACATCCCCCTTGTGGACAATCACATTCCCTGGCAAAGCTCTTCTCAGGTCCTGTTTTTGCACCTGCAGAGAAGTCTGTATCCGTCAGACTGAATGTCACCAAGAGCCATGCTGTCACCTTAATACTGCAGTTTTGACACACTGTAGATACCTGCAATGGGGTTGGCGATGATCCACTTATTGTGGTTTGCTGATCATTGTTGGCAGCAATTATCGACTGCTCTTCTAGGAACTCATCAGCAACGTCCCCATCACTGTCTTGCTTCAATCGGGACGTGTACCAATTTAAGCCCTGCAGCCATATCAGAGATTGGTCAGGGACCCAACCGTAGCCTCACGCCTGTCTCGCACTAGGCAAAATGGTCCAGAGCTGAAGAAATTGCCCCTTGAGGGATGACAAGTCTATCACAGCATCTTTAATTCAATGCATCGCTTTTTGGCAACGCTAGGGCTGCATGCAAACCTGAACTCCACCCTGTGAGCCTAGGCCAGCGTTCTGCAAGACTGGCTGCTGCCTGGCTGTCTGCCTTGTTGCAGCTGAATCCTGTGCAGATGCCCCAGGAGAAGATGTAGCCTCAGGGAACCCTGATGTGCTAGTCCGCGCAGTTGACAGGTCCTGTGGGCATGAGATAATTTAATCTTAAATCTTAAATATAAATCTTGTTCGATAATTACTCCTCTCTCCAAACTTTCGTGACCAATGACTAGGACTGTCCAAGGTGACCGTGCACTTACCTCCCCAAGGACGTAGCTTTTGAATTTACGAAAATATTCCATCAATTTCTATAAGCTTAGCTATATTATAGTGCTCGATTTTCATGCTACAAGCATCTAAAAGTCTTTCACAACTACATGCAGGTTTGGAGTGGACTTGCTGTAGGCTGTTGGGTACATTATAAGCCACTATAAGCAACAGTAAGGCTCTCGGCTTATTTGATAGTAGGAAAATTGGAGTGTGGCTGACCAGAGAAGGGGAGATTCTCCACCAAGATGCATCGATGTCGGAGGAAACCACACGGCAGGGTATGTCCTCATACGTGTTTCGATGCCTTTCTCGGCCAAATTGCCCTTCTTCTTTCAGATCCCATTGTAGAACCACATGCCATTGTAAATGACGATCTGAAGGGCATCACGCTATGCCAAGATTCTTGTGGTTGCCAAGCAGGCCTTACAATGCCCATGACATCCCTCCAAACCCTGCTCTCGAGTGACGTTTCGGAACTGATCTTTGAAAACCTCACTCGACGCGAGGCATTACAGGTCTGGCAACATCTGTATAGTAGCATCTCAAGCTTTGCCTGGGGATTGCTTGAGACTTCATGGGATCATCTCAAAGTCTAGATTAGCAGAAATATAATATGGATGATTTGCGCCTGCTTTAAGAAATACAATAGTATGTCAGGAGATTTCCTGGCCGATTAGGCTAATTACAACTGTTTTCATTCGCAGCTGTCGGCAGTGTGCCGCGACTTCAAAAGCATTTTGTCTGCTGAAAATCTGAGGTTCAAGGCGAGGTTGATAGTCGTTGCATCCGATACTAATGCTATCCTGGACATTTGTCCCAAGTCCGGGCATGTCCTGCATTCAGCCAGGGTGCAAAACAGGCCCCTGCGAAGAAATGAGAAATTAAACAGGTTCTGGCCGACTGGTGTTGCTCTGTCACCTGATGATGGTGATTACTATGTCTGCCAATACAAGGTGAGTCTGGATGCCAAGCCAGCTACCGGCTGACCACCCCTGGGGTGCACCATCACTGACCAGACGGCAGTGCGTGGCACGTGCAGGGAAAGTATGTTTTACAATTTAGGGGCGCAGACCTTGCCTTCCGACGCGTCGCTGTGAAACTACCTGACTTCTGCGCAACTCCAGAAGGCATCTGCTTCACAAAAGACTGCATGCATGTGGCATGGTACGTCGCTACCAAAACTTTACTTGTCGTGTGTTTACAATAGCCCCATGCTCAGGAATGGTGGTAACAGGCGTGATTTTTGGAGGCTGACAATGCATCATAAGCATATTTTGATGATGCAGCGCAACACCCGGTGTGATTGTAAGATTGACATGGGACACAGACACAGGGCAGTACATCTATGACCCGAAGTCCTTGTCTCCCGTGACAATGTACACGGTAGTGCATGGGCAACAGGAGCATACAAGGGCTCATGTACCCTGGGGAATGGTCACAGGTGCGTGAAATTTGATATAGCTAATCTATTGAAGCGTGAGGAGATGGCACTCTAAATCGACTCTGTAATGAGGTTGGGGATTCGGTGTCGCAGGTCCAGATGGTAATGTCTATGTTGCCATGGAGGAGGAATATGAGGTAAATTGTGCCACTCCACTGAGTCAATCTAGCAGCTTCAATCAGCAGCATCACAGTCTTCACTGAGAAGTCTATTCTGAACAACTCAAGACCAGATGATGGAAAAGTAAATGTTCAACCCTCTAGCTTGGGGCATTTTCCTCTTTTTGCAGGTTCTGGGTGATTTACCACTGCGCCGTAGAAAAGGCTTTGTCATGGTGGTGAAGCTTGATGAGCAAGGTATTGAGGCTGTCTCTGGGCACCCTTGTGGCCAATTTGAGCGCACAACACTTCTCCCTTGACTGGAGCAATGCTGTCAGGAAAACACAGACTGAGACACACTGCTGAAGAAGGTGCACTTGCTCACTGACTTCAGGGCGGCACTGCAGCATTGGAAAATTTTGTGGATCCATCGACGGGTCAGACGAGCGTCTGTGCAGGCCTTCTGGCCTCAGTTTTGACAATGAGGGCAATCTCTTTGTGACAAGTCTAACCAATGAGGTACCCTGTTGTCCTGCAGACCACGATATTTCTTGTCAGGGCATGCAGAACTGCATAGCTTCATTTTTCTCCGTCTGCTCATACGTGAGCATCTCTCAGACCAAAGATATAAGAGATAAACGTCATTGATGACTGTGATCTAGGTGCTCATGTACAAGGGGCCATTGGGCGATAATCCAGGAGAGTTCCTTCGGGTTGCTGCCTCATGGGACATCCATGAAGACCTGCGCCCATGGGATGTCAGGTGCGTGGGGAAAATGGACATTTGCCATAGTGTGTGATGTTGAGGGTGTGTAAATTGCGCAGTGCACAGTAGCAGATTACAGCGGGGACCAAGGCAGCAGTTGCAACGTGTGAAACGCTTGCTTTTGATATCAGGTGGCACCCTTGCATTCCTGGCATCAGCGATGGACCAGTTCTTGTGGTGACTCGTCACACAGACATCTACCGTAAGTGCAAGTCTCGCCTCCATATAATTTGTGCCAAGACTGGCACAGAGGTTCAGACCATATTCTCAAATCAGCTGAAGAGGGGGAACATGATAGCAATGGAGTGACATGTACTACAGTAGTAAACTCCAAGAATTTGCAAAGATAAACACGCTGCAGATTACCGTTTACACTGATAATTTGTTCCAAGAAAGGCATGAAACCCAGAATTTTGAGGCCATAGCTCATAGCAGGCGGTGCATGCTTGTTGGTCTCATATCAATGTTGAAGAAGCGCATATTGTAAATTATTCAGAGCTGCCATTTGTCAGTGCCATGTCCTCAAACACCAGGTAGTGGCTGGTCATTCCAAGTGATTTGTACTGCATTCACCACAGAAGCAAGTAAAATCCAACAATGGGCTGGCAACAGGCAGATCAGACCTTGGCAGGATTTTGCATCCTGTGATTGTGCAGAAATGTCAAGGCAAGACAGGATACCAAAAAGTTAATATAGGAGGAGAACCCACCGTTTGTTGTGCACGGTTGTTGCCAACATCAACATAAAGCCTGACGCCACATGCCTTCTCTGCAGCGGCGCAGGTCTGAATGTGCCTGTACAAGGCTCTATAGAGGCCTCTGCGGCGATGATCTGGATGCACATAGACACTCTGTACCCACCATATCTGGGAATTTCGCCTGCAAGACGGCATGATAGCGCTGAGCCCAAATTGCCAGATATCTGGTGCCACTGACAGCGATGCATGTTATGTTTCATAAAGGTCTGTCGCACATCGTCCCCATTATTCAGGGTGTGCCTCACCAGTCGCTCCATTCATAGGTAATCATCAGCTGGGCAACAATCTTCCCACCTTCCTGGCGCAAGCAAGGGATACAGAAGGTTAGCAGTGTCCTGGAGCTGTGTCCAACATTGCCTTGCACAAAATCTGAAACCAACCTCGAGCAGGAAGTATGTTCCTTTCGCTGGATCGCTAAGAATGGCCTGAACACCTGCTTGAACGGTTTTCTCATCAAGCTCCAAGTCCTCAGTCTCCTGTGCCATGATGGGGGTCAACACATTGAATATGGCGAGACGTCATTATCTGCAACACCCTGACATCTCACGGCGCACCTTGGCCATAGCAATGTTATATTGACTGACGACTGCTTGGTCCTGTAGAGTAGCTCTTCTGACACGGGCGTCCATGACAATGGATGTGACAACTTCTGACAACTATCTGACACAGAGATATTCTGAAGGGCAAAGCTGATACCGATACTTGTGGAACCCGATCGCTCAGATCAAGTGTGTGCGCTTGGTACCTCGACAGGAGGCCGACAAAGGTGTCAAATAACCCCAAAAATTCACCTAAAATAGTAATAAATTCACAAACTTTCATTCAACGATTCAATCCCTAACTTGCACACGCCTATTCTCAAATTTAAGCTCAACATGGGAAGCTTCTCAAGTCTCGGAAGGCCTTGCAAGGGCGTTGCCTCCTTTCGGAAGAAATGCCACACAGGACGATTTAACACCCATTTCCTTCTCTATCTTCTGTCAATATTACAAACTAAAAGTTCCTTTGTCTTGCAACTGGCCATCTGAGTTGCGAAGAGGCAATCTGTGCCCGGGATTAAAAGGCTGGCAGCCATGCTACTGAGGAAGACTGTCACAAATAGCCTTCTGAACGCTCATCCGTTCATACTAACAAACGTTGTATCATTGAATTCTTTCCAGAGAAGCCCGACATTACCAGGTAATGTTTTACAACGGCTAAGTTGTTTACTTTCCAAGCGAGTCAGGGTGGCGACTAACGGATCGTGCATCAGCAGGGGGAATCAGCTTCCGCAGAATTCGATTAAGCAGCACAATCTGCGCCCTAGTTTCTCTTGAGGAACAGACAGCGCACACATCTGAAGAAGACAGAGCCAGTCTGCAAAGTCCAGCCCCTCTGAGCTCGGAGACCAGCAGCGGCCTGCTAGAACTAGGAACTTTCGGTTCACCACATGGGGTGAAGGGTGACATTAAGTTCTATGCGCTGACAGACTCGCCACTGGAAAGATTGAACACTCCTGGGTCCAAGTAAGCCCTGACCCTCATTGTTTGCGCAATGAGTACATGCAACACATGTCATACACGGTGAATTGTGCAGGCCTTCATATGATGAACTTCTGGTTTCCCATGTGTTCAGGTTTGTGCAGCCACAAAGAGGCAGCGTGCTACAGCGCTTTTCACAAGCCAGACCGGTGGAGGTTGAACGGTGTCGGCCTATTCTCAACAAGGTGGCCAGTGGTTACCTCCAGCTTACAATTCTTCTACTAATATGTTTTGCAAACAGGTTGATTATGCACATGTCATCTGTTCAGGTGGCATGCTGCTCCAGTAATTAGATCAGTTTACATGGGGAAGACATTGAATTTCAAAGGCATGCTGCAGGGCAAGGAGGTGTGGCTGGTGAAACTGAAGGGAATTGACACACCTGAGGCAGCAGAGGCGTTCAAGGCGCAATGCCTTCTGATGCCTGAACAAGACAGGCCTGCCCTGGAGGATGAGGAGGAATTCTATGTGCAGGAGCTTGTAGGCATGCAGGTGACAACTTCAAAGGCTCCCTCATGCGCCCTGTTGATTTATACCGTAGCAAAGGAGGGCCATGCTTCACCGTATGCCTTTCTACATTGTAATGCAGGAAGTGTTGAGAATGCTTGAAGCTGTGCAATTCATCTTGGTGTGTTTGGGCAGGTCATCATGCAGGAGACGGGCCAAGCTGTGGGGACTGTGGTCGATCTGTATGATGGGACAGGTGCAGCCCTTGCTCCATGCACTCGTGTGATACTTCATTGTCAGACGCTTACGAAGCCCTCGGCCATGCATTTGCCGGAGTGACCTGTGCCGCTTCTGTGCGCAGGAACATATGACACGCTGAGGGTGCAGCTAACAACTGATTCTGGCAGCGGAGAGGGCGCCTCTACGAGCAGTAGAACTGTGCTGCTGCCATTTGTAGCCGAGATGGTGCCGATTGTGGACAGGCAGGCCCGCAGGATGGAGATCACACCACCAGCTGGGCTGCTTGACATTGTTACGACTCAGGAGACAAAAAAGAAGAATGTCAGGCGACGACCTCCTCCGAGAAAAATAAAGAGTGCTGGTGCTGTGTCAGAGTAGGAGCCTAGAAGGAGGTTGGGAGGGGTTCGGAGAGTGTGAGTGCAGCTAGCTATTTCTGCGAAATTATCCAGTGGTACAGCTTCTATATGATTTTTTGCAGTCTCTTCTGGGAACTGAGACGATGATGATGATGATGGACTATGTGATAATACAGAACCCAGGCTTGCATATTTTATGTGGAAACAATTTCAATGTCTTTCATAGCAAAGTGTGCAACCAGATAATGGGAGTGCATTACATGATTATCATATTGGCGAGTTTTCTGGTCTAAGTGTACCTTGCTGTGTAGTGGCAGTTATGCTTCGAAAGATTGAGAATCAGAACACGGCCAAAACTTGAAGATTTATTCAGTGTCTCTCAAGTCACTGACTTTGCCCGAACAAGAGCACATCAGTCACCCAACATTTTGCTTCACTCTCGATCTACAAGATCCACCCACCTCTCTTAGCTAAGCCTCACCATTCTCAACACACAACTATCTCCTGGTATCTGTGGTCGGATCTACTCTACGCTGGCAGCGCGCTGCTTCAGCTGCTCCAATTCGTCTGCCAGCACGGCTCGCCTGATCTCAGAATCCCTCACCCGCTCCACCACAGCCAGGGTGGCCTCCTCCAGCGGCTTGATGAAGGCATTCACCTCTGCTGTGCATGCGTCCAGGCTGCTATTCAGCTCTGCCTTCAGCCTGTCCTCCACCTCCTGGTTGACCCAGCACCTCCCAGGCTTCAGCAACAGCACCCACAACACCCAAACACATACAGGTCTGCCTGCGCAGCTCAGCTCAGCAGATAGATAAGTCATCAAGCACAATTGTTTGGACCACAGCATCGAAGAAGCACACATCTTCGGCACTTGTAGGCACTTCATGTGCCTGCACTGCAGTCACTCCCCTCGACGGAGCACTGCTTTGCATCCTGTGCTTTGCTAAGAGTGAAACTGGATCACACGTGCCCAGGAAGCGCTATCCGTGCTCCAAGACCGAGATGCCCCAGTTTCTAGGCAACATTGGCGGCGCGATAGAGCTGGGCAGTGCGCGGCGCACCTGGATGAAGTTGTTGGCGACGCGCTCCAGCTTGGCCTTGGCCTCGGCGCGGCGCAGCGGCAGGTTCAGCAGCGCCACGTAGCCAGCCAGACCCGCCAGGACTATCGCCAGCACATCCTCCAGCGTAGTGGGCAGAATCCAGGTCAGCACCACCCCCACCAGCCCCGCACCTGCGCCACCACACCAGACCTCTAGGACTTCTCCCTGCTCCCCAACCATATTTGCTTGTCATACCAACCATGCACAAATAATGAGGGACAATGTATGGTAGTGGTGATGATTAGCTGCATCGTTCTTTTTTATGCTTGCATCATACCATATTGCTCCGTGAGAAGCAGCATCAAGGCGTACACGAAGCACATAAACAGCACCGACACCCACAGGGCTCATCATGCAACCAGGTTCTCATGCCTGTCGTAGTTCTCAGGTGTGCTGCTGTGAGCGATTGAGGAATTATCTCACCGATGGCGGAGCTGACGCTGCTGAGCACGGCTTCCCTGATCTCCTCCTCCAGCACCAGCGCCGCAGCCTTGGGCTCAAACCGCATCAGAGCTGCCACCGCCGTGTCGCTGCCGCTCACCTCCGCATCTCCCTCACCCGCCTCACCATCTGCGTTTGCATCCTTTGCTTGTGCTGCGACGGCCTTGCGCTGCTCCCGCCACTGCCGCCGTGCAGCCTCGCCGGCTGCGTGTGCCTTGTCCTCGCCGCCGACAAGTTCGTCCATGGACGTCCCCAGCTGCTGGGCGCGCTCCTCTGCAAAGGACCTGTGGTCATCCCACTGCCCCTTGAGCCATCTAGATACACAAAATGTTTGCTTCATGAGAAAGTTCAATACGAAGTTGTCTGTAAGTAAAAAGGGCAGTACTCTCTGGGCAGAAAGGTTGAATTGCATGCATGCAACCTGACGTAGGTTGCAGCAGCCAGAAAGTCAAGCTGAGCAATGGTGAGGCAATCAGGAGATCAGAGGAAAATGCTGCGATGCGATGAAGTTCTCAGGCACCTGTAGCTGGAGATTTGGCGCTGGCAGTTGGAGTTGACCCAGCCCTGGTGCTCGGCCACGATGTTGCGCAGGCTGTCGGCCGCCTCGCCGACCACCTCCGCCTCGAAGCCGCGCAGTATCGGCAGCTTGCGGCTGTCCGAGGCGCCCCCAAAAACGTACGCCGACAGCGCCTCCCGGTTCGACAGCTGCACACACACACCCCAGCATTGCTGTTTGAGATCCTCTATCTCCTAGCCCCTCACAGCTGGCCCGCAGGGCCTCCCGCTGCACAGGTCATGGCAAGCTATGGATAGGAATACCAGAGATGGTCCGCACATAGGCAATGGCTTTAGAGCTCCCCAGCCTCCCTTTTTTGCAGCTCCATTGATTCGTATAGGCCACATCCTGGCGCTCCAGTTTTGGCGAGCGCCTCGTCAGCAATGGGCAGACTCAACAAGTGTAGGGTCCTCACCTGCAGGACGTCGTCCACAAGCTCCCTAGCGCGGCGCACAGCGGTGGCGACGAGGCGGCGGCACTCGGCGCGCTGGGCGGTGCCGTCAGCCTCCATCTCCCGCCGGAACGCCCGCAGCTGCCCCTGCACCGACGCCACCGCCTCCGCCTCCTGCGCACAACAACACACCCCACCTGAGCGCCCTCACTCCCTGGATTGCCCACATTGAGCAGGCAGGCCGTTCACACCATTCTTTACCCAAGAAAGTTGTCTTTCACCTGAGTGATGAGGCAGCCCTGTCCAGACAAGGGTGTCTGTCCTGGTGGCACAGCTGGTGACAGCATGGTCAACACCGGGGCTGTGTGGCAAGGACCACACAAAATGTTTTGGGACACTGCTGAGAGCGGATTAAGGCAGGCCAGACCTGTTCTGCGGTGGAGAGCTCGCTGGAGAGCTGCTGGCGCGCGGCTTCCAGGAGGGCGTCGGCTACGAAGAGGGGCGTCTGCAGCTTGAGGCGCAGCGACTCGCCCGCGGCGCCGCCGCCGACGAGGAAGTCGACCATGAAGCGCTCCAGCTCCCCAAAGCGGCTCTCCCCCCACTGCCCACTGCGCGCCAGCGCCTCCTCGTCCAGCGTCTCCAGCGGCGAACCTCCGCCTGGCCACACACTCACTATCACTAATGCGCTGAGCAGCCTGAAGTGGCTTCATGTGGGCAGCCCTTCTTACTATTTAACATTTTTCAGTCCTAAGGACCACGTACGTCAAGCAACACCTGTATTACTGCTTCCGCTCAGGGCAGGCCTGTTCCCTCTCAAATAGCACATTCAGTTGCGGTGCTGGCATGCATGGCAGTGTTGGTGTGAGTGTGATGGGTAGCAGAAGGATGCTCTGTTATGGGTGTGGGGAACTTGGACGAGGCAAACCCCGGGTGAGGTAACTTTTTCACCTTCTAATCTTTAAGTATCTCTGCAGGGGACTAAAAGGACACTTCTGTGGAGTGCAGATGCCTCACCAAAGAAGCCGTTCCTGGAGTAGGTGGCGTCCAGCTTGGCCTGCAGCGCGGCCCTGGCGGAGACCGGCAGCACCTTGGCAGCATCCACACCCAGCACCCGCCGCGCATTGTCCGACACAAACTGCGCAACTTCCTCCACCTGCACCCAGCAGCAGGCTGAATGCGCGCACGTCAATCCAGCAGTGGGGCCCCGGCTGGCTGGCAGGAGACGGGACAAATACAGAGCACCGTGCCCATGGCTAATTGGGTCTCGCTTGGGATTGGCGAGTCCACCAAGGGGTAGGATATAAGGCCCCTGATATAGGAGAGCCATGCAGCTTTTCTGCAGATGCACCTTGCCTCTGGAGCTGGCAAAAACAGCGTATGATCAAAATAAGACAGACAATGCGATAGTACACGTATGGTGACTGGCATGCATGGCAATATGTGACAAAGGTGTGGAGAGGAGCGAGGAGGAGAGAGCTTGGCCTACCTCATCCCCGCCGCTGAGGATGTCGACCTTGTTGACGAGAAACACGACCTTCTTGCCCCACTGCCGGATGTACTTCAGGAAGCGGACCTCGCTGTCCGTGAACGGCCGGTCTGCAGCGTCACACCATTTTGTGTCAATTCCAGCCACCTTTCCAGCAACCAATTCTGACATCCTCTATCATCCTGGTGAGCCAATTTTTCTGTGCACTGCATTGAGAACGACAGGGCCGGGCTCGTAACAGGTCAGAGGTGAGAGATACGAGGTAGCATTTATCAGGCGAGAGGTAATAATATGAGGCATGTTAAGAGGTAAATGGTGAGAATCAAGGGCAAGATGTAGGAGCTAAAAGGTAGGGAGGGGCGCACCGGCGGACATGGTGAATAGGACCATGTCGGCGCGCGGCACGTACTCCTCGGTCAGCCGCTGCTGCCGCTCCAGGATCACATTTGTGCCGGGCGTGTCCACTATGTTCAGAGCGCGCAGCAGCGCTGCCGGCAGGTAGCGCACCTGCAAACACGCCAACATTCTCAGGAACCCAAAGCTGGCCGCGCTGATGCAAACATGCGCAAAACATGCGGCAGCTGATCGTGTATGTGGACTTGCAAAGGGTGTAGCTTGTCAGCAGCATGCAAAGGGCAAAAGGACACTTGCCATGTAGCCATCCTCCATCTGCTCCTCCTCGCCTGAAGCTTCCTCACTCCTGCACCAGGGAGAAGCGGGGATGTTACATTTTCATGAGATTCACACCGGCGTACTTGTAGCAACCCTCCCATAGCGCCATGTGGCTATTATCACAAGCCAGTGCAGAGCTGCAGCAATGACCATGACCTCATGCAATACTGCCACAGCCACTTGCTACTTGGAGCAGCTTCCTGTGTAGCAAGTGACTGTGGCAGTATTGCATGAGGTCATGGTCCTGTTGGGCAATAAGTTGATATAAAAAACAGAGAGGGGTGTGGCAGTGGGATGACCTAAACTTGAGGACGGAGATCTCATTGGTGGTAGGCAGGATGCCCTCTGCCAGGAAGCGTCTGCCCAGCAGAGCGTTGATGACCGTGGACTTGCCGCTGTTGAACTCCCCGACCACCACCATCAGGAAAGGCTGATCTAGCTGCTTCAAAGCATCCCTCAGCAGACCCACCTCCTCCATGCTGGGAACCACTTCCTGCACGAGTGAAAAGTTATATCTGTCGTGAGTCATGGACAGAGATTGCCATAGAAATATATCTGCTGTAGCATTTTTGTAAAATTTAAAGGATGTTGAGAGGTCGGTGCAATACCTCAAGAAGTTCAATGGCCGAGGCAACAAATTGCCTCTCAACCTCGAACAGGCTCTCCTTGGTTTCATCCATGACATGCCGCAGCCCATCTCGCAACAGAGTCTCCCCGCCGCCATCCTCTGCATTGTTAATGTCCACCGCAGTATTGCTGAGAGCAGCGCTGCTGGGAAAAATTGAAAGAATCTCCCGGATCTGCGAGAGAATGCTTGTCATGAGTCATGGCATGTTCTTTGAAGCAATCTTCAAGGAATATTATTACACAACAGGTGATTGTCCAGAGCAGATCCTCTGACAGTTCCTGCAAACGCGTGCACAGCAGACCAGAAGAGGAAAGGCTTACAGGGTGGGAGGCTTCACTGCCAGTGCGGCCGCTGAAGGACGCAGCTGTCTGGTTGAGGCGGTCATGGTACAGAGCAACTCCATCTGCTCCGGCCTCCACCAAATCTGAAGCAGCCTCCTTGGAAACAGGCTCCTCTTTTGACAATGCTGCAATGACTGGCACATTGCCGCCCTGCTGAGTCTTTGCCTCCTGAATTACTGCTGCATCTGCCACCGCCCTCCCGCTCCCACTCTGCGAAGCGCACTCTGTCTCTCTCCTTTGCCCATTTGCAATACAATTTGGCCTGTAGATGAGCAGCAGATTACAAATGCTATTGCATGCATGCAAACGAGTGGAAACATGGCGCACCTCCAGAATGACAAGGCTGGCTCCATCTGCAGCGGCACGCACGGCTTCATGACCTGTGGCCACCTTCCTTCCCACCAGGTTTGCATTGTCTGGCAGTGACCGCCTTGCCACAACAGTTGGCACGCCTGCCGCACGTTCTTCAATCTCAAATACAAAAAAACGCCTGAACAAGGAGGCCTTGCGCATCCAGTGAGCAATGAGCAGTGCCAAGAAACACTTTCTGTGGGAGATTCTGTGTACCTCGGCTCGACAAGACAACGCCATCGGCCTCTGCAGCAGCCACGATGTCTGTGCGGTCCTGGATCAGGAGCACCGCTCGGCCTCGCAGCATATCCTTCAGCACAATTGCTGCCTCATAGAGCTGAGCACCTCCTGTGCACCACAGCCACATGCACGTCACAACACAGGGTGCAGCAAGCATCCCTGTCGGCAGCACTGTCTTCAGATCCAGAAATGTGATTGAGATACGGGTAGATCATTGGACAGCAACGAAGGCCTTTTGCAAAAGCACCTGTGCCGTCATCATCCTCAAGCAGGACGCCAGTAGCGCCGGCCGCAATGGCATCTCCAATGCTCTGCGTCAGCTCTTGTCGCCGCTCTACCACATCCGCAGCTGTCAGCAGCAAGATGCAGGCTGGCAAAGCCACCTTGGCCTGCTTCTTGCCCGCAGGGAACACTGTCACTCTGGAGGACGCGGCAACAGCGACTCCTGCTATTCGAGATGCTTGCCATCTCTTTCTGCAGCCTCTGCTGCACAGAGCAGGTCTTTGCTGTGGGCCACCAACTGCTCCCAGGGGACACCTGGAGATGCTACTGTGCACCCCAGTGCTCCTGCCAGGACTCAGGAGACACGTGTGGGTACGCAGCTGTGACCTGGGAAATATCATTTTGAAGCAACTCTGTGTCCTGAAACGCTGCAGGGCGTAAGACAATTTACTCAGTGTATTCTTGGACCAGTATGTTGTATCTCAGCGAATCGACACAACCGATGTTACTGGACTTAAAGATTATATTGGAAATAAGGATTCAATTGTGCACTTAATTTGGATTTTATCGAATCAATTTCAACTTCTACAGGGCCTGAACACTTGCGTCTGCTGATGATGGAATGAGTTGTGATCACTGGACCTGGTCGGCTAAGATTCTTGAAGATTTACATATTTTATGTGGAATCACGCTCCGCTAAGGGATCATTCCAATGAAAAACTATGCGTATCTCCTTTTAATTCCCAAGGACGCGATCGTTGGAAAGACTCGTCAGCCAATCCAAATATCTTGGCGAAAGATATCTTTTGCCATCGTTTCGCCAAGCATAAATCTCGGCATGCAGTAATATTTGGCGAAAGCATCTGCCCTTGGAAGCAGTTGGAAGGCCGCCTGTTGTAGGACTCAATCGATGCAAATACATCATATATACGTCATCTGTTGGTTCCATTTAGCGTTTCTGATTCCTACTGTAGGAACTTATTGTGTAATACTTGAGCAACCGACCCCTGAGCAGCCATCTGAGTAGAGTGTCTAGTGCCGTGGCACCAAGAGGATGTCAGAATGGTAGATGCGGATTGTACTTCTTAATTCAGGGTTAAAACGCTCTCAAGGAGTTCCATCAGCCAGTTCCAAATTCATCCAGGAACGTGCAAGGCCTGCGAAGAAAGGTCGAGCACCTTCTCAGTCAATTATTATGAACAGTAATGGCCCCAAAGATGGATCCGAAATGAAGGTGGAGTCAAAGGATGCATCCCTGAGCCAGGTGTGTGCATCCTTACACATGCTTTTGGTCGTAAAGAGACGTACTAGTGATGCCCTCGTGCCCATTGCTGCAGAGCCCATCTGTCCATCAGGATCCTTCCTGCAATGTTAAATATGTTTTAAATTTATTTCAAACACAAATACCTGATCCTTATTTGTTCTGCTCAGGCCGAACACACAGCCGCTGACTACTACTTTGATTCCTATGCCCACTTCGGTACGCCGCTCATTAGAGCCATTTCTTTTGGGGGGAGAATGATTGCATCATCCTTATAATTGTCTCTGATGGATCACTGCACATTCAGGCATACATGAGGAGATGCTCAAGGACACAGTCCGGACCCGCAGCTACCAGCAGTCCATCCTGGGAAATGCTCACCTCTACAAAGACAAGATCGTCCTTGATGTGGGCTGCGGCACCGGCATTCTTTCCCTCTTCGCAGCCAAGGTGCGTTGTGTGTTCTTATGTGCTTGCATGCCATGCATTGCTAAGCAGTGCACATGCCGATCTGCGTCAGTTGTACTGACGGCATCTGAGCCTAGCTTGCACGCATGTGCAGGCAGGCGCAAAGCATGTGTATGGCATAGAACGCTCAGCCATCGCAGAGCAGGCGCAGCAGATAGTGAAGGACAATGGGTACCAGAGTAAGGTCACCATTATCCAAGGCAAAGTGGAGGAGGTTGAGCTGCCGGTGGAAAAGGTGACTGGGGTCCCCTTACTCATCATGCAGCCATGTTACGTACTTTCCTTTGCATGAAAGCATGTATTGGATCTGTGAAAGAAGCCACCAGTATTCAGAGGGCGTGGCGTGAGATGGGCTGTTGAAACTGCAGGTGGACATCATCATATCAGAATGGATGGGATACTTCTTGATGTACGAAAGCATGCTGGACACAGTGCTCTATGCTCGTGACAAATGGCTGCAGCCTGACGGCCTGCTCATGCCAGACAAGTGCACCCTCAGCCTCGTCGCCATCGAGGATGCAGAGTACAGGTGGGCGCCATTGCGATGATATACTTCCCATTTCAAATCCACTGGATATCATATTAAGGCAGTGCTACATCTGGGGTGGCCTGAAAAACATCTTCTGACAGGCTCAGAGAGGTCTGGAGAGCCAGGAGACCCCCCAAGCAAAGGCCGAGTATGACAGTATAACAGGGGTGGCAAAAATGTACTCAGGCCCGGTGTGCTGCGGTTGCAGGCACGAGAAGATAGACTTTTGGGACGACGTGTACGGCTTCAACATGCAGTGCATCAAGGGGCTGGCGATGCAGGAGCCTCTGGTGGATGTGGTGGACCAAGAGCAGGTGGCCACCAAGCCCTGCCTCCTCGCCACCTTCAACCTCAGCAAAATGACCAAGGAGGACGCCGCCTTCACGGTGCGCGCCACCCGCTTACCCACGCACTTTAGTCCCCCAGGATCATGGTTCCCTGATTGGCCATTTACTTGCAGTAGCACCATCATTGATGCCGTTCTTGAACGAAGCATGTTTCCATCGGATATCCTGTTCTATGAGTTGAGATTGTACTGAGTGGGTATTAGTAATTTGGTCATGATTGTGTGGGGTTGCTGCTGCCTCAGGTGCCCTTCAAGCTGGTGGCCTCACGCAATGACTACATCCACGCCTTTGTCGCGTTCTTTGACGTCTACTTCACACACTGCCACAAGCTTGTCTGGTTCTCAACCAGTCCCATGTGAGCCTCCTCAGACCAATTGCTAAGATAGTGCTGCCTCCCGCCATTGCAGCATGTTAGGCGTTGTAAGTGTTCAGACTGTTGTATCAGCCACTCTGACAGTATATTAACAAATGCAGGAGCCGGTCAACGCACTGGAAGCAGACAGTACTGTACTTGCAGGAAAGCATTGTCATATGTGAGGGCGAAGTCATCACAGGTACTAAACCTCAGCCTGCCTAATCTTTGCCCTCCACGCACAGCGCCCAGGAGAGAGTTCTTGAATGGCCAATAGAACTTGATGACACCGCTCTCTAGTGTTGGTCACTTCCCTACCTTTGGTGCACTTCTCCTGAAAGCCTTGTTGTGCCCCAGTCATATTTGTTGAGGAGCACCACTTGTCGCGTAACTAAAATAGTGGTCACCCTTATTGTTTCTTGCCTTGCAGGCTCGTTGTCATGTGCGCCAAACGCAAGCAACCCGCGCGATCTGGACCTTTCGATGACCTACAGCTTTAAGGGCAAGAATGGTTCTTGCAGTTCTTCACAGACGTACCGGATGAGATGACGCTTCAGGCTGAGCGGGTTTCTCTGTTTGTTTTAGACATGTGTCTGTTATGCTGAGATGCTTTGACTCCAGCCTTAAGCTCAGGATTGGGAGGACCTGGGTGTCCTGTGTAACTCTCTGCAGCTGTGACTTCATGTGAACTTCTTTAGGAAAGAATCAAGCATCGGAAGCTCATGATTATTTAAGCAGTGCACATGTGTCACGGTCAAACCCGATAAGAAAAAATTTATAAGGAATAGAGCCCTTAATGTGCGCACATTGCATGAGCAGCCATTCTAGAGGACTCGTCCCCCTATTCATTTCATGTGTCCTGACCAGCATCAGTATTGTATGTGCCCACAAAGCATGTGGTGCACCCAACAGAGTCTGTGCTCAGATATGGGACAAAACATGTATTTCATACCAGTATGCCCGCCCATTTGTCAAGGTCCTGTCACTGGCACCCAGGCCCCGCTTTGTATCCTGTTGTGCCGGTCCGTATGGGGAATAACATCCCACCACATGTCATACCACACATGTCCTGGATGCTTGTCCACACAGCACCACAGGCTTGTGTACAGCTTTGTTCTCTGCTCAAACCTGCATGCATGCACACACGGGACAATCAGGTTCCTGCACTACGCTTCATCATGTCTATTGAAGTACAGGAACGCAGCCTGAGCACAAAAGATCCGTTGAAGTACAAGCACACACCCTGATCAGAGCTTTGTGAAATAAAAGGGATGTGCAGGCAGAGCCAGGGACAAAAATCACCTATCCCTGTACTCCTTGGTTGGAAAATTGCCATAGGCGTGCCGCATGTCTTCAAAGTGAAGCACGCGCTTGCTGCTGAAGGGCGCCAGTGCCTGAATGAGGCTTGCATGCTCCGGGTCAGATTGCAAGGCCACTGAGTTTGCCTGTGCTTCTGGGGGCCTGCAATCCCGCCCTCCCTGTTCCAGAACACCTTGCTTGTCAGCGAGAATGCTAATTTCACAGCCTCAATTCGTTGCTGTGCATCAAGCACAAGTGATAGGGGATACATGATCTTACGGGACCTTCAGTGTTGTGGTCATGCTAGCAGCAGTCGACCCAGGCTAGATACTCCTAAGGACATCAGCTTGATATCAGCAGCAGCAGCAGCAGCAGCAATCAAGGCACCATTTTTCAATTTGGCAGACCTGGCAGACAACGACATTGAAAATGCCGGCCTCGGTGATGTTTGTTTTCGGGTTGTCCAGAAGGGAGTATTCCCTGTACGGTATGTCGTGTCCAAACTCCGCCTCTGGAAACTCCTTGCTCATCCTGAACACATCAATTCATCACTTTAATTCCCAGACTCTTGTATATGGTTTCTGCACTCTGGAGCATACAGCAGACTTCACAGCTCAACAGGCACAATGACTTAATAGCGCATCCCCTCAGATTAAGTATCAGACATCTGTGGAGGGCAAAGTGTGCTCTCTAAGGTCATAGTAGACAGCAGAACCCCAACAGAAAAAAATCCAGGTTGGGCATTCCTTCCCACTGCTGCAGGTGCGAGCTCAGCATCAATTCTCTGCCAGCATCTTGGCCACACAAGAGGAACAACAGAGATGGGCAGTGACAGACTGCATAGAGGACCAATGAGCCTCAGGTGGCTCCCAACAGGTCTCTCAAATCCAATGCCCCGAATGGAACAATAAGAATTAGTTAAGCATGAGAAAGCATGACTCACTGCTCCAGGTCAAGGACGTGGTCCAGGGGGCACTGGAAGGGCAGGCGCAGGGCGGAGCCTGGGATGATCCCATTGTGGGGCGCCCACCAGCGGTCCGCGCCGCACCACAGCGCCGGAATCACCAGCGTGCGGCCAAGCGCCGTCGCCACCGCCATCGCGCTCCTTATCTGATCACCGCACCCGCCACACCCCTCAAAACACAAGAGAATAATTTGTGCATTGTATGCATGCATCCTTGAGCTCCGCATGACTGCTTGAGCAAACTTGCCTGGTTCGAGGATCTCAACATGGATACAAGAAACATGCATGTACCATTTATGGACCGTGAATGAGCTGGTGGTTGTTGCAGAAACCCACCTGCTGCAGCTGCGCATTGACGAGCTCAAAGTGACCCTTGTAGTCCTCCAGAGCCTCTCCACCGTTAGTGGGCACGCTCTTGTTCACCAGGTCTCCAAGCTGAAAATCAAAGCTCAGCAGGCCCCCGGGGGGATCATAGTACTCAGGTGGGTCCTGCACATGCACTCAGAAATCCGTGTCATATCAGCTGATATTTTCCATCGCATCTGGCCCTGAGCTTGCTGATCCGCATCACAGACTTTGAAGCACCAGGCAATCACTGTTTGGGGTCTCACAGCAGAGCAAACGCAGCCAAAGGCCCTTTTCAGGTATCAGATGTATTCCTCTGGGCATCAGTGAGCACATGACCTGTAGATGGGGCACCCTAGCACTGCATGCATAGCAGGGATGCGTAATATTTGGACTGTGCGCACCGCCAGCCAAAGCAGGCGCTCGCGCATTCTGTGGCGCTTGCCAGGGGTGCCAGAGTACTGGAAGGTGGCGTGCACGGCGTACACATCCAGGCCCATCTGCTCATGCAGCCTTTGCACAAAGTAGGTGTGGCCCGACGCAAAAAGCGCCACCGGCAAAATTCCCACCCTCAGGTTCCCATCATAGCCCCTGCCGCCAGAATGACTTGCTCAATTACTGATCCTTAGTCATGAGCTGCATTGGCAGCAACAGTAAAAAGAAGGTGATGTTGAAGCAACTGAGCAGGTGCTGATATGGGGAGACAATGGGGTGTCCTGTTTTGGTGCAATCAACAGACCTAAAGATGCGGTTTGTGCTCTCAGGCCCGTCAAACTTCATGTCTCGCCGGAACAAATCATTGAAGGCGTTCTGGTCCCACACTTGGTCATCCGCCAACAGCACCTCATTCCATTCCTGCCACACAGTATTACGGCTTCTGAATCTGACAGGGATTGAATGCAAGTTCAAAGCATACCACATTTAAGGGCGCATGTGGCACAACCATGCAGTACAGGCCCCACCTTGGCTAAACTAAGGGCCCCCTTGCGGACCAGCATTATGCCGATGTTGGCTGCTGAGCCCGCGTCTGGAAACCTCTCCAGGCCATCATCTGCTGTTGAATTTCTCTGCGGCATATACACAAAGAAACAATCAGTCAGGGGAAAGAGGAGCAATGCCAACAAAAGCGCCATATAAGAGGAATCACAACTTACCAGATGGTCACTGGACGTGAGAATGTCTGCATCTGGGTACCTTGCCATGTAGGGGAATGGGTTCCTCAACCTGCACGACAGTGTCAAATCCAGCCATCTCAATGGGTTCCTCTACTTGCTTGCTTTTTTTATGAGACTTTAACAGGGAAAAAGAGAGACCTACCACACTGTGTCCACATCGGCCACCAGTATGTCAAAGCCCATCTTTGTGAACGTGTAAATCAACTGAATTTTCTCCCGCCCCTGCGCACCGCAGGAGCATGATGGACTGGTAGTATGCTAAATCTGACGCTCAGCTATCATGTGTGAAAGCGAATCCCTCAGGACAACACTTATGGCACACCATTTTGTGGAAGCTGGCACTTCCCCACCCAAAGTCATCCTCTGACAGACCACTCCTCATCGCAAAAGTGTGCACCCCTCGGTCCATCAGCGCCTGTGGCTCAAAAAGTCTGGTGTCAACATTTGCTCGACTTTCTGGGGACGGCATTGCATGCACACTATGACATGAGCAGTGAGAGACAGAGCAAGATGCATTCTATGAACCAGAATGCTAGGAATGCTTACCTGCAGTATCTTATCATCCATGGCCCCAACCAGGGGCTTGATCCCAAGTGCATTGACATGCGCCAGCCAGTTCAGAACAAAATCGAGGTAATGGAAATTGGCCCAGGTCACCATCACAGGACCTTGTGGGGCCACCTCCAGTATCATCTCCCTATTCACCACCAAAGCAGGTCATGTAAGGAGATCAAGATATGACTGAGCAATGAGAAGGCAAGCATGCATGCATGGAGACATGCCTGGTGAGAGCATGATCTTCTGCTTTGGCAGGCGCTGAGGTGTCCACTTGGGCCAAGGTGGGACCTGTCAGAGCACGTCAGCAACACATCTTGGGCAGCCATATGCTAGCTCATACTATTGAGAGCAATTTTCTTTGTATATGCTGCACACAGGTTTGGGGATTGTCAGGCACTAACCCATGGTGCTGCCATTGCTGGACTGGTAGCCTTCGAGGCCGATGAGGGGCTCCAATTCCTGGATTGCCTGACCAATGCAGGGATTAGGCATCAGTCGCCTGCTTTGCACAGCTAGGGAATCTCATGAGAAGAAGCTGTGGGTTGGCTCATACCTGTTCCAGCAGGATGTCAGCTGCATCTGATGGCCTCCCAGTGGTAGCAGCCTCTGCACGCAACAGACCAATTATCAGCACGCACTCAATATTTATGATGTTCTCCAAGAACTTTAGACTTGAAGACACCGTAGTCAAATTCAAGAAGACCTGATGCTATTTTCATTCTCAGATCGTCCATCAGCACTGCAGGACTTCGCAACAATCAAATAGCGAATTACGACTCTCTCTTGACAAATCCTATGAAAAACTTTTGCGAGGTTATACTATAGAAATTTGGATGACGGCATCTTGGTCTGCAATCTGTGTTTTACAAACTGTAACTGCCGTGATCAGAGGTGTTTGCACCTGTTCCTAATCTGAGCGATCGATGCCTGTCGAATACCAGCCCTCTAGATGGTACACGAGAGTACACTGCCCAATATACTTGCAACAGAGGTCTCTGCAGTAGGTACCCCGCACTGAACAACACCAAGCTTCCAAGGAAAAGCGCCACAATCTTATTGCGCTGCATCTAGGATAATGCGTCCATGTGCAGGCAGCATTTATTATTGCATGATAAGCGTCAATTTTATAGGATACGACTCCTAACATTGGGTTGCGAGCAAGTCCAAGAAACTCACGTGGCCACCACGTGGCCACCATAGGGGGTAAATTAATGACTAACATCCATTAATCCAAATTTGAATATTTATTTGAGCCATTTGACAATTTGTTCTTCCTATTTAACATTTGGGAACAGATCATCTTGACTTGACACCTCATCTGAAGCACAGTACATCAGCACAGAGCCTGCAGAATGCTCCTGACGGATACTCGTTGAAGAACATCCTTTGGCATGCGCCGGTAGATGCTGATGATCTGATGCTTGCTGATTACTGCTCCCAATCTTTTGATGGCTTCCTTCAACTGGGAGAGGGTCATGTAGGCGCTTCCCAAAGGCTCACTATCGTCCTCCTGGAATGCTCCAGAGTTGCCTGCATGCGCACTGTACTTCAGAAATGCTGCTGTCACATGCACAGCACATAAGAGAACGCGAAGATTCTGCAACCCATATCTGAGCCCAAATATCAGCATATTCACATCTTGATCATGCAAATCATATGTATAAGGATGCACCTGCTCTTTGGACTGCTGCTGCAAGAGCGCGGAGAGCTTGATCAGCATCGGCCATGACATATAAATGCCGATTGTTTTCCATGTACTGGAAGGTGAATTCATCTGCATCTAACAGCTCAAAGTTGCGCTGCAAGATCGGCACAGTTGCTCCCACGTGCAGATCAATATCTGTTATGAGCCTGCGCAGATGTGAACTGCATGCGTCAATCTGCTCTCCTACTCCTCAGCGGACAGGGTCCCAGGAGTAAGATTGAATTGATCAATTTCAGCTGCAATTGGCAGGCCAGGGAAGAATGTGCAACGATGGCTGTTTGTGCGCGTACTTATCTGAGCCAGGATGAGTCACTGGGCGTCTCTCAAGATACTTGCCACCCACCACGCCGCTGTTCTTCTGTGGGGGCTCAAAGATTGCCAGCGTGTCATCCGCCATGAAGAATGACAACACGAAGCGCCGTTCCCTGTTGCATGACAACCGTGTCAAGCTAATGCTGAGATACTGTGCATGTTTGGTGCGCTCTGAAGGTGCAGGGACTCATGGGCCCCCTATCTTTGTGTTATCAGATGCGCACAGGAAACCAAGGCAGGTGAAAAGTTGGCAAATAATTACCCGTCAGTAGGGCTCAAGCGAGACTTTGGCGCCCCTGCTTGTTCCACGAGGCGGCACACAAACCGCAGCACAGCCTTGTCTTTGTTCATGAGCTTGTAGAAGTCCTTGCGAGGGGGCCTGGGTATCTGCATGGGTACCACGAAATTTCATTATGCGTCCGACCTGTGTCATCACAGCACTGGCAGTCACCCACATCTGGAACTGTGCAGCTATAGTGCGTGCATCTCTCAAGGGGGCATTACACTTCGTGCTGGTGCAAGAAATGAGGTGGCCTTGGAGCATCACCAGGCTGGTGCAGTTCTGTGCAGAGTCTTCCAGCGAGCCGAAGCCATTGTACTCGGGCAGCTGCTTAGCAGGTGCTGCATCCACGGGCTCCGTGACATCAACAGCACACAGCTCCTCATCGCTGCTCCCCATACTTTCCTGTCACAGAGCCAAATCAGGACTAGTTTAGACCATCTAAAGCCAATTTCAGTGCATTTGGCATCCAATCTTCTCTATGCAAGGTGCTCCCTGCATGAAGAAAAGAAACATGTGATGACTCACCTTGAGCCATTTGCGTGTGAAGTCATCGCAGTCATGGATGAAGAACAGGCGTCCGTACACGGCAATGCAGGTTCCCATGCGCAGATCTGAGGGTCCGTAACACATGGCACGGTCCGGGGCGAAGCCAGGCTTTGGAGCCTCTCCGTTCTGCATGAGGACGTACAATCACATGGCCAGACAGGATGTTCACGTATTACAGGTGTCCAGCTTAATATTTGAGAGACATCTATTTACGAGCACCAGTCCCTGCTATCATAGAACAAAGCAAGTGCCAAATAAATTCATCAATTCTGCGCACTTTGGGAAGAAGAGCGCGTCTAAGGAAGACAGGGAATGGATCGCGGCCTGAGTTTCTGTCGAGGCTCTCCAGGATCTCGCAGGTGCCGTCCTCCACAAAGTAATGCAGCTTGTAGGGCCTTCTGTCCCCGTACAGGCTAGCTCGATCGTCCCAGATTATATAAAAGCGCAAGACCTGTACAGACCCACATGATTGAGCCAAAGTATTCAAACCTGTTGCGGTTGCATGCCCGTGAACTTGAATGCGTGAAGGAAAAATAATACTTCATACCTTGTTGGCATCCTCCAGAAACCTCAAAGACCCCTTGCTGCCTGACTTGGTCCCTCCCAATGCTGCCGTCCTGCCAGCATGACCTGCACAAGAAGAGCCAAGAATATTTGTCCTCAATTCTGTGTCCCCAGTCACTTCTCAAGGGAACGCACTCATTGAGGCAAGGAAGCCGATGTCCTGCTGCCCAAATCCTGTCACGAGAGTCTTGCTGGTAACATGCAGTGTTGCATTATTCATACCTGTGCTGTGCAAGGAAGCAAGCTTGGTGTCGTATGGCGACTCGGGGTAGGACTGATCCGGGGCCATGCTGATGCCCAATCTCTCCAGGTAGCACCGAGTGTGTGCATCAATGCCAATGATGTAGAACGTCCGTCCATACATGATGACCTCGGCGCCAACAGCAAGGTCCCTTGGTTTGTACGCACTGCCGTCCGGTTTGGGAATGTGGTGCCGCTTCATAAACCTCCCCTGCAACAACACAGCATAATCACTAATATTGATACCCAGTAGCAAGAATGGGAATGAGCCCTGGCTTCAGAGCGGCTCATTGACAGTACCTGTAGGATGCCACTGTTCTCCTGCTTGGGCTCTGTCACTTCCAAGGTGTCATCTTCGAGGTAGTACAGGATGGTGATGCGGCGGATACGATACTGCTCCTGAGCGCTCTCTATCACTGACTCCTTGAAGTATGCAAACCATCGGAGCACCTGGCAACCCCACCGCAGGAGTTTTTTCAGATTGCTTCTTGATAGGCCTCCTACTGCTATGCAAAAGAGGTTCACTGTACAGGTTGTCCAGATGTCTTCAATATCATCAACAGGGGAAGCACACACCTTGCGATCATACTCCACCCATTTTGGCAATTTGCTTGCTGCATCATGAGAGACTGGCGGTGCTGTGGCCTCTTTGCCAGCACTTGAATAGTCCACTGGCATCTCTGGAGGATGTGAGTCAACATTTTCATTGCTGTGCGTCAGGAGAGCTCTGACTGCATATCCCTTCTCGTAAGTCAGTGTCTGCTGCTTGTGATGGAACTCACCGTAGGGCACCTGTGGCAAAAAATCTTAAGAAATTTGAAGCTACCATTAAGTTTTGTAAACACCCAACATCTGGTTGTATATCACAGAGATTTTAAGTAGCTGTTGTACCTTAGTGCCCGTGTAACCGGGAAGGATTGGAAAGTCTGAAGCTACACCCATCGTCCCGATCGAAAGGATCACACTGGAGGGTCTGAATCTATCGCGGGACAATTTGCCCTGTGTCCATTTGTGGTGGGTGCTATCTCCATAGTCTCGGAAATTCTATTCTTGGAAATCCCCGCTGGCACAGCATGCACAGCACAGATCCAGGCCATTGAACATTCTCTTTCACTGTACAGTACAGTCTGTACTCACATCTAATGGACAATCTATTGTAATGTGTTGTCGTTACCCCGAACACACTTGATTTCAAAACAACTGTCCTTTGCTGTAATCATGAGTTTGCATAGATACTTTCACAACAATCCCAAGGACGTCATGCCGACACTAGCTTTCAGCTCGTAAATACAACAAAGAGTGATACCAATGTGTTCAATGACCTGCCTTGCTGATTCGAGCTCTTCGAAGAGCTGTGTCAGAGCGTCTTCAGGTGCAGACAATACCTGCCAGCTCTGACTGAAAAGCGAGCAGACAGTAATGTGTTCGTGTCCAGACAATTATACATGCAATTCTTTGCTCACCAAGGCTGAAATTGACTGTGGTATTGCAGGGCAGAGCAATTCTACGGCAGTTTCGATGGCTACAGAGAGTGACTCCATGCTGGCAGAAGTTTTTCACTGTGGACAGTGCCAGCTGGATCTCTCGCACATGGAATTTCCCCAGCGTGTTGCACACATGAAGAAATGTACGTCTGACATCCAGCAATGAAAGGAATGTATGCTTGGAGGACGTCTACTCATTTCAGGCTCGAGGCTTGAATATTGATATTCTCCTAATGTTGGATGCAGGCTCTGCAACTTCTCAAAGGAACTCAGAAGAGCAGGTCGTCCTGCCAATCGAATTGCAGGAGTCCCTCCGTTTCGGACGAGCGTTTACGGGCGCTGCTGATGCTCCTGTCATGGCTTCTCCTTCAGGTAGAGACCAGCGTGCACATTTTGGCTTCTCGGAGCTCTCATTGAAAAATATTAACACTATAGTCTCAGTTTATACTGCCTGCAGGGAGGGCCCCTCTGCAGCCGCTGACACCAGCCCCTCGCACTGTACGCGAGTGGCTCACAGCTCTGGGCATGGGTGGCTTTGCTGATGCTTTCGAGAAGGTGAGGGGCATCCGTTCTCAATACCAATCCCACCATCAATGCTCTGATTTGAGTGACCAACAACTGGCCTGCAGTTGCATTTGTTGATCTGTCATTTGATTACCGCAGGAAGAAGTGGACATGCGAGCACTTCCGCTGCTGTCCGATGACGATCTTATCTACTTGGGAGTGACAAGCAGCGCTCAGCGCAAGACGCTGCTCGCTGCTGCCAAGGAGCTGACGCAGCAGCCCACGGTGACTGCGCTCCCACAGGTCTGCAATGTGCAACAGGCTGAGGGGCCAGCTGCACCACAGGGCTGCCAAAACGACGCAAAGAGTCTCAACAGAGTCTTCCTGCAGCCTGAGCAAAGGCCGCATGGCAAGCAGCATGACCAGGGCAGCCGCAGCACTGGTCTCCAAAAGAATGTGGCTTTGAAGCAAAGCAGACAGAGCAGAGCTAGCAGGGCCTTCAACAGTGTGGCCTCTGTATCTGCTCGCAAGCAGCCCTCCTCCAAGAGCACAGCCAAGAAGCAGGATGCACTGCCAGCTGCTGCTCCTGGGCAGCGCATGCCGAAAGCTGCGCCAGGGGATGCAGCTGACAGCTCAGAAGGACAGCCCAGTTCAGCCAAGCAACAGGAAGCGGCACAGCCCGAGGACACCATCGTGCCAGACAGCGATGAGGACTCTGACTTTGCAGACGACAGGCCCGCGCCCAGGCGTGCACCGGTCAGGAAGAAAGCAAAGACTTCAGAAGGGCCTGCTAGCGGCGGGCCTACATCTGGAGGGGGCCGAAGCCAGCCCCAGGCACCAGTTGCAGAGCCAGCAATAGCACAACCATCATCGATAGAGGAGGAGCGAGATCAGCTGGAGCGTGCACTGGCGCTGTCCCTGTCCGCCCGAGGGGAGACAGGCTCACACAGCAGCCAGCTATCATCGCTTTCTAGCAGTGACCGGGTAGGCGCAGCGCAGCCCGCGTCAAGCCTGCAGCCGCCCGGCTACTTCTCGGGCGCCCTTGGCAGGGTGCTGGCTGCCCGGAACAGCCGAGGCCGCGTGTCACAGAACCGCAGCTACAGCCGGCAGACAGAGCAGCGCCTGTTGGAAGCCCTGTATCCTCCTGGCAGCGACACGAGGGCTGGCAGTCGTGGCTCATCTGAGGTGTCGCGAGATGAGCAGGGAGAAGCAGCGAAACAGGCAGGCTGGTCGTCAGATGAGGACGAGGGTCAGGATAAGAGCAAGAGGGGACGCGCAGGAGACGGCACCTCTCTCTCAGTCGGTACGTTTCCACCCTCATGCATGTGTACATGCTCTCCTTATTTGCACACAGTGCTCTGTGTATGATGTACAGGATGCACATATTCTTGAGGGATGGGTGTTGCATGTGAGCAGGGCTCCTTTCAAGGAGCAACATTGGCAGAACTGGGGTCGTTGAAAGGGTGCCCACAGAGAGGTCAATGTGGGCGCTCGCGGGGCATTCAGGTGCAGCTGCAGTCTCAGCAGCATCGCTGCAGGAGCGCTTTGCTGCCAGGAAAGCTGCTGATCTGGCCCAGCAAGCAGCGCTAGCTGCATTGAAATCGGAGTGCCAGACGAGAGATTTGCGCAGAACAAACTCATGCAAAACAGATGAGGTGGGAGATGTCAGTGATGCACAACTGCAAAAATTAGCAGTGGATGGTGCTTCTACATCGTGCTCTGTATCCCGCCTGCAGCAGAGCTGTTTACAGTCCAGCAGACAGGGCACTGTTGCCAGTCAAGCAGCCATGCGGGTGGAGGCGCTCAGAGAGGAGCTTGTTGCAGCAGAGGCCACTGTGTTGGAGCTCAAAGGGTACTTGGCTGAAGCAGAAGTTGACTTGCAGCAAGAACAGCGACAAATGAATGAAACTGCTCTGTTGTTATTACAAGGTCGCCACTTCCGCGGGGCCTACTAAAGTCTGCAGCCTGTCAATCATGTCATCACTAAAACAATATTGTAAACAATACTGAACGCTACGATCTTCAGTAAATTTGTTGTGAATACAGCAACATTCTTTGCGACCTTGAGACGGCAATCAGCACATGCATGCCGCTCACAACACTCAATCATTGTAGCGTCCCTGGCTCTGAATGACATGGCTGGCCAGGTCAGTACACTTCTGCAAGATCCTGACATGCCAAAGAAAAGCACACTTAGCATTGCAAATAATCCTACCAACCTGAGGCACGACATGTGAAGGCTGCACGACACTGAGAACTTCCTGGACCACGGCAAGCGCACCTCTTATAAGAGGTCCTCCAGGCCACTGCTAATTGCCTACATTTGCCTTCAACTGTCTGGGACTCTAGCAACACTATGTCCGCATCACATGTAGTCGGCAGATCCTGAAGCAGGGCTGTTGCAACACATCACACGATGTCAATGAAGAAGCAAATATTCTCTTCTTCAGGCACAGCACTGGAGCACTTTGTGCGCAGACATTGTGTGAGGCGCCTTACTCTGACAAATGGCCTTCAGATTTGCGAAAGCCTGGACTTCGCTAGGGCCACTGATAGGCTTCCCTTCAGCCGCCAGATAAGAATGTTGCCTGCGTAGTGAGCATAATACTGAGGATCTTGAAGGTATTCACTCTATCATGAGATGCAGCAACCTGAGTCTGCCAAGGTTGAAAGGCTCTGGAGTGGAACAAGGGAGCAGTGGTTGTGTACGTGCAGCCGAGTTGCGATGCAGCCCAAGTGCGCAGATTTCTCAGCAGCTCCCAAGAGGGCATCCCACTGTGCTGCAGGCAGCATGCCTTTGGAGGAACAGCCCCCCGCAACCCCTCAGGCAGCATCCTGACTGGCAGCTGTGCTGTGTCATAGGGGTTGTCCTCCAACACAAAGCCATAATGCTCTGCATGCCCAACAGTGTATATCACACCCCTTTCTTTCTAGTTTGAAATAAGTGGGCTGATGCCAAGTTACATGCCGACTGAAAAGACATTCATGAGTCAAAGTTCTTCACTGTCTTTTTTATGGCTGCAGCGCACCTTGTAGCTCCAGGTTTGTATGAGCACCATAGCTTAGAAAAACCTGTTCCCCCGCTTTGTACCTGCTTGATCGGCAAGCCAGTCTCAGGCCTGGGATACTTCCACCGACATAGTCAAAAAGGAGGAGACAACAAACAGCAGCGTGCTTCACCTAGTCTGAGCATACAGCCGATACTCTCGTGTCCCCACATCAAAGTGACCACTGCCAGAGGATTCATGATCATTCTGCGCCTCTGCCGGAACCTGAGCCCCTCCTGGAATCCCTGCACAGTGTCATCAACCTTCATCTTGCTGCCCCTCCTGGGAACAAGAGCGTTAACTGCAGTAAAATTACTCGGTGACCAAGAGCAACTCAGATGGCTCCTTATAGTGTACTGAAGCCCCCACCCAGGTCTGGTGAGGCAGCGGCAGGGGGCGAGCGGTGGTTGTGCAGGTCCCCAAAGGGCATCAGCGCGCCAGCTGCATCATCCGGCAGATACATGGTGCGCGAGGCCACAGTGGCTGTAGCCCATCGCCAGGCACCAAGCGTCTTGAATTTCACTGGCAATCCTGCTTGGAATTCCACACCAGACTTCACACCTTGAAGGGATCCAACATGCTGCCTTAGGGTGCTTTGGTTGCCACGTCTGAGCACAACAAGAAGAAGAAATAAGAGGTGGTTGGAGTGACTGGCAAAGAAGGGGTTACCGAGAGCATTGAGGAGCGGCTTGACTGAGGTGTGGTCAGACCTTAGAGCCTCTACCACAGAGCTCGCTATGTCCATCGCATACTCCACCTGTGTAGATAAATATCGTGGAAACTATCTGTTCTCTCAACAACAAATATAATTAGCATATGCTAGTGTCTGATGCTGCGGCAGACCTGTAGTTCCCGGATGTCCTCTGGCGAGAAGTAGGACAGGCATGTGTACTGACTGGGAAGGGTTGCCAAGTAGGGTCTCCAGAAGGATTCCTGCCCTTTAGAAGCCTCATGCAGCAGGTGAGCTGCCAGTACCTGCCAGCACACATGAACGTCACGGCAAGGCTCTGTGTCCTGAACATGTGCTGTGGCTGCACTGGCCAGCATTGCAATGTGGTGTTCCTGTGCTCACCTGAGAGGATCCTATTGATTGTTTGTTCGTTGCTAAGAGCGCCTCAACAAAGGCTCTGTCCTTCTTCGCACTGTGCGCTGACAGAAGCAGTCGCTCTGGGACGGCCACAAGCAGGGTGCCTGCGAACTTGTGAGTGACTGTAAATTGATTGATGGTTTCAAAAATCGCGAATTTAATATCAGTAACCAGGAGGATCAGGCACAAAATTAAATCGTGGTGACGATGGGCATGGCCCACCTTCCTCAATATTAGCTTTCGCTTTAACACCCCTGAAGCCTTCAGACACAGCTCCTGGCTCGATATCAGCGATCAATGCGCCTCCCTTCTGCAGCCACTCAGCGAAATCAGCATCGAGCATCAGGCGTCATCACCGTTGATCACAGTGATTACCGAGACATGGTCTTGGTCAGGATCTGCATTACTAGACTTTCAGCATGCACTTCCAGATCATTGACGTCTTCGCAGATCAAGTGCACCTCAAGAGGACAAGCCTGAAGAAATCTTGCTGTCGGAACTCCGACACATCCGAGCGGGGGAACCCTGCTGAGCTTGGGAGGGGGGACCCCACTGCTTTGACTGCACGTTAGCATAACGACATCCCTCAACGGTCAGATTTCTTGCTTTTGATGGTACAGTAGCCGCTTGAAGCGATCATGGAGGAGCAGCCCACGTCTGCAGGCGATCAATCCGACAGACCACCCGCACCGAACACAAAGGCAGGCAGGGCCCGCTTGTGGAGGGCACGACGAAAGAACGACTTGAGCGCTGAGCAGCTGGAGGACGCCAGAAAGAAAAACAGGTATCATGACTGAGGTACAGCAGATGATTCGTGCTTGTGCAATTTATGGGATTGTGAGATCAAGATTCCCAAACGTCTTGCTCATCTATCGTTCTTAATGCCCATCTTGTTCGGTGACCCTGCTTGGAGGATCCTCTCACAACGATCTGGCTGGAGTGCTTTTTGATTTCATTAGAATCAGAGATCATTTACCTTCGGGTGGTCAGGCAGGGTTGCCAGGATTGCTATACCACCCCTGCAGTACTCTCTGTACTAGGCACTCATGCTAAGGGCCAGCCATTCGCAGGGGATCATAACCAGGCCAAATGATGTTCGCCCTGCAATAGCACGCCATTTGATAGTAAGACATCGTTTGCTGATGGCAGAGACAGGCAGAAGCGGTTCCGTGACAGAAAGCGGGAGCAGAAGCGGGAGGCCAGGGGGCAATTCCCTTTCACCGCGCAGCTAGCAGGCAAGGCACATCATATTTATTGCCAAGGACCACCAAGCTGACTGTCCATGCGCATAGCATCCCGTGCTAGTTGCAAGCCATGTGCACGGTGGTGCATGCTGGCACTTGTGACAATTTCTCATGACAATGAAGTGTCCTTAACCGCAGGTGCTGTTCCAGACCTGTTCAGCCTCACTTTCTCAGGGGAGCTGGCGGCGGGACACTCTGTCCTGGCTGCAGCCTATTCTAGCGCAATGGGAGGCATGCCCCTGCAGGGATTACCCACAGAATCAGCAGCGCCGCCTGCAGCAGAGCCAGGAAGCAGCACTCAGGATGCAGCTCCTGCATCGAACGGTCCTGCAGAATTTGCAGCAGGGCTGCAGGCTGACAACGGAGTGCTCCCGCATGCAGCACCTGCGCAAGCAAGCAGGGCCGCTTTTGACAGCTCCCACAAGGTGAAGCTCCCTGTTCACCGCCAAATCTTCTCATTGCTGCCTAGTGCAGGTTTGCCCAAGCGTCTAGTCTGAGCTTGTAGTCCCAACGCTGGCTGTGCCTGCTGTGTACAGGTGGTTGAGGTGCCATTTCAAGAACCCCGCAGTAGAGACGGGCAGGCAGCTGCCCTCAGCCGTCCAGAAGAGCTTGGTTCACCAGCGGTTGAGAAGTTCTTACGCGATCTAAATTCTCATGGAGTCAACCTCGGCAGCAAGTGCTTGGAGTCCTTCAGCAATATCTCTGACACGGCGCAAAGTGTCCTGCTGAGGTCCCTGATGGCAAGGTTGAGAGAGGGGCTTGAAGATCAGGCATGGCTTTCCTTTCCCCTGCACTGCAACTCGCCTGCGTTTCATAGGATGCGGCGCGCTTATGTATAGCTAGGAAGAAAGGTTGACTCCATGAGCCACTGGCACTAGCAAAATTTTGCTTTATTTTGTAGGTCTGGACATTTGCATTGATGGCGGTCATGCAAGAGGGACAGCAGCCTGCCATTGCAAGTGAAAGCCCAGGAGAAGCAGAAGCTTGATGTGACACAACGCCCTGTCTATGATGTTAAGAAATGCACCCCTGTAGAAATGTAGCTCTCAGTATGTCACGCAAGTTGTGCCATACCACCTAGCGCACATTTGCCACAATCATCTTTGTATTAATACGCAATTATTGTGCACAGCACTGTACAATCGAAACCTTCTAATCGCAGACAAGTAGGGACAATCCTTGCTGCTCTATGTCCACTCTTCTACTCCAATCAAACTCCTAATTGGAAATAAAACAATACAATGCAATGGCGAAGACTCTCATAATAATACACTACTCTCTTCTCAATGGACACGGACGACTCCTCAACCTCTGGAACAAGCAGCTTGTGCATGCCAGAAAGCAAGCTGTCCTAGTCTGCATACAAGACGTGTGCCAAGAGCCTTTGACCTTGCTACATTACTTCTATGCGAGCAAAGAGCGCTGCATGCGATCGCAAAATGTCCAGCTGGACTATGCAGGATCTAATGCACTTCTTGAAGCTTCCTGTCTACCTCGTCTACGATCAAAACAGTACTTTAACCACTGCACCTCACATGCATGTCTTTTTGTGGCTCTGGCATACCATACAATAGAACCTGCTTGCTTGACCATCGCAGAGCACTCATAACCTTCCTGGATAAAAGCGCAATGTGCATGACTCCAGCTACTCTGCCATCTGCAAATTGGATGCCTGGCGCAGAGGCTGGCTTTCTTAGTACATGGTAAGCTGCGTCACTCCTCATCGCTGTCATCGCTGTGGGCGGCGCGCGCGTCTGAGGCGACCTGCAGGATTTCAAGCTAGATTAGGCGCTGGCATGCAGGAGGACAGCATGAATCTGAGGGCCAGCAGCAAGCGAAAAGGATCTGTTTGTCTTCCGGCAATAGATCACACAGCATCACACGCAGACACAGGCACAACATCAACAGGGCACAATGGGCTACTGAAACGTGGCCAGGCATGCATTATTGCCGCGTGTAGGGCATCCTGTTGTTGGCCTATTGCCAGGCCAATAAGTGAAGGGCAGAGGGCCCTAGGATGAAAATCTATACCACGCAGGAAATGCTCAAGCTTCTAATTCAAAAAAACATCAGCTGACCTTCATGGCGGCGTTGAGGAAGTGGCGGGTGCGGCTGGCGATGAGGTCGGCGACGAATTCCTCCAGGATGGCCATGTGCACATTGGGCATGACCACCACGTGCGCCACCTCGCCCTCGCACGCCAGCTGCCACTTGCGCACAAATGCCTCCTCGCGCGGCCGCTCAAACACCACCGTGCTGCTCAGCTCATTCAGCATCACCTTCACGCCCGCCTGCTCCAGCATGCTCTGCACCACGCATGCAACATATGGATTTGATAACAGATAACCCGCTCTTATTAGGGGAAGCAACAGTGTCAGGCAGAAGCAAAATGCACAGCATTCACTTGGACTGAGCGCTGGAGCACCAACAGGCAAATATTGGACCTGTCTTCAAATCCATTAAGGCTGGGCATCCCCTTGTCACCATGAGCAATCGCAATACCTGCCAAGGCGACTTAGGGGACATCTCAGGGCCATGCTGCTTGGCATAAGTTGCCTGTGCGGCTCCCTGATGCAAGCGGGCATGCGGTTCCAGAGGGGTGGCATCAGACGTCAAAGCAGCAGTCTCCATGGTATGGCTTTGTTGCAGTATTTCGCATAGGCGCACCTTGAGGACGAGGGCGTTGCGCAGGCAGCGCTCGACGTCCTTGCGCATGCCCTCGTAGCCCTTGCGCGTCAGCGTGAACCACATGTAGATGGGCGCGTGGCCGTTGCGCGACCCCATGATCGTCGCGTCCCTGCTGTTCAGGTACTCCACGTCGTTTGACAGAGCCGCCACATACTGCGCCACATTGAACATAAGTGATGTGTTAAGCATGATTGCATCTTGTAGAAGTTTTAATTCACAGGCACAAGTGCCATGCCTGGCTCCTTCCAGTAAGCAATGGCCAAGATTGAGAAGTTCTGTGCCTGACAACTATCTGCCTGCCAGCCAGAGCATCGACAGGGTGCTGCAATGCCAGTGCACCAAGGAGTGTAGCAAGTCCTGGACATCATCCACAGGTGAACTACCAGGCATTGGTCTGCTTGCCAGCTAGAGGATACGAAGGTGCTGCAAGGCGAGACGCACCGAGAATGGTCACAACAGGGGGCATCAACAGGAGGCATGAAACACCTTTTGGCGGGTGATGACGACGCCGCAGGGCACAGGAGCTCCGATGAACTTGTGGCCGGACACCGACACCGAGCCGATGGGCTTCCTGAAGGACACCCGCGGCGCCTTCTTGATGAAGGGCATCTGCGCACACAAGCCCCCACACTCAGTGAGCAAGACACACAATCCTCCAATCACAGACTCCTCCAAGCACAGACTCAACAATAGCCCATGCCAACGCCAGTACCACTCCCATCTGTGTAAATCTTCTTGCTGACAGCCTCCATAATCAGCGTCCTGCGTTCACCATATATTTTTCTGCTGCACACAACCCCTCTAAGGACAGCGCCAGTCCCATCCAAAGAAGGAATCCTAATGACCTCGATCAATATACTACTGTCTGGTGTCCTGTGAGCGCACCATCATGCCGAAGAGGGCGCCATCCACGTGGATGTAGAAGCGGTCTTCGCTGTAGCCGGTCTCGCGCAGAATGTCCAGAACGCGGTCCAGATCGTCCACAGCGCCTTTGACTGTTGTGCCGCAATTGACGTTCAGGATGGCCGGCCGGGCGCTGTTTGCCGCCAGCACTGACCGCAAGTGGTCGTAGTCCATCTCCCCCGTCTCCAACGTGTCAAGCTGCGGCAGAATTTTGTAAACGTCATGCGTGCATTTGAGAATTGTAGTGCATGAAATCAAACACCTTGCCTTAGAAGAGTTTCAATTTAGGTTCATCTCTGCAGGCATGAGGCGGAGCACGGAAATGCAAGTCTCAACATGTACTTGACAGGGAGCTTGAACAGTGCTGCAGACAAGCACACAATCACAAGATCCCGTTAGAAATACATAGAATTGAATTGCACAGCTTGCAAAAGGCGTGCATTCGTGGAAAAAAAAAGGGAAAACTTTAAGTGGGAGGCTTGCCTTGACGGAGTCCATTCGGTACATGCGCGCGGCCTTGAAAACGGAGTAGTGCGTCTCGTGGGAGGCGTACAGGATGCCGTCCGGCAGGTTCTCGCGGCCCACCAGGATGCCGTGAAGATTGCCCTCCGTGCCGCAGTTGGTGATGTAGCCCTGCCACATGCACGAATATGCATATTATTATTATTTATTAGTACACGCTTTTCCTGCCAAGAGGCAAGGTGCGTCCTGCAGACAAGCTGCTGTTATATTGATATGCATATGACACCGCATAATATATAATGAAATTCAGACCAATGGTGCTACAGTGGTCTGAAATGCAGCAAACATGAAGCAAACCCACGGTCACATTGCTATGAAGGAGGCACGGCAACAGAAGAAAAACAGTTCATCTACAAAGGCAATGGGACGCACCCAGTACTCGTCCTGATCAATCTCCCACAGGCGAGCAAACCACTGCAGCACCCCAATCTGCACGGCAAAGAGAAAGTGTTAGGAGCCCAGAAGGCATATTGAGAAGGCATAAGTGAAACACCATCCTGGCTACTTGTGGCTCCAGGAACTTGATGAGTATTTACTAGGCATACCTCAAACTCTCTGGAGTGCACGCCATAGTTGCTCTCGATGAAGGGGTCCCCTAGATTGTTGATGCTGAACCGCTGCAGGCCTTCCAAAGCTGAGAAGTCAAAATCCAGGTTGTAAGGATACCTGCGGTCAAGAAGTCAATAAGTGCCTTGAACTAGAGCCTGTACTCCAACCATCTATGTGTCGTATGGCCCCCTCTGGAGAGTCAAAGAAGGCATTCTTTCATCCCAGCAAAGAGCACAAAAACCCCAGCTCCTTACCCCAAGTGATGTTTCGTTCTCTCAACCAGCCTCTCCTTGTAGTCATGTATGACTTTCAGTATGCGCTCATCCAAGTCCTGAGAGACGCACGAAGAATTAGACTAAAATGATCTGAAGGACAAAATCCCTTCAATACTGATAAAGGCCATCTTTAAAGCTATAAAGAAGAAGTACATAACAATCAGTTAGTCTGTCCGTTGGAAGGCTGGGAGGACAAACCTTTTTTGAACAGTCCTCAGGTTCAAGGACTGGAAGAGCAGGGGTGAGATGATGCGTGATCTGATCGCTATTGGTGGCTGGGCTGTCTATTGCAACAAGTGGGCCCTGAACCGGCAGAGCCTGGTAAGGTGTAACAACCGCCTTGGAGCTCTTTCTGAACGCCCTCACGTCGGCAACGCGTGCAGTAGGGCTGCATCCCTCTAATGTGGACACTTCTCCGTCTTCTCGTGACACAGGCAAAGGCAGGGCGAGCTCTGTTGCCAATAAGGCGGGCGATAGTGCAGTCCGAGACATAGAGAATGGTACACTCCAGTTGTCACGCTTAAGGATTAAACTGAACGATCAAATGTGAATGTTTTGACTAGATTTCGAAAGCAAAAAAAGTGAACGTTGACCATGAGAAGCTCTTGTGAACAGGCATCAGCGGCTTCGCGGCAACTGGTAGCCAGCCAGCTGGCTAGCTAGGGTATTCCCTACAGGGTAACTCCCATGCCAGTGATAACGCTGGGGTTATGAGCTTTCCGAGACTCGCAAGATTCGCAACTCGCTTCTCAGCCCCACGACGAATTGCAAAAATTGTTCAAAAGAAAGGAATCAATCGTGTATACACAAAAATCACGACGAAAAGTATCAATTTACATCGGGTGTGGGGCCAGCCGCTGATGGCTGGACAGCACGCGGTCCACTCTGTGCGTGCCCTTGAGTGAATTGCAAAGTGATGTACAGTAGATTTCTATATTTCCTCTTAATACAGAGTTTCCAACACATGCAGCACGTATAGCAGGGTTTTGAAGCTGCACACTGTCAGGTGGGCTAGCAGAATATATTTGGTGCACTGCTGACATATTGAAGCTGTTGAGAATTCCTTAAATGGCTGGATCGCAAATTCTAAACGCTCCTAAGACACCATACTCGCCCAAGCTAAATTCAAAGCGTACGCCTCCCTCACAGTGGAGGTAAGTGCATGCGTCCCTTCGCCGTTGTGCTGGATTGAGCTGCAGCACGTGTTGTGTGGGTGAAAGTGTTCTTGTATTCACTCACCAAAGATTCACTTGCGCTTGAACAGGCGCCCAGGTCCAGCAAACACCGAAACAAAGGCCAAGCCAAACACTTCTGCTCTTGTCCTTGGTACGCCTGCCCCGCAGCACATGTTACCCAAGACTGCATGTTTTCGGCATGGTGTGGCATGCATATATATATCAAGCTACTCGTAACCTGCACTATTGTCTTGCAGAGCTGCATGGTGGAGAGGAGCTGCTCTTCCAATTTTATGGCCGTGGGGGATGGCCCTTGGCCGAGCAGTTGGGGACTGTCTCGATGGGCCAGGCAGTCTTGGCCGAGAAGAAGCTTGCCAAACTGAGCCGAACCCGAAAAGAATCAAGAGAGGTGGGGCTGGGTGAGACGGCAAGCATTTGTTTGTAGGCACCCTGTTCAAGGAGCTGTGCTTCAATATATTGTGCTTCGCCTTTAATTGTGGTCTCCCAACACAGGTGAACTTTAAGTACAAGCTTTGGGGCAGAACCGAAGTTGCAGACACTGAAGAGGAGGAAGGAAGCTCTGAAGAGGAGGATGAGCAGAGCAGCTCAAGCAGCAATGGGGCCCACAGCAGCAACGGCAAAGAAGCGTCACATGACCTGGCCAGCAGCAGCAATGGGGCCCATAGCAGCAATATCAATGGAGCATCAAGTGAACTGGCCAGCAGCAGCAATGGTGCCTACAGTGCTGAGTCGAATGGCAGTTTGAGGGAGTGGAATATGCTCGACAGTAGCAGCGATGGCCCTACTGACGGCGTTGGTGTTGCTGGGAGAGGGAGAGCCAGATTTTGGCGGTTCAGTCGGGAAGACGCAGAGGGGCAGCAGCCTTCAGAGACTTCCATCAGTGGCAGCAGCAATGGCTGGACTGTTCTGGACGACAGCAGCAACTCCATCATCTCCATGGATGCGAGTGAGCCGATAGACAGTAGCGGTACAACAGAGCAGGAGAGTAGTGATCAGCAGCCTGGGACAATATCAGATAGCAGGGCTGGTGAGAGCAGCAGTAGGGGCGGAGACAAAGATGCAGCAGATGCAATCAGGCCTCCCAGAGAGGCAGAGCTCAGACAGTCGCCTGCATCTACCAGTGAACATCAGGGTAACATTTTCTGCGCGACATAGTGCATGACTGTCATTTGAATTGACGCAGCTTCCTCCTATTGTAAATTTGTTGGTGTTGTGTAATGCTTATTTGTTCTCTCTTTTTAGGACATGTGATCAGAAGGAGATCAGGACTGGTGGGGCTCCTGACGGCGGCGCTAGCGTCTCTGAATGCAGCTAGGGCAAAGTTCTTGCGAGGGTGCACGGGTGCATTGCGCATGGCGTTCCGAGATCTGAAGGTAAAAAACCATTCATTCTTTAAGCATCTGGGGCATGCAACACACAATGATACTACACTGGACCTGGACATTGCGAAGTTGGTGGTTGTGTGCAGCCCTCCAGATGTCTTGTTCTTCAATGAGAGTCACACTTGGTCTTCCTTGCGGTGAGCCAAAGCGCATGTTGTGTGCAGGCGGCATGGTTTGCCTGCTTGTACCTTACCCGTGCAGCCTGGTGGGCTGTGAAGGGGAAGCCTCGTCCTCCCAAATTTCATGCCAGCCCCACCCTGGCGCGGTTGCGAGTTTGCGGGAACCAGAAAGAAGCCAGTCGGGTCAGCCTTGGTGCTGGATTCGATACGGAGGGTGAGCACAAGACCTTCTTGCACCCATTAGTAACCAGTTTCTGGCAGGGAGATTCTAGCACATGCAATTCACATTAGGATCACCTATTTGTAGGTCCCAGTGTCATGGTCTACTGAAAGGGTATAAAGCACGAAAAATAATTATCGACGGATGTAATATCAAATGAGGTCTGTATTTGGTGGTCGCAGCTCTGAATGTCTGCCATGTAACTCATGAGCGGGTGAGTAGTAACTGGTTCGTCACGGAACATGTGCAGGGAAGATGAAGGCTCCGCTGGCGGATATGCCGCGGTGGCGCGTTGAGGCGCTGGTGGGGACGCATGTGTGCGACATGGGCCTGTACAGGCGCGCGCTGACATCACCCACGGCCGTGGATGACGTCGTCGGATGCTCCTACGAGCGGCTGGAGTACGTGGGCGACGCCGTGCTGGGCCTCATCATCCGCGAGTACATCTACAGCAAGTGGGGCATGGCTCATCCTGGTTGCTTTTTAGCCTGTTTCACGGCTGAATCTTCTTTTTAAGATGTGCACAATGATATGGTCGGGTGATGTGCATGGTGGGTCAGAAAGCATCAGCTCCTTTGGTGCACCCGTCTGCTCATGTCTGCACAGTAAGAAGCAGCCCCCTGGTGCCTTGTGATACCGGGCGCTGACTCAGAGGTTCAAATTCTGGCACGGATCAGCCCCAGACTAGCCGGAAGCAATGTAATCATTCTTCCTGCGTGTCGTTAGTAATTGAGGCGGGAAGCTGCGAGGCAGGTACCCGGGGGTGACGGAGCACGCGATGTGCACGATGGTGTCAACGCTGGTGTCCGGGCGCACGCTGCACGACTTTGCGCGGGGGCTGCAACTGGAGCATTACCTGGCGCTCAACGCGGACGACCAGTGGGCCATGCGCGGCATGAGCGGCTACGCCGGCGGCATGCTGGCTGATGCCTTTGAGGCGCTGCTGGGCGCGCTGTTCATGGACCGCGGCTACCCCGCTGCCCGCGCCTTCCTCCTTCGCCTCGTCGAGGTTTGTACCCCGCCCTTGCTGCTGCAGAGTTTCCTTTGCTGTTCTGGGATCGAGAATGCATGCAAAAAGCTTCCCGTACCTGTGGTGTGTGAACAGCATTCCATTGCTTCAGAGGTTGATGCTTGCTGTAATTAATTCTGTCACATGTACCTTCCGGCTCGACAGTGCCTCTGGACTTTCCTGCTCTGTCACGACAGTAGAAGCTACGCTACGGGTGTCGGAGATCGGTTGGGACCTGAGGGAGTGATTATGTTGCAGTGGCTGCTTTAAGCTAGAACACTGTTCTGGTGCAGGAGGTGGTGGACATGGAGCGGCTGCCGCTGAACAGGGACTACAAGGGCGTGCTGGGCAACATCATGCGCCTGCGGGGCATGGGCCGCGCCGTCTACCGCAGCCGCGCCCACATGGGCACACCCGACCCCGCCACCGCCTCCTACCCGCTCGTGCCCCGCGCACCGGCCGGCGGCGGCCCCCACCTCATTTGGGTCTGCCGGGTACTTTTCGCCCCTTGTCACCTTATGACGTTCCTGCAGCCTTATACACTGACCTGGTCACGTTCTGTCCCGACATGCCCTGAAAAGCTGCCCTGGGACTTGCGCAAGCACTACATCCTCGTCATTTACTGGCATGCATGCGCGAGCCTAGGAAAGCGGCGACAGAGACTGTCGACCATTGCCATTGCGTTTGTTTTGAGGACCATGCATTCATCTGCTTTTGCCAGCACCAAGACCAGAAAAGCATAGCTGCTTGAGCCCCGCAAAACAAGAGGCTCTTCCTGCTGCACTTGCTAGCAATGGTTCTGGGTCCTAGCATCTAACCCTTGATGGGCTTCCACGTGTCAAGCTGAGCGTGGAGTGCTGCGCTGCGCAGGTGTCGGCGGGGGGCATAGTGGCATCAGGGGCAGACATCCACCGGCCGACGGCGGAGCAGCAGGCGGCACGTGCAGCGCTGGAGGCCCTAGGGGCGCCCCTGGAGGAGCTAAGCCTTGTGGAGGCCGACCAGCTCACCATGCTCGACATTGCCCGCTCCCTGCCGGACCTCCCTGACATGCCGCAGCCGTCCGGCGGCTATGCCAGCGCCATGAACGGCAGCGGCAGCATGCATGCAGGGAGCGGCGGCAATAGGGCCGGCAGCAACGGATCAGGCAGGGCTGCACGGAGGGCGCTGGCGAGGAGGGGTTTGAAGTAGTGCCGGCTCTGTCTTTCAAGCATGTTCTTTTGCAAGCGCTTGCAGATGACTCTACTTTGCTGATACTGTATGAGTGTAGAACGAGAAAGGAATGAGAGGTTCTTCGCCGGCGCATGTTGATTGCTGTATTATTGCTAGTCATTGCTGTACGGGATCTTTTAGCTAGTGACCATGTACATGCCAGGTAGATCAAAGTGAAATGAGTGTGTATCTTCATGTGGTAGCAAAGCACTCAACAATTACAGATGAACCCACAATGCAGGCTATTAGACTTGGAGCCCAGGTGAAAGAACAAACACATTATTTTCCCCAGTTTGACATCCTAAAAACCTCCCCTTCATCACAGAAAAGGGCAATCTTTGCTATGGACACATTACACAATATTTTCTCATCCTGAAGCAATTTCAGGTCCAACACCACAGAACATGTCCTCAAATTCTTTCTCAATGGTGTATTCTTTTGCTCAGTTTGGACAGCTAGCTAACCCACATATCGGTTTTATTCCTCTTCAGCAATCGAGCTCTCTTGAAGGGTGTTCTTGATCACACAAGAGTCTTCACACAACATTTTCTGATGGTTCCCGCATGTTAATTCCAGTCCTGAACTTCATCGCAAAAATGAAATTTGTCCCTGTTGGAGTTCAATTTGTTTTCCATGCAATGCAGAATTGTTGTCTCCCTAGTTAACAAAAGGTACCATATACTCCCGGGTCTTCCTCCTGCCATTGGTATGCACAAGAATTCCTGCCTTTTTCTGGAGCGCTTTGGTAACCCGATTGAAGGCATGCAGGACATCTACATTTACACCCACCCGCTGTAGAGGTCCTTCACAAGACCTGTGTCTGGCTCAATATGCTTTGCACACCAGTACTTTAGGAAAGAAAAAGGGACCAAAATGACATTTGGCAAACCTGCTCCATTTGGCAGGGTGTGCCCAAGCATTGCCACTCACAGCAGTCCAAAATGAACCAAGAGCGTGCCCCCGGTCCTAACAGTCTTTCATTGAGAGGTTTCCAGTAATGTGGAGATCTCATTGCCATGCAGTACAGAGGGGCAATGTAAGGTACATCACTTGGTGAGTTTGCAGTGCATAAAGTAGCGCAGGATCAAGTCTCTCTAGGAGAGTCAATTTCCCTGACGCGTAAATAAATGCTCCCATCAAATGCACTTTAGCATGCCCAATCAAAGCTCTGTCTCTGAACTTCTTACTTGGTTTTTTCAGCCAATCGTGGCCCTAGCTGTGCTGTCTCATGCCGCTTTCACTCTCTGTTCTGAGCACAGATACCATGCGATGAGTACTTGTCAGATGCTTTTGAGCTGGCTTCTGTCTCCGCATGACAGGCATGCAGAAGCTGCAGGCTGCGCTTGGAGATGGCAGCCGTCAGATCGCTGCCATCAGTGCGAGGGCGTCTCAGGGCTCCTGTTGACGTGCTCTCCACCCTTCACCTGCACTTCCAACTGATGCCTCAGACAGCTTCCCCAGGTTCAATGCACACCCACAATTGCCACAGGTTAAGTGCTTCAGGCAATCCGTGGTAATGCAAGTAGAACACGCATGAGCCCACTAGCAAGTGGTTGGTCATACTGCCACCAGTCTGCTGACTTCAAATATGGGACGAAAATGGCCTATTGCAGTGACGGGTTCCCAATGTTGATTTAAGCATTTGCTGTGCCCGGCTTTTGTAATATGCTAATCTTCTGCGGAAGAGGCAGCAACAGGCAGGATCGGCGGCAACAATCTTGCATCTCTCTTGCATCACAGTCAATCACAGGGACAAACAATTGTTGCCAACCTCAGTCATGCAACTACCATTGCGTCCCTGCAAACCAGCAAATGTGTGGTCCAATGCTGCCAAATTGCCGACTGAAATGTATTATTCAATCAAGTCGGTACAAAGAAGGCCTGTATTGCACCTCGGTACTGGGAGATCCGCCGCTGAGCTGGAGGTCGGGGGCGCTGCCGGCAGCTGCACCCGCGGCCTCGTGCTCGGGAGTCTCCGGCATAACACTGCAGCCGTCCAATGCGGCGTTGTTGCTGCCGGCGCCGCCGATGTGCGCATGCGCGGCCGCCTCCGCGCCGCCGGTGGCCGACCCCGGCCGCCCGCTGTAGCCGGCGGCCAGGAGGAGGCGGTTGCGCTGCTCCACCAGCTCATTGTGTGTGCGCACCAGCATCGCGCAGTGCCCCCTAAGCTCCTGCAGGGAAGCAATTTTTTGCAGTTTTTCAATCGCAGTTCTCAATTTTCAGGAAAAGACGCTGCATAGAAGCGCATGACCGCAAGCACATGTGTTGGCGTGTCGTCAGCGCCGCTGCATTGAAAACTACAATCATCACCCGTAGCGCTGCCGATCAGACAGGAGTTTTCTCACGAGTGCAGTTCTGAGACTGATTGCTCTGTCAGGCGACCTGCCTTAGTATTTCAGTATTTCACTGCATTGAAGCAAGTAGAGCAATAGAAGGTGATGACAAGCTGTGTGCAGAGGATGGGCGGGCGCCTCACGTCAAGCTTCATCTTGAGGACGCTGTTGTGGCTGGCGCGACGGTTGCATGCGGCGCGCAGCTTCTCGATCTCCGCCGCCAGATTGCTCTTGTGGAAGGTCAGGATCTCCACCTTGCGCCTCAACGCCTGCCGGACGCCACAGCCCCACAAAATCATTCCCCCTTCACACACTTCCAGTCTTTGCTTCCATGCACATCCCCTGTGGCCCAGGCCGACGTTTGTCCTCTTTCTTGTTCTCTTTTAAGGCGCTGGGCGTATCCCTGGGATGATGATCCCTTTGTCTTATCCTGGTGCCTGACAGTGCGCACACTGCCGCAGATGCAGACCAAATGAGAGGTGTCGGGACGGTGTGTGTTGAAAGCAGCCCCACCTCGACGTGGCTCTTCTGCTTCATCTTGGAGCGTGCGGCGGAGAGGCGGTTGGCGAGGATGCGGCGCGCACGCTTTGGGTCGATGCCCGGGTCCAGCCGCGGATCGGCTGCCGGCTGCCGCCCGCCCTTGCCCTTGCGCTTGTGCGCCGGCGTCAGATACGCGCGGTGGATCGCCTCAACGTCCTCCATCTCCTCCACCCCACCCGTCCCTGCCGAAAATGCCATGATGTGCATCAGAAACAGTGCTCTCACCTCAGGGCCTCACCTCACCTAAGGGCCCTGAGGTCAATATGCTTTGCCAGTACCATGTGTGTTGCCAAGAACATGAATGTCAATATGAGCTATTGGACATCCCAAGATGTGGGCAGGCAAGCATGCAGATCGGGTGAAGCAACACGACCTGTATTCTGCAGTGTGATGGCAGGGAAGCATGCAGATCAGGCAGTAGAAGGATTGGAAACACTACATAATTTGCTTGGATCCAGGCCATGATGATTCTGTATGGAATGAGAGCGTTGTCCCACCTGGGTTGAGGGTGTCTGGGTGGGTGAGTTTGGAGGTGCCGCTGGTGCTCCACAGCGCTGCCTGCGCCGCCGCATTGGCCGCCAGCGCACTGCACTGCTCCTGCTCCAACGCCCCCGTGTCCCCTGCTTTCAAATTGCGCACCCCCGTCAGACCTCATTGCCCCCCGCAGCCTGCCCTTCAGATTGCTTGTGAATCACTTTAGAACGTCTCCATGATCACTGCACGGGGAACCTTGGGGAGTCTCCGCTCCGGCTCTGCAGCCCTTCTCACAGTGGCGTCTGAGGTGTCAAGGCCTTCATGGGAGGTCCAGTGACTGTGCGCACCGCGGGCTTGGGGGGTGCCGGGCGAGCTGTTGAGGGTGTTGTGCAGCACGGGCAGCGACTGGGAGCGGCTGGGCCCATTGCACAGCAGCTGCCCCGGCAGCGCGGGCATGCCGGGTGGGCACTTGCCCAGCGCACCGCCGCAGCCGACGGCCGCCACCTGGATGGCCGCCGGACCCGGCTTGCCGCCTCCGGCCTCGCCTGCCGCTTGCGGCGTGCCTGGCGAATTCCTGGGGCTGCGCAGGGCAAGAATGGCACGTCAATGGATGCGGAAATATGCCTGTGATAGTTTTTTGGACAATGTACCATACAGAACACAAAAACAACCTTGATCTGTGAGCTGATTCCATTCAATTTAATACTGCACAAAGAGTGTTGATTATCAGTGGGCTCAAATGTTAGGCTCCAGAACTGTACAAGGGTTGAATTCCAGGGAGCAAGGCTGCAGGGGTGCCGGACCTGCAGGGCAGCAGCATTCTGTTCATGTTGGCCGCGCTTGGCGGCGGCAGCAGATCCAATCCCTGCAGGGTCTGGAAATGCGCTGACATGGGGGATGACTGGCCGTCCATGTCATCCACCGTGCCAGGCCTGCACACAACACTTCTCTTCATTAATTGTTTTCTGGAGTGGTAAAAACTGCTTCATGGTGCATTAGCTAACTGCAGAATGGAAGGACGAGGTGTGCTGCAACTCCAAGACATTGAGCATGGACTTGGGGAAGCAGGTGAGAACAGCAGCACATCAGCAGGCGGCAATTACCTGGGGATATTGAGTGCTGGCAGGTCCACATTGAGCAGGCACTCGTCAAAGGCCGCCATGGTCAGGCTGGAAACCTGCTCCTCCTGTGTCAGTGAGTCCGATCCAGGTGCCTCCGCGCCTGCACACATTACCCGCCTCAGTTGCCGCCATGAGATCACGATATATTTGCCCTCATTGCTGTGCCCATCAATTGCCTCCACAGGCATGACAGGCCCCGGCTGGCGGGGGGCGGTACAAACACTGAGCACCGTGCCCACGATTGATTGGGTCTTGCTTGGATCTGGCGAGTCAATGAAGTGGAAGGTTGTTTGGCAGCCTGTACTGCAGCTTGCCTGCAGGCGCACCTTGCCTCTGGCAGGAACAGCGTGCAATGAAAATTAAAAGAGCTGGCAAAAGATTAAGGGACGTGCGCTGCCCACCTGTGCCCTGCTGCAGCATGTCAGGGCTGTCTTCGGCGCCGAACTTGGGAGCAGCATGCATGTTGGGGCTGCTCTGGAATTGGCGCTGCCGCAGCAGATCATTCAGCATGTCCGCCTGCGAGCTAAACTCCTGCGTCAGGCCGATGTCGTAGCCGCCCAGGAACGCATTCTGCGCAGCAGCCCACTACATCTCAGACGCCGTGATTCACACGCGCTCCTCGTCACAGCAGATAGCCACAAGTTGCAAGCTGCAGTGCACCCGGTTTTGCAGGGTGCACTATTGCACGTGAAAAAATGAGAACGTTTGACGGCAGGGTTCATTGTCGCACTCGTGAATACTTTGTGACATGTCTGATTGCACGGGCGGTGTCTCATCATCAAACTCTATACAACCTTTAGAGTACAGGGGCACTATGATCCTTATGACACTCTCACGGCATTCAAAGGGCAGGGTGCAATGAACTCATATGAAGGCTCGGCATGCTGACCTGGAGCTGGGACAGGGGATCCATGCGGGAGTAGTCAGTCTTGGGGTCGAAGGGCTCAGCAGTGCAGGTCTCGCCCATCCGCGTGGCGTCCACCTCGAGGCGGTAGCCCTCCAGTGTGTTGAAGGGCGCTGAATGCCAGTGCTGCAGCGGAGGTCGCAGGTCTGCTTCCGATGCCCACCCGCGCCGGTTCATGCCCTGCTTGCACCATGCGCTGCACTGCTCAGCGCCTTGGCATACCATACCTTGCTTGGCATAGGCTGCAATGAAATCAGTGTAGAGAGTCCTCCATTTCTACATTTTTGACCTGCCGATATCGTAGGACGCATCTCACAAAGGCACTGCAGAGACAGCTTTAGCAGTGTTGACACTATCTCTTCCTTCTTTGGAGGGCCGGATGGGTGTCAGACAATGGGGGAGCCAAGCATGCACTCGCATGAAGCACAGGAAATTTTGAGGGGTTGTTGGAGGGCTGTAAAGGCCTCACCTGCCATTCCTGTCCTCCCGTGCCAGGCATAAATGCTCGCCTAGGCTCCTAGTCGAACCTATCCTGTCGAGAGTGGACCAGACTGTTTCTGGGGTTTTTCGCTGGAGCAGCAGCAGCTGCTTTCTGTGCAGGAGTGAGCAGCTTATCGCCCTCAGGTTCCTCCACTAGGCCTCCAACACCTGCAAACAACAATCAATAGAGATAGTTAACTACAGTTCAGTGCGTCAGTACTTTGACTACCTTTGCCGCTGTTCCAGTACGACATCGGACGTGCGGCATCTCACTTAGGGTGAAAGACGCTCCGATCGGCAGAAAATGATTGATGCTGATTTACCCGACTTAAAAATAAGTTCTGCCACTCCTACGGGAATTCCGTCAATTATTTCTTGCTTTTCTGACGCGTTTGACGTTGTAAAGTAATACCTCCTATTCGGCACCAAACTTCCGGAACGCTGATCAGCGTAAAGCAAGCATCAACTGGCACAACAGCGGCCACACACCAGTATTTGTGTTACTAGTATGCTTTCATCACAGTTGCAGCTGACTTGTTACGTTTTGGCTTGTCCTATTATCGTGTCCTGTAAACTGCGCCACCCCATCTTACGCTGCGACGGGTGTCTCCTAGCCTCCTGGACCAGTCCGATGATAGTCGTTCTCATATGTACTCACACAGCTGACACAAAGACCATCTGCCTAGTCGTCATTAGGCAGGTGCAGAGTCTTACGCTTGTTCCCATCAACACGGCCTAGCTCGAGCCCTCCACTAACCGGAAAGACTTGTTCCTCCAGGCGCGGTCAAGCTATTGTATCGTCCAAAGTACCTACTGCCACTGTCGCACAGATGCCCTTCACTTACGTGTTGAGAGGATGAAGAAGTTGCTTTCGGAGAGCTCTACAACATTTGCAGTGCGGGATGTCTTCTAATCGGGGGGTCCGCAAGACAGGCTGGCACTGAACTTTGGGGGACCCTTTGTGGGTGGCTTTAAAGGTCTCGTTTCGGATGGATTGTGATGGATTGTTTTGATTATTTGGATGCTGCCAGTTCATCCAATCAGCCCTAGGCGGCTGGAGTGATGTAATCTTCCTTCCTTCCTTCGGATGCAGAAGGTCGAGGGTGAAGAAATGTTCCATACGTCTGAGACTGCACAGCATACAGCAAGCCTGGGGATTCAGGATCATCCTTATCCTTCCTCCTAATAACAATAATGTTCCTCTCGGGCTTAAGACTCTGAAGTGAATTCACTTGCAGCCGATTATGCACTGCAGTTCAAGCTCACAAATTTTTAGTGTGAGTAATTATACAATTGAGTTGTCACCGATGCAAGTATGCAGTGCAAGTATGTGCAGTCATGCGATGTCCGCGGATGCTGCAGCCGCTAGCTATAGCAGCGCTGCTCCTTTATGCATATGGTTTTCAGTGGCTCAAGATCGTCACTCCACACACAAGAACGCCTGAAAGAGAGGCCAATGCACAAATAGGTAGCTACTAGGTACAAGTTGCCAGAAAGAGCCAACATTTTGTCTTCCTCAGTATCTAGAGCACTCCACCATATTCTTGGACTGCACAATATACTCTCAAATTTAGATTACACTCCAGCGCTGCACGATGCGCAGTGCGCACAGTGCCAATGTACAGCCACTGAACATGCTAACAACTATACTGCCGTCACACAAGCCATGTGCTGTGCAATGGGTGGCTGCAAGCATCCAGCACTCTTGCATGGAGGGCAGACATCTACTGAGCCCCCTGATCAGCAGGGCCTAGTGGGCATTCTCTTCACAGTGCGTGCCGTATGCGGCTGAATCCAGAAGGCCGTCAGCCTGGGACGGGTCTGTCAACTTCACCTTGATCATCCAGCCGTCGGAGAATGGCGCAGTGTTCACCTGCCACCAACACAAACCTCATTTCTACCCCATGAGAGTAGGACTACTACAGCCTACCCACAAAACACAACACAAAGACACATTGTGCTGACGGTGCCATGTGCTGATGCATGGACATGCATCACTGGCTATGAACTGACTGAGGGCGTTATGCACTGAGTGTTCACCTTGCCGGGATCCTCAGTCAGGGTCTGGTTCGTCTCAACAACCTCCCCGCTCAATGGTGAGTACACATCACTTGCGGCCTGTTTGCCAGAGCACAGCAGCCTTCAGATCACGTGGCTCAGCATCAGGTACAAAAACCAACATTGAGACAAGGGGGAGGGCAGCAATTGTTGCATCTGTCAACTGTGCTGCATCCCACCGATGTCCCACATGACGATGGAAAAGTGAGTGAAGCCAAGCAGCGCACCTTGACTGACTCAACCACACCAAAGTTCTCTCCCTGGGTCACCTCTGAGCCGACCTCAGGAAGCTCAACGTACACAATGTCGCCCAGCTCGCTCTGCACATGCCACACTGACAAAAAATTTTGCACCAGGGACTCCAGTATTCAAGCAACCCTGGACATCGAAAATGATAAGCTGCTGTCGTACCCCAGCAATTCACCGCAATCCGCACCTGTGCGAAGTCTGAGATGCCGATAGTGGCTGTGTCACCATCAATCTTCGCGTACTCGTGGGATTTCGCATACTTGAAGCCCTCCTCAACTGCAGGGGCAATGAGAGCCATCAGTAACGCAATTGATAATAGAGAGAACCTGTGCCTGATATCAGCCAGCGTAATTGCACATGAAATTGTTGCTCCCCTGTGTTACTTGATCCTCAGCAGAGAAACAACAGATTGTAGCTAGCTACTTGCGGTCACGTTTAGATGCGCGCACCATTGTGATAAGACTCGAAGTAACAGCCTTTGCATACACAGAGTCAGCTGCGATCGATCACAGCTCATTACCACTCACCTGTGGCAAATCCCCTGAAGGCTCCTGCGCGCAGGACAGTTGCGAGGGAGGTGGACACCTGCCCAGCCAACGGGCTGGCCCAGCAGAGGCCTGTGCGTTGGGCAGCAAACGAAGCCAGCTGACGGAGAGCCATAGCTACGATGAAAGTAAGGGGGCGAGGGGGAGGATCTTATTGCCAAAGCCAACAAAGTTCCACTTGTGGATGTCGCTTTGCAAGGCCTGGATGCCAGAATAGGAGCATCACCTATATTATCTATACCAGGCACACCTCAGCGCGGACGATGACTACCCCACCGTTCCGGTACCCTGTTGGGGAAGACAGCAACCTGCACAAGCTCTCGCGTCAGCCCAGCATCTGTGGAACATTCTCTAGTGAGTAGTTGTCATCATAGGATGTACCCGAGCATGAGTCGCTTCAAAAGAATGTGAAGGTGCGACTACTGCAAATCTCCACTTTGCTGGGTTTCGGTTTGGGGAGAACAACTTGATCTGCTCGACTAGATGAGTTTTAGATATTGCAAATCTTCTTCAGGCTTTGATATTCTGTCCGATGGGGTGATCGCCACATGTTCTCTACATAGAACGGCAGTTGCTCTGTGGGCGGTGCTTCAGCTGGATGCATTTGTGGTATCCTCACTCAAAGATCAGCCTTGGATTGGTTCAATGTGCATGTAGGCTAGTTAGTTCTCACCACATCTCACCTCTTGCAACGACATGGTATACTCGAAGCATACCTTGTAAGATGCAAGGTGTGCGCAGGATCAGGCCAGGCAACTGGTGGGAGGGCATGCATAGGGCGACCAGATTGCGAGAGGGATCTGGCGGACCAATCAGCACATTAGTGGGGATCAGACTGCGTACACACTTGTCGGATTGCTGGCGATGGGTGCTCCTAGCGGCCCTTCTTGCTCTCCTTCCAGGCTGGACTGATGCAGCAGGCAGCCAAGCCCAGGTCCTCCGTGCAGGGTCAGGCTTGCGAGCAAATGAGGTGCAGGCGCATCACCTGACGAGGAAGGCTGTGTGCTCTGGAACCTTCCTTGGACAGAGCCCCTTGTTCAAGGGCGAGTGGGTGGCTCATGAGGTATGCTCCCCCTCATATCAGCAGCATCCCTGTTGACTGCTCCTGGGTAGTTGCTGTATTGCAGTGGAACACAGCAATGCATAGTGGCTGCCGACGATCGGCTACCACACATGATCAGCGCAACTGCGCTGTTCATGTGTTGAAAATAGCGGTATGGTGCTCCAGGAACCATCCTTTCATGGCTTCTACAACAAAGCAAAGGATTGCCCCAGTTGGGTGCAAGGCTGGGACTGCCAGGCGGATGGCACCGACCACAGGGATATGCTGGACAAAGAGTACAACCAGGTGATGTGCGATCCCCTTTTCTAATTGCAGGCACTGCTCTGCATCATATCGATACAAGCGCATGGGTGCAAGCGCCTGGGTATCACCTCAGGCATCTAAGATTGCAGACTACACCGTGCAGGTGTACAAGCCGTTTGTGTGCGATATGAGGCAGTGGGACCTGCAAGAGTTTGCAAAGTGCACAGCAAACAAGCGCATGATAATGGTGGGTGACATGTCCATGCAGCAGATGTTTAATAGCCTGGCTTGCCTCACTCGCCCGGCCCTGAAGTCCGGCAAGCAGACGCCCTGGGAGGTGAGATCCAAGCAGTAATACATTAGTGCATGTTCAGTCTCAGCAGATGGGGCCCTGGCCAGCAGTGGGCGGTACAAATACTGAGCACCGTGCCCACGGTTGGGTGGGTCTCGCACCATGCAGCAGATGGGGCCCCAATGCTAAGCGTCAGTTGCCGCTTGGTTCTTGCGAGCCCGAAAAGGGCAGGACATGTGGGAGCCTTTACCTGGAGCTTGTTTGCAGCCGCACCTTGCCTCTGGCAGGCGCAGCATGTGATAACGATGATAGTAATTAGTCTCAGCGAAGCCTGTCTCCCTGTGCCACACCTGGTGTGCTACTCTGAACAGCATTTGCGAATGCGGCTGCAGGAATCTGATCTGAAGCTGGACAAGGAATACACTGCGCGGTCGCTGCAGCCGGGTCTGCATGTGAAGAAGAAGTTTGTGGGGGACTTCCTTCTCGACAACGGGCTCCACGTGTTCCTGAGGAGCTTCAATGTGTTCAACCTGACCCTGTGGGACGATGTCATGAAGCCCTTTGGAGAGCTGCAGGCCGATGACATCCTGGTGAGCACAATACGCTTATAAATGCAGCTTATGTGTTGCTTGAAGTCAATCGGACGCAGGGTGCTCCTGCTGTGTGTCGACTGAATGCCCCGGACTTCCTTCACCGGGGTTCAGCACGGAATACCATACTCAACAGCTTGACTGTGGTCTCTCTGGAGGCTGTAAGGTCCCGATGAGTGGTACCGCGCTGTGTGTGCATGTGTTGGGGTGGCAGGACTCGCATTATGTGGATCACGTGAACAAAATTGGAGACTTTAGGCGCCAATTGAGTGGTTCAGTGCTCTTTTACTAGGGCACAGGAAGTCTTTTGCTGGGCCGCAGAAGTCGGATCTAATGATCGGCGCGTGGGTTGGAGCAGGTGGTGAATTTTGGCGCGTGGTATCCGAGGTACTCGGTGCTGGACCCGCACCACCCGTGGCCGGCCTGGCAGAAGGACATGAAGGAGCTGCTGATGGAGCGGCTGGCCGGCTACAAGGCGCGCACCTTCTGGCGCTCCTATGCAGCCGCCCACTACGGCGGCACCAACGGCACCAACACCTTTGAGGAGGCGCGTCCCGTAAACTTGGCCATGCATATTTCACCTTTTGAAGGTTGACAGGATCAAGGAAAGAGAGATGCAAGCTGTGAAGGCATTGCGAGCGCTAGAGAAGGAGAAAAGGCTGCCTCACAGCGTGGCTAGAGTGCATCAAACAGTGCAAACTTCTTTGAAGAAGATGGAGGCAGAGTTGTTAGAGGGATGAAGGGGGCAACGAGTTGGGCATGAGTTTTACGTGCATGCATGGGTGGCACAACTGGGCTAGCTCATTGCTGCTTCAAATGTGGGCTTAAGGAATCAGGCTCTGATGGCAGCTTGTGATGGGAACAGGAGGCGGCAAAGGAGCTGAAGGCGGGAGGGGTCTGCCCGGCGACTAAGCTGGGAGAGTCTTGGTATGAGGAGTATGTGAGGGCGTTTCTGCGCAAGTGCGGCACCAAGTGCAGCCATGTCAGCCTGCTGCCGGTGTTTCAGCTGACTGTGGGCAGGCCCAACTCGCACATGGGCTCCTTTGGGCACGGCAAGGACGGGCACAACCTGGACTGCCGAATGTACTGCAGCAATGTTGTGGATCAGTGGAACGTGCTGCTGTTCAATCTCCTCTGTTGAGACAGAGATTTTGGATGATGCATTGCTGCAATGCCTGAAGACTGCAGCATGGAATTGGAATATGCTATGATCCTAATGTGAATACATATCCAGGATATTGTGTACATTTGTCGACGTCTGACGTTACATGCCTTGGCACGAGCAACCTGCCCTGATGAGCGGCATGCTATGCAAGCAAATTCGGTGTAAATCAAGGCTTTCAACGTTTTTTTCAACAAGGGAGCTACCATTCTGATCTTCACATGCAGACATTGCAGGACATCAGTAAAGTTGTTTCCACAGTACAATTGTTGCAACACATCTGGGAATAGTGGTCCAGAGCATTAGTATGCACGCGGTTCACATATTACAAACCCATTCCATGTTCCTTGCAGGTTTGCTTATACAGTGAGAATCAATGAGTCATCCTGAGGCAGGTCGAACGCAGTACATATGACAATTCAAGTGCATGTTCCTCTATTGCGCACTGCAACGCAAGCGCTAAGGGAGAAGGACCGCACAGGTGCGCCAAAGGGCAACAGACCGCAAGCAGCTAGAACCAAAAAGCAATGCAGGCATTCGTAATACTCTGATCCGGAAAGCTCCATCACTGCATGATGTCATACGGTTTGAAGAGCTTTTTGAATTTGGCGGTGCGGTCGGCCTCCTCTGCTGGGCTGCTTGCACACTTCTTCCAGTCCGCCCTGTCTGGTGCACCGGCCAGGCTTGCCGCCACCTGCACCCAACATATGGCTCTTTGTCGCCAACTCCTGTGAAAATTCATGTTTTCTTTTTCTCTTCCCTTCTCTTATCTATTCCTTCAAAGCCAGGGGCAGACACCCTTAGAACACTCGGCTGCATGCATGTGTTGCGCACCAGGAGACTCTAAAGCGACATTTTCAATTCAGATTTCCTTGCGCGCACACAAATCAGAAGCAGGGAAAGGAGGAACCTCTTTGTTTCACGACCCTTGCACAAAGGACTGCAAGGGGCGTTGGGAGGGTTGGGCACACCTCGCGGCCAAAGTTGAGGGGGTGCTTGTCGCCGCGGGTGATGGCGTGCACCAGGCGGCTGCCGTCCGGCAGCAGCGCGACAAAGTACTCACCGTCCCCCACCGCCTGCCGCAGCACCTCCCTGCCAGCCTCCCCCTGGCGCATCAACACCCACCAGGCCCGATGAGTCACTCTTCTTCTTATATGGGTGCAATGACCTCTTTTTAGGCAACGGTGAAGCATCACAGGGACTTTCACAGGGCAGAATTTGCCTCGGGTTGTGTTTGTACGCAAGTGCAAGACGCTCTGCAGGCCAGGCGACAGAGGGATACGAAGCCAAGGTCAGATGGGCACATGATCATGCGGCGTGCTTGAATGCACACAATGGTCCTGCCATTGGACAAAGGGGTGGGGTCTAAAGTGTGTGGGGTCACCTTGGAGGGGCCGTCCAGGGGCTGCAGGGGCACTCCGTGGTCGCGCGCGAGCTGCTCCACAGTGCTGCGCGCGCCGGCGGCGGCCTTGGCCGAAACCGGCAGCACGTTGAACTGGCAATGGTTGCCGCCCGACTTCCTGAACGTCATGTAGCGCTCAAATGCGAACAGCTCGCACCCCTGTCGCACACCGCAAGCTTCTTGTGAGATAATCCTATTGCATTGCACATCAGTGCAGCACCGAGTGTTCTCAGGCTTTAGGCATCTGAAACACCAACTCTAGTAGTACAGGATTTAATCCCCTACTATCCCCGAACTCTAGGAAGTTGGCACTGACCACAGACCAAGGGAAGTACAGAATCGGAGTGACCAGCAGTTCTCAGATATGCATATGGGGAATACAGACAACTTTTGCAAGCCATGAAGGATCACCTGGGAGGCAAAGCAGGACTGCAGGGCGGACAGGTAGCGCTCCATCTCTGCAAAGGATGAGGCGGACAGGGACAGCTGGGACGGGTAGTGCTCCACAGGCAGCACCAGCACATGGCTGTCCACAATGGGGCCCTTATCAAGCACCACATAGCACTCCTCTCCTGCCCAATCCCCAAATACATTCTCACCGGGCTGCCATTTTCTAAACCGTAGCATCTTTCCAGTTCAGACACGCTTCACAGCGGACAATGGGGGCCTGTTTCTCCCCGGGATGAGCGGAGCCTGTCGCTTCAGCACTTGGAGGACTTGACACCAGTGCGATTCTCCTCCTCGGCCTCTGCTCTCCATTTTCAATTCTGGTATTGCGGCACTCTTGCCAAGGCCATTTAAGAGTGCCGTGGTAGCACCTCGCGCATACATGCAGCGATAGAGCAACGACTGCAAGTGCAAGGCGCACCTATGCTGGCGACCAGGTTGACGTCTGCGTTGGGGTTGGACAGGCAGAACCAGCAGCCCTCCACGGGCTTGCCGCTGGGAGCGCGGGCGCCGCTGGTGCTGACATCGATTGTGAGCTCGCGGCCCATGAACTCGCTGCCATGCAGCTGGCACGCGCGCTCCGCCGCCTGCTCCGTCTCAAATTGCACAAAGCCGTAGCCGTGCAGCTTCCCTGCAACGCACATAATTGCTCTTCAACACACCGCATCATGGTGCATGCAGGGGGGCACAACTCGTTTCCTTGGCCTTGTTGTGGCAATCCTAGTGCTGACAATTACTGGGTATAAGGCCCTCCTGCCGCCGTACTTTGGTCTGGTTGACAAGACAGACAGACATTGAAGCTCAGAAAAGCTGTCCTAAGTCTAACAGGCCATGCAATTGGCGAGCTAAAGGATGGCTGCCTGGGGCAGGATTGCCAGTCATGGCATGCTGTGATGCATGGCTGACCAAGTGCCAGGTGTACTAGGTACTACATACTCAAGCAAACCCAGCTGAGTGGGATTCAGGGGTGCAAAGGTGAGTACCGTCGGCTTCGGCGCCGCGGCGCACGTCGGCGACGGGGCCGGCCTGCGTGAAGAAGGCAATGATGTCATCCTCGGTTGCGCGGAAGGGCAGGTTCTTGACGTACACCGTCTTGCGCTCGTCCTTGACCACGTCCGGCCGGCCCAGGCTCGGCGCCGCGTAGCCGCCCTTGGCGCGCTTGTTCTGCTGCCACCGCCACGACTGCGCGCCAGGCCAACCACTCCTTATTATTGGTATATTAAGCTAGCAAAGTCACCGATTACCAACCTCCGGCCAGCAGAGCTAGCTGAGCAATCGCCGGCCTCTGCATGCCTTTTCAAGGAGCCAGAGACAGGCAGGTAGACTTTCCATTATTTTCCTGTGGTCAGTGTGTCCTCAAGAAGCAGAGTGGTCTGGATGTCCCTTCAGAGACTTCCCAGGGCGTGGTACTGCTGCTGCTTCTTGCATGGCAGGCTCCAAGCGTCTCTCCTGTTGCCTTGCAGGTGTCCTTAGTTACACAAGGATGGTGTGCCAAACCAAGTGGGCGGACCTGCTTGCCCAGATCCTCGTCGGCACCGGGCAAGGGCCGCTTGGAGGTGCTGGGCAGCTCGTAAGGGCAGGGTGTGGTGCCCTCCGGCCGCTGAGTCAGCGTGGCTACGTCCATCTCCGCGGCCGGCACCAGCGCCAGCGCATGCAGGCTCTTCGCCTTGGCCGCGTTCCCCACGGATCCCAGCCCAATGAACCGTGTCACATGCGCGCCTGCACACATCAATCCATGCTTCAATTAAACGCAATTGATCCTGCAGACAGAGCGTGAATAGAAGGCCTTGTATACACACACACCCTCCACAGGCCATGCCCAGGGATTACTATATGGTACTTTGGTGCTTTTTAGTTCTTAGTACCCCCTGCCATGCGTGTATTGAGCGCTGATAGAAAGTTGGATGCAGCACAATTAGCACAGCTCTGCACCCAATGCCTAATGGTGTTCTCCTGCAGGGGTGGAACAACCCTTGCAGAGAGGTGCATGAAGGCCACACGATTACAGACAGTGTCCCAGGGACAGAGCGGTAGGTGTCTTGGGGGCACACCCGCGCCGAGGTCCTTGTTGAGGTAGGGCGGGCGGGCGTAGAAGACATCCTTGCCGCCGCACACGTGGTACCTCGGCCGCACCTTGGTCGCCAGGCTGGCCACCACCTCAGATCCTGCCATGCACACCTCTTCCTCTGGACCAATTCTAACTTTGCTCTTATTTACATAGGTAAGCAAACAGGAGACGAGCAGGCAGCCAAGCTTCCAGTGCAGGGGCAGCGATGATTGAATTCTGAGTGGCATGCACCTGTGCTGCCAGCATCTGCAGGTGCTGAGCCCGGCGGCACAGCTGCTGTGACATCTGCAGGCCATTCACAGGTGATGAAGATGTCCACATCCCCCTCTGCTTTGTCCACAGCCTGCTCCAACGCCCTCACATCCCCCTGCGCATGACAGCAATCTAATTGGCTCCAGGCATGCACATACATGTGTCGTTGGATTGCAATCAGATTGCCAGGCAGAACAAGACATACAGTGTCAAGCAGCGAATGCCTACCTTGCTGTAATGCCTGCAAGACGCTGACTGGACACCGTCCTGAAAGGCTTGTGCATTGTGGGTCCCATCAAGGTACGCCACATTCAGGCCATGGAGCTGTCTGATCCCAGATCGCCCAAGGTAATGCACTGCAGAGGATGTGTCTGCGCTGCTGAGGGACTCGATGGCATGAGCAGCGCCCCGCCCGAAGGAGCCTATGAAGTATGTGGGGAGTGGGACTTCTTTTGCACCGCTGACGTAGTCCAGTATCTCTGTGTCCTTTTCACTGTCGTCTTCGGATGATCCTGAAGATCATCAGCTCACAAGAGATTGACAAGCTTGGGCAAGCGGCACCAGCACCTGTGGTGGCAAGTCATGCATGCATGACCTGCAAAGCAACTACTAGCGCAGCCTGCCTTGGCACATCCGTTCTGCAAATCGGCATTTGAAGCACTCACCAGCCTCTGGGAAAAATCTGCCAGTGCACAGAAGCATGTCGAAAGGGCCATTGGATTTGTTCACTGCAGAAACCCTCTTGAAAAGAGCCGAGATCTTTCCATCTGCTGAGCCACTCAGAAGAACTTTCTTTGGGCTCATGAGTCGTCTTTAGTCGACAAGACCTGCCCACGAGTAGAAGCAGAGTTCGGCACTGACAGATCACCAAGTCATTCCAGAAAAGAACACTGCTGGACGTAACAAGGACAACTTCAGGTAATTTACAGACTTAGATTGACGCTGATGTGCAACCAAATCGGTTATTTAACATATAATACAGAAGAAAGAGCTTCATCGGATCAGAACACCCTTAGAAATCCCTCGATTTGGTGCTGCTTTCGGAAGCCCTTTAAAGGTTTATTACGTCAGCCCCACATGGGCCCAGAAGAAGCCCAGAGGTCCCTTCTTCTCCTGATATTGTCCTCTCATGCTGCTGGGGGAGTGATCAATTGCCATTTTATAGAAGAAAGTTTTCCTCAAAACTCATCGACAGATATGCAAACTGACGATGGGGCACAATGTTGCACCTAGCCACTGCTAGTTTTAGGTTCCTTTAGAAAATGTACACCTTGTAGCATAGACGGATCTATCTTGGCAGCAAATTTGGTAGATGTTCTAGGTATTCCGCTCGCACACGACAATTGACCCCCTTCACTTGGTTACTTGCATTTCTAGCTGAGGCTTGCTGAGCCCGCGAGAACCAATTGTCTAGATTGGACCGGTGAAGATCGTAAAATGCGAGGATTATCACGCCTTGCAAATCATTTTCTGAGAGTTCCGCTCGCGCAAGCAGCGGAAAGTGTGCTGACACGCCAGTCTGCCCTCACACCAGCTGCAGCGTGCAAGACAGCACCATCAGTGTCACCTATGATACTGGAGAGTCGCTGCTTTAGTGCTCTGCCCGAGCTCCTACCAAACAAGCATGAGACAGAGACAGCTCCAGAGCTCCAGTATGCTGACCATAACCTACATAGCGAGAGCGGGCAGAGCGAAGCAGCAAACCACAGGAGGTTGTCAGAGATGCGACGAGCTGCTAGCAGGCAAAAGCCGTCCCGGCGGACAATCCAGCTGCCGAGCTCTCAGGAGACATCGGAGAGGCTGCAATCGCACAAGAATGCCAGCTGCTCAGGACCGAGCCCGCAGGAAGGACCAGCCCTGCACTGGAGAGAAGTAGTGGAAGGGCTTCGGCAGCAAAATGCGCAGAGAGACCAGACTGGAGCCCAGATGCTGACTGATACCTTCGGGTGCGATCAACTTTCACCGCTCAAGCTGGCGTTTGCCGCCACACTTGCAAAAGCTGATACTCCACTAGCTCATGGCAGATTCTTGTCATTTCACAGGCGCATGCACACGTATCTACGAATATCGCTGACGGAGCGGTGCAATCTGCGCTGCCTGTACTGCATGCCAGAGGAGGGAGTGGATCTCACCCCGAACGAGGACCTCATGACCACCGACGAGATCATGCGCCTGGTGAGGATGCAAAAATTCCCTCTCTGTAACACTGCAGGGCTCTCTTAAGCTGTCGCGCGTGTTAGATAGCTTCCATAGGATGACAGAGGCCCTTGATGATGTATGCCCAAAGATGCCTCTTTTAACACAAATCATGTCTTGCAGAGGCGTCGGTGCATACCGGTGAATACCAAAGTCTTTGTGCACAACATTGTCAGCCGATAGCAGGCATGACATTGAATTTCTTTATTTTTTAATCATGCAAATGCTACTTGTCTCATCCCTTTGCTGTGGCACCCGAGTGCGTGAGCATTCAGTGACAGCCGTGCGTTGCACCGCAGGCGGAGCTGTTTGCTGCGGCGGGAGTGCGCAAGGTGCGGCTGACGGGGGGCGAGCCGACGCTGCGGCGCGACCTTGTGGAGCTGACTGCCGGCATCCGCGCGCTGCCAGGCGTGCAGGCGGTCGGCCTCACCACCAACGGCCTCACCCTCTCCCGCAAACTTGCCGCCCTCCAAGCCGCCGGTGCACCCTCACCACCCTTCCTGACAATGGCTTACCATTTCTATAGACCGTGTTTGAAGACATTGCCAGGGAGGAGAAACAGGAGTGCCCAGATCTCATCATTAGTACGCCCAATACTACAGAGCCAGAAGCTGCGGGGGTTCAGTGGGTCGTAGCCTGCCCAAATCCAAATCGAAATGTACAAATTCTGGCTTGGGGATTCAGAGGGAGGGCAACCCCACAGATCAATAAAGAATGGAGATCTAAAAATGTATCGAGTTTGAGACAAGGTCCATGTGCGTACCATTCTAGTTTTGACACCAAAACTGCACCTCCAGCATGTTCCTGCAGGAAGCCAGCAGTGCGTGTCTCACACAGAGGAAATAGCTGGTATGCATGTTGTGAGAGCGGCTTTTTCGTCACACTCAATGAGCATTGGCCGATGGACAGGTCTGGCTGTGTTTCAGGGCTCAACCTTCTGAACATCAGCGTGGACACTCTGAGGTCGGACCGTTTTGAGAGCATGACGCGCCGCCGGGGGCACGAGCGGGTCATGGGCGCCATTCGCCATGCTGTCGACCTCGGATATGACCCTGTCAAGGTACCCTGCCTTCTTACATCCCATGTTTACCCATCCTGCGTTTTTTTTTGTCTTCTTTATTCCTGTACCCCTGACCTTTGCTAGCATTGGGAATATGTTGTTCAGAGTGCAAATCTAAGAGTATGCCTTGCACTGATCTATCTGGGTGATTCTCAACACACCAAGCCAGGCATACCTGTCCGCTCTTGCCGGAGATACACTTTGCTTGCAGGTGTCCTGACCTGTGATAGGATTGCACGATGGTGGTCACAGTAGGCTTTCCCCCAACATTAATTTTTACATGCATTGCTCACGGCCATCATGGCTTGTGAGCAGGTGAATGTGGTGGTGATGCGCGGGGTGAACGATGACGAGCTGTGTGACTTTGTGGAGTTGACGCGGGATGCGCCGATGAATGTGCGCTTCATCGAGTATATGCCCTTTGATGGCAACGTCTGGAGCGACTCCAAGATGGTGCCCTATGCTGAGATGATGGCAGCCGTGCAGCAGCGGTACCCACAGGGGCTGGAGAGGTGCCTGGTGAGTGTCCAGTATCTTGGTATCACTGCCCTTGCTGCTTACCATGCTCAATAGCTTGTCACTTTCACAGGAAGGGCAATTCTCCCTCCAACAATGTAAGCTTTGCCAAAAAAATACAAAGGAACCTAATCCTGCTTGAAGGTGTACTGTTCCTGTGCAGGACCCTCGAGGGGAGGTGGCAAAGAATTTCAGGGTGCCGGGCTTCAAGGGCAGCGTATCATTCATCACATCCATGACCAAAGCCTTCTGCGCCGACTGCAACCGCTTGCGCCTCATGGCCGATGGGAACCTCAAGGTCAGGCCACCTGCTCAGCACGGCTGCCCATACAATACCTGCCAACATGCAGCATTGTTGCAGTATGTGCCGCCACACAGCTGTCAGTTTGACTCAGTTCACAGGAGGTTGTAAGAGCCAGGCTGGTGCTGCAGGTGTGCCTCTTTGGGGCAAACGAGGTGAGCCTGAGGGATGCAATGCGCGAGGGGGCCAGTCAGGATGATCTGCGCGCCATCATCTCAGCGGCTGTGGACCGGAAAAAGGCAGCGCATGCCGGCATGTTTGAGATCGCCAAAACGCGCAACCGTGCCATGATCAAGATCGGCGGCTGATGCCTCTCCATAGCCCACTGCTGATCGTCACAGAATCCCCGAAGTTGTATGTGTCCTGCATGAATGACTGAGGAGCGTGCTTGTGAAATCTGTCTGCAAACGTGCAATGTCCCGTTGCATCTTTTTGTCTTGCCAGCTCTTCTTTCTGGAAAGGAATAGTAGCATCTTGCGGCGCTTCTTTTATGTAAGGGGCAATATATGTAGCTGTAGTTGTCGCATTGTAGGACCTGCAGAATTGTGCAGGTAGACTTCGTCATCTTATACCTTGATGTCCTGAGCGGATTGATACTTGGTGCAGTTTATTCAGTGGCAGGCGTAAGTGTTGCGTGACATGGATCGGGCATGACAGAAGTGTCAGTTGGTATTCCGTTGCTCCAGTTCCAAGAGAAGTAGTTTGCAGATTGCTTCAATTGATTCGTGAGTTTGACATGGGAATCTTGAGCACGGGACCTCATTAAAAATGTTCTTGTGGCCCTTGACAGTGCGAGCATGCGCATGAGCCTGAGAGGGTTCATGTAAGATGTTTACAACGGCTGTGGATAAATCTGCAATTGCTCTTCAAATTTGGCGACTCTTCCGGGAGTGCATACGCTTTCAAAAAGGCACATTAGCAATTCAGTGACAAATTGCATCAGCAACCCGGACACTGAAGAGTATCAAAGCCTACAAACTAAATAAGAGGGACATCAAGGTACATCAATGTCATGAGGCAGCTGCACAATAGTTTCCTGGCAGCTGCATATACTATGTACAGCTGCCAGGAACCTCAAAGATTTTTGGAGGTGACTGCTACAAGTGATGGTACATGGCAGGTGCTCTGCTACTCTACATAGTATCTGGCAAACAGGTTCTCAGGGTTCGTCATGGCTTTAAACTCGAGAGAGTTGCCGCTGGGATCCTTGAAGAACATTGTCCACTGCTCACCGGGTTGCCCTGGTCACGAATGGCTGTTAACTCAGTTGCTCAAGTAATGCACATATGAGAGGAGCCACTGGGCTCATTACAAATTAAAATTTGGATGGGAGGTCAAGTCTTACCTTTGAAGCGCAAATGTGGCTCCAAGACAAAATCGATGCCTGCTCTCTGCACACGCTCAGCGAGCTCATGAAACTGGTCCACTCCCAGAGCCAGACCAAAGTGCGGCACTGGCACAGGATCTCCGTCCACTGGACGCAGAATATTAAGTTACTCGATTAATACTGGGCCACTGCTAATCCAACACTTAATGCGGGAGCAGGAAATCAGAGTGGGCAGAGATATACCAGCATTAGCTGTGCTAGAAGCATTGTAGCCCTTGATCTCATGGCACACAATCTGATGCCCAAAGAGACTGTAGTCGACCCAAGCACTGGCTGATCGTCCTTCAGGGCACCCGAGCTTCCTGCGAGCAGTACTTTGGCCCTGGTCAAAAAGGGATGCTTTTATTGCTAACGTCGTGCTTTGGTGATTGTAAACAGACCTTTTGACCAATGAATTGATGAAGTGATACTTACTTCCCATAGAATTCTTTTGCTTCAGCTACATCCCTCACTGGGAAAGCAAGGTGGAATGGCTGCAGAGTACTTGATGATTGGCAGCGTATTGTATGAGCAGCTTGTGCCTGCATACAAAATACTGAAGCTTGATAATCTTTCTGATCATGCACAGCTTTGCAAGAATACTCTCTGACATGCGCCCAGCCTCTAGGTGGATTGGGAGTTGAAGAACGACATGCAAAGCGCACCCTGCTTTGGGGACCAATGAGACGAACAGCAGGGAGCACTCGGCTCATGAACATCTCAATTCCTCGATCAGGATTTATTTGTCGAGAGTCGATGCTTCTGCAGTCGACTTCAACCAGAAGTTTCTCCAACGATCCAGAAGAAGAATTTGCTGTACACAAGCCTTCTTTACAGCATGATACATGCATCCATTCTCACCAGATCGCGCTCTCAATGGAATTGAAGACCCGAACAGTTGGAAACCCAAGTTCAGTTCGAACCCCAAGCAATATGATAGGGACCCTTTTGGGGTTTCTCAAATGGTGCCTTGCTTTCCAGTATTGGGGAGACCAGTGCTTCTTTGCCAGACAGCAGAGGCATGAAAATACCTTGATTTGCGTGCCGGCCCAATGCGCAAGATGCAAGCTCTACACATGCAATTTCCCGCATTTGCATGCTGCATGCAACCGCCAACTTTGGCATACGTGGCGGCTACCCTGGAGTACTACTAGTAGAAGCCACCACTGGTAGAAGGTAGAACAGCCTCAAGTAGTATCTATATACCCAAATGCCATGATCTCTCACACCTGCGGCCCTGTCAGCCAAATACCACTGCAGCGCTCCAACTGCGTTCCAGATCACTCACTGAAAAGAGTCTCATCACAACCTTGCGATCCACACTGGCAGAGTCCCATTCACAGTGTCCCATACACTGTTGCTGCCTTGCACCATGTCTGGAAAAGCTGCCAGGATTCATTCAGGTAGATTCCTCCCCTGCCCGCTCTCTGTTGAAGCCTGAGGCCTAATGTCAGCTGTACTCTATGCCTTTCTCTGCCAGGGCCTGCTTTAGAAGGATCATCAGCTCCTTGTAGCGTAGCTTGGTGGCCTCCATGCATTGCAGCAGCAGCCCTTCATCTGCTGTTGCATGGCCTCCTGCCTTGTAGAGACCTGAGGCGCCATCACCCGGCTACCGTCAATGTCCATGTTCATGTCCATGTCTGCATGAGTCCCAAGGTAGCAAGCATTGAGAAGATTTCAGAACATTTGCAAAAATTAGAGGTCAAGAGCAAGATCGTAAGACTACATCAAAGCAACCATAGAAGAAGCAAGGGATTACCAACGAGGCTGCCGGACGCATCAACAATGGTCGACACCAAGCTGGCTACCAGCGCTTCTTCCTCTGATGTGGGGTCTGCTATAAGGCTGCCGCTGTACAGGCCACATGTGAGCGCCATCGGGACCGCCTTCAATCCAAACCTTCTGCTGTCAGACGCCGACCCTGAGACTGGCTTTGTCACCACCTGCATCACGAGCCGCACAGCTGTGAGTTTCAACCACCATCCTCCCAAACCTTGCTTGAGGGTCTCCTCTTTCCCACAGCAAGCCTCCATACACCTCGGTGTTGCATGCATGACTCCAGCTGCCGCATGCATGCCCTGAGCTGTGCCTCGTGCTCTGATGGTTCATGCGCATCCTCACTAACCTCGCACTTCTAGAGCATTGCCTTACCTGGCCTTGGTCATTGACCTCCACACGGGGCAGCTGAAGGCCCAACAGGGCAGCCACAGCCGCCAGCAAGCAGACATCCAGCAGACACCCATCAGCATCCAGCACATAGATGTCCAGAAACACAGCCCACGCATGGCTCTTATCAATTGCCAGCTCCTCCAACTTCACCGCTCCTGCCGTCCTGAGCGCTGTTCTGATCTGGATCATGCGGCACACAGCACGTCAACTAGTGATAATTCTGCCGGACCAGACGCAACCGAGGGAACTTCTCATGCACTCCCCGTGAGCTCTGATCAAACAACTGAGGATGCAAAATGGGCGACACAAAGGCATCATGAAACAGAAGCTGTTCTGCAGAGCAGACAGTCCAAACCTGCTCTTGCACACACTGTGCCGCGTCAGACGGCCGACCTGGCCGCGTCTCAGATGATGCAAAGGCCGCCATTTCCATATTCACTGCCAGGGTACCCTCTACAGGCTGATCGCTGCTGATCGCAAAGTGCTGCAAACACAAGCCCCATCAGACCACATTTGAAGTATCGATGCTTGTCCATGATGCACAGTTGCAATCTGTGCTGGTACCTGCAGTTTTATGCCGGCCATGGCAGTTGTGTTCCCAATTTTGACCAGGGCTGAGCTGCTGGTGCTCTCCAGGGGATGAATTCCAATCGTGGTCGCTCTTGCGCCACCCAAAGGCCTGCCATCTGGCCGCAGGGATTTGCTAATGAATTTTGCGTAATACTCATTGGGATACAGGCGCTTGAAGGCCTCTGCCTGCAGCTCATTGCTGGCTGGGGGCACCACAGCTGACATTGGTAGAGCCCGAGCAGTCCGAGCTGTTTAAGGTTGTAACTTCAACTTTTGTAGCTTGCACCACCGGCCTGTTCTACAAATCTGTCAAGTGGCTACATATGCAGTCACACGACTCGGCACTTGTGGCTACTCACTGAAGGCTTCGCAAATTATTTTCATGATATAAAATCCTTCTCCTGTTCAAAGTTCCAGAGATTGATCACGTGCTGCACAAGAGCGTCAGGATGATGATCTGGCACGATCCTCACAATATATGTTCTCTCAAACAGCTTACCACCACCTCTTCCTGCAGACAACAGATCACTAAAATACGTTGTGGATTTGGTCAAATGATCTCGCTTAAACAATCTGGCCTCCCGGTGCGTGCAACACTGTTAATTTGCATCAATAAGGCTGCCCTGAGCGGGCAGCTTGGGCACATGCATGTGAAATGCTGTGAGCATGGTCCATGTTTCTTGTGATCATGCCGTGTCTCCTTGAGACAATTTGACATTAGGGGATTTTCTGTCCCTCTGTGATCAAAAGGATGATGTCCTTTATTGTCTCTGAGAAGCTCAGAGTCACTTTGAATTTCACAGGAACCGGTTTCTGTGATGCGGGCTCATCATGATTGCCCAGCTCGTTGTATGTCTCGTCTACGCCATTTCCTACAATCTCCTAAGGATGAGGTGGACCTTTCTGCGATGTAGAACCGTGACAAACAGTCTTGACAACAGGCAAATGTGGCGCGCACCCTTCTCAAGTCCAAAAAAATTCATCAGTGTTCCACTTTTAACAGGCAGGACATCGTTGCCTCTTCAGTGGAATGCAGCCTAAGGTCTACAGTAAGTTCTCAATCTCTCTAACAGCTTAATACCCAGAGCTTTGAGGACTCATCCTGCGCGATGAGAAGAGTCCACTATGGCTGATTGCCAACATGCAATAGCATCAGGTTTGCATCGGCAAGAAAAGAGGCGGTCTGATTGCATGTATGCCTGGTCAACGTTCTCAGCTAAAGGATAAACCTCCAAGCAAATCCATGCCCTCACTCCTCCTCCTCCTCATAGTCATACTCTTCCTCATCATCCGCCACTGCAGCCTTGGGTGGCTTGGTTGGGGCCGGTGTGGCTTTGGGCGTCTTTTTGGCCTTCTTCCTGGCAACGGTCGCCTCTGCCGCAGGGACAGCCCCCGCCTTGTGATCCTTGTGGTGCCCCTCATGATGCACGTCGAAGGCATTGGGCCTGATGAACTTCCTGATGGCAGAATACAAGTCGTTGTGCTCGCTGCTGGCGTCCACAAATGAGCTCCTGTCATGCTCTGCATTCAAACCACACTTTGCTAAGCTCAGACCCATAACTTCGTGTTGCAGATGGTGTGAATTGTGCCTTTTTGGAAAGCAATGTAGGATCCACCTCCAACTTGTAATTCTAGCACAGCTGCAGCACAGGAGGCAGTGACAAGAGGTAAACAATGCGACTGCGCTTTGCTGCGCGATGTGCAAAGCTCAGGCACAAATTATCATCATGGCACAGGGGCAGCACAGGAGTCTGTTACAAAATGTCAACATGTGATGGATTCAGGGGCTCCTGTCAGAAGAACACGCTGTCAAGGAGGGCTGTGCTCACCATATAGGACGTAGCGCAGGTATTGCAGGATTTTTGCCCACTTCGAGTGGTCCGAGGCCACCATGTAGTCAGAGTGCGCCAGCAGCTCCATGTCAATGAGCATCTTGACCGTCCCCCCGCACTTCACATCATATCCCTGTTGCAGAGAAACCGCCGAGTAAATCAGTTGCAAGCCACAGGCAAGAGGTGGGGCATAGCTTTGTTCTGTAGAAGAGCACAGCGCAGTGACAGGCTGTGGGGAGGTATTAAGTTCACCTCCTTGTTGTGCATGTCCTGTGAGAAGCCCTCTTTCCGCCAGAAAGGCGAGCTGCGGAAAGACTTGCACTTGAGATGCCTCTCAGCGGCCTTGGCTGCCTCAGTCACCTTGGCATGCTCATCGCCAATCACAACACATGTGCCACCCTGCCACAGGAAATCCACGCGTCAAATTCGCATGCAGGGTTCCGCGCATCAATGCATATCTGGTAATAGCATGGGCGAGGTGAATTGGCAGGGGAGTAATGAGAGAATTCTGAGCAGTGCACATCGCTCGACGCACCCTGACTTTGGGGTAGGTCTGTGCAAAGGTCTGCACAGTGTCCAACGGCGTTGTTGTCGCTCGTTTCTGCAGTATGCACATTGGTTTCAGCCAGTTGCCTTCCTTAACATGGAACATGCAGATTCAAATCAGGCGCCATGCAGTCAAGGAGCAGGTGCCATGAGCGAGAGTGTCTCACCAAGAATTTATCCTCAAAGACTTTGTCGCCACCACGGATGTGAAAGCCCATGGTGGGATGCTTCTGCTCTGCAAGTTTCTCCAGCTGCTGGTCTATGAACTCCTGCACCCATGGCCTGTACTTCCAAACCTGCGTGGCATGGCCGCTTGTCAGTTACCCGAGCACATCAGGGGACAAAATAGGCAGCAAGGTGTAGAACGCTAATGGTAACAAGCTCTGCGGGAGTGCAGAGACTCAAGCGAGCATAATTCAGACATGCAAGATGCAGTACTTCACCTTCTTCACGCCGATGAAGTCTAGGAGGTCTGGTTTTGTCTGGACAGTGTTGTACATGATCTCATCAATCTTCTGCAAGCTGTAGCGGGCACAGGTCTCTCCCGTGGCGCGCTCCTTTGTTTCGGACCAGGGCACCAGCTCCTCCTCTCCAGAAAAGAAGTCATGCCAGCCGCCATCCTCGCTGCACTTGTACTGGAAGTTTGTGTTGTCCAGGAAGGTGGTTCCGTTCCTTCCCAAGAACATGGGAATTGCGTGCATGAGGCTGTAGGCATTGTTGGCAAATCCAGAGCTATCAAGCTCGATCACGGTGCAAGCTTCTGTCCACACCCAGGTGTACAACAAAAATAGGAAGCTCAAGAAGCCTCTGATTCGACGTGCCATAAGAAGGCATGTGCGGACTCAAACCATTTATAGGAGCCCTAGTCAGAGGAAATATGCGAACTCTAAATAATCATTTGAATTCATATCATGTGTGCAGATCTGTTATGAACTGCAAAGCGTTCTCGATAAACCTGTGCCAACCCACAACTAGATGACGGGGTGTTCCTCGGGTTCTTGTATTGTACGACCAATTTAAACCCGAGACCAATTTGTATGCATGTTGTGTGTATATAATGCAGATTGAGTAGGGTTGAAAGTGCTCAACGATCGCTTTCGAGAATGCCAGTTTGTCTCGATCGTCAAGCAGTAGTTTAGCTCCGACAGCGTAGTGAGTCACTGTAGGTCTCGGAACCCACCTTGCGAAACTTGCGATCCCATTGTCGGTTGCTTTCTGGGTCTGTCTGCAGGTATACATGATGATGTACAGGCAAATGGCTATGTGAACACCGATCACAAGCGTAAAAATGCAGCCATCGTTCTGCAGCTTTGTCCAGCACATGAGTTGAAGAAGGAACTTGTCTCTAGTTCCGATGGTGTTCCTAAGGGGTTGGAATCGGAGAGTTTCTCAAGCTGCTTTTGTTGCATTTCTAAGCCTTGGCAATTTGGCTCGGTGCTGTACGGTCTATGAGTTCAATGGCTCAGGATTTGCTGCAAACGCGTTTGCGCTAGCCCACATGGTGCCTATTTTTCACAACACCAATGGGACTTTCTTCTTAGACAACACAAACAACCACTACAGATGCAGCGAGGATGGTGGGTGGCATGACTTCTTTGCCTGGGAGGACAATCTCGTGCCCTGGACTCAGGAAAAGGAGGACGCACAGCCAGATGCTCCCTGCATTCGCCATGACATCAGCAGCGTCAACAAGGTGGTGTTTGAGAACCTGAAGCTGAGCTGGGACGAGCTCGACTTCATTGGGGTAAAGAAGGTGAGCTGCTGAACAGGCCTATGACCTCAGACACGCTCTGCTGATGTGTGATCTCAAAGGGCTGAATTAACGCGGTGGAATGACTCTCCTAGCAGCAGATTGTATATTTGCTGCTGCCATGACAGGCGTGGAAGTATCAGCCCTGGGTCCAAGAGGCCATTGACAAGCGGCTAGACAAGCTGGCAGATGTGACCCCACCCAGCATCGGTTTCCATGTGAGGGGAGGAGACAAGCTGGCTGAGGACAAGATGCTGGTGAGACTAAAGTCACCTTTCTTACCATTCTCCACCTCTGGTGCCATGTGATATCGTGGGGACCTTTGGCACCATCTCAATGTGAGGACTGGAAAAAGACAGTCACCGTGATAAACAGAGCTCACTTGCCCTGTGAAAGAGTTCGTGCAGCATCAAGCTGAAAGGCTGTCTTTCTTGTCAGAATCGTCAGACAACAGAGGTGGAGGATCTGATCAAGAAGTTCATGGTCACATGGCCGGAGATCAAGGCAAGCAACATCTGACTGCACATCCTTTGCTGCAACGTAATCTGGGCATGTCTGCCATGTTTACCTCTCTCCAATGATTCCACTTGTAGCAGCCACGAATTCTCTTTTCTAGAGAGGAAAATGCACTGCTGTATTTCAGGGTGGGACGTGCGTGATGATGGGGGATGATCATGCGCGCATTTCTGCGGCCTCAAAGCTGGCGGGCAAGCAGCTCGGCTGCAAGGTGTTCCGGGGGTCGCCCTACTACAGGAAGGAAGGTGAGAACCCCTTGACGCACCACCTAGGCTTCTTGAGAGAAGATTTGAGGGAAGCGACTGATCTTCTCTGATCTTCTCTCTGCAAGGTCATAACTGGGGTCTCCCCCAGATATGGTTTTGATGCCGCAAACAAGATGACCAGTCTCAGGTTGACTAAGCAGCTGTCTGTGTTGCATGGCAGGGCACTTGCAGGACCACTTCAACCAGCAGAGCTACGAGGACAAGTGCAGCGGCACAGTGCAGCTGCTGATTGACATGGAGCTGCTGGCCCACACCGACTACTTCATTGGGTCCTACAACTCACGCTGGCCGCGCGTCGTCCAGTACCTCAGATATGTGCTCTACAACAAGGACCGCAGCACCTCGGTGGACGCCTCTGCCTATGGCCTCGACCTGTTTTCCAACATCAAGCGCATCTTCCAGGCCAACGCATGACTTCGGGCTTGTTTGGCCTTGCTGCAGCCAGATGTGCTACAGACCTGAGTGTGTCTGTTCCTGCCTGTTCAGTGAATGCTGTCAGATTGCTGCTATGAATGTAATGTGGGATACCTCGCACTCCATGGCGTGCATATGATTGCTGTATGGTGCCGCTGATTAGTTCTGTGACTGTTGAGTGAGAGCTTCAGGCTGAGCCATGCTGCATGTTGCTCTGCTATATGTACTGCCTTTGTCAGCTCAGCTCAGCAAGGCTTGCCATGAGGGCAAGTTTCATTATCACGGATGCGGTGCACTATGCATGTTCCTGAAGCAGTGTGGTTTCACAATATAAATGAAGGCTATGGACTTTGCTGCAATCCTCCTTCGTTATGGACGTCAGGGGTGCCTAGAGGGTCTTTTTGGAATCCATGCTTGCCACTCACTGAGCTCAGAGTCAGCTTTGCGGGCCAATGAATTTTTGAGGCACTTGCCCCTGCAGCTTAAGGTCCTGAAGTGCTGTGTCTCTGCTCCTTAAAGAAAGTTCACTAACTGGATGTCCAACACAGAAATAACTTGAATGTACAGAAGAACTTCTTGAAGAAGCACAAGTCTCATTCGCCAAGAAAATTTTGCATGCATTTGCTCTCTAGATACTCTTCATACCCCTGGCATCTTGCCTCGACTGATTCCATCAGCTTCCGAGGCGGAAAATCGTCTTGGAGTTTGAGCAAGTTGTTCCAAAGATCGTCATTCTGATGAACGCGATGAGTGGGTGGCAGATCCTGGTTGTTGTCCTCCTCCTTGTAGGGCTATCAGAAGCCAGGTTCCAGCTTTGGAGTTTCGAAACTCCGGATGACCAGGTCCCTGACCCAGACTTTTGCAGGGGTGCACCGTGTCCTCCTTTTGAGGTCGTAAGCAAAGGAAGCACGTACGAGCTGAGGGAGTATTCCAAAAGTAAGCACTTGATCTGTTCCAGATCAGCCGCTCAAATAAAGAAGAAAGTGATTTAAGTGCTCCTGATTCTGTGATGAAAAAGAATACCGGTGATAATTAAACTATCGGTGCGATGCAGCCACCTGGATCGCAACCAATGCTTCCTCTGGAAATTTTGAAGTCGCGATCTCCAAGGCATTCGTGGTGCGGCTCTGAAGGACTGTGTGCATACCTTGTTATCTCCAGAGTGCTGCAATAAGCTTTGTACTTTCGTGACATCGAGCCCTAAGGTTCCCATTTTTGGTGCAGCCTCTATACAGGTACCTTCAAGGGAACAATGCAGCTGGGCTGAAACTGGACATGGCAAAGCCTGTCATTACCCGCATCACTCCCACTGACAGCTCATTTACCTCCACCGGCACAAACTACACCATGCTCTTCTATCTACCAAATCTGTCCAAGGTCAGAGCTACATCCTGCCGGTGCACCCATGCAGTCAAGATATTGTGCAAGCTCTTACGATGTAGTAGGTAGTACCAGGAAGGGAGCTTTGCTTCTGTAAAGTGCAGCTGCTGCAGCATGTCAATCATTTTGCACAAATGTTGATGTCAAGATCCTGTTGAGCGCTCCAAGCATGCTATAGCAAAGCAAGATGATGTGCCTATGCAGGAGACCGCCCCTGCTCCTCTGAACGAAAACGTCACTGTTGTGACATCACCCAAACAGCGCTTCTATGTCAGCGCGTTTGGAGGCTTTGCCACAGGCGGGAGCACTCTCAACGCAGCATTGCGGCTTGCTCTTGCGCTGAAAACGGATGGAAAGAGCTTTGACAGCACCCAATTCTATTATGGGCTGTATGATGCGCCCACAAGGCTGTTTGGGCGCCACAATGAGATTTTCTTCATTCCCCTGCCGGACTCCAGCAGCATCTTGCAGCAATGAGCATGCACCAATGAGTGAAACTTTATGAAGATTTTAGTTGGTGACTGCTAGAGTCTGATACTTTAGAGCTAAAAAGAACGCGGACATGACTGAAGCTCATGCTATGTAGGACATCCAACAACAAAACGTAGGATTGACTAAATACGGAATTGTATCGCAGCTGTATAAGGCACAGGCAAGCGCAATTGGATGTCCGTAAAGAAGCTGCAGGTCCAAAGTCTAGGTCACGACTTGCTGCATAAGAATTGTTAGAACCTCATTGCCATCTCTTGTGGCTCACAGAAGTTTTCTGCCGTCGTCCGATCATGATCTACTAGATCCCACCCTGCCTAATATGTTCACCAAGATGTGAGAAGAATATCTGTTTCATACTTGGACATTCATCACTGTTAGCAAAGAAAAGAACCAAGACTTCAACCTCCAGCCATCAGAGTCCGTATTTACTCTTCTTCTTAGGATACCCGACCCTCCCCTTCCCACCCTTTGACTTCTTGGATGGGAGCCTGGGGTGCAACGCCGCCTGCTCCTTGAAGTATTCTCTCACTGACGCATACCTGCAGGAGAAGCAGTACAATCACCTTCTGACGCCCTGATCAGATTGCAATGGGTACCATATACTCATCGTTAGCATCTCACTCAAAACAGAAGACCTGCAGCTGGGCCCTCACCAGTCACGATGCTTGGCTGAAGCATCCACGAAAGTGCGCCGATCCTTCAGGTACAGCGCGAACCGCATCGTCTGGATAATGTGCGGCAAGTTTGAGTCAAAGGATCCTGCACGCATGCAAGCCAGAGCTTAAGGTTTCTTGAAGAGCAAAGTATAGCACAAAATACCAAGGACTCTTCGGTACATGCAATGGGCTCCCTATTGTGGCTGAATGTGATGACCCACCAACGAAGTAGTCTGAGCGCGCCATAATTTCCATATCAGCCAACAAGTGCATGGTGCTGCTGCACCGCTGCTCTGTTGTCCCCTGATTGAATTCTTCCTACAGTATAAACAGGAAAAGAATCAAGTGTCAGCCAAACAGACTGTGCACTGCATGTGCTCGGGCCAGGCAAGGCAACAGAAGGGACAATGTGAAAGTTTTGTCTAGACTGAGAGCAGAAGAGTGTCCTTTACCTGTGAGTACCCAGCCTTCCGGTAAAACTTCTTCCGCTTGAACACCTTGCAGCCAATCCTCTTCTGTGCTGCTGCAGCAGTGTCGTCTATCCTTTTGTGTGAGTCCCCAGCAAACACACATGTCCCTCCCTGCCACATCACCAAGCTGGTGTGAAGCAAAGCTTGGGACTAGGCGACCAGGAAACAAAGGAGAATTCTCGCAACAGCAACCATGCCGGCAATCAGCGCACCTTGACCTCTGGATATGTCTTTATGAAAGTGTCCAACAAGTCATTCGCCTGGTTCGCTGGGGTTTCCTGCATGCATGAACAGCGCCAGTTTACTACCTCTACTGAAGATACACAATGCTTCTCATGCTTTTTATGACTCCTTGAATGGGCACCAACGAAGGGGTTCAGCTACAGAAGTGGTGCCAGAGGTGCCCTACATCAAATAGGAGCTCCTCGTCACCAGACGAATCGTCCCCACGCACGTGAAAGGCCACCGTTGGCCCTCTCAATCTGCGCAGATCCTTCAGTGCCAGATCCACCTCCTTCTGCGCTTCTGATTGAAGATGCCATATCTGGAAAAAGCATAACGAAGTGCTTATTAACAGCTGCTTGGAGCCTGGTGCATGTAGGAGGATCCAGTCAAAATCACAGGTAGGTCTCTCAGGCATGCTTCATGATGCTGCCAAGTACTCACCCGACGTAGAGCAATACTGTCTAGCTCGTCCCATGTTGCACCCAAGAGAGCGACCTGTGAACAGTCAGTGCGATGTCAGAAACAATTCTGCTAATACTCTCAAGTGGAATGGCATCCTTGCTGTAACATACCTGATGATCGAGAGAAAGGAAATCAATACGCTTGCAGGGCTTCTGTTCTGCCGCTTCTACTTTCCCTTGCACTTCCTGTGTCCAAGGGATGATGCCAGTATGATTAAAGAAGTCGATTATGCCTCCAGAGCTGGAATCGTCACATCTGAAAGGGAATCTGCTGTGATCAACCAAAAAGGCACCACCGCCACTGCCTTCGTATATGGCAACCGCGTGCAACAGATGTAGAAAATTGCCCCCAAAACCCTCTTCGGTTAGCTCAAGAATGTGGCAGGACCGTGTAACGGGGATTGCGCAGAGTAGCGTAACCAAGGCCACCAGGAGCGGTCGGCCTTTCATTCCCGTACGATCAGAGTGCAAGAGATGGATCCATGCATGTCCGAACAACAGCAGGTAGAAGAGGAAGAATTTACAAATCCAGCATCAAGGTGTCGCGGTAAGTTCGGTAGTGACTAAGAGCTTCCTGATCAGATTCATTTCAAATTCAAATCTGACCTTGATGGCCTTTTCTGAGGTTGGGTTTTCGGGAACAGAGAAGCTGTGCATCACTGTGAAGATACAGATTCATGATATGCAACCGCAGCACTGTGCGTGAAAAGACTCATTGGTAACAGGCCGCTCTAGTAAGTAGCTCAATCTTTAAATTACAAAGGCCGAGTGCTGCCGCAGTGCCTCCGAGACACCAGCTTGTGCAGGCAGCCTGGCTCTGACACTCCTAGGAGGCCTCGGCCAGGAGCCGCTCACCCTGCCTTCTGCGGCCTTGGGATCCTTTCACCTGAATACCACAGAACCCTGTCAGATGACAAAGGCTGTGAACCAGTCCACTTCTCATGGCTGGTAGCGCGGGCACCGCACACGATCTTGGGGTGCGTGTTAATTCATGCCTGGTGTGCACTTTCAATATTAAAGCTGTTCACAGCGCATCTCATCATGCACACTGGCAGTCGTGGCAGTCTGCCAGGAAGAAAATATCCTCACCAAAAGGTTTCAGTGCACGTCCTCCAGCCATATCCTTGTTTCTGGTGCTGCCGCTTCCCTGACAGACAGACACAGTTGATCATTAGCAGATTTGTTGCCGGAAACTTGGCTCTACTTCCGCTAATCACAGTCCAGCACAAAGAGCCACTACCTACTCAATCACCGATCATGCACATCACAGGATCCCTCAGCATTCTTGCGACGCAGTGACCCTGCCTTTAGGGCTGTGAGAGCGATACCTTGGAAGCGAGAAGGCTGCTGCTGGCATTCTGCTTGAAGCGCGAAGGGCTGGCGGCCCACGCTCTGCCCTTGGCCGCCGCCTGCACTTTGCCGGGCGTCTCCCCAACCTTTGGCGCTTTCCTGGGAGCGGCCGCAGCATCTTGCGCTCCGCTGCCAGCCTTGCGCTTGTTCTCCGCCTGCTGAGCCCCAGTGGAAAAGGGAGTTAATGCAAGTGCTGCCACTCAATATGTAATCAACAGGACCTTCAGATGCCAGCTTGACCTGCTACACATAAAGGCACCTGATAGGCAAGGCAGGGATGCAAAGACATGTCTGGCACAAGCATAGGGGCACTCAGACTGCTCTTCTGGCCGGTGCTGGTGCCAGTTGTGAAGAGCAGTGGTTTGCAACAATCCAAATGCAAATGCTCAGAATTATGGCCTGTCAGATGCATCTGGAAGGCTCACCCTTGCAGGCTTGTCCGCCTGCAGCTTTGATCTGGAGGCAGGCCTGATCTTGGGGGTTGACACTACTGTGAATCCTGATGATGCCAGCGCTTCAGACTTTTCCTGCGCATCCTTGAGGCTGGGCATGGTCCAGCCGCGCAGTGTGGTTGCCTGGAACAGCCACATAAGCCCATGAGCGAACTCTAATGAGTGTCCCTCATGTCAGCATGGCATTCTGTTCAGTTGCCACTGATGTCAGCATGTCACTAGGCTAGACAGGGCCATCAGGCTTATCGGCAGGGTGTGTTAATCTGCAAAAGAAAAGTCACACCTTGTAGGAGTCCCAGTCCTCCTCCAGAGCACCCATGCTTGCGTTGGTGGCGCCATGCCAGATCCCGCTCTTCCTCCCTACAAAATCACACAAGATTGTCAGCACCACCCCTCCTCCTGCCTGGATGTCAGCAGGCTGCACCCTGGCTGTTTGCAAATGCAAAATAATGTCATCATGAATGATGTCAGCGATGATCACAAGGTCATGGGCAAAAAGCAGCACCTCTCTCATAGGCATCCAGGGATCCAGACCGCAGTGATCTTCGCACATGCAGGCTGTTGCTGGTTGCCCTTTTCAGTGGTGCAACTTGAGGCTGGTCACAGGCAGCTCCGCTGTGACTGCTGCCTTCACCATTCTCTGGCCTGTCTTGTGGGCATGTGCTGATGGCTCCTGGCTGCACGACAACATCTTCCTGGACTGCTGGAGGAGGCTGCAGCAGAGTATGAGGCTGGCTTACACGGGGGCCCTGACTGGGCTCTCCAGCGTCATCAGACTCTGAATCCTTGTCTGCCTCTTCATCACTGGAGACTGCACGAGAGCGAGCAACTGATGGCATCTCTGCCGGGCACGTCATGCCTGGGCCGCTGTGTTCTTCCTGCATTCTTGAGGCTGCAAAGAACGCTGTCAAGTGGTACGGGTCTTCCGCATCCATCACCGCGGCTGAAGGATCCATGGTGCAGTTTTCTGTCTGCTGGCTGATCTGTGGCGGCTTATCTTCTGTTGCTGCAGGGCTAGGAGCTTGGTCTTCGTCGCTAGATGCTTGCAGGATTGCTTCAGCGAGTTTTGTGCCCTCTTCGAGAAAGTCCATGTCTGCTTCGCCTTCAGCATGGATGCCTTTGGTCGCATCAGAAGGTGCAGCAGCTTCGTGCATGTGCCCTTCGGCAGGAAGGTCCGCTTTTCCATTGTCAGTGGCATGGTTGCTGTCAACGGTCCTGAGTACCGTGGGAGCCTCTGAGTGGGGCGGCCTTTCTTCTGATGCTGGTTGTTGTATCGATATGTCTGTTTCTTGCTCAGCTACTGGAGTCTTTTGTGCAGCTTTTGCTGTAGGTTTTCTGCCCCTGCGCCTGGTGCTCACAGTTGGTATTTCTGGGAGCTCTTCTGGCTCCCCAGACTCTTCACATCTCCTCGAACTCCTTGTTCTCATGGCAAGTGTGCTTGGTGAGTGCGTCAATACCTATATTGATGCTTCTGATACTGACTCCTTTACAGTACACACTTATACTTGCTCCATTCTTACGAATACGCGGACAGAGGGCCTTCAACTTGATTCAAGCCTTGAATTTCAAGGTTCTCTATTGAATGTAACAGTTTTCTTTAAAGCAGGGACTATTCATGTCCTCCAATGAGAATTGCTGCAGCGGCTGCAGTGCAGCCTGCAGATCTGTTTCGGTAGAAATTGAAATAGGAGGGTTTCCTTTCATGACCCTGCCAATCAGGGGAATATTGTACACATAACATGTCTTTGGCCATCATGCAATTTGCATAGGACCTGCTTGTCTCCAGAGCGCTTAATTGATCAAGCTATCTCAGTGTGCTATAATAATGCCCCATGCTGGATCAGTTCACCTTCATGCCAAGCCTTATTCAGAACCACCTGCTGAATTCGCCGGTCGGCCGCCTGCTCAGCTGAGTTTGCAGTTTGCAAACTGCGGCACCGCGGCGTCCACTGGCAGGTGCCTCCCAGTGCAATTTGATATTTAAAATTTGCCAGCAATCAAACACCTTGCTTTCTCATAGAATTGCATACCATCTAACATGGGGCCACTGACAAAGAGCATATACATATCTTGAGACGAGCAACTTGCTTGAAACGGTACACAATACTTACACTAGCTAGTGATGGGCTGCCCATTTGCGTTCATGCGATCACATCACCCTGGTATGAGGTCGGAGTTAGGGTCCCAGATCATGCCTACATCTGGGAGAGACTGTCTCACAAGGTAGTACAGTGCAACTGCCTGAGTATGGTATCCATACCAGAACCACGAACAGAAAAAAAATTTGCTGCAGACGGTGAACAGATCTGAATATTGCCCTATTCTCTCTCCATTTTGGATCTCAATGCCAGTTCCTTCAAGTTCCTGAGAGGGCAGTCTCCATGTGACTCCTTGCGCGGCTTCCCATTGCTTGCGCATCTTGGACACCGCTTCCCATGCTCCACCATCAGTACATGCAAGTCATACCTGCAAGCACCAGCACACATAAAAACTAAGCCGTGCAAGACACCTCTGCATGACACCAAAAGTGACAGCACATTGTGTATGAATCTGCATGCCATCACCCTGCATTGCTATGAATTTTGCTCCAAAGGTGCCACAGGTTTTGCTGCACACCTGACATCTGCTGGCACATGCAAATTTAGGTGCTCATAGGCAGCGTCTCGGGTGGCCTTTGCAGGAACCCAGCCCAGGCTTTTTGAAATGCGCCACACATGTGTGTCGACTGGAAACTCCTCCCGTGCCAGGCAGAACATGAGAACACATGCCACAGTCTTCTTTCCGACGCCTTTGAACCTGCACAGATGGAAAAACAAGGGCAGGCGCTAAGACAAACCATACTCTTGATCAATTTCTTTTACTGTTCTCATAATTACCTACTGCAATCAGCATCCCTACTTGCCTGGACAGTTCTGCTTTGATCTCGTCGTCTGACATTTCCCTGAGGTACTCCATGCAAATTTTGCCGCGCTCCTCCAGCAAAGTGGCCAAGATGGCTCTTATGCGCTCTGCCTTAATATCTGCGAGGCCGCCCATCCGTATCGCCTCCTCCATTTTGCCTGCATCCAAGATTGCATCGCATGAGGCGCAGTGCTAAACCTCGTAAACATTTGAATGTAAAATCACAGTGGGTCAGGTGGGCACTGAAGGACATGTCAACCTGGAGGAGCTCTCAGCACATCCTCCCATCCCTCTTCTCCTGGGAAGGCAGCCTTCAAGCTAGCAAAGGCTCGGTGAGAGGTGACATCTGTTGTATTCTGGGACAGAATGGTCCTGACCTGCGCAGGGGGGCATGCATCATCAGATGCATGCTGGGCAACAGGAAAAGATCGTGTGACACTGAAGAGCCACAATAATGTCTGTCGCTGGCTTGCTCACCAAAGAGTCCAGTACTGTCTGCTGAGAGTGAGTGTGCAGGCTGTCAGCTGCGGCCGCTGCCGTTCCTGCATCAATTGGCTTGTGCTGCCGTGGCTCTCCATGCAATAGAGCTAGGGCGTCACGTGCTGCCTGCAGTGCCGGTGTGCTAGTTTGTACCCGGGAAGTTGCGCTAAAATTACAAATGATCAAGCTTTCAGTGGTCTGGGGCTGCGCATGCTCACCCTGCACTCCTCTGCTGTTGGCCGCACAAAATCCGGGAACGGAGATTGTGGGCTGATCGAGACGCTTTTCACTTCCACCTTGGGCTGGTCAGTGCTCTCAATCTTCACAGTAGGCTCCAGTTTCACTTTGCGCCGCGTTTTCCTGTTTGTGCTCTCTAAAGCTGGGCCCCTTTCGTTGTTATTTTCGTCCTCCGACTTCACTGCCCTTTTCCTGCCATTGCTACGATCTGATGCATTGGGAGGGCTGGAAGCTGACACCCTCTTTTGCTTTATTGTGGTGGATGGCTCCACCTTGATTTGCACCTCCTCCACCTTTACAGCTTTCATTTGACCCGTAATTTTGAAGCTGTGCAGTATTTTACACCTGTCAATTGTGAATGTATCGACTCCCGCAATATACTCGAGCTTTCACCAATCCCACACTCCACGATCCTATAAATAGAGAACTGCTTGAAAAGGAACGCTTGCCCAACTCAATATGCAACAATGTGTTGATGCTCACCAGGTGATCATTGACGATCTTCCTGTGTGCAACAAATTGTCAATTCACGCATGCGTGGCAATCTGCATGTTGACCCATCACGTGAACCTTCCTTTACAGTCATGTGACTTACTTGATCTTGGAAAGTCTGCTCTTTCATCACATGCAGTTTTCGAAGGGCTAGAATTTAATTGATTAAGCAAGTACTTTACCAAAGATGCATACTTCTCTGAACTTGTACCGTGCGTCGGGTACTGCGCTGAGGTCAGTTTCCGTTCCGGATGCAGAACGCCCCAGGGTCACGTTGAGGCTCGCCCCGCAGAAACCAGTGCGATTTGTCTGCAAGGCGGCAGTTTCAGCACCGGTGAGATTCAAATACTTATTTGTGTTCCACTGTGATTAGATGTAAACCGTGTACAGCGATTACCCAGATCAAAGAAGTGAACAGTTATTTTGGTTGATACACACGATCCAGGTTCAAGTCTCACGCAATACACACCGTTCAATACCTTAAAATTATCTACTTATGAGGGCAGACTGCTCTCGAAAGCTTTCTAATTGCAACACTCAGTGTGTACTTTTTGGTCATCTCTACATGCCTCACAGCTGTTAAAGGGATTCTGTCAGTGAGATACCTCTGACCAGACGCTGAGGAATATGTTTGAGATGTCAGGCACAATAGACGCCAGGAATGTGGGCAATGCTGACATAGACTGTGAACCCTAAAATCCAGGCACCGACGGTTGGCACAAGCAATGGAGCAGCAGCACCACAGTACAGAGTGGCAGTGCTCGGCGCCAGTGGTTACACCGGGGAGGAGGTTGTGAGGCTCTTGGCCCTCCACCCAAACTTCAAGGTCGCAGCTCTCACCGGGGAAACGCAAGCCGGCAAGGTGATCTCTCAGAGCCTAAATAATACTGCTCCGGCCTCCTGTCCAAATTCATTAGGTTTACATGTCAGACCAAAGGATTGCCTTTCTTCAATGGGCAAGAAACGCTGAGGTCATTGTTTTGACTGTGCAGGAGTTCTCAGATGTTTTCCCCCATCTGGTCACGGCGACCAATGTGCCCACCCTCACAAAGATTGCCGAGGTGGACTGGTCCGAGATCGATGCGGCCTTCTGCTGCCTGCCGCATGCGACGACACAGGAGATCCTGAGTTCGCTGCCCCGCCACATTAAAGTGGTGGACCTGTCTGCCGACTTCCGGCTCAAGGACATTGCAGTCTATGCTGAGTGGTGAGCCACATCTTTTTCCTGCAACACATCCTTAGGGTTGGCTTCGTCTTCAATGTCGACATGCATGATGGCAGCAACACGCACCCCCTCTATCTTTATCACACAGGATGTCTTTGTATGTGAACAGGTATGGTGGCGAGCACAAGGCACCAGAGCTGCAGAAGGAGGCAGTGTACGGCCTGACAGAGCTGAACAGGGAAGCAGTCAAGACTGCTCGCCTCGTGGCCAACCCAGGGTGCTACCCAACCACCGTTCAGCTCCCCCTCTGCCCCCTTCTCGAGGTGATGCTCCCCTCATTTGCGGCGCATCTGTTATCTCCAAGCCTCCTGGCATTGCAAAGCATTGTGGCATGGTGTTGTTTTGGAAAGTTTAAAGTCTGTCTGATCATTGTGCTGGTGCACAGGCTGGTCTCATTGAGAAGGAGGACATCATTGTGGATGCCAAGTCTGGTGTCAGCGGCGCTGGCAGAAGCGCCAAGCAGAACCTCCTGTACACTGAGATCGCAGAGGGCATCAACTGCTATGGAGTCGGCAGCCACAGGCACATGCCAGAAATTGAACAGGTGCCTTGCTGGCCTCCCCTTGTCTCCTTTCCATGTGATGCCATGGTGCAGTGGGGTGTTTGGCGAGGGCCTTTGCTTTCTAAATTGAGCTGCAGGGAGATATTGAGAAGAGGGTGACTGGGATGTGTACTGATCAGGGATTGAGCGAGGCAGCGGGCGCACCAGTAAGGATCAGCTTCACGCCCACTCTGATGCCCATGAGCAGAGGCATGCAGTCCACCATCTATGTGCGCTTGACTGAGGGGACCTCTGTTGATGACCTCAGGGAGCACCTGCAGGCAAGGCCTCTATGCAACCTCCTGCATGCTTCCACATCAGCGCTGAATTTGGTGATCCTAGCACATTTATTGTGAACCCATCGCTAAATTCACTGGGGTCACCCATGCTTTGTAAGGGTGTGGGCGGAGATGCTGACAGAAGATATGGTGTCGTGCAGAAGCGGTATGCGGATGAGACTTTCGTGCACGTTCTTCCGAAGGGCAGCATTCCCCACACACGGCATGTGCGCGGGTCCAACTACAACCTCATTGCAGTCTTCCCAGACCGCATCTCTGGGCGTGCAATTGTCATCTCAGGTAAGGCTTGATGCTTTGTCAGTTGATGCTTTGTTAGCTTTGTCAGCACTTTGTCAGTTGGTTCAGAGTGCATTCTTTTCAATCGGTTAGGAAATGGTGTCTGCAAGTGTACGAGCGGGTTGTGTGCTGTGCAGTCATTGACAACTTGGTGAAGGGCGCCTCTGGACAGGCCATCCAGAACCTGAATGTTGTCATGGGCATCCCTGAGGAGACTGGACTGCTGCAGCAAGCTCTGTTCCCCTAGGCTTGGGTGCTCATCTGATGCTGTATTGCTTGTCGCACCACACACTCAGAAGAGAAGAGCAGAAAATTTTGTGGTTCACTTATTACGAACGACCCCGTGCATCTGTCAAAATGATCATGATGTATCTTTCTGGCTCTTTGATGTAAGAATGAAAAGACATCTGAGTGATCTGTCTGGTGCACTTCTTGGTTCTTGACTTAACACAGGCAGAGGCTCTCCTGTATTGCCTCTGCGAGTGAGGGAGTCTCAGGTCGTGACCAGGGAGTGGCAGGGCAGCGAGTCACTGACTCACCTGCTATGTACACTCAAATAACCGAGGTTCTCATGATGCGACATTTTTTTGAAGGTGCTTCTGTGTCCCTTTCTCTATTGTGCTCATCATTAAAAGCAGACGGTTGCATGCCTGGTCCCCATCAAGGCAGCTGCCTCAGCCGCAGTGTCTGCGCAGTGCAGATGTCATTAGTGCATGCATCTGGAACACTGTGTAAGCAGTTGACCGCTATTTTACAGTAACATCGGCTGTCAAACTCCCCTGCAGCGCCCAACTTCTTTGTTACTTGGCTACTTTTAACCCCAGAAGGAGCTCTGCAAGTGCCGAGTCAATTGCTTTGCTGGCCTACCGATGAGTCATCACGAGGCCAAATTTCCGACATGGATTCAACTTGATTTCGTTTAACTTTACGAAGTAGCAGTACACAGAAAAACTTATCGTCGAGAGGAATATCTAAAATTGTTCCAAGATAGCAGGCTATTGATAAAGTCCATTTCCAAGACAAGTTCAGATCCCAAGCCAGTGCAAACTCCGAAACGTCTAGTCGCAGCACCTAGTGCCATTTGATTACTATCAATTCATTTGCAACAGGTTGATCTTCTCCTTTCTTCATATCAGCTGCCGATGCGCAAGTGAGTGTTGGGCGGCGGCATGTGGCACATCGCAAGGCACAAGGCTTTCTTCCTACATGGTGCTTCTGAGCTCTCTAAGAGCCATCAGAATATTCTGGGATGTACGTCAAGAAACCACTATAGCTCCAAGAAATGGTCAAATAGAAGGGAGCGTACACCACTAGTAACACAAGCACAGCGCCAGTCACACCCCACCAGGGATAACCAGGAGACATCAACATCGGATCGGCGACAGGATGGGCTGTTCGGCCGTAGAAGCTTCCAATTTTATGCAACATGCCACCCAGGTCAGCTGCCTTGTATTCCATAATCTCGCGCTGCATGCTGTGTCGCTGCTGCATTATATATTTTTATCAACAAAAGTGGATATGCATCTGCAGGTCTGGAAGAGGTTGTTGCAACAGAAGTCTCTTCACCTGAGATTGGAGGCTTCCAAGTGCGTCCAGGCAAGGCAGGCGTTTCATTCAGGTGCCCTCCTGTTCTGAGGGGCCCAGTAATATTTGCCTGAATGAATAGTGTCCTGTTACTACGATTCGCATTCATGATACAAAGGTGAGTAGGGTCAAGAGTATGGGTGTCCCAGGGGGGACTCTCTGGAGGTGGGCTACCGGGCAAACCTCTGGCTTCGAGCAGCCATCAGGCAAGCTGCAGATCATGTTGCTATGGTGTCCTCTTGCATGCTTGAAGACATACCATGTGGCTCTCTCCTTCACTGAAGTTCGGCAGCCATGTTGATCTTAGCAATGACGGCCGCAGGTTGCTGGTGCATGTGGCAGAGGGTCCCCTAGATGGCAGTCAGCCAGGGGGCGATGAACTGTACAGCTTCTTTAGAACAAGCGTGGATTGGCCTTCGCTCCTGCGCCCGGGCCAGACATTTTCTGTGCAGGCAAGCAAGACTTGCTTGCACCCTTTCTTAGCAGGACTCACTGCCAGTCGCATATTTTCATGAGGAACTCCAGCAGCTGTGAAAACCATTGGATATTCATTAACAGGAAACTGTTGCAGGCGCGCGTGAGAGACTGCACAGATATTCCATCCTCCCTTTTGGTCCAAGTCAGGGCTCGAGATGCCATCTGCGACGCCATCAGAGACTCAGGGTGAATGCCATCTTCTTTCTTATCACTTGGAGATATCTGGCATTGGTTCTACGGTACTGTTGTTCAAAATTTTCCAGGATGAAGGATTCAGGAGAAACAATCCACTAAGTACTTAAACCATGCAGGCGGGACCGGCCACAGCCCCCCACTGCAGAGGCCCCAGCAGACTTGCCACTGTATGCCGCTCTCTGGCGCGACCACATCACCCTCTACAGGTCTGGTTACCATCAACATCCTGAACAAACATGTGTTATCACCAAGACTAGTCAGCTCTTGTCAACTGTTGCATCCACTGGTGCTCACCCTGTTCACCCCGGATGCAGGGATATGAGCGGGGACTCGCTGCACCGGAGGGGATATCGATCGGCGATGCACAAGGCGTCCCTCAACGAGGCGGCTGCCGCCGGCTGCCTCGCCCTTGCCGGCTGGCCGCAGGCCGCCGCTGCAGGCATGCACCACTGTCCTTGTGCCTGTATCCCAGCTCACTTTACAGTATCAAAGCACAAAGCAGCAGCAACTTACCTGCCAACTGAGACACTCTGCGCAGACATTGACCATCCAAATCAGGCAAAAGTTATCAACAGACGCATTCCGTGCAAATCTTATCGTGCAAAGCACCAGGATTTGTCGCCTAAGGCAAATTTACGACAGTCATCTACAGAGCAACGGAATATGTCAACAGGCACATTGCATGGACTGCAGGGAAGGTCCTGGCGGACCCCATGTGCGGCTCGGGCACGTTTCTGATAGAGGCGGCGCTGATGGCGACCCACTCTGCGCCCGGTTTGTACCGGCGGCGCTGGCCGTTTGAGCGCTGGCCCGACTTTGATGCTGCCGCCTGGAGGCGCGTTGTAGCGGATGCCAAGGGCGCCTGCCGGCCCTGGAAGGGAACGCTGCTGGGCAATGACATCCACTCTGGCGCCTTGTCCCTTGCTGCAAAGTGAGTGCACTGTCACCCTTTATGGGCTGCCGGTGCAAATCTGGAACATATTCAGAGTGCAATTGTGCCTGTGAGCAGTGCAAGCGCCAAGCTAGATACTGAAGGCTGTGGATAATATACAGGATAAGCATCAAGCTAGAGACTAGGACAATCATCAATCTAGGACAATCAATCAAGCCTGGAGCCTTCTGTATTTTAATCATCAGGCTCCAGGCTCTTGTGCCGCTCTAGCTTGCACTTGCAGATGAGTGCTGTGTTGGCATGGTTGAGACGGCCCTCCGCACTCCTGATATACCCCACATAACGGGTTCATCTATGATTGCAGGGATTTGGGGAATGCGGGCTTGAGCAAGCTGGTGCAGCTGACGCATGGGCCTTGCTCTGAGTGGCAACCCACCCAGCGGCCGGCCATGGTGATCACTAATCCACCCTGGGGCAACCGCCTTATGAGCCCCAGTGGTGAGGGCGGTCGTGATGGAAGGTAGCCAGCTTCTTCCTGCTGGGTTGGCCAAACCTGCATATCATTAACTTGTGACTGCCCAGACACGATGAGCTGTAGAAGAGCCTTGTCTAAGGGGATCCCAAGTAGCAGCACTCGTTGCTTCAAAGTGTTATTATTCTTCTACTCAGATTCTGACACCTTGTGTGCCAATGTCAGGCAGTCAGAGGAGGTCAGCATTGATCCAGATCTTGAGGCAGCCTGGAGAGACCTGGGATTCTTCCTGAAGGTGGGCACTCATGCCCTGGGCGTTCCTTAGTTATCTTTTACTGCCTGTCAAGGAACATTGGACGCAGGAAGGAATGTTGAGGAGCTGTGTGGTGGTCACCCGTGCAGGGGCAGTGTCCTGAGGCTGATGTGGCAGTGCTGTCGGGCAACAAACACATCACAAGCATGCTGCGCATGAAAGCGGACAGGCGATTTCCCATGACCATCGGCGGAGTGGACTGCCGGCTCATCAAGTACAAGGTGGGCAACATTGTTTGCACCCGACAGAGAGTTGGGAAAGAATGGCTGTCTTGGCATAAGTGATACCATCCTGGATTCTTGATTTGTGGGTTTGTGTCACCAGAGTATAGCATGTTATTGTTTTGAATTTTGGGCCGGTTGAAAGTTGAAATTGCTGAAA
>JADEYI010000098.1_pt1 | contig 163949 bp, 153 predicted proteins | sample 8542331 | NCBI WGS metagenome assembly JADEYI01 (sample SAMN16510988, study PRJNA670497) | mine drainage metagenome | isolation source: biofilm near Copperflume 1 | place: Germany: Marsberg coppermine Kilianstollen | collected 2018-02 | reverse complement strand
CCCACCCGTTCCCATCCCGAACACGGAAGTGAAACGCCTCAGCGCCGACGATACTGGGGGAGCAATCCTCTGTGGAACATAGGCCACTGCCAGGGTATAGATGATGAACGCCCCACGTGAGAACGCGGGGCGTTCGCCATGTCTGCCGCGGCTGAGTGCGGGAGGTCCGACGAACGGCGGGATCGGCAGATGGCGCAGATGATCGGAGATGGAGGTTGGAGGTCGGCCGGTTCGAGACCCAGGCGCGGCGGCGATCCAAGCGGGCGAGCTACGGGGTGGCAGCGTTGCTGCTGAGCTCTTCGAGCGGAACGATCTGGTCGGCGGCGGCCGACGGCACGAGCGCGAGACTGACCTGCCCCCGACGCCAGACGCCAGACGCCAGACGCCGCACGACAAGCGCAGCCGCGTGTGGTGGAAGGCTTCCAATAGAGACGGCCGTCCGCGCCCTACTCCGCCGCCTCCGCCTCCCCGTCCTCCACCGGCCCCACACTGAAATACGCCGCATCGGGGTGGTGGACGACGATCGCGCTCACGCTGGCTTCCGGCTCCATCATGAAGCCCTCCGTCAGCTCGACGCCCAGATCTTCCGGGCGGATCAGGTCGAACAGCAGCGCCTGCGACTCCAGGTCCGGGCACGCCGGATAGCCGAACGAATACCGCTTGCCGCGATAGCGCGCCTGGAAGAGGTCCTTCCGCGGCGTCTCCTCGGCGTCCGGGAAGCCCCAGAGGCTCCGCAGCCGCGCGTGCGCCCACTCGGCCGCCGCCTCCGCCGTCTCCAGCGCCAGCGCCTGCAGCGCGTACGAGCGCACGTACTCACCCGCCGCCTTCGCCGCCTCCGCGCGCTCCCGAATCCCTGCGCCAGCGGTCGTCACGAGGATCGCGATGTGGTCCCGCCTCACGACGCGGCCGGACGCATCACGCTGCGGCGGCAGCACAAGGTCGGGGATGGCGACGCCGTCCGCCTTGCGCTGGCGCGGGAACGTGAACGTGACGGCCGGCACGCCGCTCTCATCGGCGAAGACGCGCAGGCGGTTGCCGTCGGGCTCGGCTTCGAAGAAGCGCCACGCCGCCCGCACGGTCATCGCGCCCTTGCGGCACTCCGCCTTCACGCGCTCGACGCTGCGCGCAAGCTCCGCCGCCTTGCGGTCGCCGGTTTCGAGCGCCTCCTGGAAGCGGCCCTTGAACCCCAGATGCCGGCCGTAGAGCATCTGCGGGTTGATGTAGCTCCAGACCGCGTCGAGGTCGACGAACTCGTGCGTGTCATCCACCGCGCGCGGCTCGCCGGCATCGCGCCAGCGCGGGCCGTGGCCGCCGATCTCGATGCTGTGCCGGTCGGTATCGGGCACGGACGGGATGGCGATGTCGACGCGGACGTGCGAGCTGCGCTGCTCACCCGCCGGCGCCTCCTGCCCACGCGGCGTCGCGACGCGCGGCGTCGGCTCGTGCGCGAGGAGCTCCGCTTCGAGCCGCGTGCGCGCCTCCGGGTCCATCAGCCGGTTCAGCGTGTCGAGCCCGTTCATCGCGTCGTTGCAGTAGACGACGGTGCCCCGCTCGTACGTCGGCGCGATCTTCGTCCGCGTGAAGCGGTCCGACAGCGCGGCGCCGCCGACGAGCAGCGGCACCTGCACGCCCGCCTCCTTTAAGTCGCCCGCCGTCACCACCATCTGCTGCGCCGACTTCACGAGCAGCCCGGAGAGGCCGATCGCATCCGGCCGGTGCTCGCGCGCCGCTTCGATCAGCACCTCCGGCGGCACCTTGATCCCCAGGTTGACGACGTCGTAGCCGTTGTTCGAGAGGATGATATCGACGAGGTTCTTGCCGATGTCGTGCACGTCGCCCTTCACCGTCGCCAGCAGGATGCGGCCGCGCGTCGACGTCGCGCTCTTCTCCATGAACTGCTCGAGGTGCGACACCGCCGCCTTCATCGCCTCGGCGCTCTGCAGCACTTCGGCGACGATCAGCTCGTTGTTGTTGAAGAGGCGGCCGACTTCCGACATGCCGGCCATCAGCGCGCCGTTGATGATCTCGAGCGGCGCCGCCTCCTGCCGCTTGCGGTCGAGGTCCGGCACGAGCCCATCCTTCGTGCCTTCGATGATGTAGTTCGCGAGCCGCTCATCGAGCGGCAGGTCGGCGCTGCTCGTCCGGGCGCGCGACCGGGCGCCGCGGAAGTGTGCCGCGAACGCCGCGATCGGGTCGTCGCCCGCGTTCCACAGCAGATCCTCCGCCAGCCGGCGCTCGTCCTCCGGGATCGACGCATAGCGCTCCAGCTTCTCGGCGTTGACGATCGCCAAATCGAGGCCCGCCTTCGTGCAGTGGTAGAGGAAGACGGAATTGAGCACCTCGCGGCCGGCGTCCGGCAGGCCGAAGGAGACGTTGCTGATGCCGAGGATCGTCTTCGCCCGCGGCAGCTGCTGCTTGATCAGGCGGATGCCCTCGATCGTCTCGACCGCCGAGCCGGTGTAGTTCTGGTCGCCGGTCGCGCAGGGGAAGACCAGCGGGTCGAAGATGATGTCGTCGGGGCGGATGCCGTACTGCTCCGTCAGCAGCGCGTAGGAGCGCTCCGCGATCGCCAGCTTGCGCTCCCGCGTGATCGCCTGCGCCTGCTCCTTGTCCTCGTCGATGCAGCCGACGACGAGCGCGGCGCCGTACGCGCGCGCCAGCGGCGTCACGCGGTCGAACTTCTCGAGCCCGTCTTCGAGATTGATCGAGTTGATGATCGACTTGCCCTGACAGTACGTGAGCGCGCGCTCGATCGCTGCATGGTCTGTCGTGTCGATCATGATCGGCACGCGCACCTTCCGCGCGAGGCGCTCATAGAACTCGTCGGCGTCGTGCAGCTCGTCGCGGTCGGCGTTCTGCAGGTTGACATCGATGATCTGTGCGCCGCCCTTCACCTGCTGTCGCGCGATCTCGCTCGCCTCCTCGTACTTCTCGGCGGAGATCAGCCGCTTGAACTTGCGCGAACCGACTTCGTTCGTGCGCTCGCCGATGATCAGCGGCCGGTCGTCGTCGTTCGCCTCGACGAAGTCGACGCCCGAGAACAGCGTGCGTTGCTGCGGTTCGGCGATGCGCGGGCGCTTGCCCGCCGCGAGCTGCGTGAACGCGCGCGTGTGCTCGAAGGTCGTGCCGCAGCAGCCGCCGATGATGTTCAGCCAGCCCTGGTCGATGAAGCGCTCCAGCACCGCCACCATGTGCGACGGCGTCTCGCTGTAGCAGCCCTCTTCGTCGGGCAGACCGGCGTTCGGCCAGACCGATGTGCGAAACTCCGTGAGGCCGGCGAGGCTGCGCACGTGGTCCGTCATGAACTCCGGCCCCGTCGAGCAATTCAGCCCGAGCGCCAGCAGATCGGCGTGCTGGAGCGACGCCGCCAGCGCTTCGACCGACTGTCCGGCGAGCATCGTGCCGTTGAGCTCGATCGTCGCAGAGACCATCACCGGCAGGCGCCGGCCGATCTCGCGGAACAGCCGCCAGATGCCGATCAGCGCGGCCTTGATCGTACGCGTATCGTTCTGCGTTTCGAGCAGCAGCAGGTCGACGCCGCCGGCGACGAGCCCGGCCGCCCAGTCGTGGTAGACGTCGGACATCGCCTCGAACGTGATGCCGCCGGTGATCGACAGCGACCGCGTCGTCGGGCCCATGTTCCCCGCAACGAAGCGCGGCCGGCCGGGCGTCGCGAAGCCGGCGGCCGTCCGGACAGCCAGCCGCGCCGCCGCCTCGTTGATCGCGTGCACGCTATCCTGCAGCCCGTACTCCGCGAGCACGATCGAGCCGCCGCCGAAGGTGTTGGTGGCGATGATGTCTGCGCCGGCGTCGAGGTAGCCGTGGTGCGCGTCGGCGATGACGTCGGGTCGGGTGACGTTGAGCTGCTCGGGGCAGCCCTCGAACTGCGGGCCGCCGTAATCTGCGGCGCTCAGGTCCCGGCCGTGCAGGTACGTGCCGTACGGCCCGCCGATGACCAGGATGCGGTCAGCGAGGGCCTCGGTGAGCAGCCGCGAGCGGCCTTCCGTGCCTGCCTGGTCGATCGCCATAGGACTTGCATGGTAGCGGATTGGGGTGGCGCGCCGACTCGTCGAGCCAGCGCGCCGAAATCTACCGCGGCGCGAGCTGGCGACCGGGACAGAGCGTCCGCAAGCAGCACCGCGCACAAGCGGGAAGCGCGCCGGCCGCAGGACGCACCCGGCCTCGGCCCGCTGACCGCTGCAGAATCGAGCCGGCCTCAAAACGGTACGAGGCGCACATTATGGCCTCTGTGCGAGGATCCGTGCCTTCGCCGTGCCTAATCACCGCACAGGGATCTCGCTCTGCTCTCCAACGCTGAAACCGTCTTCTTTCATCGTTTTGGCGCGAGGCGAGCGACCGGGCGTCGGCACGACCGGGTGTTACTGCGGGGACGACCACCTATGGGTACGCAACAAGTTCGAGAAACTCGGACACAGACATCAGCCACGTGCGTTGGCTTCGAGTGTACGTTACCTGCACCGGCGCCGGTACGACGAGTTGGAGTTGATGCCTGCACATCTCGTCAGTTTGCGCCGGGGTTATCCTCCCCTCCAGCGTGAGCAAGTGCTTTTCCTCAATTCTCATCGCCTCCGCCAGTACCTGCCGCCAGCGATCCTTGCAGCTTGATTTGACGGCCAGTAGATGGAGACGGCTCGACGGGAACGAAGCTTCATCGTAGGCGGCCTTACCGGGAAACAGGAAGTCCGGCCGGGCGCCCGGCTCGGTCTCCGAATGCCAAGCGTATGCAACGCCCCGGTGATCCAGGAGATACCGCACGTGGTGCTCGAACGCGAGGCCTGCACGTGACTTGCGACGGTTCTGCACGCTAAGTGAAAATGCGATGAACGAATCCACGTCACCGGCAAAGCCGCGTTGAAGCCGCTCCGCGATCAGATGGCGCTCCAGTGTTCGAAACAGGGTCTCCTCGCGCTCCATCCACGCGACGAGCATGCGATCCGGATCATCGCGGTCACCATGGGGAACGTTCGTCCGGGCGTACTCGGAGAACTCGCGCGTCGGCGGAAATGCGTGGCCGAAGGTGTCGATGAGGCCGCCGAGTGCGTCCTCGTCAACAGGAATCGCGTCGATCCCCAATTCTTGTAGCAGCGTGCGCGCCATGAAGTCCACGCGCTCGTCGGTTGCGGCGGTTGCCAATGGAGCGAGCTGGAACGGGCCGGTGTCAGCATCACCGAGCCCAAATAGCCACACGATTTGAGCCTCCACCGTCGAGCCCGCTTCTGTCAAGATGACCATCATCTGCCCGGACTGCGTACGTGCGACCACGAGAAGGTCGCCACTCCGCGCACCGTCGATGGCATCGTTTTGGGTGTAATAAAGCCTGAACTCCGGGCTACGATACGTCTGGTTCTCCCTCGCGTCATACCAAGTCACCTTCGCGGGTGAGCGAACCGGTTCGGCCGTATCGGTGAGTCGCACGAACGACGCATCAAGCTCCCAACGCTGTTTCCCGAGGAGTCGCACCAGCGCTTGATCGCCATTGAACTCATGCTGATGTGAGACGAGGCGGTTGACCTCTACATCCGCCAAACGTTTGGCGGCGATGCCGGTGAAGTACCGGGTCAACTCGCCGAATTTCATGTCTGCGCACGACAGGGAATGTCCTCGAGGAGGCGGTGGGATCGGATGAATTCGTCTATTCGAGCGGCCAAACCATCAGGAGGCAGGCGGTAGCGGCCCTTCAATGCGCACTCCCAGACGTAGAGAACTCGCCATCCAGCGTGCTGCAGGTCAGCGCGTACGGCGGCATCGGTGCAGACCGTGCCTCCGATTTTGGCCCGCCAGAAGGCGTGGTTCGCCTGCGGCCACTTGAACATGTGACACCCATGGCGGTGCCAGAAGCAGCCATTGACGAAGATGACGACACCGTACTTGGGGAGCACGATGTCGGGTCGTCCGGGAAGTCGACGGTCGTGCAGCGTAAACCGGTAACCACGCCGATGGATCAGGGAACGAACGAGCAACTCAGGCTGCGTGTTGGCGCCGCGGATGCCGGACATCATTCGCGACCTCGTCGACGTGGACACGACGTCAGACAAGGGAAGCCTTTGGGGCCCGGCGGTCGTAGCGAGTCGCCGCTGCGCGTTCCAGGTAGGGCGCCATGTATCGTGCTACCGCCTTCGCGACAGGAACGGCGACGGCATTCCCAAATTGCTTGTACGCTTGTGTGTCCGAGACCACGATCCGCCAAGGAGATCCGTCCGCGCGGATAAACCCCATCAATCTCGCGCACTCGCGCGGCGTGAGGCGGCGCGGCGGCCGCCTGCGCTGCTCCACAAGAATTTCCGACCCATCCTTGTAGTAACGGGCAGAAAGCGTGCGCGCGACGTCGCCCGGCCCAACGAGTCCGTACCCGAACCCATTACCACGCCGTCGATGTTTCGCGGCGTACTCCTGAAGATACGCCCAGAGATGTTCAGATAGTGTATACTTGGGATTCACCTTTCCCCTCGAAATAACGTAGGCTCCATCGGCTTCTTCAAGACAGTTGTGGAGTACGTGCTCGAGCGTGGGCCCGACATCTGTCGAACGAACCGGCATATCGTCTAGATCACACCCGAAGCCCCGGGAGAAGCCAGCGATGAAGATCCGCTCGCGGCGTTGGGGCAGCCATCCGCGGGCGTCGATGACCCGGTAGCTGACATGATAGCCGAGCTCGTTCTGAAGAGTGTCGAGGATGACCTGAAACGTCCGGCCTTTGTCGTGTGCGACGAGATTCCGAACGTTTTCAAGCAAAAACGCTGGCGGCCTCCGCTCGTGGAGGATCGCCGCGATTCGAAAGAACAAGTCACCCTGCGCGCTGTCGTCGAATCCATGCGGACGCCCCAGAGCATTCTTCTTGCTCACGCCCGCGATGGAGAATGGCTGGCATGGGAATCCGGCCACCAGGACATCGAATGGAGGAATATCAGAGATGCCGACCTTGCGGATGTCGCCGGCATAGTGCGGTGAGATGCCGAAATTCGCTTCATACGTCTGACGGCAGTATTTGTCCCACTCACTGGTGAAGACACAGCGGCCGCCGGCTGCTTCGAACGCCAGCCTCAGGCCGCCGATGCCCGCGAACAGATCGATGAATCGAAATCCGGCCCCGGGCGTCCCTTGGGCAACTCTCACCGGCCCGCCCGTGAAACACGCGCTCCGGGAACGGGCCCAGCCTCCGCATGTCGCGGTTGCCGGGGGCCGCGCGCCTGCACGCGAGGAACGAAGTGGGCGCTTGCGCCGACAGCCTGATGCGGGAGTCTTGAGGATGATCCCACGCTGCCTCCTGCTGCTGACGCAGTCGACTCTATCAGAACATCCGTCTCAGGTCAAATACACGGGAGCGTGTACGCGACGAATACAGCCTCGCCGTGCGTCCGGCTCACCCCGCGCGCGCGGCGGCGGCCGCCGCGGCCTCCGGCGCCAGCGACGCGCGGATCGCCGCCAAGTCGGCGCCCGTCTCGGCGCGCGTCGCCAGCTCGCCCGCGATGCGCTGGATGCCTCCCAGCACCGTCGAGTGGTCCCGGTTGCCGAACAGCCGGCCGATCTCGGCGACCGTGCGATGGCCGTCCTCGCGCAGGACGTACATCGCCATGTGGCGGGCGTAGGTGACGTCCCGGCTGCGGCTCTTGCCGCTGAGGTCGCGCGCCTGCATCGCCGTGCGGCGGCAGACTGCGGCGACGATCGCCTCGGCGGACGGCGGCTCGGCTTCGCGCGAGGGCGTCGCGGCGAGCGGCGAGAGCGCCTGCGCGACCGCCGCGGGCGTCGCCACGCCGCCGATCAGCGGCAGGTAGGCGATGACCCGGTTCAGCGAACCTTCGAGCTCGCGCACGCTCGGGCAGCAGCGCTCGGCGATCATCCGCAGCACATCCTCGCCCAGGCGCAGTGGCTGGCGCAGCGCCTTCGCGCGCAGGATCGCCAGTCGCGTCTCGAAGCCGGGGTACCGGATGTCGGCGCTGAGGCCGGACTGGAGGCGGGAGCGGATGCCCTCGTTGAGACGCAACTGCGACGGCGCGCGGTCGGCGGAGACGACGATCTGGTGGCCGGCGGCCTGCAGCTCGTTGAAGGTATGGAAGAACTCCTCCTGGAACTTCTCCTTCCCCTCGAGGAACTGGATGTCATCGATCAGCAGCACGCCGGCACCGCGGTAGCGCGCGCGGAAGGCATCGATGTTCGTCGAGAGGGCTTTCACGTAGTCGTTGCCGAAGCGCTCCGCCGACGCATAGATCACGGAGAGTCCGCGCTCGTAGCCGGCGTGCCCGATGGCGTTCAAGAGGTGCGTCTTGCCGAGGCCCGAGGCGCCGAAGAGGAGCAGCGGGTTCATCGCGCCCGGCTGCTCGACGACGCGCGCCGCCGCGTCGGCGGCCAGGCGGTTCTCCTCGCCCACGACGAAGGTGCCGAAGGTCTGCAGCGGGTTCAGCGCCGGCGGCGGCATCACGCGCTTGCGGTACTGCTCCGGCACAACGTCCTCCGCCGCCTCGAGCAGCGCGGGCGGCGGCGCCGGCGGCTCGCGCAACACCTCGAAGACGACATCGACCTTGTGGCCGAGGACGCGGGCGAGCGCGCGGGCGATCATCGGCCGCAGGCGCATGCTGAGCCACTCGCGGGCGAAGTCGTTGGGCGCGGCGATGACGAAGCCGTCATCGTCGTGGCGGAGGGCGATCGTGTCGCGCAGCCACGTGTCGTAGTTGGCGCGGGTCACTTCGAGCTGCAGCTGACCGAGCGTGGCGTCCCAGATGGCGGCCGGCGTGTCCATCGTCATACGGCCTGCCCCGCGGTGAGAGAGAGAGCGCGGCCGATGCACCACGGAGCAGGCAACACGAATCCCTCCCGACGCCACGTCTGGTGTACGCACGCTGCACGACGGACCCGACCGATGAAGATCCCGACGTCGAAGCCGATTCGTCCGAGCCGACCCCACGGCGGCTCATTGCTCCCTGCCCTGAGAGGACGGCGGGCGCCCGACTGGCGGGCCGCCGTGAGGGGTGGTGGAATGACCTCGGGACAGGGCGAAGAATACATGTGAGGGGGATGGCAATCAAGCCTTTTATGGTGACTTCCCGGTGAGAATTTTCCCCCTTGCTTGCGCATCGAACGGGTGTGCCTCCACGTTGCAGCCCCGTAACAACCTGCCGCACAGTCACGCGCGCGGACGCGCCGGAGCGGTTCGGGCGCGTCCGCGCGCGGGCGCCGTGGCCACTGCAGCAGCGGTCGCCGTGCGAGGCCGCCGCAGCCGCAGCCGACGGCCGCCGTGGGCGGTGGCGCGCGCCACGCGCCGTCCGTAAGGTACGGAAGATGAGCATCGAGTACGGCCGCCGTTGAGGCCCGCGCAGACGGTCGACCACCCGGACGCATCGCGCGTGCAGCGCCTCGTCGACGCCGCGGCCCGGCACCGCTTGTACCGCGACGCCTTCGAGCTGCTGCTGGTGGCGCTGGCGTTCCTGCTCTACTTCACCGTGCGGGCGGCCGTCGTTGACCGGGCCGACGAGGCGCTGCGACACGCGCGCGACATCATCAACTTCGAGCGCATGCTGGGGATCTTCTGGGAGCCACGGCTGCAGCAGGTGGTGCTCGGTCGGAAGCCGCTGATCCAGCTCTTCAACTTCATCTACTTCTGGCTCGACTTCCCGCTGATCGTCGCCATCGGCCTCTGGCTCTACGTCCGCAAGCGTCACCACTACACGGTCGCGCGCGACGCGTTGCTGCTCTCCGGCGCCATCGCCCTCGTCGTCTACAACCTCTACCCGGTGATGCCGCCGCGCCTGCTGCCCGATGGCCCGTTCCTCGACACCCTCAAGGAATACAGCCGCGTCAGCTACCAGGCGGATTCGACGAAGGCGTTCGTGAACCCGTACGCCGCCGTCCCCAGCCTCCACCTCGGCTGGGCGATGATCATCGGCGCCGTGCTGTTCTTCTCCGTGCGTAACTGGGCGGCCCGCGCCTTCGCGCTCCTCTTGCCGTTCGCGCAGCTGGCGGCGATCATCTTCACCGCGAACCACTACATCACCGACGCCTTCGCCGGCCTGATCGTCGGACTCGCCGGCGTGGCGTTGGCGCTGGCGCTGCAGCGCTGGGGGTATCCGGCGCTGCGCCGCTGGGTCGAAGCGCGCTGGCAGCTGGACTTGGCGTCGGAATGATCGCCGTCTGCGCGCTCGGGACGCTCCGCGCAGTGTGAGGTGGCTACACGCCCGACGCCTCGCCCGGGGCGAGGCGGGCGCCAGCCGGCAGCTGCTGCCCCGGCGCCACCGACGCCCCGTCGGCCAGCACCGCGTCGCGCGTCCTCGCCGCATCGCCGATGCGGGCGCCGGCGCCGATGATGCAGCCGCTGACCCGCGCGCTCTCGCCGACCGCCGCCTGCTCCCAGAGCACGCTCGCTTCGACGACGGCGCCCTCCCCGACCACGGCGCCTTCACCGAGCACCACCGGCCCGACGAGCGTCGCGCCGGCGCGGACCGTCGCGCCACGGCCGATGTACACCAGGCCGGACAGGCGCGCATCGTCGGCCACCTGCGACCCTTCGAGGCCGATCACGTCGGCGCCGAGCTGCTCGGCCACGCGCTCCAGCATCAGACGGTTGGCGTCCAGATAGCGGTCCGGCGAGCCGGCGTCGATCCAGAGATCCTCGACGAACCCCTGCACGCGCAGGCCGTCGGCGATGATGCCGGGGAAGAGCACCCGCTCGGCGAAGCCGTCGCGGACCGCCGACTCGTCGTCCGGAATGCGGGCGAGCACGTCCGGCTCGAAGAGCCACGTGCCGGCGTTGACGAGGTTGCTCGGCTCCGTACCCTGCGGCGGCTTCTCCACGAAGCGCCGGATGCGCAGATCCTCGTCGACTTCGACGACGCCGTACTGCCACGGGTCATGGACGGGCGCCAGCGAGATGCTGAGCGCGGCGCCGCCGTCGCGATGCGCGTCCAGCATCGCCGTCAGGTCGACGTTCGTGAGGATGTCGCCGTTGCAGACGACGAGCGTGCCTTCGGCGCCCGCGGCCCGCGCCGCCTGCTTGACCGCCCGGCCCGAACCGAGCGGCCGGTCCTCGTAGCTGTAGCTGAGCGCGATGCCGAGCGGCTCGCCGTCGCCGAAGTGCGCCTCGACTTCGCCCAGGCCCTGCGAGCACGCGAGCACGATGCGCTCGACGCCGTGCTCGCGCAGATTGCGGAAGCGGTATTCGAGCAGCGGCCGGTTGAGCACGGGCACGAGCTCCTTGCGCCGCGCGTAGGTGAGCGGCCGCAGCCGGGTGCCGGCGCCGCCGGCGAGGATGATCGCGGTCAGTTCGGGTTCCACCGGCGGTAGTGTACCGACGGCCGCCTGCGCTCACCCCTCCCCCCGGCGCCTCACATCGCAGTGGAGCGGGGGAGGCGGCGAGCACCAGATCGCATCTCTCGTATGTCGATCGACGCGCCTCGTAGTGTCCGTGGCGGAAGCGGCGCGGGGCGGTGCCGAGGCGTACCAGCGGGGCGCCGTCGGCGGGAACGCGGCCTGCAAAGCAGCGGCAGCGCTTCGTCTTCGGAGCGCGACGAGTGAGTGCCGCCTGCTCCATCCCAGACGTGCGGCGAACGACGCTACGGGCTGGGCAGCTGCTTGCGCGCCCGCTTCGGACGCGACGGCTTCGGCGCGGCGCCGCTCGCTCGCGGCTCCGGGTCGAGCGCCGACGGCAGCATGACGATGAACTCCGTGCCGCGCGCCGCATCGCTCACCACGCGCACCTTGCCGCCGTGCGCCTCGACAATCTCGGCGACGATCGCCAGCCCGAGGCCGCTGCTGCCGCCCTTCCGGGCGCGGGCGCGGTCGACTTGGAAGAAGCGCTCGAAGACACGCGGCAGGTCCGCTTCCGGGATGACGGAGCCGGTGTTGTGCACGCCGACGCTGACCTCACCCTGGCGCAGCATGACGGCGCTGACGGTGATGATGCCGCCGCGCGGCGTGTGGCGCACGGCGTTTTCGATCAGGTTCGAGAAGACCTGCTCCAGCCGCCGCGGGTCGCCGTGCACCGGCGGGATGTACTCGATGCTCGCGCCGGACTGAATGCCGGCCTCACGCATCGCCCACTGGAAGCGGTCGAGCGCCTGCTCCAGCATCGGCGCCAGTTCGACGTGCTTGTGCTCGATCGGCGCCTGCCCCATCTCCATCCGCGAAAGCAGCAGCAGGTCGTCGACGAGGACGCGCATGCGATTCGCCTCCTCGTTGATGATGCGCCCCGACTCGCGAAACTCGTCGTCCGTGGTGATCGCCCCGTCGAGCATCGCCTGCGAGAACCCCTGGATCGACGTGAGAGGCGTCTTCAGCTCGTGCGAGACGTTGGCAAGCAGGTCCTTCATCATCCGCTGCGATTTGCTCACCTCCGTCGCCATGCCGTTGAAGGCTTCTGCGAGGCGGCCGACCTCGTCCTCGCCGTGGACGGGGATGTAGACGTCGTAGTGGCCCTGAGCCATCTGCACCGACGCTTCGGTCATCCGCCGCAGCGGCCCGGCGATCGACCGCGAGATGAAGTAGGACACGAGGAAGGAGACGACGAGGGCGATGGCGCTGGCGATGGCGAGGCGCGGCGCGAGGTCGAGCCAGGCGGACGCCAGTTGGCTGGCGGGGATGGCGACAAGCGGGATGTAGTCCGGCGCCGTCGCGCTGCCGGTCGTCGGCGGCGCGAAGAGCTCAAGGCCGGCAGCGCTGTAGCCGGCAGCCTTGTAGCTCATGCCGTCGCTCGTGCGGAGGATGCGGATGCCGGGCGGCTCGAAGGAGAGGACGTACTCGCCGTTGAGCTTCGACTGGCTGTCGTACACGACCTTCAGGTCTTTATCGAGCAGCAGCATGCGGACGCCGAACGTGCGGGCGTTGGCGTCGAGCGTGGACTCGACATCGGCGAGCGAGCGGTTGGCATCGAACATGCCCGTGACCGAGAAGCCGATCGGCGCGACGAGGCGACCGTAGCGCTCGCGCGCGGTCGCTTGCTGCTGGTCGCGAAGGAGGAAGAGGGCGCCGAAGCCGGCGAGGAACACCGCCAGGGCGACGACCAGGGCGAACGACACGGTCAGACGTGCTCTAAGGCTCCCCAGCATCGCTCTCTACCACGAGCTTGTATCCGACGCCCCACACCGTCTGGATCTTGACCGACGAGTTGGCCAGCTTCTCGCGTAGCCAGGCGACGTGGACGTCGATGGTGCGCGTGTCGCCGTAGTAATCGGCGCCCCACACCAGGCGCAGCAGGCGCTCCCGGTCAAGCACGATGCCCTTGTGCTGCGCGAACGCGGAGAGCAGCTCGAACTCCTTCGCCCGCAGGTGGATCTCCTGGCCGTCGAGCGTCACCTCGCGACTGGCGGCATCGATGCGCAGGCTGCCGACCTCGATCACCTCCGGCGCCTCGCGCTCGCCCTGGGCCCGGCGGAGGACGGCCTTCACGCGGGCGACGAGCTCGCGCGGGTTGAAGGGCTTCGCCATGTAGTCGTCGGCGCCGATCTCCAGGCCGATGATGCGGTCGATGTCCTCGCCGCGCGCGGTGAGGATGATCACCGGGACGTTGCTCGTCTTGCGGATCTCCTTGCAGACGGTGAGGCCATCGATCTCGGGCATCATGATGTCGAGGACGATCAGGTCGGGCCGGACGGACTTCGCCCGGTCGAGCGCCTGCTTGCCGTCGGAGGCGGTCTCGACGCGGTAGCCCTCGTTGGTCAGGTAGAGGCGCGCGAGTTGGACGATGTTCTTCTCATCGTCGACGACGAGGATGGTGCCCGGCATAGGATGCAGCCTTCATCTCAATGAGCCGGCACCAGTATATCGGGGTCGTTGCGGCAGTAGGGAGGCGGGGTAGCGGGCGGACCGCTTGCTCACTCCCTGCCTCAAAAAAGTAGTCACACCCTACGCCAACGTCTGGCGTGCAAGCGGTCCGCCCTCGTGGCTACTCTAGCCGCGCACTGTGAACGAAGTTCGGGGCATCTGTTAACGAAGTGCAAACCGGGCGCCAGCGCCCGAAGTTGTAACAATCATGCCCCGCGACGTGCCGCGCCCATCGCAGGCGGGACGCGCTCCCCCGGCTGAGCCGGCGGCTGGTTGTCGCCGACGGCCTGATGGCGCGATAATCGGTACCCAGCCTTGGCAGGAGGTGTCCCATGCGCGACTTCGAACCGCCGGTGACCGAGAGCGCGGCTGTGGCCGAAGCCCGGCCGGCAGCGCCCCGGGCGCTCCGCGCCGCGGACCACCGGAACGCCGTGCAGGCGCTGACACGCGCGTTCCGGGACGACCCGCTGATGTGCTACATCTGGCCCGACGACACCATGCGGCGCAAGCTGCTGCCGATCTTCATGCGCGGCGCCATCCAGCTCGCGGCACCGTACCGGGAGTGTTTCACGACTGGCGAGACGCCGCTCGGCGCCGCGCTCTGGCTGCCGCCGGGGAAGACGAAGCTGCCGCTGCCGACGGTGCTGCGTATCATGCTGCCGGACATCTGGCGCTGGCGGCCGGGGCCGTTGCGGCGCTTCGCCGGCATCCTCGACGAGTTCGACAAGAAGCATCGCCAGGCGTTCCATAACGGCGGCGCCCGCGAGCACTGGTACCTGATGCTGCTGGGCGTCGACCCGCCGCACCAGGGGCGCGGCCTCGGCGGCCTGCTGATGTCCGACGTCCTGACGAGGGCCGACAGCGAGGGGCGCGCCGCTTACCTGGAGACGCAGAAGGCGAAGAACGTGCCGTTTTACGAGAAGCACGGCTTCGCTGTCGTCGAACAGTTCAACTGCGACGCCGGCCGCGGCCCGGAGTGCTGGACGATGCTTCGGCCCGCACGAAGATAGGGGCGGACACCTGTAACGCCGCGGCGAGGCCTGCGTTACAGCTATGGGGCCGGCTCTGACGACGCATCTGTCAGCCGTCCGTATCACCCGGATGGGTGGTGGCACGGTCACAGATCCGGCGCGGCAGGCCGATGTTGAGACTGGTGAACGTATGAAGATCAAGCACCCCGCCGCCATCACCGACATCGAAGACGCCGCCGCCGTGCGCTGGCTTGCCCTCGCGCTGGCGCGGGCGCGGGCCGAAGCCCGCCGCACGCCAGATGACGACGCCATCGACCGCATCCGCGCCGCCGTGTTCGGCGTCGAGCGCCCGAAGCAGCGCGAGCGCATCGCGGCGTAGGCGGCGATCCGGCGGCGGCCTGCGTCGCGCCGCTGTCGCAGAGTTGTACTACCAGACGCCTTGTCGGGCGTCGGTGGGCACTGAGGATCACTTCAGTTCCACTTCGCTCGTCCCCGACGATCTGACTTGGGCCATCCAACATCAGTCGATCAGCTCACGGGCATTCGCGGACGGCCCCTGGCTGCCTTGACAGGCTCGGATCGCGGCGCCTAGACTCGCCGGGTGTGCGCGTGGCCGAGGGCTGACCGCGGCCGCGCGCGATTGGAGGGCTGGGCGGTGAACCCCGTTTGAGCGGCATCGAACAATCCCTCCTCGACTTCATCACCCACACCTACAACGTCCTCGGCTGGCCCGGCGTCGTGGCGCTGATGGCGATCGAGTCGGCGGCGATCCCGCTGCCGAGCGAGATCATCATGCCGCTGGCGGGCTGGAAGCTGATCGCCGACAAGAACCGCGGCATCGAATGGGTGTTGCTGGCGGCCCTCTTCGGCGCCATCGGCAACACCATCGGCTCCTGGGTGACCTACTACATCGGCCTCTGGGGCGGACGGCGCGCGGTGGAGAAGTACGGCAAGTACATCCTCGTCTCGAAGCACGACCTGGACATCGCCGACCGCTTCTTCGCGCGCTGGGGAAACTGGGCGATCTTCGTCTCGCGCCTGCTGCCGGTCGTGCGCACGTTCATCAGCGTGCCGGCCGGCGTCGCGCGCATGCCGATCGTCGCCTTCACGGCGTACACCTTCGCCGGCGCCTTCCTCTGGTCTATCGGTCTGACCTACGGCGGGTATACACTGGGCCAGAATTACGAACGCATCCGCAATGCGATGCGGCCGTTCGATTACCCGATCGCAGCGATCATCGTCCTGCTCGTGATCTGGTACGTGTACCGCCATGTGAAGCGGGCATGGTTCGACCCCCACGGCGAGGAAGGCGGGAGCCGGACCGAATCGATGCCATAGCTGCCGGGTTCTTGGCGGGATACCGGCGCGAACGCATATAGGCTTGCTCAACACGGCTCCAGGGAGGGAGGAGTGCAGAGCCTATGCTGATCGTCCGCGTCCTGAGCGCATTCGCCAAGCCGGTCTTGGTGGGCGGCATCGTCACCGCCAGCGCCGTCGGCGGTTTCCTCGCCGTCGACCACTTCCGCGGCGCCGGCCCCACCGCCTTCGAGCAGGCGCGGGGCAACGGTCCGCGCCTCGTCGTCAGCGCCTTCTCCGAGCGCGAGGACAGCATCGTCGCCATCAACCCGTCCAACGTGAGCGACCGCACCACCATCGCGACCGTCGACCACGCCGCCGGCTATGGCATCTTTGCCACGCTGGCGCCGGGGGGGAAGGCGCTCGCCTATACGGCGCTGCCGCCGGCGAGCGCGAAGCCGGCGCCAGACGCACCGGCGCAGGCCGTGATCGTCGATGCCGGCGGCAAGACGACGCTCCTGGCGGACGACATCGACCTGCTGATCGCGCCGGTCTGGGCGCCCGACGCGCAATCCGTCGTCGTGCGGAAGAACACGACGGCGGCCGACAGCGCGGGGAGCTTCGAGCTGCTGCGGCTCGGCCGCGACGGCTCGCGGACGTCGCTGACGACGTGGCAGAGCGCCGCGGTCTTCCCGATCGCCTTCGCCCCGGATGGCTCGAAGCTCTACTTCGCGACGCTGAACACCACCGGCAGCGACCTCTACAGCGTCGCCCCCGACGGCAGCGGTGAGACGAAGATCGCGCATCTCAGCGACGAGATCAGCCGCGACTGGACGCTCTCACCCGACGGCGCGAAGCTGGCCTACTCCGTCGCCGTGAGCGGCAGCGCGCCGGCGCTCGTGACGCGGACGCTCGATCTCGCGACCGGCTCGACGGCCGACGCGCTGCCGTCGGGCGCGGCGAGCGCTGCCTTCAACCCCGCCTGGAAGCCGAACGGCCAGCTGACCGTCGGCGCACTGAGCGCGGGCGGCGGCGCCGGCGCCGTCGAGATCAGCCGCAGCGGCGAGAGCACGCCGCTGACGCAGAATGCGGCATCGATGGACGTGCCGCTCTCGTGGTCGCCCGATGGCAGCGCGCTCGCCGTGCGCTCGGTGCAGGGGACGACGCCGGCGTCTGCCGGCGCCGCGAGCCTGGACCTCGTCGATAGCAGGGGGAACCGGCGGCGCGTGGGCGATGGCACCGACGTGCTGGTGGTGGGGTGGCTGCGATGAAGCTGCTTTCGTTGATGATCGTCCTCGCGGCGCTGCTGGGAGCGGCCGTCGCCTACCTGCGGCCGGGCGGGCAGGCGCGCCCGGCGCAGGCCTGCGCCTTCGCGACGGCGCCGACGACGTACGAGACGACGGAGGACCGCGCACTCTACATGCAGGCGATGAACCTCGCCGGCTACAACATGCTCTTCCCCGGCGACCCGTTCTTCTCGCAGCTGAACATGCAGGCCGGCACGCGCGCGGCGCGGACGCAGACCACGAACCTCTACGTGCCGCCGACGCTGCTGAAGGCGGTCAGCTGGATCGAGAGTGTGTCCACACAGGGCGGCGCGAGCCTGCCGTACGGCGGCGTCGGACCGGCCTTGGTCTCGTTCGACTGCGGCTACGGCATCGCCCAGGTGACCAGCGGCATGACGACGCCGCTCGGCCCCGACGGGCAGCCGACCGACCAGCAGGCCCTGGTCGCGACGCACTTCGCCTATAACATCGGCCGCGGGATGGCGATCCTCGTCGACAAGTGGAACGGCGCGCCCGCCTCGCGGCCGATCGTCGGCATCGACACGAACGCGGATCCCCGGCTGATCGAGAACTGGTACTACGCCGTCTGGAGCTACAACGGCTTCACCGGCCCCGGCGCGAATCGCAGCAACCACCCGCTGGACCCAATCTACGGCGCTTGGCCGCGGACGCCCTTCAGCTGCGGGCCGGCGAACGACGGTTTCGGCCACAACCGCAGCCTCTATCCGTACCAGGAGTTGGTCTACGGCTGCGTCGCCCACCCGCCGATGGTGCAGGGGCGGCCGCTCTGGACGCCGGTGCCGGCGTCGCTGCCGGACCTGAGCAACCCCTACTGGCGGGCGCCGATGGATCTCGCCAACTTCCAGTCGCCCTACAGCCGCATGGACATCCCGACGCCCAAGCCGGAGCACACCGACCCGACGGCGCCGCCTGCGCCACAGGAGCGCGTCGCCGTGCTCGGCCAGCCGCGGCTCGCGATCGACCGGACGATGGTGCTGGTGAACTTCCGTCCGAACGAGTCGGCGACGCCGGCGACCGTGACGATCAGCAACCTCGGGACGGGCATCGCGGCGTGGCGGGTGAGCACGAACAAGCCCTGGCTGAAGACCTCGCTCCAGGCGGGCGTCGCGATCGGCCCGGATCTACCGTGCCTGCCGACATCGCCCTGCCAGCGAACGGCGACCCTGCAGATCAGCGTCGACCCGCGCCAGCTGCTGGGCAGCGATGCGGGCATCGTGCGGGTCCAGGGCCTCGGCGGCGCCGCCGGCGCGCAGGAGATCGCCGTCTTCGTGCGCACGAACGTCGCCCTCGGCGTGCCCGGCCTGACGAAGAACTGACGTCGTTGGCCAGCGGCGTTGGCACAGCCCGGCGCGCCTGAATCGAGACGCGAGAGGCGATGGCGCCGTCCGCCCTCCGCCCGCCACGTCCGGCATCCGACATCCGGCCCGACACTCCGACATGCGCCCTTTACATCCTCCTCGCCTTCGCCGAGCTTTGTATTGCCGGGTAGCAGTGCCGGTGATACCATCGCCAAAACGTCCTCGTCCTGGGACGATGCATGACACTGCCTGAGGATGGCTGAGATGGCCGTCGCCGTTACGCATGCCCCTGCGTACGAGCGTCCGGATGCCCGCGCCCTGACATCGGTCGCGCGGGCAGTGCTCCGCCACGTGCCCATCGCCCTCGTCGTCGGGCTGATCGTCGGCATCCACCTGCCAAGCCTCCGCTACTCCTTCTTCGGCGATGACTTCGTCGTGCTCGGCGACATTCATTCGCGCACCTTCCCGGCGTACGCGCGCGACGTGCTGCTGTTGCGCGACCTGACGCCGAACTGGCGGCCGCTGGCGATGCTGGTCTACTGGGGCGAGTACCAAGCCTTCGGGACGAACGCGATGGGCTGGCGCATCGTCAACCTCAGCCTGCACATCGGCGCCGTGCTGCTGCTGTACACGCTCGTGCTGTCGATGACGAAGCGGCTGTTCGTGGCGACGCTGGCGGCGCTCATCTTCGGCGTCTCCGCCTCGGCCGTCCACACCGTGACGTACATCACCGCGCTGCCGCACGTCCTCAGCGAGCTGTTCCTTCTCGGCGCGCTCTATAGCCTCTACCGCTACGTCGAGAGCGGCGAGCGGCGGGCGGCGTGGTACTGGCTCTCCTTCCTCTCGTTCGTGCTCGGCTTTCTGGCGAACGAAGGCGGCGTCGTCATGGCGGCGGTGCTCATCGTCTACTTCGCCGGGGCGTCGCTCTGGCGGCGCCGCGATGCGCTCGACTTCGCGGTGAAGATGGCGCCGTTCGCCGTCGCCTCGGTGCTGCTCGTCGGCGGCCTGAGCGGCTGCGGCTGCCAGGGGGTCGACGGCGGCTTCTACGGCCTGGGCTGGCACATCCCGCGCGAGACGTGGGTGTACATGTCCCGGCTGGCGTATCCGGTCGGCGCCATCCGCAAGGAACCGACGGCGGTCGAATGGGCGGTGGGCTCCGCCGTGGCGGCCTGGTGCATCTTCTTCTTCGTCCGCGGGCCAAACATCGCGCGCGTGGCGGCCGTCGGCGTCGTCGCCGGGCTGATGCCCTACGTGCCGAGCAAGCTCTGGACGGCGACGCGCTACACGTACCTCTCGCTGCCGTTCTTCGCGATCCTCGTCGCCGTCGCGGCCGGCTGGGCGCACCAGCACGCAGTGCGCTTCAACCGCTACGCCGCGCACGTCCTGGCGGCGGCGGCGCTCGTCGCGGTCGGCGGCCTCTACGCGTGGCAGACGACGTCCCAGACCGAGCCGTTCCTGCAGGACACGGCGCGCTGGCAGCTGCTGGCGCGCGACCTGCGCGAGCAGTACCCGACGGTGCCGCCGGGGCACACCGTGTACGTCGTGGACGACCAGGGCCAGTGGACGAACCCCTACTGGCAGTCCGGCTGGATGCTCTCCGTCGGGCGGGCGCTGTATGGCCGCGACGTCGCCGTGCGCGCGGTCACGTCGGCGGACTTCGAGCGCCTGCAGCGGAGCCTGTCCGGCGTGCCGTATCTTGTGGAACTGAAGCAGGGTCGCCTGGAGCGCGTGACTCCGGCGATGGTGAAGGGCGAGTAGCGGGGACAGGACCGACGGGAGCTTGAACACGGCATCGATCCGGCGGCATCTCCCGGCGCTGGGTCTCCTCCTCCTGCTGGCGCTGGCGACGCGGCTCGCCTGGATCAGCGCCATCCACCCTGACCCGAACGACGGGCGCTTCGACGACACCGTCTGGTACCGCAACAGCGCGGCGCTGGTGGCGCTGGGCCGCGGCTACGCGAACCCCTACAGCGGCACGCCGACCGCGCTCTGGCCGCCCGGCTACCCGGTGTTCCTTGGCGCCGTGTTCAAGGCCTTCGGCGCCGGCCTGGCACAGACCTACATCGCCAACACGGTCCTGGCAGCGCTGACCGTGGCCGTCGTGTACGCCATCGGCATCCAGCTCTTCGAGCGGCGCACCGCGCTGCTGGCCGGCGTTGCGCTGGCGATCTGGCCGGGGCAGGTCTTCTTCGCGTCGCTGACGCTGTCCGAAGTGCTGTTCACGCTGCTCTTCGTCACGGCCGTGTGGCTGATCCTCCTCATGCCGGAGCGGGGCGCCTGGGGCGGGGCGCTGCTCATCCTCTTCGGCGCCGTCACCGCCGCCGCGGCCCTGACGCGCGGCCAGGCGCTGATGCTGCTGCCGCTGGCCTCCGTCGCCTGGCGTGCCTGCGGCGTGCGATGGCGGCGGGCGATCGGCTGGGGTATCCTAGCCGCGGCCGTCACCGGCGTCCTGCTGGCGCCGTGGGTCGTGCGAAACGAACGAGAGCTCGAAAGCCCGGTGCTGATCGCCGCCAACGTCGGCGGAAACCTCTGGCTGGGGAACCACGCCGGGTCGTCGGGCAGGATGCAGAGCGACCAGCCGCTGCCGCTGCCGAGCCGTATCGGGCTGACGCAGCAGCAGTACGAGATCAAGGGCGACCAGATGCAGCTGCGCAAGGCGCTCGGCTATATCGCGACGCATCCCGTAGACGAGGTGCGTCTCGCCGGCCTCAAGGTGCGCGCGCTCTACGAGTCCGATGCCACGGCGCTCGACTGGAACACCGCGTACGGCACCAGCCGCGACACGATCCCCGCCGAAGACCTGCTGCGCGCGGTGGCGAACGGCTTCTGGTTCGCCGCACTCGGGCTCGCGGGCGCTGGCCTGATCGTCGAGCGACGGCGGCTGCGCGGGCCGCTGGCCGTGCTGCCGCTGACGCTCCTCGCCTGGACGGCCGTGCACATCGTCTTCTTCGGCGATTCGCGCTTCCACTTCCCCGTCGTCTTCATCATCGCGCTGCTCGCGGCGCGCGGCCTGCTCGCCCTGCCAGCCGTCGTGCTCCGGCGCGAACCGAGCCTCGACCGGGGGTACGCTCCCGCGTGAGTGCCGAGGTGCCCGCTTCCGCCCGCGCCCTGCCGGCGCCGCCGCTCGAACGGCAACCGGCCCGGGCGCGACGACGGATGCCGGCGCGGATCGACGTCGTCCTGCTGCTGGCGCTGTTCGTGATGGCGATCATCCCCCGCGCGGCCTGGGTGTCGTACGCCGACCGGCCGCCGAAGGGGCTCAACGACCCGTCACTGTACGTCCTCTTCGGCGACCTCATCGCCGACGGCGACGGCTACGTGCGTCCGACGGGCGAGAAGTTCGCCTATTACCCCGTCGGCTTCCCGGCGACGCTCGGCGGCCTGAAGAAGGCGGGCGACCTGTTCGGCTGGGGACGCAGCACCTTCTCGATCAAAATGATGAACGGCGTCTTCGGCGCCCTCACGGTGCTGCTCGCCTATGCGCTGGCGGCGCGGCTGCTCGACCGGCGCGTCGGCTTCGCCGCGGGCGCGCTGCTCGCGATCTTCCCCAGCCAGGTGTTCTATACGGGCAGCGTGCTGTCCGAGCCCCTGTTCACGCTGCTGCTGATGGCGGCGCTGCTGGTGTTGTTATGGCATCCGTGGGAGCGCGAGGGGATGTCGTGGCAGCGCCTCTTCGCCGTCGGCGTGCTGCTGAGCGCCGCGACGATGACGCGGGCGATCACGCTCGCCTTCCCACTGCTGCTGCTCGCGGTCTGGTGGTTCTACCTGCGTTCCAGGAGGCGCGCCGTCGTGCAGACGCTCGTCGTGCTGGCGGGCGTCGCCGTACTGACGGTGCCGTGGTCCGTCCGCAACACGCTGGCGTTCGACACGCCCGTCGGCACCTCGACGAACCTCGGCGACGACCTCTGCATCGGCAACTTCAGCGGCGCGACCGGCGCCTTTCTTCTGTACGGCAAGTGCTTCGCCGGCTACGACGGCCTCTCGCCGCAGCAGGTCGAGCTGCAGCGCAACCGCGACGGCGTGCGGACGGCGATCAAGGACGTCGTCCGCGATCCACTGCGGATGCCGGGGCTGATCGCCCGGAAGGCGTACTGGCTGCTGTACACGGACGACGACGGGTTGTACGCGACGCAGTCGTACGGGTACGACAACTTCATTCCGCAGGGGCGGCGGGATGTGCTCTCCTTCGCGGCGAACGCCATCTACTATGCGACGGGCCTGGTGGCGATCTGCGGCGCCCTGGCCTTCGCGCTCTCGAAGGACATCCGGCGCGCCTTCCTGCTGGCGGCGCTGCTCTACGTGCTGGCCATCCCGCTCGTCTTCTTCGGCGACCCGCGCTTCCACTTCCCGGCGATCCCGCTCGTCGTGATCATCGCCGCCGCGACGGTCGTCGCGCTCTGGGACCGGCGGCACCGCTCGCTGCTGGAGCTGCGGTCGTGAGGCGCGTCGAACGCTGGCTGGCGGTGCCGGAGGCGCGCTGGATCATCGCCATCTTCGCCCTGTCGCTGGTCGTGCGGCTGGCCTTCGTCGCCTACGTGCACCCCAACCCGCGCGACGGGCGCTACGACGACAGCGTCTTCTACGACGCCGCGGCCCGCCACCTCGCCGCCGGCGACGGCTACGTCTTCGACCCGACGGTCTGGAAGGCGCCGGATGGCAGCGCCATCTACCTCGGGCAGCAAGACGTGACGGCAACGGCGCTCTGGCCGCCGGGCTACCCGGCGACGCTCTCGGTGATCTATCTGGCGACCGGGAATTCGCTCTGGGCGGCCCGCCTCTTCAACGTGCTGGTCGGCGCCATGACGCCCGTGCTCGTGTTCCTCATCGCCCGCAAGCTGTTCGACCTGACTGCCGGCGCCTTCGCCGGCCTCGCCCTGGCGATCCTGCCGGGGCATGTGCTGTTCACCGGCGTCCTCCTCACCGAGACGTACTTCGGCTTCCTGCTGGCGCTGACAATCACCATCTGCGTGTACTTCGTCTTCGACCGGCAGCGCCCGCGCCCCGCGCTGCTCGCCGGGCTGGGTGCGCTCGTCGCCTTCACCGGCTACGTCCGCGGCGAGTTCCTCGCGTACGGCGCCGTGATCGCGCTGCTGCTCCTCATCCGCTATCGACGGCAGGCGGCGCTGCCGCTGGCGGCGCTCGCCGTCGGCGCCGCCGTCATCGTGGCGCCGTGGGTCGTGCGGAACGCGGTGCAGATGGATGCACTGATCGCCGGCACGACAGGCTCGGGGCGGGTGGCGTTCCAGGCGCACAACCCGGCGACGAACGGCGGCCGCAGCCTCGAGGCGGTGCTGCGGCTCGAAGCGCCGTATCAGCGCCTCAACCGCACGAAGGCGGAGGTCGAGTCGAACGCCGCCGGGTCCCGTATGGCGCGGCGCTGGGCGCTCACGCACATCCCGCGGGAGCTGCGACTGATCCCGCAGCGGACATACTTCTTCCTGGGCAGCGACGATGCCGGCGTCACGTGGACCCAGAGCAACAAGCCGTGGTTCGGCGCGGCCGGCGCCGACAAGCTGATCCGGCTGTCGAACTTCGCCTTCTACGGGCTGATGGCACTCGCCCTCGCCGGCGCGCCGCTCTGGTTCCGTCGTCGCGACCTGAGAATGTGGGTTCTGCTGGCGCTGGTGCCGTTCTACGTGCTGCTGTTTGGCGTGCTGTTCGTCGGCGATCCCCGATATCATTACGCGCTGTACATCCCGCTCAGCGTCTTCGCATCGGTGTCGCTCGCGGAGATCTGGCGGATGACCGGGGAGCGCTGGCGTCAGCTCACGGGCGGGCGCTCGGTGGCGCCCGTCGCCCGGGAGACAGTTGGTCGATGAGTCCGCTCGCAAGCCACTGGTTCCGCGTTTCGGCCGGCCTCTTCGTTGCGTCGCCGCTGCTGGCGGTGCTCGTCGTGCTGACGACGGGCGCGCCGTTCCGGCTCTCACTCCTGATCACGCTGTACATCTGGGCTCTCGTCTGCGCCATACTGGCACTGGTCGCGCTCAGCGGCCTGGTGCTGCGGCTGATCGGCAGGGGGATGCGTGTCATTCGACGCTAAGGCGGTCGTCGTCACGGGCGCCGGCGGCTTCATCGGCAGCCACGTCGTCGAACGGCTGACGGCCGAAGGCGCGCAGGTGCGGGCGATGCTGCGCTACACTTCGCGCGGCCAGCGCGGCTGCCTCGACCAGCTCGGGCCGGAGACGCTCGCCCGCACAGAGGTCACGCACGGCGATGTCCGTGACTTCGACGCCGTGCGCGAGGTGATGCGCGGCGCCGACGCTGTCTTCCACCTCGCCGCGCTCATCGGCATCCCGTACTCCTACGAGCACCCACAGGAGGTGATCGATACCAACGTCATCGGCACGACGAACGTCCTGCTGGCCGCGAAGGAGCTCGGCGGCCTCGAACGCATCGTGCTGACGTCGACCAGCGAGGTCTACGGCTCGGCCCAGCGCGTGCCGATGGACGAGGAGCACCCGCTGCAGGCGCAGTCGCCGTACGCGGCGACGAAGATCGCCGCCGACGCGCTGGGCCTGAGCTTCCAGCGCTCGTTCGGGCTGCCGATCCTCGTCGTGCGGCCGTTCAATGCCTACGGCCCCAGGCAGTCCGCGCGCGCCGTCATCCCGACGATCATCGCGCAGGCGCTCCGCGGCGGCCCGCTCCGCCTGGGCACGCTCGATACGACGCGCGACTTCACATTCGTCGAGGATACGGCGCGCGGCTTCGTCTCCGTCGCCGCTGCCGACGCGGCGGTCGGCGAGGTGGTGAATATCGGCTCGGGGAGCGAAGTGAGCATCCGCGAGATCGTCTCGAAGGTCGGCGCCATCATCGGCCGCGAGCTGGAGGTGGAAGGCGACGAGCAGCGCCTGCGGCCGGCGGCGAGCGAAGTATCCCGCCTGCACGCCGACAGCTCGAAGGCGCTGCGGCTTGCCGGGTGGCGGTCGCAGGTGCCCCTCGACGAGGGGCTGCGGCGGACGACGGACTGGATCCGCAGCAACCTGGAGCTGTTCCGCCCGCGCGAGTACGCCGTATGAAGACCGTGATCCTCGCCGGCGGCCGCGGCGTCCGGCTGCGCCCCCTCACCTACACGATCCCGAAGCCGCTGCTGCCCGTCGGCGAGCGGCCGATCCTCGAGGAGATCATCCGCCGCCTGAAGGCGCAGGGGCTCGACGAGATCATCGTCGCCGTCGGCTACCGCGCCGAGCTGATCGAGACCTACTTCCGTGACGGCGCGGCGCTCGGTGTGCGCATCGACTACGTGCGCGAGATGGAGCCGCTCGGCACGGCCGGCCCGCTGGCGCTCGTACGCGCGCAGTGCCGGCTTCCGGCCGATGAGCCGCTGCTCGCGATGAACGGCGACATCCTCACGGACCTCGAGCTGCGCGCGCTCGCCGCGTTCCACGCCGATGGCGGCTTCGAGCTGACCGTGGCGACGCGGCAGTTCGAGCTGCAGCACCCTTACGGCGTCATCCGCACGGACGGCCGGCGCATCACCGGCATCGTCGAGAAGCCGACGGAGACGGATACGGTGAGCGCCGGCGTGTACGCGCTCTCCGCAGCGGCGCTGGCGCGCGTGCCATCCGGGCGCGCGTTCGACATGCCCGATCTGGCGAACGCGATCATCGCCGCGGACGGCGCCGTCGGGTCGTACGCCTTCGACGGCGAGTGGCTGGCGATCGACCGCATCGAGCATCTCGAGGACGCCGGCCGCATCCTCGCCGAGCGTGACGCATGAAGCTCTCGATCGTCATCCCCGTCCGCAACGAGCGCCAGACGGTGCGTGCGCTGATCGCGCGGGTGCGGGCGGTCGACTGCGGCATGGCGAAGGAGCTGATCGTCGTCGACGGCGCCTCGACCGACGGCACGCGGGAGGCGCTGGCGGCGCTAACGCCGGCCGACGACCTCGTGCTCGTGCTGGAGGACGCCGCGCGGGGCAAGGGCCGCGCCGTCCGCACCGGCTTCGCGCGGGCGACGGGCGACATCGTCATCGTGCAGGACGCCGACCTGGAGCTCGACCCGGGCGAGATCCCGCTGCTGCTGGCGCCGATCATCGAAGGGCGCACCCGCGTCGTGCTGGGGTCGCGCTTCAAGGGGCGCGGGCGCGGCCGCACGCCGCTCGTCGGCTATGCCGGCAACATGGCGCTGACCTGGGCGGCGAACATCCTCTTCTTCGCACGCCTGACGGACATCCTCACGTGCTACAAGGTGATGCGCGCGGACGTCGCGCGCGCGCTCGACCTCCGCTGCAACGGCTTCGATCTCGATGCGGAGATCGCCTGCCGCGCGCTGCGGGAGGGCGAGCGGATCATCGAAGTGCCGGTGTCGTACGAGCCGCGCGGCGTCGACGACGGCAAGAAGCTGTCGCCGGCCGTCGGCTGGAGCGTCCTCCGCGCGATCCTGCGCGTCCGCTTTGGGCGCCGCTCGCCCGCGCCGGCCGCCGCGCTCCCCGAGCGTTCGACGGAGTAGCGGAAGCGCAGGGCGATCGCCGGCGTCCAGCCCAGCATTCGGTGTCATCGCCATCGGGCCGATGTCTTCGCCCGCGCTCGTGATCCTGCCAGCCTCGCCGACGCGACGTCGTACGCGATCCTGTCCGTCGGCGAACCTACCCCCAGTTCCGTTGACACCCTGTGAGAGTGCTCCATAGACTGAATGCGGCGGCCGATCGGTCCCACGCCACGACGGCCGAGCCGCGCCAGGCGGGCCGCGCGAGCGCACGACGGCAGGAGCGCTCCTTGTCCCTCGATACGCTGCTCACGGAGCTCAACGATCCAGCGTCCGCCGTCCACGCGACTGACCTCACCAGCCTGAGCCGCCTGCACGGCGTCGAGCGCGAACGCTTCCTCGGCGCCTGGCGCACGATGAGCGTCCAGCGCCGTCGCGACATCATCGACCGCCTCGCCGACCTCACCGAGGACAACGTCGAGCTCGACTTCGACCAGGTCTTCCTCATCGGCCTCGTCGATGATGACGTGCAGGTACGCGCGGAGTCCGTGAAGGGGCTCTGGGAATACGAGGGCGACGACCTCGTCGGCGTGCTCGTCCGCCTGCTCGACGACCCCGAGGCGATCGTCCGCGCCGAGGCGGCGCTCGGGCTGGGCCGCTTCCTGCTGCGCGCCGAGCTCGAAGGCCGCGACGACGGCCTGACGGAGCCGGCGGAGACGGCGCTCCGGCGCGTAGCGCTCGACGAAAGCGAGCTGGTCGAGGTGCGCGGCCGCGCCATCGAGGCGATCGGCGTGCGGACGAAGGAGTGGGTGCGCGACCTCATCGAGGATGCGTACGCCAGTGGCGATCGGCGGCTCAGCATCAGCGCCGTGCATGCGATGGGCCGCAACGCCGACCCGGGCTGGCTGCCGACGATCATCGAAGAGATGCACAACGACGACACGGAGATGCGCTTCGAGGCGGCGATGGCCGCTGGCGCCATCGGCGACGAGGACGCCGTCGCCGACCTCTCCGCGCTCACGGCCGAGGACGACGCCGAGGTGCAGGAAGCGGCGATCGCCGCGCTCGGCCAGATCGGCGGCCCGGCAGCCCGCTCGGTTCTGCACGCCGTCGCAGCAGAGAGCCGCGACCAGCGGGTGATCGAGGCGGTGAGCGATGCGCTGAGCGAGGCCGACTTCACCGAGGACCCGCTGGGCCTGCGGCCGCCGCTCGACCTGCTGATCGACGACGACGAGGATGACGCATGAGCGCCAGCGCATCGGAGTTGCGGCCGGAGCAAGCCGTCTCCGCGGGCGGCGTCGTCTACCGACGCGGCCCGCGCGGCAGCGAAGTCCTGCTCTGCGGCCGCACCGCCGACGGCCTCTGGGCGCTGCCGAAGGGCACACCGGAGTACGGCGAGACGCTGGCGCAGACGGCGCTGCGCGAGGTGCGCGAGGAGACGGGACTCGGCGTCACCATCGAGGTGCCGCTGGGGAGCATCGAGTACACGTTCGACCGCCCGGCGCAGGGGGTACGGTTCGACAAGACCGTGCACCACTTCCTCATGCGACCGGACGGCAGCGGCGCCATCGAACTGCACGACGGCGAGTACGACCGCGTCGCCTGGCTGCCGATCGCCGAGGCGCTGGCGCTGGTCACCCACGGCAACGAAGCGCGCATGCTCGAGCGCGCGCAGCGGCAGATCGAGGCGGAGGCGCAGGCGTGACGACGACCGTACACGGCGAAGTGGCGCGCGGCGCGCTCGTCGTGCTGCGCGAGAAGCGCCTCGCCGACGCGCGCGACGACTTCCGCTGGCGCAGCGACGCCGAGCTCGCCCGCTACGACGCGGCGCGGCCCTTCGCGGCGACCTACCACGACTACCTGGCGCTCTATCGCGACGAGCTGGCGTACCCCAGCCCCTACCGCCACAGCCTCGCCGTCGAGGACCTGCACGGACGGCACATCGGCAACGTCATGTACTACAACATCGATACCGCCCGCCGGGAGGCGGAGATCGGCATCACGATCGGCGAGCGCGAATACTGGAGCCGAGGCTACGGCACCGATGCCGTCCAGACGCTCGTGCGACGGATCATCGAAGTCACCCGGTTCCGGCGCGTGTACCTGAAGACGCTGGACTGGAACGGGCGCGCGCAGCGTTCGTTCGCCAAGGCCGGGTTCCAGGTCTGCGGCCGCTCGCGGCGCGGCGGCAACTCGTTCGTCGTCATGGAGTGCCTCGCTTCCTGGCTCGACGACGGCGGATGAGCCCGGCGCTGATCACCCTCGTGGGGCCGATGTCCGGGTCCTTCCGCCTCGATCTCGCTTCGTCTCGACACCGGCGCCCAGCGAGGGCTGCGTCCGCTGCCTCCCGTTGCGTTGGCCTGGGCGCGGATCCTTCGCCCCGACCGCGTCCGCTTCGCCACCGCGCCGCTGGCGGCCCGGTACCCCGCCTGATATAACGGCGGGCGTACACCAGCAGCATCCAAAGGAGAGCCTGCGATGGGAGCGGAACGCTCGCGTACCTACGGCATGATCATCTGCGCGCTGAGCGCGCTCACCGGCGTCACCTTCCTCATCGGCGTCATGCGAAAGTCGTACCTGGCGCTGGCGCTGCCGGTCACCGCCGGCTTCCTCGGCGCGCTCTACATCTCGTTCTGGATCGGCCGCGCGCTCGTCACGACGCCGATCGAGCCGCCCGCCGACGACTAGCGCCCGGCGCGGCGTACCGCTGACCGACCGCCGGTGAGCCGCCCGGGAACGGCGGCGGCGCCGCGTCGTCTCGACAGGCCGGGAGCGACGTCTCGCAGCCCGTGACCATGAGCGTATGCGTGAGGGATCGCCGCCCGATCAGCGCGATCCGCCTCGTCGCGCCGCCCTACGCTCGCGCAGCACCTTTTCGTACAGCGCCACCGTCTTCTCCGCGCAGGCGCGCCACGAGAACAGCGACGCCATCCGCCGGGCGCCCGCGGCGCCCATCGCCGCCCGCCGCGACGGGTCATCGAGCAGGCCTTCGATCGCTCCGGCCAGCGCGCGCGCGTCCGCCGGCGGCACCAGCACGCCAGTCTCGCCCGCAGCCACCGTCTCCGGGAAGGCGCCCGCCGTCGTCGCGACGACCGGCGTGCCGCACGCCATCGCCTCCGCCGCCGGCAGCCCGAAGCCCTCGTACAGCGACGGAGACACCATCAGCTCGTGCTCGTTGTACAGGCGCACCAGCTCGTCGACGGAGACGTGCCCCAGGTGCGTGACACGCTCGCCGATGCCGAGCTCGCGGATCAGCGCCGGCGCCATCTGCGCGTCCGCGCGGTCCTTCAGCGTCAGGTGAAAGTCGACGCCACGGTCGCGCAGCAGCCGGGCGGCCTCCAGCAGGTACCGCGCGCCCTTGTTGCGGTCGTCGCTGTTGCCGGCGACGAAGAGCAGCGAGCGCGGCCGCTTCGCCAGCCCGAGCGGCCGGAAGACGCGCGTGTCGACGCCATCGTGGATCGCGGTGATCCGGTCATCGCGCAGAGCGAACGCCCGCTGGACCGACTCGCGCGAGTTGTGCGAGCCGGTGATGATGCGGTCCATCCGCCGCGCCACCACTTCCTGCATGAAGAAGGGATAGAACAGCGCCCGCCGCGCCTTCATCCGCGTCCCGCGCGCCTGCTGGATCTGGTTCATCCGGTCGATCGACAGCGGATGGTGGATGTTGGCGACCATCGGCATGCCCGCTGCATGGATCATCAGCGAGCCGTAGCCGAGCACCTGCACGTCGTGGACGATATCGAAGTGGTGCAACGGCTGCAGCTCACGCCACTTCGCGTAGGCGCGCCAGCTGAACGCCGACATCACGGAGAACTGCCCGAACCGGCTCGACGCCAGCTCGTAGAAGTTGAGCGGCGCGAAGAAGCTGCGCGCCGGCCGCCCGTAGAACCACGTCCGCTGCGTCTCGAGCAAGCGGTACACGCTGTACGACGGCAGACGGTGCATCGTGACGGCAGCGTCGACCTGCGGCCACGGCGGCCCGACGACCAAGTGGACAGCGTGCCCGAGCCCGGCCAGCTCGCGGGCGATCTGCGCCGTGTACACGCCCTGCCCGCCCGAGTACATGTTCCCCTGGTGCAGGAGGAGGAGGATCTTCATCGATCAGCGCCCGCCCGATGCCCCGGCGCGCCTTCGCCGCCGTCTCGTGCGCCATGAGGGCGTGTGCGATGGTGGGCGCCGCGCCTGCTGCGGGCACGTGCGATCGCCGCCGCCTCGCGCGCGTTGGGGGCGACCCTGGATGCTGGATGCTGGCGGCCGATCGCCGCGCGTCCTGCGGCGAATTGGCGCCTCATGCGATCGCCGTGTCGTGCGCCATGCCGGCGTGTGCGATGGCGCGGCGCGTCGCATGGGGATGCGGACACGTCGGACGTGCGATGTCCACGGTTGCCGCGTGTGGGGCCACAAGCTCCTCTGGCAAGCTTCCCCTCTCGCCGTGTGGGAGCGGCGCCGGGGTGAGCGCCGGCTGCCTGCTCCCCTCTCGCCTGTGGGAGCGGGGGGAGAGAGGAGGGGGAGGTCGTAGGCTCCTCCTGCTCCCCTCTCGCCTGTGGGAGCGGGGCCGGGGATGAGGGCTTCGGATGAACCGCATCGCGGGATTGTATCGTGCGCGTGCCCCGAACCTGCGCGGAACAATCCTCCAAGATCCAACATGAACACCGAACCGCCGCTGATCTCGTCCAGAGACATCGCGCTACAGCGGCCGCTTCCCCTCGCGCGCCGGGCCCTGCTACACTGCCGATCCAGAGGGGTCTCGCGTGGCGGGCCCTTCTGAGGAGCACTGTCCTTAGGGCAGGAGGTACGCGTGCTCCCAAGCTTGCGCGAGGCTTGCGGCGTCTTCGGCGTGTACGCGCCCGGCGAGGATGTCGCGAGGATCACGTTCTTCGGCCTCTACGCCCTGCAGCACCGCGGGCAAGAGAGCGCCGGCATCGCCACATCCAACTCCCGCACCCTCTATCTTAAAACCGGGATGGGGCTCGTCTCACAGGTGTTCGATGAGGACGACCTGAGCTACCTGCCCGGCAAATTCGCCATCGGCCACACGCGCTACTCGACCACCGGCTCGAGCAACGCCTGCAACGCGCAGCCGTACCGCGTCAGCGGCCCCAATGGCGAGCTGGCGCTCGGCCACAACGGCAACATCGTCAACGCCGCCGAGGTGCGCGACGAGCTCGAACGTTCCGGCGTGTCCTTCACCACCGGCAGCGACTCCGAAGTCATCGCCCAGCTGCTCGCGCATGCGCCGGGCCTCGACTGGAAGGAGCGCTGGGCGCACGTCATGCGCAAGCTCAACGGCGCCTACTCGCTGGCCGTGATCACGCCCGACGCGATCATGATGGCGCGCGACCCGATGGGCAACCGGCCGCTGTGCCTCGGAAAGCTCGATGCCGGCTGGGTGGCAGCCTCCGAGAGCTGCGCCTTCGACCACCTCGGCGCCACCTTCATCCGGGAGATCGAGCCGGGCGAGGTGATCTACATCGATGCCGAGGGCCTCCAGAGCCTGAAGCCGATCGAGGAGCAGCGGAAGGCGTTCTGCGTCTTCGAGTACACCTACTTCTCGCGGCCGGACAGCCTGATCGACGGCAAGCTCGTGTACCCGCTGCGCATGAACCTCGGCCGCGAGCTGGCGAAGGAGCACCCGGCGCCGGACGGCGACATCGTCATCGGCGTGCCGGACTCGGCGACAGCGGCGGCGATCGGCTACTCGCAGGCGTCCGGTCTGCCGTTCGTCGAGGGGCTGGTGAAGAACCGCTACGTCGGGCGGACGTTCATCCAGCCGGATCAGCGGCTGCGCGAGATCGGCGTCCACCTGAAGTTCAACCCGCTGCGCGAGATGCTGCAGGACAAGCGCGTCGTCCTCGTCGATGACAGCATCGTCCGCGGCACGACGACGGCGCGCGTGATCCAGATGCTGCGGAAGGCCGGCGCGCGCGAAGTGCACATGCGGATCACCTTCCCGCCGATCACCCATCCGTGCTTCTACGGCATCGATATGGGCACGCGCTGGGAGCTGATCGCGGCGCAGAAGAGCGTCGCCGAGATCCAGGAGCACATCGGCGTCGACACGCTCGGCTACCTGAGCGCGGAAGGGCTGATGAACGCCGTCACCGCGACGAAGGACCGGCTCTGCACCGCCTGCTTCACGGGCGAGTACCCGGGCCCGGTGCCGCTGCAGATGGACAAGCTGGCGATGGAGTCCGACGCCGGCGCCCTCGACCGGCACGAGGTCGAGTACACGCTGCCGCGGCGACGACTGTAAGCACGAGCCGCCCGCTCCCAGCGATCGCTGCGTTGGATCGAAGGGTCGGCGACAAGAGCCGCGCGCCACCGCTGCGCCACCACAGGTGGCAGCCGGCAGCGCCGCACTCGTCGATGCGGCCGATCCGGCCCTTCCACCTGCACCGCTCTCGCCCGCCCGTCGTCTCTACGCATCGCGCCTGTTACCCTGAGGCATGGAGGTTCGACCAGCGTGACTTCCGCCTACGGCCGGGCCGGCGTCCGCACGACGGAGGAGCTTGGCGGCTTTCCGCGCATGCTCGACGCGCTGCGTGAGACGTTCGCGCTTCGCGCCGGACGCGACGGCGCGCCGCTGCTCGACTTCGGGCTGTACGCGAACGTGCTGGATCTCGGCAACAACACCGGCTTGGCGATCTCGACGGACGGCGTCGGCACGAAGCTCATCGTCGCCGGGCAGCTCGGCAAGTTCGATACGGTGGGCATCGACTGCGTGGCGATGAACGCGAACGACATCGTCTGCGTCGGCGCCGAGCCTGTCGCCATGACGGATTACATCGCCATCGACCGTGACGACCCGGAGGTGCTCGCTCAGGTCGCCGTCGGCCTGCGCCGCGGCGCCGAGCTCGCCGGCATCAGCATCCCCGGCGGCGAGATCGCCCAGGTACGGGAGATGGTCAACGGCGTCGACCTCGTCGGCACCTGCGTGGGGCTCGTGCCGGTGGACCGCATCGTCACCGGCGCGCGGATCGCGCGCGGCGACGCGATCGTCGGCTTCGCCAGCTCCGGCATCCACAGCAACGGCCTCACGCTCGCGCGCGAGGTGCTCGTCGGCGAGCGGACGACGCGGCTGGCGCAGCACGTCGCCGAACTCGGGCGCACGCTCGGCGAAGAGCTCCTCGAGCCGACGACCATCTACGTCGGCCTGGCGCTGCGGCTGCTGCGCGAGCTCGACGTGCACGCCCTGGCGCACATCACCGGCGACGGCTTCCTGAACCTCGCGCGCTTCTCGCCGCTGGTCGGCTTCCGCATCGAGTCGCTGCCGGAGGCGCCGGCGATCTTCCGCCTCATCGAGCGGGAGGGGCAGCTCGATGCGGCGGAGCTCTACCTCGTGTACAACATGGGCGTCGGATTCTGCGCGGTCTTGCCAGAGGCGGACGTCGAGCGGGCGTTGCGGATCGGACGCGACTGCGGCATCGCAGGCTGGCGGATCGGCACCTGCACCGACGACGCCGACCGCACCGTGACGGTGGCGCCGGCGGGCCTGAGGTCTGAAGGCGGGCATTTTGTGCGTGCGTAGCGCGAAGGGGCCTGCCTGACGATGCCACTCCGCGCCATCCTCGCGCCCTACGACAAGACGGGGCTGCCGCCGTTCGCCGCCGCGCTCGCCGAGCTCGCTGTCGAGCTGTACGCAACCGGCAACACGGAGCGCGTACTGCGCGACGCGGGCGTGCCGGTTCGCGCTGTGAGCGAGCTCACCGGCTTCCCGGAGATCCTCGGCGGCCGCGTGAAAACGCTGCACCCGGGCGTGCACGGCGGCATCCTCGCCCGGCGCGACGTGCCGGAGCATCTCGCCGAGCTCGAACAGCACGGACTGGCGACGATCGACCTCGTCGTCGGCGGCCTCTACCCCTTCGAGGAGACGGTGGCGCGTCCCGATGTGACGCTCGCCGAGGCGATCGAGCATATCGACATCGGCGGGCCGACGATGATCCGCGCGGCGGCGAAGAACTTCGCGCATGTGCTGCCCGTGATCGACCCGGCGGACTACAACGACGTGCTGGACGCGCTGCGCAGCGGCTCGGCGCCGCTCGAGTGGCGCCGCAAGCTCGCGGTGAAGGCGTTCCAGCACGTCGCCTCCTACGACACGGCGGTCGCGACGTGGCTGCGCGGCTTCGAGGCGCCGTTCCCCGACCAGATGACGCTGGCACTGACGAAGCGGAGCGAGCTGCGATACGGCGAGAATCCGCACCAGCTGGGCGCGCTCTACCGGCTCACGGACCCGCGCGAGACGGTGTCGCAGGGCATCGTGAACGCGCGCGTGCTGCATGGGAAACCGCTGTCGTACGTCAACATCCTCGACGCCGACGCGGCGTGGACGGCGGTCTGCGACTTCGCCGAGCCGACGGTCGTCATCGTCAAGCACATGACGCCGTGCGGCATCGCCAGCCGCGACGCGCTCGCGGAAGCCTTCGCGCTGGCGTTCGCCGCGGACCCGATCTCCGCGTTCGGCGGCATCATCGCCATCAACCGGCCCGTCGATGACGCGCTGGCGCAGGCGATCCGCGGCACGAAGCACCCGACGAGCGGCCAGCGCCTGTTCGTCGAGATCATCATCGCGCCCGCGTTCGGCGAGGGAGCGCTGGCGCTCCTCCAGAAGTCGAAGGACGTGCGGATCCTCGAGGCGCCGCCGGTGCGCATGGGCGAGCGGGCGATGGAGTACCGCGGCGTCGTCGGCGGCATGCTGGTGCAGGAGGCGGACCGGATCGCCAGCGACCCGCCGGAGATGCGCGTGCTGTCCCGCCGCCAGCCGACCGACCGGGAATTGGCGGATCTGCTATACGCCTGGCGTTGCGTGAAGCATGTGAAGTCCAACGCCGTTGTAGTAGTACGAGATCGGGTGATGGTCGGCATGGGCGCCGGACAGCCGAACCGCGTGATGAGCGCTCGGCTCGCCGTCGCCGCGGCAGGCGAGCAGGCGCGCGGAGCTGTATCGGCCTCCGATGCACTGATCCCGTTTCCGGATACGACCGAGGTCTGCGCCGCGGCCGGCGTGACGGCGGTGATCCAGACGGGAGGCTCGATCCGCGACGAGGACTCCGTCGCCGTCTGCGATGCGCACGGCATGGCGCTGGTGACGACCGGCATCCGGCACTTCAAGCATTAAGAGCCGAGGAAGGGCGCGGCGAGAGGTCGAACCGCCCCCGGGCGAGCAGCAGCCAGGGAATGCGGGGCCTCCATGGGACGCGCGGCGATGCCGACGATGTGAGAGAGGCGAAGGACATGACCATGGCGATCGGGCACGACGACGTGAGCATCATGCAGGTCGAGGACGCCGTCGAGGCGCTCGACCACGAACAGCGCGCGCGCTTCGACCGCCTGTTCCACGTCAGCAGCACGCACGGTCGGCTCGTGCCGCCGGAGGCGATGGTGCCGTGGATCGAGAACCAGTTCGGCAGCGTCGAGCCGACGCTCGACCAGAAGATCGTCAAGGTCACCAACGTCGTCACGCTCGAGGGCGTCCTCTTCAACTGGCTGCGGTCGAGCCGGCCGATGTGGCGGCAGGAGATCAAGCTCGACGAGGAGCTCGAGCGGACGTCGAGCGACCCGCTGTTCGACCCCTACACCGGCACGCCGGAGGACCTCTTCGGCCGCGTGCAGGGGCAGTACTGCGTCACCGCGAGCAACATCGCCAAGTTCGACGGCTTCCACGGGCTGGTCGTCTTCAACGAGCGCCACCCGCTGCGCTTCACGCGCGAGCAGATCCACGACTACGTCGACACCGGCGGACGCTGGGGCGACCTGGCGCACGCCAGCGACCCGGACGCGAAGTACTACATGTTCATGTGGAACTGCCTCTGGCGCGCCGGCGCGTCGCTGCTGCACGGGCACGCCCAGGTGATCATGGGGCGTGACATGCACTACGCCGAGGTCGAGTACCTGCGACGCTGCGCCGCCGTCTACCAGGCGCACTATCGCAGCAACTACTTCGATGACCTGTTCGCGGCGCACGAGTCGCTCGGCCTCGCCTTCCAGAACGACGGCACGAAGGTGATCGCCAACCTGGCGCCGAAGAAGGAGAACGAAGTCCTCCTCTTCGCGCCGCTCGTCTCGACATCGCTCAAGGACCGCATCTACGAGGTGCTCGCGGCGTTCCGCGACCGGCTCGGTGTCAGCTCGTTCAACCTCGTCATCTACACACCGCCCTGGGGCGAGACGCCGGAGAGCTGGGAAGGCTTCCCCGTCGTCGTGCGCATCGTCGACCGCGGCGACCCGAGCAGCCGCACGGCTGACTTCGGCGCCATGGAGCTCTATGCGGCGAGCGTCGTCTCGAGCGACCCCTTCGTCCTCGCCCGGACGCTGCGGGAGTGCATGTAACCACGCGTGCGAGCGTCAGTTCAGACGGCAGGCAGGCCTGTCGTTCGTGCCGTCCGACGAGACGTGCTGTACCGCGCGAGCATCGCCTGGCGTGCCTGCGCGCGCCGCCGGGCGCGCACCGGGCGCGCGTTCCGGGAACCAGCCGCTGTTGGCGGTTCGATGTTGGAACCGGCGCGCCAGCTTCCCGCCCAGCCGGCCTCGAACCGGAGAGGACCGCCGGCGGCGATCGGCGGGTTGACCCTGCACCGCGCACTATACTCACCGCATGCGCGTCCCTCTTCCCTACGGCGAAGGCACGCTCGACGCGACGCTGCCCGATGATGCGCTGGTGCTCACGCCGGCGCGCACGCCGCCGCTCGCCGGCGCCGATGCCGCCGTGCGCGCGGCGATCCTCACGCCGCTCGGCTCGCCGCCGCTCGCGCGACTCGCCGGCGCCGGCCAGCGCGTCTGCATCGTCGTCTCCGACGTCACGCGGCCGCTGCCGAACGCGGTCATCCTGCCACCGGTGCTCGATGCGCTCGCGGCCGCCGGCGTCCGCCGCGACGACATCACACTGCTCATCGGCACGGGCCTGCACCGGCCTTCCCGCCCCGACGAGCGCCTGCGCATCCTGGGGCCGGAGATCCTCGCGCGGTATCGCGTCGTCGACCACGACGCGCGTGACGCATCGGCGCACCGCCGCCTGATGACGGCGGCCGACGGCACTGAGATCGCCCTCAACGCCGTGTACCTCGATGCCCACCTGCGGATCGTCACCGGCTTCGTCGAGCCGCACCTCTTCGCCGGCTACTCGGGCGGCGGCAAGGGCGTGATGCCCGGCGTCGCCGGCGCCGCCGCCATCCTGGCGAACCATGGAGCCCGGATGATCGGCCATCCGAAGGCGACGTGGTGCGCGACTGACGGCAATCCCATCTTCGAGCAGATGCGCGACGTCGCGCTGAAGAGCGATGTGGGATTCTGCCTCAACGTCACGCTCGACGAGCGGCAGCGCATCACCGGCGTCTTCGCCGGCGACCTCGTGCAGGCGCACGACGCCGCGATCGCGCAGGCGGCGCGCCAGTCGCTCCGCCCGATCCCACGCTTGTACGATGTCGTCGTCGTGACGAACATGGGCTACCCGGCGGATCTCGTGCTGTACCAGTCGGTAAAGGGGATGTCCGTCGCCGCGCAGGCCGTGGCGCCGGGCGGCGCCATCCTGCTCGTCGCCGAGTGCCGCGAAGGCGTCGGCGGCGCCGAATACGCCGCCCTGCTGCATGCCGAGGCCTCGCCGCATGCGCTGCTGGCGCGGCTCGGGCAGAGCCCGGCGGCGCTCGACCAGTGGCAGGTGCAGGTCCAGGCGATGGTGCAGGCGCGCTGCGACGTCTGGGTGCGCTCGTCGCTCCCGCGCGGGGGCATCGAAGCAGCGCATCTGCGGTTCGCGCCGGACGTGGACCGCACGCTCAAGGAGATCATGGAGATGCAGCGGGCGGCGCTGGGGCGCCCGCCGTCGGTCTGCGCCCTGCCGTACGGTCAGCTGACGGTGCCACGACTGTCGGGGGCGTCATGAAGATGCGCGTCGCCGTCGCGACCGTGACAGCGGCGGCCGCTGTGGCGCTGGCATTGTTCGCCGCCGCCTGCGCGAGCAGAGCCGAAAGCCCGACGCCGTCCGAACAGGCGCCGACCAGCGCGGCATCTCGCGCAGCGGCGCCCGCCCCGTCGCCGGCGTCCAGCACCGTGGCATCGCCCGGCGCGGGCCGGACGGTCTGTCCGACGCCGCCGGGCACGGACGTCGGCTCGCCCACGTACTCGTCGGCGGTCGGCGGCCAGGCGACGCTGATCGGCGTGCGGACGGAGAGCGCTGCCTGCGGCGACCGCATCACGTTCTCGTTCGAAGGCGCGCTCCCGGCGTACGACGTGAAGGCGATGGCAAGCGGGTCGACGTGCGCGAAGGGCGACGTGATCACGCCCCAGGGCGCCGGCCATCTGATCATGGTGCGCTTCGGCAGCACGAACGCCCACGACGACGCGGGCATGCCGACGGCGCCGCGCTCGCTGACGCCCGCCCTGCCATCGCTGTGGGAGGTGCGCCAGACCTGTGACTTCGAAGCGGTCGTGAGCTATGCGCTCATCGCGGCGGCGCGCCCCGTCTCCGTCACCACTACGGCATCCCCGCCATCGCTCGTCGTCGAGATCGCGCATTGAGGCAACGGGGACCGCAGATGACGCAGATCAGGTCGACGGAGGTCGGCGGTCGGGGGTCGGGGGCCAGCGGCAGATGGGTACGAGATACGACCTCGAACCGGCGCGCGGCTCTGACGTGCTGTAGCTCGTCGGCCCTTATGTCGTGCCGCTCGTCGGTGGACACGGTGGGGTGACCGGTCTGCGTATCGAGGCGGCGGTTCTTCGTCGGGTTCCCGGCCTAAACCGCGCACCTTGGAGGGGCAGTAGGGAGAGCTTCATGGCTCTCGGTTGTGGCGCGCATGCCCGGCGCACGCTGGCTCTTCGTCGCCGCGCCGCCGCCCGATGCTCACCCAGCACCTCATCGCGCGTACGGCCGAAGCCCGGCTTGACGGCCCATTGGCCGTTCCCCATATCGAGCCTGGGGCAGGCCGATATGATGGGTGGAAGCTGAGGCAATGAAGGGGACGATGACCGCCATACCGGACTGGTACGAACGCTGGCAGGCCGGCCGGCTACGGCTGATCGAGCGCGCGGTCGCCGGTCTGCAGCCCGCGCCGGACGGCCTGCTGTTGGACATCGCGGCCGGCGACGGCGGCTACTCGCAGCTCGTCGCCGAGCGCCTCGGCGCCCGCGCCGTGACGCACGATCGGGACCGCGGCGAGTGCGCGCTCGCCGCGGCGCGCGGCCTCAGCGCCGTGCGCGGCGATGTCCTCCACCTGCCGTTCTCCGACGCCGTCGCCGATGTCGCCGTCGCCTTCGAGATCATCGAGCACCTGACGAAGGCGCAGGGCCGCCTGATGATCGACGAGCTCCACCGCGTCACCAAGCCGGGTGGCACGCTGCTGCTCTCCACGCCGAACCGCTTCGCGCTCGAAAGCCTCAAGGGCATCGTCCACTACCTGAAGGACGGCGCGGTCTGGAACGCGCGAGACGAGACCCACGTCAGCATCTATAGCCGGCGTGAGCTGCTCGCCACAATCGGCGCCCGCTTCGACGTGCGCCGGGCGTACGGATACTACCTGCTCGAAGCGGGCCGCCGCCCGCTGCCGTTCGCGTACACCATCACGTCGAACGCCCTCCTCAGCAACCTGTGCTTCATCCTCTTCGTCGTCGCGGTCCGCCGCGACGGAAGCGCCGGCTGACGAGCCGCGGCTCGCCGCCGCGCTCGACAAGTCTAGCTCGCGACGGGCGGTCCCGGTCGCGCATCCACCCAGCCCCGCACCGCCCGCACGAGCGCTGTAGTTCGATGCGGACGGAGCAGCCGTCAGGCCTGCGGCCGCCGGTGAGCCGCACATCGTTCGGGCGCTGTGGCTGCGATCGACAGCAGGGCAAGAACTTTCGATCGCTCCGGCGTCCGGTCGGCCCAGGCTGGCGGGCTGCTCCGTCGCACATCTCGTCGCGTCGTGGCTGCTTCCTCGGGGTCGCCGCCACGCCTGAACACCCGCATCATCTTCCGTTCGCGGCCGCCCTGCCGGACGCCGTGCCGCCGCGCAGCCGACGCTACGCCGACGCTTCTCCAACGCGCCGGCGAGCAGCGGTCCGAAGCACCTGATCGCCCCGCGACAGCCGCTCTGCGGAGCCCGAGCGGGCGCCCGGCCGAAGCAGCGAGCGGATGCCGCCCGCGCACGCTACAGTGCCCTCCAAACGGAGGCGCGATGACATCGAAGGCAGAGCTGGCAGAAGACCTGAAGGCGGCGATGCGCGCTGGCGACACCCTGCGCCGCGACGTGCTGCGCCTCGTGCTGACGGCGGTGAGCAACGCCGAGATCGCCCGCGTCGACATCACGGACGAGTCCGCGACGCGCGGCGACCTGGCGGACGAAGAAGTCGCCGCGGTGCTGCAGAAGCAGGCGAAGCAGCGCCGCGACAGCATCGACGAGTACGCCAGGGCCGGTCGCCAGGATCTCGTCGACCGCGAGCGCGGCGAGCTCCGGATCATCGAGGGCTATCTGCCCGCGCAGCTCGGCCGCGACGAGATCGCCGCCGCGGTGCGCGCCGTCATCGCCGAGACCGGCGCCAGCGGTCCGAAGGACAAGAGCAGGGTGATGCCCGCGGCGCTGCAGCGCCTGAAGGGCCGCGCCGGCGGCCGGGCGATCAACGAGGTCGTCACGGAGCTGCTGGGGTAGGCGCCTCGGGACGAGGCAGCGGCCGCGTGAGCACTCCGGGGGCCGCTCCGGGTTGTCCGGGAAGCAGGCTGACGCGGCGGGCCGCGATCACTCGCCGGCGCGGGCGAGGTTCGGCGCGCCACCGGCCATCACCGCCTCGTACTCCCGCGACGACTCGCGCACCACCTGGCCGATGCCGCCGCCCGCATACCGCAGCACGCAGACGCTCGCCAGCACGAAGATCAGCGCCGATGCCGCCATCACGAACGGCAGCCCGAAGGCCACGACGGCGCCGGCCGAGATCAGACCGGCCAGCGGCATGCTGCCGCTGAACGTGATCCCATGCAGCGACATCACCCGGCCGCGGAAGCGCGGCGGTGTCGACTCCTGGATCATCATCTGGATCAGGCCGAGCTGCGACGAGAACGCGAACGACGCCAATCCCGCCGCGGCGATCGAGATGGCCGGCGAGCGCGAGAGCGAGAGGATCACCAACGCCACGGGCGCCGCAACCGCGCCGAACCAGATGCGCGCCTCGCGCCACGTCTCCGCCCACCAGATCAGCAGCAGCGCCCCGAACATCGAGCCGACGCCGGCGGCCGCCATCAGCAGCCCCAGCGTCGTCGCGCCGCGCCCGAGCACGTCCTTCGCATAGAAGGGCATCAGCACGGCGATGCTCGGGAAGACGAACGTCGTGTTGAGCGCCGTCAGCATCAGCATCGCCTGCAAGTTGGGACGCGCGCGCGCGTGGGCGATGCCTTCGCGCAGGCCTTCGAGCGCCGAGGGGCGCCGCTCGCCGGGCTCCCCGCTTGCCCGCCGGTGCTTCAGCAGGAGCAGCGAGAAGATCACGGCCAGGAAGCTGAGCGCGTTCATGAAGTACGCCGCCGCGTATCCGACCGCGGCGATCACCATGCCGGCGATCGCGGGGCCGATCATCCGCGAGCCGTGGAAGGTCGACGAGTTGAGCGCCACCACCTGGCCGATCTTCTCCGGCGGCACCAGCTCCGGCAGCAGCGCCTGGTACGCCGGCATGTCGTAGCCGATGACGATCCCGAGCGCGAGGGCGACGGCCACCAGCATCCAAAACTGGAGCGCCCCCAGCAGCACCAGCAGCCCGACGACGCCCGCCGAACCGGCCATCAGGCACTGCGTCATGATCAGGATCAGCCGCTTCTCCGCGCGGTCGGCAGCGACGCCGCCGAAGAGCATCACCACCAGGCTGGGCGCCATGTTCGCGAAGCTGATGATGCCGAGCGCGAACGCCGAATCCCACAGCGTCAGCACGATGATCCCCTGCGCGATCACCTGCATCCACGTGCCCGTGAGCGAGACGGCCGAGCCGAGCCAGATCAGCCGAAAGTCGCGCTCCGCCAGCACCGAGAGCGACGGCGGCAGGGAGATGCGGAGCCGGGAGGACGGAGGCGGAAGGGTGCGTGTGGCCATGCTTGGTGGCGCAGGATAACAGGTCAGGCGCCGGAGCGAACTATCGCGCCAAGATAGATGCCGGGCGCGCGCCGGTTCGGGTGATGCGTCGTCGTCGTTGCCGGCGAGGCGCGTCCATCGCTGCGACTGACGGTGGCGGGCACGCGGGCCGTGCGACGGGCTGAGGAAGCGGCGGCCAGCGGTTACTCGCCGTCTTCGAGCGTCCCCTGGGCGACGACGCAGACCATGTGGCCCTCCGGCGCATGGGCGAAGAAGCCGACGTTCGGCGCCGGATCGGGACCCATCTCGATCACGGTGCAGCCGTTCCCGAGGAAGTGCTGCCGCGCCGCATCGAGGTCGGGGCTGCTGAAGAGGAGGTACGGCGGCGCTCCTTCGTAACTCCCGCTCGTGTCGACGGCAAGCGCAATGTCCGGTGAGAGCGGATAGAACCGCACGTCGCCTTCGCCGCTCTCCAACGGCTCGAGTCCGAGGGTCCGCTCGAAGAAGCGCTCGGCCTCCGCGCCGTCCTTCGCGCCGTAGGTGATGACGCCCTCGAACGCGAGCAGTCCGTCGTTCACCATCCAGTCGCCTCCTTCGTGTTGTCGGCGCACCATAGCGATGCGCGCGCGTTGACACCATCGCCCGCGCTTCGTTAGGCTTCCCGGAGATGCGCAACACGATCGGACGCCCGGGAGCCGGACGCAGGCCACGCCGCTAGGGCGGGCACGGTCGTCGCTGCTCCAGCATGGCCATGGCCGCCCGGCGGTCGTGGCCGTTTTGCTGTCTGGCGGACAGGCGCGGGCCGGCACGGGCACGGCGACCGCGGACCATACGACCCCCAGGATCAGTCACCGGCAACCAGGCGCCAGGAACCAGTCACGAGCGACCAAGAACCAGGAGCGCAGTAGATGACGACACAGGTTGGCGACCGCTACCTCAGCGAAGTCGAACGCACCGACCGCGAGCTCTACGAGCTGATCAAGGCCGAAGAGCAGTACCAAGTCGACACCGTGCGGCTGATCCCGTCGGAGAACTACACCTCGCGCGCGGTGATGGAGGCGACCGGCTCCGCACTCGCGAACAAGTACTCCGAAGGCTACCCCGGCAAGCGCTACTACGAGGGCCAGCGGAACGTCGACCGGATCGAGACGCTGGTGCAGGAGCGGGCGACGGCGCTCTTCGGCGCCGAGCACGCGAACGTGCAGCCCTACTCCGGCTCGCCGGCGAACTTCGCGGTCTACTACGCGCTGCTCGAGCCGGGCGATACGATCATGGGCCTGGCGCTGCCGCACGGCGGCCACCTCACCCACGGCTGGAACGTCAGCGCCACCGGCCGCTTCTGGAACTCCGTCCGCTATGAGGTCGACCCGAAGACGCACCTCATCGACTACGACCGGGTGCGCGAGATCGCCCTCGCCGAGCGGCCGCGGATCATTGTCGCCGGCGCGACGGCGTACCCGCGCCAGTACGACTTCGCGGCGTTCGGCGCCATCGCGAAGGAGGCCGGCGCCTACTTCCTCGCCGATATCTCGCACATCAGCGGCCTCATCGTCTCCGGCGTCCACCCGGATCCGACCCCCTACGCTGACGCCGTCATGACGACGACGCACAAGACGCTGCGCGGGCCGCGCGGCGCGATGATCCTCTGCAAGCAGGAGCATGCCGAAGCGATCGACAAGGCGGTCTTCCCGGCGCTCCAGGGCGGCCCGCACGAGAACACCATCGCCGGCATCGGCATCGCGCTGAAGGAAGCGGCGACGCCGGAGTTCCGCGCGTACGGCCGGCAGATCGTCGCCAACGCGAAGGCGCTCGCCGGCGAGCTGCGCGAACGCGGCTTCGACCTGATCACCGGCGGCACTGACAACCACCTGATCCTCATCGACCTGACGGGGAAGCAGGTGATCGGCAAGAAGGCGGCGAAGGCGCTCGACCGCGCCGGCATCGTCGGCAACTACAACACCATCCCCTTCGACCCGCGGAAGCCGTTCAGCCCCAGCGGGCTGCGCATCGGCACGCCCTCGGTGACGACGCGCGGCATGAAGGAGGACGCCATGCGCCAGATCGGCCGCTGGATGGACGACGCGATCGCGCACGTCGACGACGGCGATGCGCTCGACCGCATCGCCGCCGAGGTCCGCGACTTCTGCCGCGGCTACCCCGCGCCCGGCATCCACGTCGTCTGATCGCGAAGGATCGGCGAGCTGCAACCTGTCCCTACAGATTCAGAATGGGCGGTGTGGTGGGCCCTCTGGGGCTCGAACCCAGGACCGACGGATTAAAAGTCCGCTGCTCTGCCAGCTGAGCTAAGGGCCCGCTGCCTCCAGTGTATGCGCAAGCCGCTCCGCGCCCGCAGCACCGAGGTGTGCGACGCACGCATCCTCCGAGCGGCGGCGACGACGCACTGTGAACCGACGCATCGGGCACAGACCTGCCCGGTGAAGCGTCGGACGGCGACGGCTGCCGGCGATCGGCATCGTCAGCTCGCCTCTGCCGCCGGCGCGTACGACAGCACGAGGTTCACCAGCGTGCGCACGGGGATGCCGCTCGAGCCCTTCACGAGCACGCCCTTCTCCTTCTCGACGAAGTCGACGCCGGCGATGTCCAGGTGCGCCCACGGCCGGTCGTCGATGAACTCCTTGAGGAAGAACGCCGCGAAGATCGCGCCGGCGTTGCGGCCGCCGCTGTTCCGCATATCGGCGACCGGGCTCTTGATGGCGTCGCGGTACTCCGCGAACATCGGCATCTCCCAGCACTTCTCGCCGGCCGCCGTCGCAGACGCGCGCAGGCGTCCGACGAGCGCGTCGTTGTTCGAGAAGACGCCGTAGGCGACGTCGCCGAGCGCGATCCCAATGGCAGCCGTCAGCGTCGCGACGTCGACGAGTGGCGACAGGTCGAGCTTGACCGCATACGACAACGCGTCGGCGAGGACGAGCCGGCCCTCGGCGTCGGTGTTGATCACCTCGATCGTCTTGCCGTTCATCGCGCGCAGCACATCGCCCGGCTTGGTGGCGCCGCCTCCGGGCATGTTCTCGGTCGCGGGCACGAGCGCCGTGACGTTGACCGCCGGCCTCAGGCGGGCGATCGCGCGCATGGCGGCGACGACGCAGGCGCCGCCGGTCATGTCGGCCTTCATCTCTTCCATGCCGGCGGCGGGCTTGATCGAGATGCCGCCGGTGTCGAAGGTGATGCCCTTGCCGATGAGGCCCAGAGGGCGGGCGTCGCCGGCGCCCCGGTAGGTCAGCACGATGAACTTCGGCGGCTGCTGGCTGCCCTTGGCGACGCCGAGAAAGCTGCCCATGCCCATCTGCTGGCACTCGTCGCGGTCGAGGATGCGGCAGCCGAGGCCTTCCTCGCGTGCCATCGTCTCGGCGCGCGCGGCGAACTCCGTCGGCGTGAGGACGTTCGACGGCTCGTTCGCCAGGTCGCGGGCGAAGTTCGCCGCCTCGGCGACGATCACGCCGCGTTCGGCGCCCCGCGTCAGCGGCGCCACCTTCGCCTGATCGTTCTCGACGATCGTCAGCGTCTTCAGGCGGGTGGCATCCTCCTCCGGCTGCTTGTGAGCATCGAATCGGTACGACCCGAGCAGCGCGCCCTCGGCGATGGCCTGCGCGCACGACTCTGCATCGAGCGCGCGGAGGCCGGCGCCATGGGTGATCGTCGCGGCGTCGCGGATTCGTCGTGCGCCGAGGAGGCGCGCGATGTTGGCGCTGAGGTCACGCACGCGGTCGATCGTGAACTCGTCGGCTGTGCCAAGGCCGGCGACGAGGACGCGCGGCGCGGCCAGCGCGCGGCCGATGGTGTGGAGCAGCGTCAGCTCGCCCCACTTGCCGGTGATGTCGCCGGCGGCGATGAGCTCGGTGAGCATGCCGCTGAGCGCGCGGTCGACGGCGCCCGACGCGCCGGCCGGGGCGACGACGCCCTGGAACAGATTCACGACGACGCACTGCGTCTCGGTCTGAGTGATATCGCCGGACGCGACGCGGACGTGCATGCGGGGGTGCCTCTCTCGCTACGCCGCCCCACCGGCCGATGCGGGGTCGTCAGGATCATCTGCATCATATGAATCGGATCATTCGGCGGCAATCGGATGGTGCGGGTGGTGGAGGTGGGACGGCACAGGCCGGAGGTCGGAGGCGATGAGAAGTGCGAGGTGGAGGTGCGAGGTGGGAGGTGGAATGCGCGACACGACGAGGGCGGGCGCTGACACGACTGTCTTGACTTGAAGGATTGCGGCGACAACAGCCCTGTCAGCGCCTGCGATGCACTCCACGGCGCAGAGCGTCCATGTGGGGCGCACGGGGAGGCGCCGCTGTCGCTCCACTGACCTTGGGCCAGCAGATGCCCGGCGCGCAGGTCGTGTCCGGGGATCGTGTGCAAGTCGTGGCGGCGCCGGGGGAGGTGGAGGTCGGGCAGCGTCGTCCGTGGGCATCGCCGGATGCGTTCATCGCCGGCTCGATGCCCTTCTCACGTCCCGGTCGAGCCGAACCGCTGGAGCTCTCGTTCGAGATTCAGCGGCATCACGACCGCCTGCTGTTCGTATCGGCCCCACTGGTCGCGCGGCACTTCGAACATGATCTCAAACTCGATGCCGTCGGGGTCTTGGCCGTACAGGGACTTCGAAACCCCATGGTCACTCATGCCGGTGAGCGCATCGAGCCCAGTCAGGCGCCCCGCCATCTCCGCCAACTCCTCCATCGTGGCCACCTGCCAGGCAAGATGGTAGAGGCCGACGGAACGCGGCGCCGGACGCGGCGCGTTCGCCCCCACCGACATCAGGGCGAGGTCGTGGTGATTGTCGGTGTGTGCGGCCCGCAGGAAGACGGCCTCGTCGCCCATCCGGTCGACGACCGTGAACCCGAACGCACGCTGATAGAACTCGAGCGAGCGCGCCAGGTCGGAGACGTAGAGGACTGCGTGGTTGAGCCGGGTTACCAGTGCCATGGATTTGCTCCTTACCGGGTGCGCGCGCCGGAACTCTGGCGTACTGCTCCCGTCTTCAGCGCGATGTCCCTGCCGTACTCCGAAACATGATGTTGGCGGCAGTATTCCGCCTTCGGGCAGTCGTCGCGAGCTGGCGCTCGAGCCCGCCCATGACCGCGTCGACACCTCGTGACGGCGAGCCGCGGCCGAATGGGTCCGGGTCGCTCCTGACATGCTCGTTCCGCCAGCTGCCGGCGACGCGAGCAGCTCGCTCACGGTCGCCTTCGCGTTTTTCCCCCGTGATGCAAGCATCGCGTGACATGCTTCCGTTTCATAATCCACTATACGCTCGTTCGTCACAGCTGGCAAGTGAGGCACCTGGGTACGAACTGCGATGCTGGAACGCGCGTCCCCGGCTCGGGCTTCCCGGCCGTACCTCCATCGGCTCGTTACACCCCGCCGGTGCGCCATCGTACAATGCTCATCCGAGGTCCACGCGAGCGGACGCCACCAGCCGGAATCGGGTTGCGCGCGCTCCGGGTCAGGGTTCGAGAACAGGAAGGTTCTTGATGGCGGACAATCTGGAACTCATGAAGACGCTCGACGATGCGTGGAACGCCCGGGACTGGGAGGTGTTCCGGAAGCGGCACGCCGCGGACACGGCAGTCTACTGGCCGGGCCAGCCGGAGCCGACGCGGGGGCGAAACGCGCACCAGGCTGAGTCGGAGGCGTTCTTCAAATCAATCGAAAACAGCCTGGAGAACGACCCCTACAAGGTGATGTTCGGGTCCGGGGACTGGACCTGCACGATCGCCAGGTGGAAGGGGAAGATGGTCGGTCCGTGGCAGGCGCCCGACGGAAGGTCTGTGGCGGCGACGGGCAAGACATTCGAGTTGCAGTTCTGCACCGTCGCGCGCTGGAAGGACGGCGAGATCGTGGAGGAGAACCTGTTCTACGACCAGGTAGGTTTCTTGAAGCAGATCGGGGTGATCTAGCAGCGCATCCGGGAGGGCGGACATGGAGGAAGGCGAGCGCAAACAGCCCGGCGTGGCACGCGAGTACCGGAGCGAGCAGATCGTGGTGTATTGGGAGCCGGCATATTGCATCCACACGGCGCGCTGCCTCGAGGGGCTCCCGCAGGTGTTCGACGTTCGGAGGCGGCCATGGATCGATATCACTGCCGCGTCCGCGGATGCGATCGCCGGAGTCGTCGCGGGCTGCCCGACCGGCGCGTTGTCCTTCGCGCGGCTCGATGGTGGCCCGCAGGAGCAAGCACCGGCCGATACCGAAGTGACAGTGTGGCGAAACGGCCCGCTATTCCTCCGCGGCCGCATCCGCATCGTGGGCGCGGACGGGTCGCCGGTCAGGGAGGCAACGCGTGTCGCGCTCTGCCGATGCGGCGGATCGGACAACAAGCCGTTCTGCGACGGCACGCACCGTGCGAACGGATTCCGGGCGCCTTGATTGTCGGCGAGTGCTTCTGCGCCGCGCAGGCGAGCGATTTCCATGCTTCGTGCCGGTAGCCGAACGCACTACACGTCGCGTTCGCATGCAAAGGTCGCAGCAACGTCCGGGCGCCGGCGGCGTCCCGGCGTTGACGACGTCCCGGCGTCTGCTCCGGGCCAACGCCCGCTCTACGTCATCGTTTCGGTGAGTTCCTCGAACAACTTCTCCACGTCGTAGGCTCCGGTGTGGCGCCTGGAACCAATGAAGAACGTCGGTGTGCCTCGAGCGCCGCTCTCTTCCGCGCTCAGCACGTCTTGCCGGATCCGGGCGAGATGCTGGCCGGATTCCAGTTCGCGCGCGAACCGCTCGACATCCAGTCCCAGCCGCGCCGCATACCCGACGAGGTCCGGAAGCTCGAGTTGATCCTGGTGAAGAAACAGCAGGTCGTGCATCTCCCAGAACCGGCCCTGCGCCGCGGCCGCCTCGGCCGCTTGCGCAGCCAGTTCGGCGTGCGGATGGACGTCCGTCAGTGGAAGGTGGCGGAAGACGTAACGGAAGTCGTCGCCCAGCCGATCGGCCAAGTCGGCGATGATCCCCGTCGCGCCGCTGCAGAATGGGCACTCGAAGTCTCCATACTCGGCGAGCGTCAGCTGCGCAGCCGCCCGGCCGCGGACGTGGTCACGCCCGGCGTCGACCGGCGGATCGAGAACCATCGGGAGCACCGCCGTGCGCTCGCCGAGCACGACGGCGGCGAGCCGGAAGATCACCCAGCCGTTCGCGGTCGACAAGACGGCGGCGAGCAGAACCCCGACCGTCGCTTCACCTGCTAGCGTAGACGACTCAAAGGCCAGCGCCGTGACAAGAAGCGACACCGTGAAGCCGATGCCAGAGAGCGCCCCGCCACCGACGAGCTGCCCGGACCCAACGCCGCGCGGCAGCGATCCCCAGCCCAACCGGACAACGACGAACGTGGCCACCGCGATACCGACCGGCTTGCCGACGACCAGGCCCAGCACGACGCCCCACGTAATCGGCGAGCGCAGTGCGTCTTGTAGAAGGCCGCCGCGTAGATCCACGCCCGCGTTCGCGAACGCAAAGATCGGGACGATCCAGTAGCTCGTCCACGGATGCCATACCGCCTGCAGCCGTTCGTTGACGGAGACGGCCTGTTGCAGGCCGATCTTCGCCGAGCGGCCGGCCGCCGGCAGAGGCGATTGGCGAAACGCGCGGAACAGCGAAGCCGCTCGCTCGATCGCATCCCGCTCCGGCGGATGCGCAGCGATCAGCAGTCCGGCGACCATGCCGCTGATCGACGGGTGCACACCGGACTCCACCGTCGCCACCCACAGCACGAGTCCGACGATGGCGTACGCTGTTGTCTGCCACGCGCGCAGCTGCGAAAGGAGCGCGAACACCCCCAGACATGCGACCGCGACCATGAGCGCGACGAGGTTGATGGAGTCCGCGTAGAACAGCGCGATGACGCTCACCGCGATCAGATCGTCGCCGATGGTCAGCGTCAGCAGGAAGACACGCAACTGCGTAGAGAGCCGCGGCCCCACGAGCGTCAGCGCGCCGAGCAGGAACGCGGTATCGGTGCCCACGACGACGCCCCAGCCGCGCGCCGCGTCTCCCGACGGGTTCAGCAGCAGGTATAACGCCGCCGGGATGACAGCTCCGCCGAGCGCCGCGACGACGGGAAGCACGAGGCTCCGGGGCTCCGCCAGTTCGCCGACGGAAATCTCGCGGCGGACTTCCAGTCCCACCACGAAGAAGAAGAGCACCATCAGGCCGTCGTTGACCCAGCGCCGCAGGTCCATCGAGAGCTGGTATGACCCGACGTGAATCGAGAGAACGGTGTTCCAGATCGACTCGTACGGCGCCGACCAGGGTGAATTCGCCCACACGAGCGCAACGACCGACGCCGCGATGAGCAGCGCGGCGCCGCCTGTCTCGGTCGCCAGGTAGTTCCGCAGCGGCCGCGTCAACCGGGTGAACGCGAGTTGCTGGCGCGGGACACTTTCGGCGGGCGGTGAAGCAGGTGTTCTCAACGAATACCCCTTACGCCGTGCACCCTCGCAAGCGTACACGAGCGACCTGCGCCGCGTCACACCTCGCGTGGAGGCGCGGCGACCGTCCGGCGTGTGCGCGCGATCCGCAACCGATGAAGCGGTTGGACGCCGAACGAGGCCGCCGCGCTGGTGCGCTTCCTCGCGTCGGGCGAGGCCTCGTCCATCGCCGGTCGCGAGCGCACCGTAGACGGTGGCCAGACGGCGCCGCCGCTGCGCCCGCCGCGCCGTGGCAGGAGCGACCGGCTGCGCGCCAGGCTGTCGTCCCGGTCGAGCTCTGCGGCCAGCGTCGGCGGCGTCCAACGCCACTCATCCGTGTGAGTTTGGGACGCCGGTTGGCGACGGCCTTAGGCCGCTTCGTCTTCGGCCGCGGACTGCTCGCTCGTCGTCCATTCGGTCTCGCCGAGCAGGCCGGCGAGCGTCGACGCCTCGCTGGGGCACTCGGCGGCGTCGATCCGCGCGCCCGGCACGAGCTCAAGCAGGCGGTCGGCGACGGTGCTTGCCGCGTCGCGGCTGGTATTGGGCAGCAGCACGCACGTCATCGAGCCGACGCTTCCGGCGAGGTCGATGGCCCGCAGGCAGGTGCGCGCGGAGCGGGCGATGCCGCCGCGCGCATCGGCTCCGGCGTGCGCGATGCGCAGCATCGTGAACTTCTGGCCGTAGCGCTGCGCGCGCGCGATCTCTTCTTCGACACGCAGGCGGAAGTACCAGTCGGCGAGGAGCCCGGTCTCGCGGTCGAACGTCGGGCGGCGGCGGTCGCCGGTCATGCGCTGCAGCACGACCGGCTTCACGGCGGCGATGGCGACGTCGGCGCGGGCGCGCTCGATGGTCGCGGCGACGCGCCAGGCCATCGTCAACACGGCGGCGACGACGACCGCCTGCAACGGCAGTTGGAGCATGAAGCCGCCGGCGCGCGTGGTCGCCGCGACGGCGATGACGCCGCCGGCGAACACCGGCGCCAGCCCGATGACGAGGTTCTTGCTTCGAGCTTCCATCACTGCTCCCCCTTCGAGCCGAGGCAGTACACGGGCAGTCCGGCGAGCGCGGGCGGCAGCGTGCCGTCGCAGCCGTTCGGAGTCACCGGCGTCTGCAGGCGCGTCCACAAGGTGAATGCGCGGCCGTCCGATGCGTACAGGTAGTCGAACTCACCGTCGTTGTACGAAAGCGTCCCGCTCACGGCCGACAGCGCGCAGCCCGCGTCACCGGGCGTCTTGCACACCGTCTGCAGCGCGCCGCCGGTCGTCGGGTAGGCGCCGAAGCGGCGGCGGTAGTTCAGGAGAGCGTCCCGGAGCGCCGAAAGATCCAGCGCGCGGCGAGCATCGAGCAGCACCTCGTACAGCTGCGGCGTCGGCGCCGGCGCCGGCGTGGCGGTCGCCGGCAGACCGGTCCGCGTCGCGACGGCGGTCCGCGACTGGTTGCGCGCGGCCTGCGCGGCGGCGCTCGAGCTGCCGCTGCCAGCCGCGAGCACGACCGCGATGAGCGATACGGCGACGAGCGCGGCGAGCGCGCCGGTGTAGAGCGGGTCGCGGAGCAATCGTGTCACAGTGGTGTCCCCCGTGCGATGTCTCGGCCGGGGACGGCCGCTGCTGCGTCGGGGAAACCCCGGATACGGCCGTTCCGGGAGGCGGGCATCGATGCGGCACTGGAGTGGAGGGTTGGCGGCGGACGGCGGAGGCCGAAGCCAGGACGGGCGGCCGGCGCGGGAAGCCCGCTTCGGCGGCAGCCCGACGCCGGGCGGTGGAATGCCGCGGCCGGGCCGCATGGGCGTCGTGGCGGCGTTGAAGCGCGCCGGCGCGCCGCGTCCGTCAGCGCGGCTCGGTGAGGCGGGCGGGGTCGAACAGCTCGCCGATCTGTTCCTCCGTGAGCAGCTTGCGCCGGCGCACCACCTCGAGGATCGTCTCGCCGGTGCGCTCGGATTCCTGCGCGACCTTCGCCGCGGCGCGATAGCCGATGAGCGGGTTCAGCACCGTCGCCAGACCGACGCTGGACTCGAAGTAGCGCCGCGCCCGCGCGCGATCGGCGGTGATCCCGCGCACGCATCGCTCCGTGAGCGCGACGACGGCCTGCGCGAGGATCTCCAACGACTGCAGCAGGTTATGGGCGATGACCGGCATCATGACGTTCAGCTCGAGCTGGCCGGCCTGCGTCGCCAGGGCGATCGTCGTGTCGTTGCCGACGACCTGGAAGCAGACCATGTCGGTCATCTCGGCCATCACCGGGTTGACCTTGCCCGGCATGATCGACGAGCCCGGCTGCACTGCCGGCAGGGCGATCTCCGCGAGGCCGGTGCGCGGGCCGGAGCTGAGCAGGCGCAGGTCGTTGGCGATCTGGATAAGGTCCAGCGCGACGGTGCGCAGGGCGCCCGAGCCGTGCGCGAAGTCAGACATCGACTGCGTGACGGCGATCAGGTTCGCCGCCGGATGCAGGTCGAGCCCGGGGAACTCGAGGGCGACGTTGGCGGCGTAGTCTGCCGCCGTGTTCATGCCGGTGCCGACGGCCGTGCCGCCGAGGTTGATCTCGCGCAGGCAGTCCACGGCCGCGTCGATGCGCCGGCGATCGCGTCGGAGCGTCCACGCCCAGCCGGCGAACTCCTGCCCGAGGCGGATCGGCACGGCGTCCTGGAGATGCGTGCGGCCCGACTTCAGCACGTCGCCGAACTCGCGCGCCTTGTCTTCGAGCGCGGCGGCGAGCGCATCGAGCGCGGCGAGCAGCGGCGTGGCGAGCTCCAGGCCGGCGATGCGGATGGCGGCCGGCACCGTGTCGTTCGTCGACTGGCTCATGTTCACGTGGTCGTTCGGATGCACCGGCGCGTACATGCCGCGCGCGCCGCCGAGGATCTCGTTGGCGCGGTTGGCGATGACCTCGTTGGCGTTCATGTTGTACGACGTGCCGGCGCCGGCCTGGAACACGTCGACGACGAACTGGTCGCGCAGCTGCCCGTCGGCGATCTCCTGCGCCGCCTGCTCGATCGCGCTGGCCAGCCGCTCGTCGAGCTTGCCGAGCTGGCGGTTGGCGCGGGCCGATGCGCGCTTGATCAGCGCCGTCGCGCGGATGAGCGCGGGATGCGCGCGCAGCCCGGAGATGGGAAAATTCTCGACGGCGCGCTGGGTCTGGGCGCCGTAGTAGGCGGCCGCCGGCACCCGCACATCGCCGAGTGAGTCCGATTCCGTGCGGATGCCGTCCGGCGTATCGCCCATACGTTCAGGGTACACCCGAAGGGCGGACGATGAACGATCGTCATGCCGCCTGCAACGCAGCATCGCAGGCGCAGCGCGCAGGTGTACCGGGCGCAGCCGCAGCGACCTGGCCGACGTCAGCGGCGTGGCGAGGCGTCGAGGTTGCGGCGCACCCAGGCGTCGCGGTCGCGGTCGTCGCGGTCGTACAGCAGACGGGTGAGCCAGACCTGCGGGCGCGCGTACCGGGGCTCGGGCGCGTCGTTGCCGAGCAGCCGCTTCAGCAGCACGAAGATCGCCACCAGCGCGAGGCCGCCGCTGACCGCAGGCGGTTCGCCGGCGACGGCAGCGGCGACGGGCGCGCCGGCGAGCGCTGCGCCGACGCCCTGCGGCACCGCCCGCAGCGCCACGCCGCCGAGCGCGATGACGATGAAGGAGCCCAGCGCCGGTGGCGAGACGGCGCCGATGACGCCGATCGCCGGGCCGACGCCGCGGCCTCCGCGGCATCGCAGCCAGGGGTTCCAGTTGTGGGCGACGACGGCCGCGAGGCCGGCAGCCACCTGCACGCCCGTGCCCTCACCGGCGGCGCGCGCGATCAGCACGCCGGCAGAGCCCTGCCCGATCTGCGCCAGCCCGACCGGCACGACAAGCGTGCGCGAAACGCTCTGCCAGACGTTCGAGGCGCCGACGTTGCCGCTGCCGCGCTCGCGGATGTCCACGCCGCGCGCACGTCCCACGACGTACGCGACCGGCACGGAACCGACCGCGTACGAGGCGGCGATGACACCGGCGCTGGTCAGCATCCGGCGCTGCCGCCGGACGGCGCGTCGTGCGGCAGGCGCGCGAGCCAGAGCGTGCGCGCGTGCTCGAGGCCGTGCTCGATCATGTGCTCGATGCCGCGCCGCGTCGCCTCCTCGATGCGCTGGTCGTGTTCCGCGACGTGCACGAGGACACGCGCCGCCGACCAGCCGCTGTCGATCGGGGCATCGAGGTGGTCGTCGGGGACGTCACCGAGCGCCGACTCGAGCGCCTCGTAGATCGCGCGAAAGGCGCGGCGGTGCGCCTCGTCTGCGTGCGTGTGCTCGATCAGCCGTCCGTGGGAACGGCGGACGTCATCCAAGAGGCGCTGGGCTTCAGGGCTGAGGTACATCGGTCGGCTCCTGGAGCGCGCGCGCTGGCCGTCCGCGGACCGCCAGGGCGATCAGGCGGACGGCGAGCGCGCCGGCGATGCGCTCCGTGTTGACGACGAGATCGTACAGCGCCGGCGATTCGGCATCGACCTTGAAGAAGCGATGGTGGAAGGCGGCGCGGTTGTGGTCGCTCTCCTTGATCCGCTTCATCGCGTCGGCCGGCGGCATCTGGTCGCGCTCGCTCAGCATGGCGATGCGCGCGGCGTGCGAGGCATGCACGTAGACATGGAACGCGGCCGGGTCGTCCCGGAGGATCGCCTGGCTGCCACGGCCGAGGATGACGACGCTGCCGCGCACAGCGATGCCGCGGATGACGGAGGTCAGCGTTTCCAGGTACCGCTGCTCGTTGAGCGGCTCGTCGCCGCCTTCGGGCAGCTCCGCCGCCTCACCGTAGGTCCGAGCGAGCACGACATCGAGGCCGGCGCCCGACATCGGGTCGGTGGCGACGGCCGAGCGCTCCATCAGGGTGCGCATGAGCATGCCCAGGCGCTCGGCCAAGCTGCGGGCGCGTTCATCCTGACGCTCGACAACGGCGACGCTGACACCGAGCTGCCGCGCCGCCTCGACGAGGATCTCCTGGTCGACGTAGTCCAGCGCGAGCTCGCGCGCGAGGTCCTGCGCGATCTCGCGCGCGCCGCTGCCGAGGTTGCCGGAGATGGTGATGATCGGCATGCGGATATTGTAGGCGCTGCGACGCTGGACGATGGAGGCCGGGGGCGGAGGACGGAGGAGACGTGGGAGGTGAGACGCGCGACGCGGTGCGGACGGCGAGCGGGCGGGGAAGCGCCGAGCGGAGCCGCCGACGCCGGGCCGTGGTATGGGGGCTGGAGACCGGAAGTCGGCCGATGCGCCGTGGTCGGCCGGCCGAGGCCGGTCGCGCCCCGGTGCTCGATGCGCTGTGCACGGGGTGCTGTCGCGGCGTCGTGGCACACGTCAGCGCCGCGCGTAGCCGATGAGGCGGCGCGCGTGGCGAGCGGCGCGCCAGCGCGAGCGACCGATGACGGAGCGGCCGTTCTGAGGGCCGCGCCCGGGCCGGCGTCGCTAGGCGACCGGCGTCACCTCGCGGCGCTCGCTGCGGTTCAGGGGAACGCTCGCCTGCACGTCGTGCGGGTACTCGAGGCCGCGTTCGAGCGTGTTGATGCGCGTGCTCTCGAGCGCGAAGGCATCGACGATGCGGTCGATGGCGGGGAGCGCATCGAACCCCTTGCAGGAGAAGATATCGACCCAGACCTGGCGGTGTTCCGGGAAGGTGTGGATGGCGATGTGGCTTTCGGCGATGAGGACGAAGCCGGAGACGCCCCAGTCGTCTGGCTTGTCGCCGTGGTACTCAAAGACGTGCGGCTCGGAGATCTTCGTCATCCCGATTTCGCCCGGATAGCGGTCGAGCAGTTCGCGGACCAGGGGCTCGTTAGCCAGCTGTGCGGGGTTTCCGCCGAACCCATCGATCGTTACGTGCATTCTCTCTCCTCCGGTGCCGTGCGTGAGGCGCACGGTGAGAATGCCCGGGCGATGCATGCGCCCGGGACGCTAGGTGAAGCCGGTCTGTCTACAGTCGTCCATCGCTTTGGTGACAACGCAAAAGGCCCCCGCCAGAACTCGCCGATTGCGAGCGCTGACAGCCAGGCCCTGCTCGTCTCTCCTCCTGGAGAATTGCAGCGTACTGGTGTCGGTCGCGGTCCGGCTGGACACGCGAGGGTCATGGTAACAGCGCCATGACGCAGCCGCAAACGACTGTACTCGTCCAGCACATCCCGCTCGCTCGAACGGAGGTCGCTGTAGCGGGATGTTTCTGGACGAGATCAACGAGCCGGAGCAGTCGAGCCGTCGAATCGCGCTCGCCACGGGCGTCGCCACAGGCGGGCGCTGGCGCCGGCCGATGCGCCGGGCACCCGGCCGCGTGCGTTATGATAGGGCACGAGCGGGCGAGGTTCGCCCGGGCCATGCGGCGCGGGTCCGCACAACGCATGCTAGACATCCCCGGTTCCGGCGTCGCGCCGATCCTGCTCGAGACCACCTCGCTCGACATCCCCGTCCCGCTCGCGATCGCGCTCTTCGTCGGCGGGCTCGCCGGCTACGCGACGGTGAACGCGATCGAGATCGCGATCGTCGCGTCGAGCCGCATCCGCCTGCGAGCGGCGGTCGACCACGGCAGCCACCGCGCGGCGGCGGTGGACCGGCTGAAGCAGCAGCAGGACATCTTCTTCGGGCTGATCGTCCTGCTGCAGAACCTCTCGATCTTCCTCGCCTCGACTGCGGGGACGGTGCTGGCGGTGCGCTGGTTCGGCAGCTGGGGGTACCTCGTCGGCCTGATCGCCATCCCGCTGATCTCGGCCGAGTTCGGCGAGTACACTCCGAAGCTCATCGCCTCGCGGTCGGCCGACCGCATCGCCCTGCTTGTCGCTGTACCGGTCGAGCTGTTCGCGCGCGTCATGCGGCCGCTCACCGTAGCGCTGGCGATCATCCCGAACCTCTTCACGAGCGCCGAACAGCGCCACACGGTCTCGGAGGCAGAGTTGCGGATGCTGATCGACATCAGCGCAGAAGAGGGCGCCGTCGGCGAAGACGAGGCGGAGCTCCTCGACCGGGTCTTCCACTTCCATGACCGGCGGGCGCGCGAGATCATGGTCCCCCGCACGGAGATCGCCTGGCTGGAGAAGGACGAGAGCGTGCGCGAGTTCTACGAGGCGTTCGACCAGGCGCCGCACTCCCGCTTCCCCGTCTACGACGACACCGTCGACAATGTCGTCGGCACGATCAACATCAAGGACGTATTGCGCGCCCTGGCCGAGCACCGCGTTACCGACGCGTCGCCGATCGCCGGGATGATCCGCCCGGCGCTCTTCGTGCCGGAGACGAAGCTGGTGAGCGAGCTGTTCTGGGAGATGCAGTCGCAGCACCAGCAGATGGCGGTCGTCGTCGACGAGTACGGCGGCGTGGCGGGCATCGTCACGGTGGAGCTGCTGCTCGAAGAAATGGTGGGCCGCGTGGCCGACGAGCTGGCGGCGGGCGACGAGGAGTTCCTCACGATCGACGAAAAGACGACGCGCGTCGACGGCGGCATGAGCGTGTACGACGTGCGCGAGGAGATCGGCCTGGACCTGCCCGCGGGCGACTACGAGACGATCGCCGGATACGTGCTGGAGCAGCTCGGCCACATCCCGCGGGAGGGCGAGACCATCACCGTCGATGGCTACCGGATCGCCGTCTCGGAGCTGAAGGGCGTCAAGATCGAGTCGGTCGTCGTGACCCGACTGACCTGAGGCCGGGGGCCGACGCCAGCCGGGTGCGGCCGGGGGGGGGCGAATCTGGAGCGCCGGAGTGGCCCCGCGCTCGCGCGGACCCGCCTGAGGCGGGCGGCCGCCGCTGCAGGCAGCGCGTGACGGATAGATCGATATCAGTAGCGGACGTGACAAACTGCTAAACTGAGGCTGACAGGCGGCGTCCGCTGGCCTGCGAGAGAAAGCGAGACGAACACACTATGGGAGCCATGGCCAAAACTCTGCTTCTGATGGGAGTCCTGACGGGCCTCCTGGCGGGGTTGGGGTACCTGTTTCTCGGCGGCCTGCCCGGGCTGATCTTCTTCGTCGCCCTCGCCGCCGCATTCAATCTCTTCGCCTACTGGAAGTCGGATTCCCTGGCGCTGAGGATGGCGGGCGCGCGCGAGGTGACACCGGAGCAGGAGCCGCGGCTGCACCGCATCGTCGAGGAAGTGACGTCGCTGACGAGCCTGCCGAAGCCGAAGGTGTACGTGGTCGATAACCCGTCGCCGAACGCCTTCGCCACCGGCCGCAATCCGCAGCATGCCGTCGTGGCGGCGACCACGGGCATCATGAGCCTGCTCGACGACCGCGAGCTCCGCGGCGTCATCGCTCACGAGCTCGGCCACGTCGGCAACCGCGACATCCTCATCGGCGCGATCGCGGCGATCCTCGCCGGCGCCATCGCCTGGATCACCCAGAGCATGATGTTCGGCATGCTCTTCGGCGGCCGGCGCAACAACGAGAACGGGCTGCTGGCGCTCCTCGCCATCGTGCTGATGCCGATCGCGGCGACGATCGTCCAGCTCTCGATCTCGCGCACGCGCGAATACCAGGCGGACAAGACGGGCGCCCGCACAACGCACGACCCGGAGGCCCTGGCCGATGCGCTGGAGAAGCTCGAGCGCGGCGTCCAGGTGCGGCCGATGCAGGTAAACCCGGCGGCGGCGCACATGTTCATCGTCAACCCGCTGGCCGGGCTGCGCGGGCAGAACTTCTCGAACCTGTTCAGCACGCACCCGCCGATCGAGGAGCGAGTCAAGCGCCTGCGCCAGATGGCGCGCACCAGCATGTAGGCGGTCGCAGGCCGCAGCAAGACGTTCAGACGAAGGGCGAGCCGGCGTGGCTCGCCTCTCGGCGCCCTTCCGGGATCCATCGACGTCGCTCAGCGCGCGGACAGCCAGTGGCCCGACGCATCGAGCCTATACTGAGCGCACATGCACCACCTGCACGTCCTCCACACGATCGGCCGGACGCCGATGGTCGAGCTCACGCACCTGCAGCCGAAGCCGGGCGTGCGCCTCTTCGCGAAGCTCGAAGGCTGGAATCCCACCGGCTCGATCAAGGACCGCATCGTCAAGCACATGCTCCAGCATGCGGAACGCGACGGCCGCATCGTCCCCGGCGACACGGTGATCGAGGCGAGCACCGGCAACACCGGCATCGCCCTGGCGATGATCGGCAAGGCGATGGGATATCGCGCGAAGATCGTCATGCCGGAGAACGTCTACCCGGAGATCCCGCGGGCGCTCGCGGTGTACGGGGCGGAGGTGCACTGGGTGCCGGCGGAGGCGGGCGTGACGGGCGCCATGGCCGCCGCACGCCAGCTCGCCGACGATGCCGGCGGCTTCATGCTCGACCAGTTCCGGAACCCCCACAACGTCCGCGCCCACTACGTCTGGACCGGTGCGGAGATCCTCGAGGACGTGCCCGCCGTCGACGTGCTGGTCGCCGGCCTCGGCACGGGCGGCACGCTGATGGGCACCGGCGAGCGCCTGAAGGAAGTGAATCCGGCGACGAAGGTGATCGCCGTCGAGCCGCACCCCGGCAACCAACTGCAGGGCCTGAAGAGCCTTGCCGACGGCTTCATCCCGCCGATCCTCGACCTGGCGTTCCTCGATGGCAAGATCCTCGTGCGCAGCGGGCACGCCTTCCGCGGCGCGCGGCTGCTGATGCAGCGCGAGGGCATCTTCGGCGGCGTGTCGTCGGGCGCCGTGCTGCACGCCGGCCTGAAGTTCGCGGAGCGCATCGGGAAGGGGAACATCGTCCTCGTCTTCGCGGACTCCGGCTGGAAGTACCTCGACACCAACCTCTGGTCACGCCCGCTGCCCGAGCACGAGGAGGAGGAGCTCGACGACATCATCTGGTGGTGATCTTCCGGGTGGCCGGGTCGCGGGGGACCGGGGGCCGGGGTTGGCGTGACGGGGAGGCAGCGCGTCGGACGGCGTATCCCCTCTGCACCGCGGTGGGAGGAGAGGTCACACTCGATGGCATCGGCGCCGGCCGCCGGGTCTTCGGTCAGCGCTGCGCACGTCGGCTGGCCGAGCGCCAGCGCCGCCGCGCCGGGGGAACTGGCCCGGCAGGCCGCGCGAGCGCTGGCACGAGCCGAGGACGTCTTTATGCGCCCGCACGATCCAGGACTATCGGAGGATCGAGACGAGCGACGTATGATGAAGATCGAGAGGAGGGCACCATGATCCGCAACCTCACCGAAGCACGCGAGGGCGCCCGCAACGCGACGCGCGCCTCGTTGTTCGCCCTGCGCTCGATGGTCGACGAGCGCATCCGGCGCGTCGAGCGCACGCAGGCGACGCGCCGCACGCAGACCAGCGCCGGCCCCGGCCGGGACACACAGCCGCCCGACGACCACGTGCCGTCGCACGGCGACGCGCCCCGGCGGGCTGCTGATCAAGAAGGCTGTGCCGAATAACGATCGGGCAAACTCAGGATCACATTCGGAATCGTGCGCGAGCATCCACGTTGTTCAGCACCCTCCGAGCCGGGGCTCAGCCGACGCAGCGCTTCACATGATCCGACCACTGGCACGCGTATGCGCGGGTGGACCTCGGCGCGGCGTCGTGCGGAGCTGCGCGATCATCCGCGACGAATTCGACCGACTGCTCCGAACGCATGGGCACGAGCGGTGACGTCTGGTCGCCGGCGAGCGCGCCTGATCACGGCTGCGCAGATGGCTCCGGCTGCCAGGCGGGGTAGGAGCCGAAGACCCTGAAGAAGTCGGCCTGCTCCTTCACCGCGGCCAGCGCCTGCGCCACGAGTGGGTCGTCGCGGTGGCCCTCGATGTCGAGCAGGAAGACGTAGATGCCCAGCTCCTCCCGCGACGGCCGGGACTCGATCTTCGTCAGGTTGATCGACCGGTCGGAGAACTCGTGCAGCACGCTGACGAGCGTGCCGGGGCGGTCGTGCGCGACGGCGAAGGCGATCGATGTCTTGTCGTGCCCCGTCGCCGGCGCGCCCGCGCGCCCGAGCACCACGAAGCGCGTGCGGTTGACGCGCGAATCCTGAATGCCGCACCCGACGATCTCGGCGCCGTAGATCTCGGCCGCGCGCGCCGGCGCGATCGCCGCCGAGCCGGGCACGCGCAGCATCTCCGCGACGGCGGCGGCGTTCGAGAGCGCGGCGACGGTCGGCACGCCGGGATAGGCGCGCTCCAGATAATCGCGGCACTGGCCGAGCGACTGCGGGTGTGAGTAGATCACCGCAATGCCGGCGTGCGACGCCCCTGGACGCACCATCAGGCAGTGTTCGATGTCGAGCACGAGCTCGCCGCAGATCGCGATGCCGTCGTCGCGGATCAGCAGGTCGACCGTCTCGGTGACGCTGCCTTGCAGGCTGTTCTCGATGGCGGCGACGGCGCGTGAGACCTCGCCGCGCTCGAGCGCGTGCACGGCGTCGGCGACGCTGGAGTAGGGGACGTGGCGGGCGGCCGGGAAGACGCGCACGGCCGCCACCTCGCTGTTCGTGCCGGGCGGCCCCAGGTACGCGACGCTGACGACCCCGGCCGGGGGCGGGTCCGCGCTCACTAGAACGCGCGGGCGGGCGGCGGCGCCATCAGCGCCTCGCGAAGCGCTTCCTCGCTCTCGTGCATCGTCACCGCGACCACCTCGTCGCCGGCGCGGATCACCGTATCGCCGGAGGCCATCTTCGGGGTGCCGTCGTCGTCGATGACGATCGCCACCATCGACTGGTACGGCAGCAGGATCTCCTTGACCGGCCGGCCGACCACCCGCGAATCGTCCGGGATGCGCACTTCGACGATCTCCAGGCCGCTGCCCTTGAGGCGCATGAGCGGGATCAGCTGATGCGTCGGCAGCTCCTGCTCGATGTGCGCCATGATCGCCGAGGTGGCGCTGACGGTGATGTCGACGTCGAGCTTCTGGAAGATCTCTTCGTTCTTCGGATTGTTGATGCGGGCCACGGTGCGGGCGACGTTGAAGCGCTGCTTCGCCACCTGGCAGGCGATGAGGTTGTCCTCGTCGTCGCCGGTCACCGCGAGGAGCATATCGGCGCGCGCCGTACCCGCCTTCTCGAGCAGCGTCGCCTCGCAGCCGTCGCCCTCCATGACGATGTCGCCGAGCTCGTCCTGGATCTCGCGCACCTTTTCGGGGTCCTGCTCGATCACGAGCACCTCGTGGTTGGACTCGACGAGTTCCTTCGCGAGGTAGAAGCCGACCTTGCCGCCGCCGACGACGATGATGTACACGGGCTAAAACCCATCCTGCTTCATGAACTCGCGCGCCATCTCGTTCGCCTCTTCGTCCGAGGAGGCGTCGATGACGCGCTTCAGCCGCTTGCTCTGGACGCGCGTCGGGTTGATCGTCCGCAGGCCCATGTTGCGGTACATCTCCTCGCGCAGCGGGTCGAAGACGCGCGTCGCGACGACCTTGACGCCGTAGACGTACTTGGCGATCTGCGCTGCCATGACGTTGCGGTTGTCGCCGCGCGTCGCGCTGACGAAGGCGTCGGCACGCTCGAGGTGCATCTTCTTGAGGAGGTCCGGGTCGATGCCGCTGCCGACGACCTTCGTGCCAGTGAAGTCGTCGGAGAGGAAGCGAAAGGCGGCGGGGTCGACGTCGAGGATCGTCACCTCGGCGCCCTCGCGGCTGTATTCGGAGGCGAGCGCGGCGCCGACGCGGCCGCAGCCCATGATGACGATTCGCATGCTCATCGCACCTTAACGCCGCTACTCCTGCACCGGATGGCGCCAGAGCCAGACGTTGCAGGGTGCCGCCTTCAGGACGTACTGCGTGAGCCGCCCCATCTGGTACTCGCCGAGCGGCGCCTTGTGCTCGGCGCCCATCAGGATCAGGTCGACGTTGCGCTCCATCGCCTCATCGACGATGGCGTGGCCGGCCTCGCGCGCCTGGAGCAACTCGCCCTCGAGCCGGAAGTCGGCGTCGGCGGCGACGCGTTCGGCGCGGGTCAGGACGTCTTCGCCGGACGACGCCTCCGCGGTAAGGTCGGCGTCTAGGGGCAGCGAGCGCTTCACCTCGATCACGTGGACAGCGTACACCTTGCCCTTGTTCCGCCGGGCGATCGAGCAGGCGAGGGCGACGGCGCTCATGCTGGCCGGCGAGCCATCGACCGGGACAAGGATCGATTGGACGCCGGCGAGCGGCTCAGGTGCAGCCAAGATCTCCGCATACTCCCCCGCTCGCGACGAGCGAGCGTGTTCTGCAGGGCGTCCCGCATTATAGGAACGGCCCGATCTACTAGCAACCGGCTTCACAAATACTGCGCCGGCGAGCGGCGCCGGAGACGAGACGACGAGAGCAGGTTCGAAGCGGGCGCCCCGGCCCGTGGTGCGCGCCGCGGCGGCTCCGGCAGCGGCGCGTCGTCCCCGGGCGAGCGACGCAGCCGGCGGCGGCCGACGCGTCGCTCGCCCGCCGGCGGCGCTGCCTGCCCGTCGCTGGTGCCGTCGCTGCGTCCGTGCGTCGCGTCGCTCGGCGACCTCGACCATGCGATCTTCCCGGTGGTACGATGCGCGGCAGAAGCGCCTGCCCGCCGCCACCCGGCGCGATGGAACGCGATGCCACGACTGCTGAAGATCGACCCGCGGCCGACGACGTACGACTCCGTCGCCGAAGCTGTCTTCGCCTCCGAAGACGAACCCGGGATCACCGAGGACATCGAGTGCGACTCCTGGCGTCCGCTGACGCCGCCGGCGCCCGCGCGTCTGCCCGATGTCGCCTTCGTGGACGGCGTCGAGCGCCGCGATGCGCGCGTCTCGGCGGAGGGCGAGCGAATGCCGTTCGCCGGCATGCTCGTGTCCTACGCGGCGGGCGCCATCTGCCCGGCGCGGCAACCGCCGCTGCGGCACGTGTCCGTGCAGCGGCGCATCGTGCTCACCAACGGCGCCACGGCCGAGACGATCGTGCTCAACGCCAGCAACACGACCATCGACTACCTGCCGGCGCACAACGCCGAAGCGGACGCGGAGAGCATCGACCGCACTCTGAAGGGGCTGCGCGCGGACCTCGAGGCCGCCGTCGTGCGGTCGCTGATCGTCGATGGCGCCGAGCTGATCGTCTGCGACGGCCGGCTGCCGCCGATCCGCGATGCGTCGGCGATCGGCCTGATCAAGACGCCGCACCAGCTGCCGCTCACGCGCGACGACCAGCTGGAGACGCTGACGCGCCTGCGCGCCGGCCAGCGCTCGCCGGTGTTCATCCGCCGCCGCTCCGACCGGGCGTACTATTCGTGGTTCGTCTGCCTCGCGGACCTGGGACCGCTCGACCTCGCGCTCTCGAACGTGGCGCTGATCGAGATGGACGACGAGGCGCCGCGGGCGCGGGCGCTGGCGGCCGCCGACATCACGGCGGCGCTGCTGCCGCCGTACGCGCCGACGGCGTACCGTGACCCGCGGGCGCCGCAGAACCTGATGCCCGTCGGCCAGCTGGAGCGCGAGCTGCGGCGGCGGCTCGGGGACCCGGAGATGATGCGGCGGCTGATGCTGACGACGTTTGGGAGGGAGAGCCCGACATGGCATCCGTAGATGGTGCGTTCCTGACCGCCGAGCCGGTGGGGCGCGTGATCGGCACCGAAGACGCCTTCGCGCTCTCGTTCTGGGTGTACGTGCGCGACGGCCGCTACCTGCAGCTCGATGACGTCGTCACCGTGCCGGTGGACCTGCCGGACGGGCAGTCGGTGCGGCTGCACGGCATCGTCGACACGGTGCGCTCGCGCTTCGAGGGCGCGCGCTTCGACTCCGACGCCGATGCGGCGTCGGAGCAGCGGCTGCCGGTCGGCGTCGCGCATGCCGCGCACGTCACTGTGACGCGCGTCGAGCCGGAGATCTTCGTCGCGCCTTCGCCCGGCGCCGCGGCGTACAGGAGCGAAGCGACGCAGCGCGATGAGGCGCTGTACTTCGACCAGATGATCGCCGAGAAGACGGCGTTTGTCGCCGGCCTGGCGCGTGACGGGCAGCGCATCTACGGCAACCTCGAGTTCCTCGACGGCACGCGCGGCGCGCACATGAACATCAGCGGCATCAGCGGCGTCGCGACGAAGACGAGCTACGCTCTGTTCCTCCTGTATTCGCTGCTCGGGTCGGGCGTGCTGGGCCAGCGCGGCAGCAACGCGAAGTCGATCATCTTCAACGTGAAAGGCGAAGACCTCCTCTGGCTCGACAAGCCGAACAACCGCCTCGACGAGCGCGCGCGCGATGCCTACGCCCGCATGGGGCTGCCCGTCGGACCGTTCCGCAGCGTCAGGATCTGGGCGCCGGCGCAGAAGGGCGGCGACCTGATCATCCCGGCATCGGCATCGCGGCAGGAGGGTGTGCTGCCGTTCTGCTGGTCGCTGTCAGACTTCTGCCGCGAGCGGATGCTGCGCTTCCTCTTCGCCGAGGCGGACAGCGAGACGAGCCAGATCTCGTTCGTCATCCGCCTCGTCGAAGAGTGGCTGGCGCGCCCGACGAACGTGCTCGACCCGGACGATCGCGGCTTCGTCTCCGTCAACGGCGTCGAGCTCGTCACCGCACGCAGCTTCCCGGAACTGGTCGACGCCATCGAGGCGAACCTGCCGCTCATCGCCCAGCACGCCGCCGAAGGCACGCGACAGGCGTTCATCCGCCGCCTGTTCGATGCCGCCGCCACCGCAGGCCACCTCGTGCGCGCGCTGACGAAGGAGGAGCGGCAGCAGCACACGATCCGCGTGCTGGATGCCGACGCCGGACGGCAGGTCACCGTCATCGACATCAACAACCTGCCGGACAGGGCGAAGCGATTCGTCGTCGGCGTTGTCGTGCGCCGGCTCGTCGAGCAGACGGAATCGGGTGCTGGCCAACACGGACTGACGTTCCTCGTACTCGACGAGCTGAACAAGTATGCGCCGCGCGACGGCTGGAGCCCGATCAAGGAGGTGATCCTCGACATCGCCGAGCGCGGACGCAGCCTCGGCGTCATCCTCATCGGCGCGCAGCAGACCGCGAGCGAGGTCGAGCGGCGGGTGACGGCGAATGCCTCGTTCCGCGTCGCGGGCCGGCTCGATACGGCCGAGGCGGCGCGGGCCGAGTACGGCTTCCTGACGGACGCCGCGAAGGCGCGCGCGTCGATTCTCAAGCCGGGCACGATGTTCGTGCACCAGCCGGAGATCCCGGTGCCGCTGCTGGTGCAGTTTCCGTTCCCCGCGTGGGCGACGCGCAAGTCCGAGGTCGACAGCGCCGGCGACGCCGCCGGCGAGGCGCTGCGCGGCGGGCTGCTGCAGTAGCATGCGCCTGCTCCACACCAGCGACTGGCACCTCGGCCGCACGATCCGCAACATCTCGCGCCAGCCGGAGTTCGAGCGCGTCGTGCAGCAGGTGGTCGATGTGGCGCTCGACGAGCACGTCGACGTGGTGCTGCTCGCCGGCGACACGTTCGATACGTTCGCTCCATCCCCGGAATGCGAGCGCTTGCTATTCGACGCGCTGACGCAGCTGCTGCGCGCCGGCGTGCGCGTCGTGTCGATCGCCGGCAACCACGACTCCGCCGGCCACATGGACGCGCTGGCCGGCGTGCTCCAGATCGCCGGCGCCCGCTCGGTCGGCTCCGTCCCCCGGCGCGCGGCTGATGCGGCAATCACCGTGACCTCGCGCGACGGCAGCGAGGCGGCGACGGTCGTCGCGCTGCCATGGGTGCCCGAGCGCCTGACCATCGACTACGACGAGCTGTTCGCCGGACCGGCGGCGGCGATGCAGCGGTACGCGGGCCGGCTCGAAGCGGCGATCGCGCAGATCTGCTCGGCGTTCCGCGACGACACGGCGAACCTGCTCGTCGCCCATCTGCTGGTCGACAAGGCGGTGATCGGCGAGGGAGGCGGCGAGCGCAAGTTGCAGATCGGCCAGGCCTTCGCCGTGCAGCCGGCGAGCCTGCCGGCGACGGCGCAGTACATCGCGCTCGGTCATGTGCACCGCCGCCAGCGCATCGGCACATCGCCCGCGTGGTACAGCGGGTCGCTGCTGCAGCTCGATTTCGGCGAGGCGGAGCAGGCGAAGTACGTGCAGCTCGTCGACGTGCAGGCGGGGCTGCCGGCGCAGGCGCGCGCGGTCGAGATCACGGGCGGCCGCGGTCTGCGCAACGTGCGTCTCCGGCTCGAAGACCTGCCGCAGCACGCCGGGAGGTACGGCGAGGACTACCTGCGCGTGTTCGTCGAGCTCGATGCGCCGGTGCTCTCGCTCTACGAGCGGGTGCGCGAGGTGCTGCCGAACGCGCTCGATGTGAAGGCCGAGACTGCCGGCGGCGCCTTCGGCGAGCAGCCGCCGCGCCACGAGCGACGCGACCTGATGCCGGACCAACTCCTCGCGCGCTACTATCGCGAGCAGCACGGCGGCGCGGAGATCCAGCCGGAGCTGCTGGCGCTGTTCACGGAGCTCTACAACGCGGAGACGCAACGTGCGGCCCCGTAACCTGCGGCTCGCCGGCTTCACCTGTTACAGCGACCCGATCGAGATCGACTTCACGGATCTTGACCTGTTCGTCATCTCCGGCCCGACCGGCTCCGGAAAGTCGACCCTCATCGACGCGATCTGCTACGCGCTCTACGGGCGGGTGCCGCGCGGCGACGGGCGGAAGACGACGTCGCTGATCTCGCACAACCGCGACAACATGCGGGTCGCGCTCGACTTCGAGGCGGGCGGCGAGCGGTATCGCGTCTCGCGCGGCATCAACACGACGCGCAAGACCGCCCGCGACGGCAGCGAGCGCGTGGCCACCAACGTCTCGCCGGTCGTCCTTGAACGCCTCATCGGCGGCGACCACTGGCTGCCCATGCAGGACCGCGTGCAGACGATCGACCGCGAGATCGAACGGATCATCGGGCTCGACTTCGACGGCTTCACGCGCTGCGTGCTGCTGCCCCAGGGCAAGTTCCAGGAGTTCCTCACCGGCGACGCGAAGGAGCGCCGGGAGCTGCTGAAGGAGCTGCTCGGCACGCAGATCTACGAGGACGTGCGGTCAGCGGCGGCGGCACGCGCCCGCGAGTTGGACGCCGGGGCGAAGAACATCGAACGCCGGCTGAGCGAGGACTACCGCGAGGCGACGCCGGAGACGCTCGTGGCCACGCGCGAAGAGCTCGCCGCGATCGGCCCGCAGCTCGCGCAGACGAGAGAGCACCGCGATGCGCTGCAGCGCGGCGTCGAGCTGGCGGACAAGGTCGTGTTCGCGCTCGACCGCCAGCGCACGCTCACGAAGCAGCGCGATGAGATGCTCGCCGAGGTCGAGCGCCTGCGCGAGCTGGCGGCGTCGGCGGAACAGCGGGTGACGGCGCTGCGGCGCAGGATCGCCGAGCACGAGGCGGCATTGGAATCGGCCGGCTACGACGTCGAGCTGCACGCGCGACTGCGCACGGCGGCGGACCGCGCGAAGCAGGCGAACGCGCTCGAACGCGATCTGGCCGCCGTGCAGGACGTGCTGGCGGACACCCGGCGCATCGAAGAGGCGGCGGCAGCGTGTGCGGCCGCCGAGCGCAGCGCTGCCGCAGCGGTGGCGGCGCGCGAGCTCACCGAGGCGCGGCGAGATGACGCGAGGCGCGACGAGTCGGCGGAGCACCTGCGCCACAACCTCAAGCGCGGCGACGCCTGCCCCGTCTGCGGCGCCACCGTGGCGACGCTGCCGAAGACGAAGGCCGGCAGCATCGCCGCGGCCGAGAAGGCGGTCGCCGACGCGAAGAGCGCAGAGAGGCGGACGCAGGATGCCTCGCGCGCCGCCGAGATGGCGCTTCAATCGCAGCGGCAGGCGCACGATCGCGCGCGCGACGACGCGACGAAGCTGGAGCAGCAGCGGGCGGCGCTCCGCGACGAGATCGCGGCGCTGCTTCCCGGCACCGCCGGCAGCGATCCAGAGACGATCGCGGCGGCGCTCGGCGGGCAGGACGCCGCCGCCGCGCGTGTGCGTGAGCTGACGCACGTGCGCGACGAAGCTCGACGCGCGCTCGAGACGCTCCAGCCGGAAGCGACCGAGGCGGCGACGAAGATCGCCGCGGACGTACGGACCGCGCAGCAACTGGCGGAGAACGCGGCGGCGGAGGCGAAGGAAGCGGCTGCGTCCCGAGCGTCGCTGGCCGAGCTCGCGGGCGCCTGGCGTTGGGACGATGTCGCGGCGATGTTGCGCGCGACGCCGCCGCAGAACCCCCGCGCGTCGCTACGGTCGCTGCTCGAGGCGTGCCAGTCCGAAGCGGAGACGCTGAACCGGCGCCACGCGGCGCTCGAGCAGTCGGCGCAACGCCTCGAGCGCGACATCGCGAGGGCGGAGGAGCTGCAACACGAATTGACGGTCAGCAAGGCGCAGGCGGCGCGTCACCGCGAACTGGCGCGGCTGCTGCGCGCGGACAACTTCCAGGCGTACGTGATCGAGGAGGCGATGCAGGCGCTGGCGGCGAACGCCACCGCGCACCTCGCGACGCTCTATGACCGCTTCGCGCTGAGCGTCGAAGGCGGCGAGTTCCTGGTGACCGACCACTGGCAGGCGGACCAGGCGCGGCCGGCGCGGACGTTGAGCGGCGGCGAGACGTTCATCGCGTCGCTCGCGTTGGCGCTGGCGCTCTCGGAGCGTCTCCCCGAACTGCGCAGCGGCGCCTCGGCCGTGCTCGAGAGCCTCTTTCTCGACGAGGGCTTCGGCACACTGGACGAGGAGGTGCTCGACGTCGTGATCACCGCGCTCGAGGGGCTGCGGTCGGAGGACCGCATGGTCGGCATCATCAGCCACGTGCCGGACCTGCCGCGGCGGATCGGCGCCCGGATCACGGTGAAGAAGTCACCGGCGGGCAGCCTCATCGCCATGGCGTGACGCTCGCGCTCCCACTCTCCAGTCGCCGGTCCTCAGTCCCCACAGTCCCCGGTTGGCAGTCAGCAGTCCCAGTCCCCAACCATCAGTCCCAGCCCCGGTTCCGCGGACACACCGCTCAGAACGGCCACCAGCGCCGCTTGCGGACGAGCTGACGATAGCGCGCGTACGGCTCGTCGGCGCCGCGCGCGGCTGCGGACACCGCATCGGCGCCACCCGGGCGCTTCGGTCGGAGCGCGGTGGTGAGCGCGGCCGAGAGGCGCTCCACCTGCTGTTCGAGGTGTCGCATGGCGTCGTCTGCCTCGACGTCGGACTCGGCCGCCTGGAGCGCCGCCCGCTCCCGGCGATACGCCGCCAAATCGTGCGGCTGCCGCGGCGCCCGCGCCGGCCGCGATGGGTGGCCGTGCAACTCCGGCTCGCGGCCATGGCGGGAGCCGGCGATGTAGATGCGGTACGCGAAGCCGCCTCTTCGCGGCACGATGCGGTTCCGCAGCTCGCCCCTTCGCATACGACGCCGCACCGTGCTGACCGAGACGCCCAGTTCGCACGCTGCCTGCTCCAGCGTCAGCCAATCGTGCGGGTTCGCCTGTGGCCAGGGCGGCTCATCACTGACCACGCCCTCGGCGGATCGTCGGTCCGGCCGAAGCGCGACCATACGCACCCCTACTTCCTCTGTCTTGTCTGGAACAAGAATCGGACCGCGGGCGGCGCTCTGAACGCCGCTGCGTCCGCTACACTTGCCATATGCCCGCATCGTCAGGGGCAGAGGCGCCGCCGTGGCTGCGCGCGCTGACGGCGGCCGAGGTCGTATCCGGCGTGCCGGCGAGTGCGCCGGACATCACGCATGACAGCCGGCGTGTCGTCGCCGGCGGCATCTTCGTCGCCATTCCGGGCGCCAAGGTCGACGGCGCCAGCTTCATCGCCGCCGCCATCGCCGCCGGCGCCGGCGCGATCATCGTCCAGGCCGACACGCGGGCGCACCGGGCGCCGCTGCTGTCGCCGGGCGTGGCGTTCGTCGCCGTCCCCGATGCGCGGGCGGCGCTCGCCGAAGCGGCATCCGGGCTGTACGGCGAACCGGCGCGCTCGCTGGTCACGGTGGGCGTCACCGGCACCGACGGCAAGACGACGACGACGCACCTCATCGCGCATGTGCTCTCGGCGACCGGGCGCCGCTGCGGCTACCTGAGCAGCGTCGCCTTCTCCGACGGCGTCCGCACGACGCTGAACGCGTCGCACATGACCACGCTCGAGGCCTCCGACGTGCAACGCGAGCTGCGCAGCGCGGTCGATGCCGGCGCCGCGTACGCAGTGATCGAGGCGTCGTCGATCGGGCTCGAGCTGCACCGCGTCGACCGCTGTGAGTTCCGCGTCGCTGTGTTCACCAACCTGACGCCCGATCACCTCGACTTCCACGGCAGCATGGAGGCGTACCTGGCGGCGAAGGCGCGCCTGTTCGCCCTGCTCCGGTCGTCCGCCGGAGCGGGCGCGCCGAAGGCGGCCGTCGTCAACGCCGACGATCCGGCGTCGGCGGCGATGCGCGCGGCGGCCGGCGGCGTGCCGGCGATCAGCTACGGCTTCGGCGACGCGGATATCCGCGCTCACGACATCGAGCGGGACACCAGCGGCATGCGGTTCGTAGCGCGGATGGGCGGCGAGGAAGTCATCGCGCGAACGCCGCTCCCCGGTGATTACAACGTCGCCAACTGCCTGGCGGCGGTCGCCGTCGCGGTCTCGCAGGGCGCGCGGTTCTCCGACGCGGTCGCCGCGCTGTCCGGCTTTCCCGGCGTGCCGGGACGGATGGAGCTGATCGAGGAGGGTCAGCCCTATCGCGTCGTCGTCGACATCGCCTCGACGGAGCCGGCGATGCGCAACGTGCTCGCGGTGCTGCGGCCGGCGACGCGCGGCAAGCTGATCGTCGTCTTCGGCGCCGCCGGCGAGCGCGACGTCGGGCGCCGGAGCGGCATCGCACACGCCGTCGCGGCGGGCGCGGACTTCGCCGTCGTCGCGAATGAAGACCCGCGGCGCGAAGACCCCGACGCGATCATCGACGCGATCGCCCGCGCGCTCGCCGCGAGCGGGTTCGAAGAAGGCAGTCAGTTCGTGCGCGAGCCGGATCGCCGGCGCGCGATCGCGCTGGCATTCGAGCACGCGGGGCCGGGCGACACCGTGCTGCTCGCCGGGAAGGGCACCGAGCAGTCGATCGTCGTCGGCACGGCGCACCTCCGATGGGACGAGCGGCAGGTGGCGCGGCAGTTGCTGCGCCGCGATGGCGGCGTATAATGTGCCGGGTTAGAAGGGCGTAGTCTGGTGATCATTTGAACGCCGACGAGATCGACGCGCTCGCTGCCTACGATATCGCCCACATCATCCACCCGCAGTTTCACCGCGCGGACCACGAGGGCGCGATCATCTTCGAGCGCGGCGAGGGCGCGGTCCTGACCGACGTACAGGGGCGGAGCTACATCGACGCCCTGTCGTCGCTGTGGAACGTCGCCGTCGGGCACGGGCGCCGGGAGCTGGCGGAGGCGGCGGCCGAACAGATGGCGCAGCTGGCGTTCTCGAACAGCTACACCGGGTACGCCAACGTCCCTTCCATCCGCCTCACCGGGAAGCTGCTCTCCCTCGCCTACCCGAACATGTCGGGCGTCTTCTACGCCAACAGCGGCTCAGAGGCGAACGAGATGGCGATCAAGGCAGCGCGCTACTTCTGGTACGCCTCGGGGAAGCCGGAGAAGACCAGGGTGATCTACCGGCAGGAGGCCTACCACGGCAGCACGATGGCGACGACCGCCATCACGGGCATGGCGCCCTTCCACACGGGATTCGGGCCGGAGCCACCGGACTTCATCCAGGTGCCGACCTGCTACCACTACCGCTGCCAGTGGTGCGCCGACCAGCCGGCCTGCACGCTGGCCTGCGCCGATACCATCGAGGCCGTGATCGAGCGCGAGGGCGCGGGCACGGTCGCTGCAGTCATCGCAGAGCCGGTGCATGGGGCCGGCGGCGTCATCCCGCCGCACCCCGGCTACTGGCCAAGGCTGCGCGAGATCTGCGACCGCAACGACGTGCTGCTGATCGCCGACGAGGTGATCACAGGGTTCGGGCGCACCGGGCGCTGGTTCGCCCTCGAGCGCTGGGGCGTGCAGCCGGACATCATGACGATCGCGAAGGCCGTGACGAGCGCCTACGTGCCGCTTTCGGCATTCATCGTGTCAGGGCGCGTCCACGAGGTGATCCTCGACGCGCCGGCCGATGCGAAGTTCATGATCGGCTGCACGAACGCCGCCCATCCGACGGCCTGCGCGGTCGCCCTCCGAAACCTGCGGATCTTCGAGGATGAAGGGCTCGTCGAACGCGCCGAGCGGCTGGGGCAGCGCCTCAACGACGGCCTGGGCCGCCTGCGCGAGATGCCGAGCGTCGGCGAGGTGCGCGGGCTCGGCCTGATGGCGGCCGTCGCGGTGGCAGCCGACAAGCAGAGCCGGGCCTCGCTCGGCGCAGGCGTCGGCGCGAAGCTGCTGAGCGCGCTGCGCGAGCGCGGGGTGATCACGCGGGTGAAGGGCGACAGCATCCTCTTCGCGCCGCCACTGGTGACGAGTGAGGAGCAGATCGACCACATCGTCAACGCGACGGGCGACGCTATCGACGAGGTCGTGGCGGCCGTGAACTGGCCTTGACGCGAGGGCAGATGGAGTATACTGGGCGGGACATGTCCTCACGTGCCGCGGTAGCCGCCGCCCGCCAGAACCGGCTGCAAGCATTCTTCGAGAAGAACTGGCGCCACATCGCCGAGCTCCTCTTCCTGGTGCCCGCGTACACCTCATACCAGTTCGTACGCGGCGCCGTCCACGGCAAGGCGGGCGTCGCATTCGACAACGCCTCCCAGTTGATTCGTGTCGAGCAGCGCCTGCATATCTTCCACGAGGCCTTCCTGCAGCAACTGATCCTGCCGAAGGCCTGGATGGTGGACTTCTTCAACTACATCTACATCTGGGGTCATCTGCCGGTGATCATCGCCGTCGCGATCTGGCTGTACACGCGACATCGCGGGAACTACGCGATCTTCAGGAATGCGTTTCTGATCTCCGGGCTGATCGCGCTGCTGGGGTTCGCCTTCGTGCCGCTGGCGCCGCCGCGCTACATGCCGGAGTTTGGCTTCACCAACACGATCATCAACGCGCAGTCGTACTATGCGTTCCAGAACCCGAAGATCGTCAACCAGTACGCGGCGATGCCGAGCCTGCACTTCGGCTGGGACCTTCTGGCCGCCATCGCCATTGGCACGCAGACCCGCCTGCGCGGGCTGAAACTCGTCGCGGTGCTGATGCCGCTGGTGATGTTGAGCGGGATCGTCATGACGGCGAATCACTACTTCCTCGATGCCGCCGCCGGCGGCTTCGTCGCACTCCTCGGGCTCGGCATCGCGCTCGGCCTGCGGCGGCTCATCAGCCGCGAGCGCTTCTTCAGCTTCCTGGCCTAAGTCCCCCGCGGTCGCAGCCGCGTTCGTTGGTCGGATTGTGACCGGATTTCCGCGCCCGGTGCGCATCGATTCACCGTGACCGTTGCATTCATGCGCATAACCGCACTACAATCGGCCTACCACGCTTGGAGGTCACAATGGCCACTCTCGCTCCTGCCGCCACGAACGTCTGTCGCGCCTGTGGCCGCCCTCTCCAGCCGGGCCTCTTCTGCCCGTACGATGGCGTCTTCATCCTCGACCCGCAGGGCACGACCGTCATGGCCAGCCGCATCTCGCGCCTCGGCGCGTCGATCGTCAATGCCATTCTCATCGTGCTCACGCTGGGCATCGGCTGGATCATCTGGTGGTTCATCGTCGCGCCGCGCGGCCAGAACCCCGGGAAGGCCGTCGTCGGCCTGCGCGTGATCCGCGCCGACGGCCGCGCGGTGAGCACCGGCTGGATGTTCGTCCGCGGGCTGCTCACCTTCGTCGGCGGCTTGATCCCCCTCTACCTCGATGACCTCTGGCTGCTCTGGGACCAAAACGCGCAGACGCTGCATGACAAGATGGCCGCCACGGTCGTCGTGCGCGCGCAAGGTTCGGAGCACATCGTGCTGCGGGGGTCCGTCGGCGAACTTCCCGCCGGCTACACGCCGCCACCGGCGTTCGCGCCACCCGTCTCGTTCCCGGCGACTGCCGAGCCCGCGCGGTCCACTCCCGCGGCGATGCCTCCGGGCGACTCGCCGGCCGAAGCCCTGCGCCGCCTCGAGGACCTCAAGTCGCGCGGCCTGATCACCGATGAGGAGTACGCGGTGAAGCGTGCCACCATCGTCGACCGCCTCTAACGAACGCCCGGTTGACCTGCCCGGGAGCCCGTGGTAGCGTGAAGACAGAGTTAGTGTCGATATGACACGAACTCGGAACACGCCGCCGGGAGGACTCGCCCCGCATGGTCACGACACCGATCGACTCCACCCGCGCCGCCGGCATCGCCTGCGAGAGCGACACGATCGCGACCGTCCCGCTGGCCGACGAGCGGTCGTTCGCCTACTGGCAGCAGGATATCCCCGCCGCCTACTGGCAGCTCTCCGCCGACGAGCTCACTGCCCGCATCGGCGCCGCCCGGCGGACGCTGGGGACGCGCGCCATCGTCCTCGGTCACCACTACCAACGTGAGGACGTCATCGCCTTCGCCGACGAGCGCGGCGACAGCTTCAAGCTCGCCCGCTGGGCCGCCGACCATCCGCAGTCGGAGTACATCGTCTTCTGCGGCGTCCACTTCATGGCCGAAGCCGCGGACATCCTCAGCGCGCCGAAGCAGAAGGTGATCCTTCCCAATATGGCCGCCGGCTGCTCGATGTCCGACATGGCCGATCCCGACGACGTCTACAACGCCTGGACCGAACTCGATGAGCTCGGCCTCGCCGACGACATCGTCCCCATCACGTACATCAACTCCGCCGCCGCGCTGAAGGCCTTCGTCGGCGCCCACGGCGGCGCCGTCTGCACGTCCAGCAACGCCCGCAGCGTCCTCGCATGGGCCTTCACCCGGAAGAAGCGCGTGTTCTTCTTCCCCGACCAGCACCTCGGCCGCAACACCGGCGCCGCCCTCGGCGTGCCGCTCGACGAGATGGTGCTCTGGGGCTGGGCGCGCCCCTACGGGTCGATGGGCGGCCAGACGCTCGAGGCGCTCGCGCGCAGCCGCATCCTGCTCTGGGCCGGCCACTGCTCCGTGCACCAGCGCTTCACGCCCGGGCAGGTCGCCGACGCGCGACGGCGCTACCCCGACGCGATCGTCGTCGTCCACCCCGAGTGCCGGCTCGAGACCGTGCAGGCGGCGGACCTCAGCGGCTCGACCGAGTTCATCGCGCGCACCGTCGCCGAAGCGCCGGCGGGCGCCACGATCGCTGTCGGCACCGAGATCAACCTCGTGAGCCGGCTCGCGAAGGAGCATCCGGACAAGCGCGTCTTCTGCCTCGACCCCGTCGTCTGCCCCTGCTCGACGATGTACCGCGTCCACCCGGCCTACCTCGCCTGGACGCTCGAATCGCTCGTCGAAGGGCGCGTCGTCAACCGGATCAGCGTCCCCGAAGACGTCGCCCGCGACGCCCGCCTCGCGCTCGACCGCATGCTCGCGATCCCGTAACCGCACAGGCCGATTCGCGTCTGTCCGCCTCCGATCGCAAGCGCGTTGCGACGTAGAGCCGTCGCGTCTTGAGCGCTGCTTGAGCAGGCCTCGCGTATGCTCGCCCCGGCGCCGCCGCACAGGCCTGTGCGCGTGCGCACGTATGCGGGGAGGTGAAGGAGTTGCTCACCCTCGGCATCAACGCCGCCTTCCACGACTCCGCCGCCTGCCTGGTGGACGACGGCCGCATCGTCGCCGCCGTCGAGGAGGAGCGGCTGACAGGCATCAAGCACGCCAAGCGGCCGACGCCATTCTCGGCGTACGAACTTCCCTTCCAGGCGATCGACGCCTGTCTCGCCGAAGCCGGCGCCGTGCTTGGCGACGTCGACCACGTCGGCTATTCCTTCGACCCGCACCTCCTGCTCGGCTGCCATGCCGGCGTGGACACCATCACGCTGCCGTTGGAGCCGAGCGCGCAGCCCGTTGCCGACGAGTGGGAGGCCGCCTGGGATCCGCTCTTCCTCTCGTCGATCGTCAACGCGCCGCGCCACCTCGCGGGCGGCGTGCCGCATCACCTCAGAGCGCGCTTCGCCGGCCACGACGACAGCTACCGCTGGCACTTCGTCGAGCATCACACCGCGCATGCCGCCAGCGCCTTCCTCGCCTCGCCCTTCGAGCGCGCCGTCGTGCTCACGCTCGATGGTCGCGGCGAGCGCGCGACGACCTACGCCATCGGCCACGGCGCCGACATCGACCGCATCGGCCAGGTGACGATGCCGCACTCGCTCGGCCTCCTCTACGAGCGGGTGACGGAGTACCTGGGCTTCCTGCATTCCTCCGACGAGTACAAGGTGATGGCGCTCGCCTCCTTCGGCGAACCCACCTATCTCGACGAATTCCGCTCGCTGGTCCGGGTCGGCTGCGACGGCCAGTACGCCATCGCGCCGCTCTGCCTCGAACGCCGCTTCGGCCCGCGACGGGCTCGCGGCGGCCCCATCGAGCAGCGCCACTACGACGTGGCGCGCTCGCTGCAGGCGCGGCTCGAAGAGACGGTGATCGAGATCGTGCACTGGCTCCACGAGGCCAGCGGCGAGCGGCATCTCTGCATCGCCGGCGGCGTCGCGCTCAACTGCGTGCTCAACGCCCGCATCCGCGACGACGGCCCGTTCGACGAGATCTGGGTGCAGCCGGCGGCGGGCGACGCCGGCACGGCGCTCGGCGCGGCGCTGTCGCTCGACGCGCGCCTCCGCGGGACGCGTCCGGCGCCGATGACACACGCATTCCTCGGCCCGTCCTACGCCGACGCGGAGATCGAAACGCTGCTCCGCTCGTCGAAGCTCTCCTACCGCCGTCCGGCCGACATCGCCTGCGAGACCGCGCGCCTGCTCGACGAAGGCAAGATCGTCGGCTGGTTCCAGGGCCGCATGGAGTTCGGTCCGCGCGCCCTCGGCGGCCGCTCGATCCTCGCGTCGCCGCGCGACGCCGCCATGCAGGAGCGATTGAACGCGATCAAGGACCGCGAGGACTTCCGGCCCGTCGCGCCCGTCGTGCTTGAAGACCGCGCGGCGGACTGGTTCACGCCGGCGCACGCGTCGCCCTTCATGCTCTTCACCCATCGCGTGCGGGCCGAGCGAGCGGCGCAGATCCCCGCCGTCCGGCACGTCGATGGCACGGCGCGCGTGCAGACGGTGCGCGCCGCCGAGCAGGCGCTCTTCGGCCGCCTGCTCCGGGCGTTCGAGCGGCGGACCGGCGTCCCGGTGCTCATCAACACCTCGTTCAACACGCGCGGCGAGCCGATCGTCTGCACGCCGCGCCAGGCGCTCACCTGCTACTGCGCCTCGCCGCTCGATGCGCTCGCCATCGGCCCATTCCTGCTCGAAAAGCCGGCGGCCGCATGAACCCGCGCGTCTCCGTCGTCATCCCCACGTACCGCCGCCCCGATGCGCTCGCGCGCTGCCTGCGCGCCGTGCTCGCCCAAGAGCTCGGCGCCGGGGCGTACGAGCTGATCGTCGTCGATGACGAGCCGTCGGCAGAGACGCGCGCGCTCGTCCGCCGGCTGGCCGCACCGGTCGAAGCGCCGGCGCCGATCGGCCTCGTCCGCGCGCCCGCGCACGGCCGCGGCGGCCCGCAGGCGGTGCCGCCGCGGGCGACTTCGGCCGACTTGGCGCCGCAGCTGACATACATCCCGATGACGCGCGCGCACGGCCCCGCCGCCGCCCGCAACGCCGGCTGGCGCGCCGCGCGGGCGCCGGTCGTTGCCTTCACCGACGACGACTGCCTGCCGCTGCCCGGCTGGTTGCGCGCCGGACTGGAGGCGCTCGGCGCCGGCGTCTCTGGCGTCGATGGCCGCGTCATCGTGCCGCTGCCGCCGGCGCCGACCGATGCGCAGCGCACGCTCGCCGGCCTCGAGCGCTCGCGATTCGTCACGGCGAACTGCTTCTATCGCCGCAGCGCGCTCGTCGAGGCCGGCGGCTTCGACGAGCGCTTCCGCCTGCCCTGGCGCGAGGACTCCGACCTCTACTTCACCCTGATCGAGCGCGGCCACCGCTTCGAGCGCGCGCCGGGCGCCGTCGTCCTGCACCCGGCGCGCCCGGCGACGCCGTGGGGAGTCAGCCTGCGCGAGCAGCGCAAGAGCGCGGACAATGCGCTGCTCTATCGGAAGCATCCGCGCCTCTACCGCGAGCACGTGCAGGCGCGGCCGCCGCTGCGCTACTACGCCGCCGTCGCCGCCGCGGCGTGCGCGGCCGTGGCGCTCCTGCGCGGCCGGCGCGTCGCTGCGGCGGGCGGCGCCGCCGCCTGGGCGTGCCTGACGCTGGAGTTCGCCGCCGAGCGCCTGCGCGCGACCTCGCGGCGCCCGTCGCATGTCGCCGAGATGGTCGTCACGTCGGCGCTGATCCCGCCGCTATCGATCTGGTGGCGGCTGCGCGGCGCCTGGAAGTACCGCGTGCTGTTCCTGTAGCCGGCGCCCGGGCAGGCGGACGTCGCGCGCCGGCCCGAATGCGATCCCGGTGCACGCCGCAGGAGCAGTCGCAGCGATGCCGCTTCCCCCCTACCTCCAGATCGAGCCCGTCGGCCAGTGCAACCTCCGCTGCCAGATGTGCCCCATCCAGTTCCGTCGCGACGGCCCGCCGTACGGGGAACCGGCCTTCATGCGCTTCGAAACCTACACCCGCTTGATCGACGAGAACAGCGCCCTCGAACACCTGCACCTGCAGGGGCTCGGCGAGCCGATGATGCACCCGCGCTTCTTCGATCTGGTGGCCTACGCTGCGGGGCGCGGCGCCCGCGTCACCACCAACTCCAACCTCACCCTCCTCAAGCCGCGACGCGCCGCCGCCTGCGTCACCAGCGGCCTCGACGAGCTGCACGTCTCGATCGACGGCGCGACGGCCGCGACCTACGAGCGGTCCGCGTGCGCGGCCACTTCGACCGCGTCGTCCGCAACATCGGCCTCCTCAACGGACGCGAAGTCCGCGCTTGCGCGCGCGACGCCGCGTCTGCACGTCATCATGGTGGTGATGCGCCAGAACCTCGGCGAGCTGCCGGCGCTCGTGCGGCTCGCCGCCATGTGCGGCGCCGATGTGCTCTTCGTCCAGCACCTCTGCCATGACTTCGCGGAGTCGTCGCTGCCGGCGCACTACCGGCCGATGCGCGAGTTCGTCGAAGCGCAGACGCTGCTCCACGAAGACCCGGCGCGCATCGCGGACGCCTTCGACGCAGCGCGGCGGATCGCCGATGCGTGCGGCATCGCCCTGCGCCTGCCGCAGCCGCCCGGCCGCGCGACGCACCGGCGCTGCGACTGGCCCTGGACCGGCGCCTACGTCAGCTACGATGGCTTCGCCATGCCCTGCTGCATGGTCGCCACGCCGGATCGCGCGAACTTCGGTCGCATCGACGGCCGCACGCTCAGCGAGGTGTGGGACGGCGCCGCGTACGAAGACTTCCGCCCCAGGCTCGAGTCGCCGGCGCCTCCCGAGATCTGCCGCACGTGCGCCGTCTACACCGGCGCCTTCTGAGCGATGCGCGCAACGGCGCGGCGCATCATCCATCTGGGTGGGGGTCACCGTCTCCAGCCGCGGATAGACTGCCAGCAGGCGACGCAGGCTGGAGGCCGGCACATGGCGCACGTCGAAAAGTCCGTCGAAGTCGAAGCGCCGGTCGCCGAGGTCTTCCGCACGTGGACCGCGTACGAGGACTACCCTCGCTTCATGGAGGGCGTCCGCCAGGTTCGCAAGCTCAGCCCCTATCGCACCCGCTGGGTGGCCGACTTCGGCGGCGCGCACGAGGAGTGGGACGCGCGCATCACCGATACGACGACCAACCGGCGCCTCGCCTGGACGAGTGAATCCGGCGAGCGCCACGACGCCGAGGTCGTCCTGGAGCCGCTCGGCCGCGACCGGACGCGGGTCTACTTCGCGCTGGATTACGAGCCGCAGGGCGCGACGAAGTCAAGCGCCGAACGCCTCGGACTCCTCGAACGGCGGACGGAGGGCGACCTCCGGCGCTTCAAGCAGTACGTCGAATCGCATGGCGCGATGGGCACGACCGCAGCGCGCCGAATGGAGGAACGCATGCGCGACCCGGACTTCCGCGAACAGGGACAGCAGCAGTTCGAGCAGGGGAAGAACCAGATTCCCCAGATGCGCTCGATGCCGCGCCTCGATCCGCTCGAATGGATCTCGGCCGGCCTCCTGACGGCCGGTGGTATCAACTGGGGCCTCGAAGGCCTCTTCGACTACGACATCGTCGACGAGTTGTTCGATGAAGACTCGAAGACCGCGAAGGTGATCTACGGCGCGATCGCCGTCGCCGCCGTCTACACGTTTATCGGCCTCGTACGCATCGAGGTGATGAGCCGCCGCAAGGAGGCGCAGCACCACGAGGAAGAGCGCATGAAGGCGCAGCCGGAGATGTCCGAGCGCCGCGCGAGCTACGTCTAAGCTCGCACTGCGCCGGCCGTCGGACTGCGAGACAAGGAGGCCACCTATGCCGCGGCTGACCTTCGCCGGCCATCCCGTGCACCCGCAGATGGTCAGCGCGCCCCTCGGCCTGCTGCCGATGAGCCTCGCGCTGGACGTCTGCTATCTGGCGACGCGCCGCCGCAGCTACGCCGAAGCGGCGTACTACTCGATGCTCGGCGGCTACGTCGGCGCGCTCTCGGCCGCCATGACGGGGCTCGGCGACTACTTCGCCATCCCCGACGGCTCGCCGACGAAGCGCATCGCCAACGTCCACCTGACGCTCAACGTCGGCATCATCGGCCTCGCCAGCTTGGGGCTCATGCGGCGCCGGGGCAAGCGCCGGGTCGACGCCGGCGATCTCATGCTGTCCGCCCTCGGCAACGCGGCCCTGATGGTGTCCGGCTGGTATGGCGGCCAGATGGTTTACAAGCAGGGCATGCGCGTCGAAGGACGCAGCGAGGTCGCGCGCGCCCAGGAGTGGCGTGTGCCCGGCGACGCCAGGATCGAGCACGCACTCGCCGCCGTCGCCGACGCCGGCGGCGATGATGGCCGTGAGCCCGGCGAACTGCGCGAGGACATCTATCGCGAGCGGAGCCAGTTCTAGCCCGACGCGCGAAGGGAGCGCCTCGAGCGCGTCGTCACGCCCATGCAACATCACTGCGCGCGTCGATGCGCGGCTGATCGGCGGCGGGCGTTAGCATGGGGGCAGGAGGGACGATGGCGACGACACCGACGCTCGAAGGGCTGATGGCGATGCGCCATCGCGACGTGCTCGACGTCCACGGCGACAAGGTCGGCGAGCTCGTCGAGGTGTACTTCGACAAGGCCACCCGCGTCCCCGAGTGGCTCGGCGTCGACACCAGCCCCTTCGGCTCGAAGCGCGTCCTCGCCCCCGCCGTCGGCGCCCGCATCGATGAGCGCGGCGTGTGCATCGCCTGGGGCAAGGACGCCGTGCTTGATACCCCGGAAGTGCTCGACCGGGAGATCAGCCAGGACCTCGAGCAGCACCTGTACGATCACTACGGCCTGCAGTACTCCTTCGAGGGCTCTCCGACCGGCCTGCCGCGCGATGTCCGCGCCCAGATCCCCGCCTCCGGCTCTGAACCGCCGGCGACGCAGAGGTCACTGCCCGATGCCTCCCCGGAGGAGGGCGCCCTGCGCTGGCCGGACATCCCTCGCGACGACCCGATCCACACGACCGTGGTCGATGCGCCGGGCGAGCCGGCGACACGCGGCGGATCCGGCGCGAGCGGGATCGCCCGAGAGTCTCGCCTCGAGACCGCCGTCGACGACACCGAGGCCGACGGCCGGCTCTATCTCGCCGGCGCCGTCGCTGCCGTAGCAGGCTCCGTCGTCGCCACGATGCGCGGCTGGCGCTGGCCGGAGATGGCTCTCCGCGCCGCCGCCCTGGCAATGCTCTCACTCGGCATCATGCGGAAGCGGCGTGAAGTCGCCCAGCACGAAGCGCGTCGCGCCGCCGAGCCCGCGCCGCCGCATCGCTCGCTGAAGCAGCGCGTCCTCAGCACGATCGGGAGGTGAGCGTGGAAGCCGAGCAGTTCATGCGCATCCACGCGCTGAAGGCGATGACCGGCGCCATCGCCCCGACGATCATCGACCTCACGCCCGAGGCGACGACAGCCGCGCTCGCGCTCGGCGCGCGCGGGCTGCCGCGCACCCGCGACGTGCGACTCGAGCGCGTCGCATCCGGCGACGGCGCGCCCGTATTCGATGTCACGTACGCCGATGGCGCGCGCTCCATCACGCTGCGCGAGACGCTGCGCGAGGTCGGTGGCTGGTGGAAGATCGCGCGCATCGAACGCCGCGGCGCGCGCTGACGGCAATCTCCGCCCTCTCCACGCTGCGGTGAGGGGCGTTCATACGCCGGATCTGCAGGATTGAGTCAGGGAGACGAGCCGTCCTCGCCACGAGCCGTCGTCGAGCGAACGGCTCTCCCGGCGCCTCGCTCCACGCTGTGGAGACGGGAGTTCCAGACGGCGGATATGCAGGATTGATGGCACCCACGAGCTGGATCGCCACGAGCCGTCGTCGAGCCGATACCCTTCCGCCGGGGCGCTTCAGATTGCCGGCTTCATCCGCTGGATCGATGGCTGCCTGACGAGGGATCCCTCCAGGGAGCGCGCCGAACGGGCGCCGTCAGCCGCCCGCGCTCTCCGGGCGCCACGAGAAGATCGCCGAGCGCCCGGCGCCGCTGTCCGGCATGATGCGGCCGCCATCGGCGTCGAAGCGGGACGCCAGCAGGCGCCGCAACTTCTCCTGCGCCGGCGCGTCGTCGGCCGCCAGGCAGAGCCGGCCCGACACTTCGCGCACGGCGTCGTCGAGCGAGTCGAAGCCCCAGGTCAGCGGCGCGCACACGACCTCCACATCGGCCATGACGCCGATCTGCGCGAGCACGTTGAACAGGTCGGCGTGCGTCGGCTGCGCCTGCAGCGGCTCGCCGTAGAACTCGCTCCAGAGCCCGAAGTCCGTCGGCATCGGGTCCGCGCGCAGGTAGACGAATACCCGCTCGCGCGCGTGCGCCTCCAGCTTCCGCACGAATGGCACGACATCGCCGATCGGGTACAGCACGTGCGAGCAGATGACGACGTCCGCCGGCTCGACCTCGGCGTCCATCCACGCCGCATCGACGGTGCGCACGTTGTCGATTCCCTGCTCCTTCAGGTCCTCGCGCAGCAGCCCGAGCATCGCCGCTGAAGGCTCGACCGCCGTCACGCGCGAGACGTGCGGCGCGATCGCCAGGGTGTGGCGGCCTGGCCCGGCGCCGACGTCGAGCACGCTGCTCGTGCCGTCCACGTGCGCGAGCAGGCGCGGCAGGAACGGGTCGTGCGGCGTCATCGCGTGCGTGGCGGCGCGATAGGATGTCGCCCGCCGGCCCCAGTAGTCGTCGCTCGTCCGGCCGGCCGCCGCGTACGCCGCGTCCATCTGCGCGCGCCGTCGCTCGACGATCTCCGCCCACCGGGCGACGTAATCGATGGCGGCGGCTGGCGGCGGCAGCGCGTCGCTCCTGTCGGTTGTCATCTGTCAGCGTCTCCCGCGCCGTCCGCAGCGCCACCGATCGCGTCGGTGACATCGAACTGCATCGTCCCCATGCCCGTGACGACGAAGCCGACGCCGAGCTTGTGCTTGCCGGCGGGCAGCGTCAGCCCTTCGACGCCGATCGTCACGACCTTGTTCATCGCCAGCGTGAACGGCTGCGCGCTCGAGACGGCGCTGAACTGCACCCGCTGGCCGTCGATCGAGAAGCTGGCCTGCTCGGGCGGCACCTCCTCGCCGTCGACGGTGAGCGGCAGCACCTGCTCGGCGTAGCCGGAGCCCAGCGAGTTCTTGAGGTCGAAGGCGAAGCCGCCGTCCTCGTTGCGCAGGCTGCCCTTCACGTACAACCGCCGCAGCAAAAATGATGGCACCTGCATGCGTCGAGTTTCCTTCCGAACGTCAGCTGCGCGCGTCCCCGGCACGCCGACCGCAAGTATCGCCCACCGCTGCCCAAGGTGCCATCCGCGCGAGTGGCGCCCACGACCGCGGCGCAACATCGCGCGTCCGGAACCTACTCCGGCCCGAAGCCATGCAGCATCCTGTACACCTGCCGCTCGCGTGCCACGACCTCTGCCGGCAGTTCGACGGCGCCGCCGAGCATGCCCGCGAGCGCCTGCACCTGCGCCACCCGCTCCACCAGCTCGACGACCGCGACCGCCTCCTCGAGCTGCCGCCCGACGCCGACGACGCCATGCTGGCGCAGCAGCACCGCCGCCCGCTCGCCGAGCGCCTCGACCGCGCGCCTCGCGAGCTCCTCGCTCGCCGATGACGCATATGCGGCCACCTCGATCGCGCCGCCGAGGATCACCACCTGCTCGTCGAGCACGGCCGGGATCGGCTTGCCGGCGACGGCGAAGGCGCTCGCGTGCAGGGAGTGCGTGTGCACGACAGCGCCGACGTCCGGGCGCTCGCGGTACATCGCGACGTGCGTCAGCGACTCGCTCGATGGGATGCCGTCACCCACGACGGGCTCGATATCGAAGTCGACAACCAGCACGTCGGCGAGCGTGAACCGATGATACGGCACGCTGCTCGCCGTAATGGCGATCAGGTCGCCGTCGGGCGTCGTGATGCGACGGCTGACGTTGCCGCTCGAACCCGCGACCAGCCCGGCGTCCGCGATGCGCTCGACCGCGCTCAGCACCTCGCGCCGCTCGTCCTCGAACTCCTGCTTCATTCCCCCTCCATGGCGCCGCGATCGAAGGCATCCGCCATCGCGCACCAGCGCCCGTAACAGTCCTCGTACACCGCGGACGCCGCCGCATCCGGCTCGACGATCGTCCGGCCGCCCGCCATCGCCGTCGCGGCCGTTGCCAGCGACGCGTGCCGGCCGAGCGCGACGGACGCCAGCACCGCCGCGCCGAGGGCGGATGTCTCCGGCGTCGTCGCCACCTCGAGCGGCCGGTCGACCGCGTCGGCGACGATCTGGGCGAAGAGCGGCATGCGCGACATGCCGCCGCCGAGCGCCAGCCTGCCGATGGGCGCGCCGGTGATCTCCTCCAGCTGCTCGAGGTTGGCGCGGACAGCGTACGCCGTCGCCTCGAGCACAGACCGCAGGACGGCGGCTGGCGAGGGGTCGGACATCACCAGCGGCAGCGGGACGGTCAGTGCACCCGTGCCCGCGCTCATCGCCGACGCCCGCATCGCCCGCGCGCCCAGGACGGCCATCACGTCGTCGCTCCCCGGCGGCGCCTGCGCCGCGAGCCGCGCCGCGTCCTCCGGCTGCCGCCCGAGCATCGCGCACGCCCACGCCCATCCTCGGCCGGTCTCGCTGGCGTTCGATTCGAGCACGAACGCCGCCGGCCCGACGTGCACGCCCGTCCACGTGCGGCGCTTCTGGTCGAACACGGGCGTCGCCGTCACGATCTGCACCGGCGCGCTCCAGCCGGCCGGCACGCCGCAGTCGCCGGCCGCGATCGCCGCCATGCCAACGAGCGCGCACTGCGTGTCGGCACCCGCGAGCACGACCGGCGTGCCGGCGAGCGGGCCCGCGCGGACAGTGCCCGCGATGCTGCCATCGGCGATGGTCGGCGGCAGCAGCGCCTCGTCAAAGGCGAGGTCGGTGAGATATTCGGGCGGCGTCCCCGCCCGGATGTCGAGCAGGCCGTTCTCCACCGCGAGGCTGCGCGAAGTCATGCTCGCGCCGGTCGTCGTCGTCGCCAGCCAGTCCGCCAGCGGCAGCGCCCGGCGCACCGCCGCCGCGTCTGCGGGGCGGTGCCGCCGCAGCCAGGAGAGCTTCGCGGGCGCCTGCAGCAGCGACGGCAGATGCCCGGTCGCCGCATACACCACGTCGCCGAGTCGGGCGTCGATCTCCATCCCCTCGGCGGCCGCCCGCGCATCGATGTTCGGCGCCAGATACACGGCCTCGCCGTCCTCCGCCACGAACGCCATCCCCTCGCGCTGCCCGGTGAACGCCAGCGCCGCGAACGGCCCGCCCGCCGACGCCGCTTCGATCACCCGCGCGAGCGCAGCCAGCACCGACGCCGCGTGAAACTCCCGTCCGAACGACGCGGCGTCAGGCGGGGTGCGCATCTCCCACGGCTCCCGCGCGGCGACGCGCACGGTCCCGTCGGCCGTCACCACCACGGCGCGGAGGCCGCTCGTGCCGGCATCGACGACAACGACAGGGTCAGCGGCCACGCGCAGGGTCGACATCGGGGTTGACGGCGAAGCGCAGCGGACGGCCGGCGAGCAGCCGCTCCACCTCGCCGGCGATCATCCGCGACTGCCGCTCGACGGTCTCGGTCGTCGCGCCAGCGATGTGCGGCGTCAGGATGACGTTGGGCGCCGAGAGCAGAGGGCTGCTGAGCGGCAGCGGATGCCCCTCGAAGACGTCGAGCGCGGCGCCGGCGATTCGGCCGGCGGCCAGCGCCTCGACCAGCGCCCCCGTGTCCACGACAGCGCCGCCGCTCGTGTTGACCAGGTACGCATCGGGCTGCATCGCGGCGATGAACCCGGCGTCGACGAGCTTCGCGGTGCCTTCGTTGACCGGGACGTGGAGGCTCACCCAGTGCGACCGCCGGGCGACCTCGTCGAGCGGCGCCGCCTCCACGCCGAGTGCCCGCATGCGGCTGGCGCGCACCGCCGGGTCGTACGCCAGCACGCGCGCGCCCAGCGCCAGGCACTTCGCGGCGACCGCGCGGCCGATCTGGCCGAAGCCGACGATGCCGACCGTCGCCCCGGCGATCTCCGTGCCCCGGAGCATGCGATAGCCGGCGACCGGGTCGCGCCAGCCGCCGCCACCGACGAGCGCGTGCGCGCGCGGGATCTGACGCGCCAGTGAGAGCATGAGTCCCAGCGTCATCTCCGCCACGGCGTTCGTGTTGCGACCGGGCGCATGCGTGATCAGCACGCCGTGCTCGCTGGCGCTCTCGACGTCCACGGTGGTCAGCGCGTTGCGGCAGACGCCGACGAGCCGCAGCCCTGGCGCGGCCTCGAACAGCTCGTCGAAGATGAAGTCCGCTTCGACGACGAGGACGTCGGTGCCCGACGTGGCCAGCCGCGCGCCCAGCGCTTCAGGGTCGTAGATCCGGCCTGTCTGGAGCCAGTCCTCGTGCGTGACGTCGCCCAACCGCAGCAGGCGCGCCAGCCAGCGTTCAGCGAACGGAGCGAGGATCAGTGCACGCAAGGCGATCCCTGACAGGAGCCCGGCCGCTGGCCGCGATGCGGCGTCCGCCGCCGCACCTTAATAGTCGGCCAGAAGCTGACGAGGCGCGAAGCCAACCGGACCGCCATCCGACGAGTGGCTCAGCTGGTCAGACCGCTGCCGCGCGGCGGCCGCGCTCACCCGCTCGCTCGCCTTCCAGCGGCGTCACGAGCGCGTCCGCCAGGTCCGTGGCCGACATCAGGCCGCCGCTGTGCGGCCCGATCGCCAGCTGGACGACATAGCCGTCGTGGGCGGCCAAGGCGACGCCGGCGGCCTCCTCGGCGCTCGCCGCGGTGCCGGCGGCGGCAAGCGCCTCGGCGAGCTGCGCGCGCCACGCCGCGTAGGCCTGCGTCAGCCGCTTCTTCACGTCCTCGTTGCGCATCGACTGCGCCCAAAACTCGAGCACGACGCCCGGCCAGCGTCGCTCTTCGTCGTAGGAGACGAGCGCCTCGACGAGCGCCCGGGCGTCGGTGCCCGGCTGGCCCGCGCCGGCCGCTGCCAGCATCCGCGTGCGGTCTTCGCTCCAGCGGCGCAGCAGTTCGAGCAGGATGTCTTCCTTCGTTGAGAAGTGGAAGTAGTACGCGCCCTTCGAGTAGCCCACTTCCTGCGCGATGTCGTCGATCGTCGCGTGGTCGTATCCGCGCTCCGAGAAGAGCTTCATGGCGCTGTCGATCAGGCGCGCCCGGGTCAGTTTCCGCTGCTCGAACCGGTCCATGTTCCCCTCGCCGCGCCACTCTCGCGCACACGTATCGGCGCCCATGCACACCGTCCCGACCAGTATGCACGAGCGAACGCGCTTTGCCAATCCGGCTTGACAGGGCAACTTCAAAAAAAAGTTGGCTGGATCGCCCGTCCGGCTGTAACAATCACGGCGCCGCCACGTTAGGACTTGACGAGAGCGAAGGGAGTCGGAGCGGAAGGCAGGACGCCGCATCGCGTTCGTCAGAGGTTCCGACAGGGCAAACTCGCCGAAAGGCGAGGACGCAAAGCCACGGGTCCGCCACCACCAGCGCGGACAGCCGGGCCGCCGAAGACCTCGAGCGCCATCGCTCGAACCCGTCTTGCGTCGCATCCCCCTCGGATGTCTGGCCTGCGCCAGAATCGCAGAACGGGGGAGCAGTTCGATGCGCACACCAGAACGCCAGGACATGATCATGCGGCACATGCCGCTCGTCGCCTTCGTCGTCGGCCGCATGTCCACCGACAACCAGAAGACCCTCGGGCTCGACCGCGAGGACGCGCTCGCCTACGGCACCGAGGGCCTCATCCAGGCCGTCGATGCCTTCGACTTGGACCGCGGCACCAGCTTCGCCAGCTTCGCCGTCCGCCGCATCCGCGGCTCGATCCTCGATGCGATCCGCAAGATGGACCCGCTTCCCCGTTCGCTGCGGAAGAGCACGCGCGAGGTCGAACAGACATCGCAGGAGCTCGCGGCGAGCCTCGGGCGCTGGCCGACGAGCAAGGAGATCGCCTTCCGGCTGGGGATGCCGGCGGACCAGATCCAGGGGATCATGCGCCACGCCGGTTCGAAGTTCATCTCTCTCGAGCATGCCATTCAGGACCGCGGCGGCGAGCACGCGCCGTCGCTCGACCCCGTCGACGAGGATGAGACCGGCGACCCGGCGAAGGCGGCGGACCACAACGCATCGCTGGCGATGCTCGATGGCGCATTGCATGAGCTGAATGCTCGCGATCGCGCGATCTTGAAGCTGCGATACGGCGAATCCAAGCCGTTCCACGTCATCGGCGACATGCTCGGGCTCTCCGAATCGCGCGTCTGCCAGCTGCATAAGCGGATCCTGTCGACACTGCGCCGCCAGCTCGTCTCCCAGCTCGAGGAAGCCGCCTGACCCCTACGGCCTCCCGCCCGGGTGCCGATACTCCTATGAGCCCGAAGCGGCGCATTCGTATCTGGGCGGTGCCATGTTGAATCGAGCCTTCAAGGAACCGGCAGACGAGCGCGACTTCCCGCAGCCAGCGGAGCGGGAGCGCGAGGGCAACGTCGTGCAGCTCAACGCCGCCGCGGAAGCGCCTCCGCGGCCGGCAGAGCGCCTGCCGCTGCCCGCCCTGGCCTACGCCTTGCTCGTGTTCGCCGCCGGCGCCGCTGCCGTCGCCTGGTTCGGCCCGCAGCTCGACACGCGCGACTGGCCGGGCTTCCTCGTACTGGCGGTGTTCGCTGTCGCCGCCGGCCGCACCCGGCTCTCGATCTACGGCGAGACGACCATCTCCATCGCGATGGTCGGCGATTTCGCCGTCGCCTTCCTCTTCGGGCCCGCGGGCGCGGTGCTCGTGGCGCCGTTCGCCGCCCTCGCCACCGACCTCGGTAGCGGCAGTCGCTGGTATAAGCGCCTCTTCGACATCGGCGCCTTTAGCCTCGTCAATGTGGCCGCCGCCAGCATCGCGTGGCTTTTGATGGGCGAGCGCCTGAACGCCAGCCCGTGGATCGTGCCCATCGCCCTATTGGTCGTCGTCGCGTACTACCTGGCAAACATCAGCCTCGTCACGGTCGCAGTCAGCCTCTCGACGCGCTCGAGTATCGTTTCCGTCTGGCGAGAGAAGTTCGAGTGGCTGATCCCGCATTATGTAGTGTTCGGACTGCTCGGGCTGGCACTCGCCGTCGCCTACGATGCCATCGGCTTCGCCGGCATCCTCGCCTTCGTCGCGCCGCCGCTCATGATGCGCTTCTCGCTCAAGCAGTACGTCGACAAGACGGCCGAGAACGTCGAAGAGCTGCGCAACACGAATCGCCATCTCCAGAAGGCCAATCAGGAGATCCTTCATATGGCGACAGAGTTGCGCCAGACCTATGACGGCACGCTGGAAGCCCTCGTATCCGCGCTCGACGCGCGCGACCGGGAGACCAAGGGCCACTCGATCCGCGTCGCCCGCTACATGATGGAGATCGCCTTCCACATGGGGATCCAGCCTTCGACCGATGAGTGGGTCGACATGCAGCGCGGCGCCCTCCTGCACGACGTCGGCAAGATCGGCGTCTCGGACACCATCCTCCACAAGCCCGGGCCGCTCACCGACGAGGAGTGGGTCGACATGCGCCGCCATCCGAAGATCGGCCACGACATGATCAAGGACATCTCGTTCCTCTCCGGCGCCGCCACGATCGTCCTGGCGCACCACGAGCGGTTCGACGGCCGGGGCTACCCGAAGGGGCTGGCGCAGGACGAGATCCCGCTCGGCGCACGCATCTTCGTCCTCGCAGACACGTTCGATGCGATGACGTCGGACCGGCCGTACCGCCGGGCGCTCACGCCGGAAGTATCACGAGACGAGATCATCAAGTGTAGTGGCACGCAGTTCGACCCGAAGTGCGTGCAGGCCTTCCTGCTCGCCTTCGACAAGATCGTCGCGATCCGCATGGCAGACCACGACGAGGTGACCGAGCATCACGCCTCAGCGGCGCCCCGCCAAGCCGCGTAACGGCAGTCTGCCTGCGATTCCGAGTGGAAATACGAAAGACTCCCGTCAGCCGAGATCCGGCTCACGGGAGTCTTTCGCTTCGATGTGCTGTTGGGGCCTAGCCCCAGGAAACGCGCTGAACCATCTTCGTTCCTCCTAACCTGACGTTGCCTGACCCACTTCCGGAAACGGGTTACCGACCCGTCGGTATTAGTTTCTCACCGGCCGGCTAGTCTGTCAAGAGGGATTGACAAGGACGTTCACAAAAAATGCTTGTCTCGCGCCGGCCCGATGTGCGCGTCGCGGGCGTCCCGGCCGATACATCTCATAGGACGCATGCCAAACAAATCAGAACGCCAGGCACTCCGCGCCCAGCGCACCCGCGACCAGGTCGTGCAGGCGGCGCTCACCGTCTTCGCGCTCAAGGGCTATACCGCCGCGTCGATGGATGACGTCGCGCTCGCGGCGGGTTGCTCCAAGGGTGGACTCTACCACCACTTCCCGCAGAAGTCAGCCGTCCTCACCGCCGTCGTCGAGCGTCTGATCCGCATCGATGCGCTGCTGCCGCCGTTCACGGCGACGACCGGCGAGTCCGCTCTGCCGGCAGCCGCGTTCGGCCGTGTCCTCGTGGAGATCTGGGCGGAAGCCGGCCGCTCCGAGGAGCTGCGCGCACAATTGCGCGCCGGCTACGAGGCGTGCCTCGACCGTACGCTGATGGACCGCTCGCGGCCCGGCAGCGGCCTCGCCGAGATCCTGCGCATCGGCACGCTGATCCAGCTGCTCACGCGCAACGACCCGGCGAGCGCCAGCGAAGCCGCTGTCCGCCTCGGCATCGCCGCCTGATCCCCGGCGTCGACCGCGGCCCGACGGCGGTACCCCTTCATTCGCGCGGGTGATGGCGGGCCTGGTGCACGCCTGACGAACGTGCGCGGGCGCCCTGCTGGCCGCAGACATCAGCACTCACCCGGCGTCCGCCTCCAGACGGCGGGGCGCGCGACGACCAGCTGCGGCACGACGGCGCCCTGCCGGACGTGCCGGAACCGGGCGGTCGACATGATGCGGCGCGCGATCGGCGCCGTTCGGCTCAGACGGGCGCGAGGCGCACGGCCAGGAGCTTCGGCCGAGGGACGGGGTAGAGTTACGCCGACAACCACATGCGGCGCCGCCGCTCGCGGTCCTGCTTCGCGCGATTCAGGTCCGCCATCGCCGCCTCGAGCAGCGCGTCGGCGTGCGTCATCTCGGGCGTCGCGGTGACGCTTCCCGAACAGACGCCCGCCCACAGCGAGACATCGCGGCCGTTCACCTGCGTCATCGCCGATTCGCGGGCGAGCCGGTCCTCCAGCCGCTCGACGAACGCCTCGATGCCCTCAGCGCCCGTCTCCAACAGCAGCACGCCGAACTCGTCGTCGCCCAGCCGCGCCACAACGTCGCTGTAGCGCTTCGTCGCGTCGATCGTCCGCGCGACGTGGCGCAGCACCGCGTCGCCCGCGCGCACGCCGTACTCACGGTTGACGGCCGTCAGGTTGTTCACATCGACGAGCACGACCGAGACATTCCGGCCCATTCGCCGCGAGCGGGTAAACTCGTCGTTCAGGCGGCGCGCGAAGTGGTTGAACGTCGGCAGGTCCGTGAGCAGATCGTGCTCCCCGTCGGCCTCCTCGTCGCCGGCGCCTGCGAGCTGCGCTTCCCGCTCGTCGCGCGTCAGGACGAAGATCGCCGCGACCAGCAACCCCGTCATGCCGATGGCGATGAGAAATGGCAAGTGCGGCACCACCCCGAACTCGTCGAGCAGCGCGGCCAGGATCGTGCCGCCCCAGGCGATCGTCAGCAGCCGCAGCGCGATCGGCACCCAGGCGACGCCGCGTGACTCCTCGCGCGGGCGCCCCGCCACCGGGATCAGCGGGAACACGGAGCCGTCCTCCGGCGGACGGTGACGACGAGGCACGCGAGCGCTCACAGGCATCTCCCCCTTTACCTTCGATCACTATCGGCCGCGCGCCGATGATGCGCAGCGCCGGGCACGCGCGCCTCCAGCCTTCAGCCCTCCCGCCTCCAGGCTCCGGGCATCCCGCTTCCAGCACACTGACGCCGGCGCTATAGTGATCACGTCCCACAAAGGCGCCTCAGCTCGGGCCCAACGGGCTCCTTTCGAGCAGTCGCGAGCGAGGCGGGGGCGAGCCTTCCACGCAGGAAAGGGCCCAGGTGATCCGTCGCACGGGGCGCTCGCTGGGCCGTCCATCCCGATGCCTCGCCGTCGCCCTCGAGAGCGGATCGCCGCCGGCGCGGGATCGCGCCGCCGCAAGGAGCACCACTCATGGCCTACCGCGTGACGTTTATCCCCGGCGACGGCACCGGCCCGGAGATCGCCCAGGCCACCCGCCGCGTCCTCGAAGCCACGGGCGTCCCCTTCGAGTGGGATGTGCAGGACGTCGGCGTCGACGTGATGGCGAAGGAAGGGACGCCGCTGCCGGACCGCGCCATCGAGTCGCTGAAGGGCACGAAGCTCGGCATCAAAGGCCCCGTCACGACGCCCATCGGCACCGGCTTCCGCAGCGTCAACGTCGCCCTGCGCAAGGCCCTTCAGCTGTATGCCTGCGTCCGCCCCTGCAAGGTCTACCCCGGCGTCCGCACCCGTTACGCCGACGCCGGCGTCGACATCGTCGTCATGCGCGAGAACACCGAGGACCTGTATGCGGGCATCGAGTTCGAGGTGGGCTCGCCGTACGTCAAGCAGCTCTCGGGCATCGTCAGCGAGAGCGGTCAGGGCGAGCTGCGCGACGACGCCGGCGTCAGCATCAAGATCATCTCGGAGTTCGGCACCCGCCGCATCGCGAAGTACGCATTCGAGTACGCGCGCAAGAACGGCCGCAAGAAGGTCTCGGCCATCTCCAAGGCCAACATCATGAAATACACGGACGGCCTCTTCTACGCCACGAGCCGCGAGGTCGCCAGGGAGTACCCGGACATCGAATACGACGAGGTGCTGGTCGATGCGCTGTGCATGCAGCTCGTCCAGCGGCCCGAGTGGTTCGATGTCCTCCTTCTCCCGAACCTCTACGGCGATATCCTCTCCGACCTGTGTGCCGGCCTCGTCGGCGGCCTTGGCGTCGCGCCCGGCGCCAACATCGGCGATGTCGCCGCGCTCTTCGAGCCGATCCACGGCAGCGCGCCGAAGTACGCCGGGCAGAACAAGATGAACCCGATGGCGATGATGCTCAGCGGCGTCCTCATGCTCCGCTACATCGAAGAGACCGACGCCGCAGACCGCATGGAGCGCGCGATCGCCGCCGTCATCGCCGAAGGCGCCGCCGTCACGTACGACATGAAGGCCGACCGCAACGACCCGACGGCCGTCGGCACGTCGCAGGTCGCCGACGCCGTGATCGAGAAGATGCAGAAGACGCCGGCGGCCGCCCGCTAGGGCGCCGGGCTGAGACAGAGGGAGGTCGAATGGCAGCACGCAAGAAAGTCACGGTGATCGGCGGCGGCATGACCGGCGGCGCCATCGCCCAGCGGCTCGTCGAGAAGGGCATCGCCGACGTCGTGGTCCAGGACGACCCGCAGTTCGCCGGCAGCCTCCACCACGGCAAGGCGCTCGACATGATGCAGTCGGCCTCCTGGCTCGGCTTCGAGACCCAGGTGACTGCCACCGACGGCTGGGAGGAGACGGCCGGCTCAGACGTCATCGTCTGCACCGCCGGCGCGCCGCGCAAGCCCGGCATGAGCCGGGAAGAGCTGCTCAACGGCAACGCCGACATCGTCCGCGCGAAGGTCACCGACGCGGCGAAGGCCTCGCCCAACGCCGTCATCATCATGTTCGCCAACCCGATGGACGCGATGTGCCACGTCGCCCTGAAGGCGTCCGGCTTCCCGCGCGAGCGGATCATCGGCCAGGGCGGCGCCCTCGACACGGCCCGCTACCGCGCCTTCCTCTCGATGGCGACGGGCGTCAGCGTCCGTGACGTGCACGCCTACGTCCTCGGCGGCCACACCGACACGACGATGGTGCCGATCGTCTCGCAGGCACGCATCGGCGGCCTGCCGCTGGCGTCGTTCCTCACGCCCGACGAGATCGAAGCGATCGTCGCCCGCACGATGAAGGGCGGCGCCGAGATCGGCCAGCTGATGAAGGTGTCGAGCGCCTACTACGCCCCCTCGGCGGCGACCGTCGAGATGGTCGAGGCGATCCTGCTCGACCAGAACCGCCTCATCCCGTCTGCCGTGCTGTGCCAGGGGGAGTACGGCATCCAGGACATCGTCTGTGGGCTGATGTGCCAGCTCGGCGCCGGCGGCATCAAGAAGGCGTACGAATCGCCGGTCAGCGACGGGGAGGCGGACAAGATCCGCGCCGCCGCCGACGCCACGAAGAACCTCATCGCGGACCTGAAGTAGAGGCGCACCATGGCCAGCGACACCACCACACACCTGCGCGAGATCCACGCCGACGAGATCACGGCGAAGGTCGCCGAGCTCTGCGAGCAGGCGGCGCACGTCCTGCCCGATGACGTCGTCGCCGGCCTGCAGCGCGCCGAGCGCTCGGAGCGCTCGCCGCTGGGCAAGCAGGTGCTCATCGAGCTGCTCGAGAACGTCGACATCGCGAAGCGCGACCGCATCCCCCTCTGCCAGGACACGGGCACTACTGTCGTCATGGCCGAAGTCGGTCAGGACGTGCACATCGTCGGCGGCTCGCTGCGCGACGCGATCAACGCCGGCGTCGGCCGGGGCTACACCGAGGGCTACCTGCGGGCGTCGATCGTTGACCACCCCTTCTCGACGCGCGTCAACACGAAGAACAACACGCCCGCCGTCATCCACACGGAGATCGTGCCGGGCGACCGGCTCCACCTCACCATCGTCCCGAAGGGCGGCGGCTGCGAGAACATGACGAAGTTCCAGATCATGCTGCCGGGCCGCGGCAAGGACGGCATCACAGAATTCGTCCTCCAGACCATCGAGGAATCCGGCGGCAATCCCTGCCCGCCGCTCGTCGTCGGCGTCGGCGTCGGCGGCTCGGCCGAGTACGCGATGTTCCTCGCCAAGAAGGCGATCACCCGGCCCGTCGGCGAGGAGAGCGCCGACGAGGAGACGCGCCAGTTCGAGCACGAGCTGCTCGCGAAGGTCAACGCGCTCGGCGTCGGCCCGCAAGCCGTCGGGGGCAGCAACACCGCCCTCGCCGTCAACATCGAGACGTACCCGACGCACATCACGTCGCTGCCCGTAGCGGTGAACCTGCAATGCCACAGCGCCCGATCGAAGCACGCCGAACTGTAGGCGCCTCGCACCGCACACCCGACGCCGCCACGCGCGCCGGCGTACGCATCCGCGAGGCGACACCGGGCGACGTGCCGGCGCTCGTCACGCTGATCAACGCGGCGTACAAGCCCGTCGACTGGTGGCTCTTCGAGCAGCTGCGCACGGACGGCGAGGAGCTGCTCGACGCGCTCGCCGACCCGGACGGCACGCTGATCGTCGCCGAGATGGACGGCGCGCTCGCCGGCCACCTCGCGCTCTGGTTGCGGCCGGATGAGGCGCACTTCGGCCTGCTGGCCACCGGCCCCGCGTTCCAGGGCCGCGGCATCGCGCCGCTGCTGATCGCCGAAGCGGAGCGACGCGCCCGCGATGCGGGCTATCATGCGCTCGGCCTCGGCTGCATCCGCGAGAACGGCCTGCCGGCCTACTACGAGTCGCTCGGCTACCGCGTCACGCAGGAATCGCCCAGCCGGCTCTGGGATGCCAGGCAGGAGTTCACGTACGTGGAGATGGCGAAGGACCTATGATCCGCGTCGATGCCGCCATCGCCCTCATCGCCAACCCGCGCCGCCGCCCCAGGACAGCGGCCGCAGGTCGCGCCGCGCGCGTGCTCCAGACGGGCGGCGGACGATGAGCGTCGACTGCCGCGTCATCCGCCCCTCCGGGCGCGATCCCGCGACGGCGCAGACGCCGGGCATGGCGCGCGTCGCCGGCGTCTCGCTGGCCACCTGCGGCGCGTCGGCGGTCTGGATGGGCGAGGTGACGACGGCGGCCCGCTTCCGCTCGGGTGCCCATCATCACGGCGATCTGGAGAGCGCCATCTACGTCCTGCGCGGCCGGATGCGCATGCGCTGGGGCGAGCGCCTCGAACACCGGCTCGATGCCGAGGCCGGTGACTTCGTCTTCGTCCCCGCGCAGACGATCCACCAGGAGATGAGCATCTCCGACGAGCCGCTCGTGCTCATCCTCGCGCGCGGCGGTCAGGAGAACGTCGTGGTGAACGTCGACCTGCCGGACGAGGTGCTGCAGGATGAGTGATCGATTCGGAAGATCGCGCCGCGGCCAGCGACACGCCGGGGGATCCGCCTGAAGCAGCGGTCGGGCGAAGGAAGGAAGGACAGCAGCCATGCCAGTAACCAGAGAGAACGGCGAGATCCGGGTCAGCGCGCCGCTGGGCGATGACGACGTCGCGCAGCTGCGCGTCGGCGACCACGTGAAGTTCTTCGGCACCATCTACACCTCGCGCGACGCGGCCCACAAGCGGATCATCGCCGCCATCGACGCCGGCGACGCGCTCCCGTACGAACTCCCCGGGCAGGTGATCTACTACGTCGGTCCGACGCCCGCACGTCCCGGCCGCATCGTCGGCGCCGCCGGCCCGACGACGGCCATGCGCCTCGACCCCTACACGCCGCCGCTGCTCGAACGCGGACTCAAGGCGATTATCGGCAAGGGCGGCCGCGGGCCGGCCGTCAAGGATGCACTGCAGAAGTACCACGCCGTCTACCTGATCGCCATCGGCGGCGCCGGCGCGCTCCTCTCGAAGACCATCAAGCAGCTCGACGTGATCGCCTACGAGGACCTCGGCACCGAGTCCGTCAAGAAGCTGGAGGTCGAAGGCTTCCCGGCGATCGTCTGCTGCGACATGTACGGCGGCGACCTTCTGCTCGAGGGCAAGGAGCAGTACCGCGACCAGGCGACGCTGGGCGCCTACCAATCCGTCGGCCCGGCGGAGAAGGCAGGGTAGGCGTAGAGCGCGGCGGCCGGACAGCGGCAGAGGTCGCAAGCCGGCGAGCGCCGCCGGCTTGTCGTCACGGCGGCGTGGTGTTGCAACCGGGGCGTGCAGCCGCCGGGGTACGATCGCGGCGTGGCGGGGCGCTTCGGCTCCGCTTGGTGCTGCTGTTTCAGGGGAGGCGCGGTGAAGACGGAGATCTGGGAATCCGACCCCTTCACGCCGAAGAAGGGCAGACTGCTGGCGACGCTGAGCACGGAGTACCGATTCCAGAAGGGCGACGAGCTGTACTTCGATGACACACCGGAGCGACTCAAGGTGCGGATCATCGACGTGCGGATGCACGTCAAGCCGGACGGCGCGGTCGCGCGGGAGATCCTGGCGCTCACGGTGTAGCGGCTCGCGAGCTGGGGCAGTGCGCCGCGGGCGGCGGAGACGCGCACACCCCGGCGGGCAGCGACGCGCCGGGCGCGGAGGCCACGGGCGGATCGACCACGCTGACGTTCGAGGTGATCACCGGCGGCTTCAGGATCGAGCGGTACGGCTCGAAGCATCGTTGACCCACCGTTGGCGCGATGCTACATTGCGAAAAATCGCGCAATCGGTCCGTTCCCCGCCCGCTACATCGCGCCGGAGCCCGTATGCCCATCGAGATCCCCGATGTCGTCATCGATCGCCTTCCCATTTACGCGCGCGCTCTCAACCTGCTCCAGCGCAGCGGCCGCGAGGTCGTCAGCTCGCAGGAGCTGGGCGCTCAGCTGGGCGTGACGCCCGCCCAAATCCGCAAGGATCTGAGCTATTTCGGCAGATTCGGCAAGCAGGGCCGCGGCTACAGCGTGCCGCGCCTGCTGGAGGAGCTGCGCCAGATCCTCGGCCTCGACCGCGACTGGCTGATGGTGCTCATCGGCGTCGGCCAGCTCGGACGGGCGATCCTGGCGTACGGCGGCTTCGCGCCGCAGGGCTTCCGCATCGTCGGCGCCTTCGATGCTGACCCTGGCCTCGTGGGTCAGGAGATCAACGATCTGGTGATCAAGCCGGCGTCCGAGCTGAAGCTCTCGCTGACGCAGCGGCCGGCCGACATCGGCATCGTCGCGACGCCCGCCGCGCACGCGCAGGCCGTCATCGATGACCTCGTCGGCTGCGGCGTGAAGGCGATCCTGAACTACGCGCCGATCGCCGCGCACGTGCCGCCCGACGTCCACATCAAGGACATCGACCCGGTGCTCTCGCTGCAATCGATGACGTTCTACCTGAAGGGGCAGTTGGCCGTCGCCGGCGTGAAGTAGACCGCCGTCCGAAGTGGCGCCGGGGCTACCGACGGTCGGCGCCGGGCCGGCACGCGCGCGCCTCCGATCGTCTCTGTGTTCTGCACCTGCCCGGGCAGGCGACACGCCGCCAGCCGGCCCGCCACTTCGCCCACGGCCCCCGCGGCCCTGATCGCCTATCGCCGCTGGTCCGGCTCGCGCCCGCCGACGAAGCGCGGCCGGTACTCCGGCTCGCGGCCGGCCATCTGATCACGATGCATCCGGTCGTGTCGATAGTACGAGCGCAGCCACTGCATGACAGTGAGGCGCCCGAACATCGACTGCGACGCCGTCCGGTCGAACTGCTCCGGGGACATCGACTCGATCAGCCTGAGCGTCTTCGCGCGCTCGGCGCGCAGCTGCGCCGTCAACTCGGGCACGCTATGCGCCTGGGCGGCGGTCAGCGGCACGGCGACGCGGTCGCCGCGGACGGCGCTGACGTCCGGGTCGTCCGCGATGAGCGCCGCCTCGACCCAGGCGCGATAGTTCGTCTCCATCTCCGCGAGGTGCGCGAGCTGCTGCTTCACCGACCACTGCGCCTCCCCCTCGCCATCCGATGGAACCGCCGAGGCGCGGTCGTCGGCGAACGCCTCCGCCTCGGCGAGGAGCGCCTCACGCTGCTCGCGCATCTTCTCGACGAGATCGCTGACCGCTTCGGGCATCGCCACCGTACTCACCTCACCAGCGCGTCTCGTTTGCATAACAATAGCGGACCAGTGGTAACGATCGCGGCCTTCCGGGCGTTCTACGTTCAAGTGACAGAGAGAGGACGCACATGGCGCGACGAGACCCGGAACGGACCGAGAAGCTGCGGAAGGTCGTCGGCTACCTTCTGGAGCGCGAGTGCATGAACAAGGGAGACCAGACGCGCCTCGCGGAGCACTTCAAGGTGTCGCGCCAGCGGGTCCACCAGATCGTCGTCGAGGAGCGGCAGCGCGCCCGCCAGCCGGCGATCAGCTCGTAAAGCCCAACCGTCCGGCGGCCGCCAGGGCGTAGAGGTCCGTCATGCCGGCGATGTAGTCGGCGACACGGCGGCTCAGCGTATCCTCGCGGCGCGTGTAGTCCGAGGCATCGAGTTCCGAGGGATCACGCAGGAAGTGCGCCCAGAGAAATTCGATCAGGCGCCGCGCCCGGTCCGCTTCCGCCAGGCGCTCCTCCCACAGGTAGACGTTCTCGAACAGATAGTCGCGCAGCTCGTCGGTCGCCGCCGCGACTTCGTCGCTCATCGTGATGGGCTGCGGCGGCCCTTCGCCGCGGGGCTCGTTCGCGAACCGCCACGACGCGTCGACGACGTCGCTCACGAGCGTATCGATGCGCTCCGCGTGCGTCTCGCCGAGGACGGCGCGAGCCCGCGCCGGCAGGTCGCCGGGGCGCAGGAGCCCGGCGCGCTCGGCGTCGGCGATGTCGTGGTTGAGGTAGGCGAGCGAGTCCGCGAGGCGGACGATCTGGCCTTCGAGCGTGCTCGCCAACGGCTCGCCCCAGGCGGCCGCCGCCCAGTGGCGGTCCTCGAGCTCCTCGAAGATTCCCTCGCGCGGCTTCGAGTGCTTGAGGATGCCCTCTCGCACCTCCCAGGTCAGGTTGAGGCCGTCGCCGTCGCGTTCGAGCAGATCGACGATGCGCAGGCTCTGCTCGTTGTGGCGGAAGCCCTCGGGCAGCAGCGCCGCCAGCGCCTGCTCGCCGGCGTGGCCGAACGGCGTGTGCCCGAGGTCGTGCCCGAGCGCGATGGCCTCACTCAGATCCTCGTTGAGGTCGAGCGCGCGGGCGATCGTGCGGCCGATCTGCGCCACTTCGAGCGTGTGCGTCAGGCGCGTCACGTAGTGGTCACCGGCGGGCGCGATGAAGACCTGTGTCTTGTGCTTCAGCCGCCGGAAGGCCTTGGAGTGGACGATCCGGTCGCGGTCGCGCTGAAACGCCGTGCGCATGTCGGACGCGGCTTCCGGCCGCTCGCGGCCGCGGCTGCGGGCGCTGCGGACGGCGGCCGGCGCGAGCCGCTCCTCGCGCTCCTCGAGCCGCCGGCGGACGCTCTCGTGCGGGCGTGGCATCGCGCCGATTGTACGAGGCAGGGCACCGCGCGTCGAGCGCAGGGTGCGAAGGCTGACGGCGCGCGGTGGGAGCGCGGCTGGTGCGGGACACGGGACGCGTGGACACGTGCGAGTCACGGAGTGCCAGAATCACTGCCCATCTACACCGATCCGTCCGTCCTTGACCCTAATCCTCCAGTCCGGAATCATCTCGACGACCTGACTGCAGCGGGTACACGACCTGCCACGTGACCGGTCACCTGGAACCAGTCATCAGTCACCAGCAACCAGCCCAATCAGCAGAGGAGCCGTCCGTGCAGCAGACCATGACCTTCCGCGGGAACACGCTCTCGGCGCGCGTCTTGCCGGAGTCCTGGCTGACGAACGTCGTGCTGGTGGTGGCGGGAAGCGCGCTGATGGCGGTGTCCGCACGCTTCAGCTACCAGTTCTCGTTCAGCACCGTGCCCGTCACCGGGCAGACGTTCGGCGCGCTGCTGATCGGCGCCGTGCTGGGCAGCCGGCTCGGCACCGCCGCCATCTTCGCGTACCTGGCCGAGGGCAGCGCCGGCCTGCCGGTGTTCGCGCAGGGTCACAGCGGCATCTGGGAGTTCGCGACGGCGTCCGGCGGCTACCTCTTCGGCTTCGTCATCGCTGCCTTTATCGTCGGCTGGTTCGCCGAGCGCGGTTGGGACCGAAGCCGTTGGATCGTGCTGCCGATGCTGGCGGCGAACGCCGCGATCTACGTGCCGGGGCTGATCTGGTTGCACCAGCAATTCGCCGTCGTGCAGACGCCGATCAGCTGGCAGACGACGCTCGATTACGGGCTCTGGCCGTTCGTCGCGGGCGACTTGGCGAAGCTCGTCGCCGCGTCGCTCGCGGTGCCGGCGGGCTGGGAGATCGTCGAGAAGCTGCGCACGTCGCTCTGACGCCGAGGCCGGCACGATCGTCTCCGGCGCCGCATCATCGGCGAGCAGCGCGCCTGCAGCGGTGTTGTCGCGCGAAGACGGCGTGCTAGACTTCCCGTATACCCATGGTGAGCGGATGGGCCGCTAGCTCAATTGGCAGAGCAGCTGACTCTTAATCAGCCGGTTCTGGGTTCGACTCCCGGGCGGCTCACCATACAGCGCCCACGACGGATCCGGCTGCCTGACTCGCTTCGGTGCGCACTTCTCCTCTCGACCGCAGTGGCGACGGCCGGGGGTACTCTCGAACCCTGCTCCATCACCCCAGGTGGCACTCCACCGCACCGCGATCTGCCGGCAGCGTCCCCTTCCGCAGCGAACCGCCGCCCACTCGCCAACCCCCACTTCCCGTCTCAGACGCCTCTCCCACCAGGCCCGCGCCTGCATTAGATTGGTAGCGGACAGGAGCGGAACCATGGTCATCGCACGCGATACCCAACCGTTGACGGCCGACGACGCGGCGATCCGCGCGGCGCTCGAGGACGCCTTCCTGCCGGCGCTGCTGCCGGCGCTGGCGCAGGCCACCGGCGACCTCTCGCTGCTGCGTGAGGAGCTGCGGCCGCCCGGCATGGCGCCGGCTGTGGCACAGGGCGGCATGACGCCGCAGCAGCAGGAGCAAGCGAAGGCGCTCGCCCTCGACGCGCTCCGCCGGCTGCGCGACCGCCCGGCACACGGCGACGGGCGGCCGGACGAAGAGAACGTCCGGCGCATCGCCGCCTGGATGACCGGTTCCGACGCGGCGCAGGACTACATGCCGCTCCTGCTCGAAGAGCTGGCGCCGTTCGGCGAGGACCCGCGGGCGCCGGCGTGGCGCTACGACGGCAAGACGCCGTTCCTCACGGCGATCGTCGGCGCCGGAATGTCCGGCATCCTGGCGGCGATCCGGCTGAAGCAGGCGGGCGTGCCGTTCGTCGTGATCGAGAAGAACGAGGATGTCGGCGGCACCTGGTTCGAGAATACCTACCCCGGCGCCCGCGTCGACGTCTCGAACGCGTTCTACAGCTACTCCTTCGCGCAGAAGATCGACTGGCCGAAGTTCTTCTCGCCGCAGGCGGTGCTGCTCGACTACTTCCGCACCTGCGCCGACGAGTACGGCGTCCGCGGGAGCATCCGCTTCCGCACGGAGGTGCTGTCGATCACGTTCGACGAGGCGCGCTGCTCGTGGAGGCTGCGCCTGCGGACGCCGGACGGCGGCGAGGAGACGCTCGACGCGCAGGCGGTGATCAGCGCCGTCGGACAGTTGAACCGGCCGAACATGCCGAAGATCGCCGGCATGAACACGTTCGAGGGGCCGTCGTTTCACTCGGCGCGCTGGGATCACGAGACCGACCTCGCGGACAAGCGGGTGGCGGTGATCGGCACGGGCGCCAGCGCCGTGCAGTTCGTGCCGGAGATCGCGCCGCGGGTGGCGCAGCTCGACGTCTTCCAGCGGACGCCGGCGTGGTTCGTGCCGGTGCCGCACTATCACGACGACGTGCCGGCGGGCCTGCGCTGGCTCTTCGAGCACGTGCCGCATTACATGCACTGGTACCGCTTCTGGCTGTTCTGGACGACGACGGAAGGGCTGCTGCCTTCGGCGACCGTCGACGAGGGCTGGACCGACTTCTCACGCGCCGTCGGCGTCGCGAACGACCAGCTGCGGATGCTGCTGACGGCCTGGCTGCAGGCGCAGTACGCGGACCGCCCGGACCTCTTCGAGAAGGCGCTGCCGCAGTACCCACCGGCGTCCAAGCGGGTGGTGCTCGATAACGGCGCCTGGGCGGAGGCGATGAAGCGCGACAACGTGCACCTGATCACCGAGCCCATCGACGAGATCACGCCGCGCGGCGTGCGCACGAAGGACGGCACCGAGCATGCGGCCGACGTGCTGATCTACGGCACCGGCTTTCAGGCGTCCCACTTCCTGACGCCGATGCGGGTGACCGGTCGCGGCGGCGTCGACCTCAACGCGCAGTGGGGCGGCGACGCGCGCGCCTACCTGGGGATCACTGTGCCGAACTTCCCGAGCTTCTTCATGATGTACGGGCCGAACACGAACATCGTCGTCAACGGCAGCATCATCTACTTCTCCGAATGTGAGGTCCAGTACATCGTCGGTTGCCTGCGGCTGCTGCTGGAAGACGGCCACCGCGCGCTGGACTGTAAGCCTGACGTGCACGATGCCTACAACGCGCGCATCGACGCCGGCAACCTGAAGATGGCGTGGGGCGTGTCGAGCGTGAACACCTGGTACAAGAGCGAGTCGGGCCGCGTCGCGCAGAACTGGCCCTTCAACCTGATCGAGTACTGGCAGCAGACGCGCGAGCCGAACCCCGACGACTACGTCTTCCTCTAGCCCGGCTTCCGTGCGCTCCCCTCTCCACCCGTGGTGGCGCCGGGGGAGGGGTAGTCCGGCTGGCGGACGTGCGCGCACCCTCCCCTCTCCCGTGGCAGCGGGTAAGGGCTGCCGGCCGAGGGTCACCAGCGCCCGCGCTCAGCCGGACGCCGCCTCGGTGACCCCGTAGGCATCGAGCTGGGACTGGAACGCCGCCACCTCGTGCGCGTACACCAGCAGGTCGTGCTTCTCGCCGGCGCGGTCGCGGACGTGGTCGCGCAGCAGCGCCTCCGGGTGAAAGCCGAGCTCCTCGAACGTGGCGATGGCGCCCTTCTGGTCGACGGTCATCTGCGCGACCATCTTCTCGATGCCGTGCTCCAGCGCCTGCGCGAAGATCGCTTCCGTCAGCGCGCGGCCGAGCCCCTTGCCCCGCAGCTCCTCGCCGATGAGCACGCGCAACTCGCCGACGTGCCGCGACCACTGTGCGTTCGCCATGTGCAGGCTGCCATACCCCAGGACGCGCCCGTCGCGCTCGGCGACGATCGTGACGATGCCGCCGAGGTCGATGTTGTCGAGCCAGACGTCGATCACGTCAGGGTCGGAGATATCGATGCGCAGGAAGAGCAGGTCGTGCTCCGGCAGCGACGTCGTGAAGGCGAGCAGCGCAGCGCGGTCGCTGCGGCGGAGCAGCCGCAAGCGGACTTCCGTCCCGTCGTTGAGGCGCGCGGCGCGTGGCAGCGTCAGCGTGCCGCTCATACGGAGCGCACCGAGAGCCACTCGTTGACCTTCGGCCAGAGCCGTAACACGGCGTTGGGGCCGGCGACGAGGCTCACGTGTCCCCCCTTCAGCACGATGTCCTCCTTGTCCTCGCTGCCGACGAGTTGCGTCAGGGCGTGAGTGGCCTCGTACGGGGCGATGTGGTCGTGCTGCGCCATCGCGTTCAGCACCGGGCAGGTGATCTGCCGCAGGTCGACACGCCGGCCGCCGACCTCGAGCTCGCCGGACATCAGCCGGTTCTCCCACATCAGCTGTTTCGTCGTCTGCCGGAAGCACTCGCCGGGGAACGGGATCTGGTCGCTCGTCCACTTGTTGAACAGGCGGTAGTGCTTGACGTACTGGTCGTTCCAGAGGTTGTCCCAGAGCCGCACATACGACACGAGGCGGTCGGCCGGCCGCAGCAGCTCGAACGAGCGGTACATCAGATCCGGCGGGATGTTGCCGATCTGGTCGACGACGCGGTCGACGTCGAACCAGCGCTTGTCCGTCCACTGCCTGAAGAGCCCCATGCCCTCGTAGTCGACGGGGGTCGCGATGCACGCGAGGTTGGCCATCGGCGCGCTTGGGTGCAGTCCGCCGTAGATCAGCGCGAGCAGGCCGCCCATGCAGTAACCGATGAACGACACCTGGGGCTCGTCCGTCGCTCGCTGCACCTTCTCGACGCAGGCCGGGATGAAGTCTTGCGTGTAGTCTTCGAGCCGCAGCCGCGTGTCCTCGGGCCGGGGCACGCCCCAGTCGATCATGAAGACGTCGAAGCCGCTGCGCAGCAGAAACTCGACGAAGCTGACGCCGGGCGTCAGGTCAAGGATGTATGGCTTGCTGATCAGCGACATGACGAGGACGACGGGGACGCGGTAGACCTCGTCGGAGAGCGGCCGATAGTGGTACAGCCGCATTGTGCCGCGGCTGTAGATCACGTCCTTCGGCGTCATGCCGACGTCCGGCTCGTCGCGGTTCAGCAGCACATCGATGCCGCGCACCGAGCGCTGGAGCGTGCGCTCGACCTCCTTGCGCACGACGTCGGCGATGTCCTCGCGCTCGGGAGCGGTCTGCGTGGTCATGCGCGTAGTATCGCACCGCCCGCGGCAGTTGTGTAGAGGGAGGCGCAGGCGGGTGCGGCGACGAAGCGGGACGCGCCCGCGGCTGATGGCGAGCCGGCGAGGCGACCTACGATGGCAGCGCCGCCCAGAACTCGCGCAGCACATCGACCATCGGCCGGCCCATGCCGGCGTAGTGACCGACGCCATCGAGCTGGCGATAACGCACGTACGGATAACGCGACGGCAGGTCACGGCAGAGCGCGACGGCGAACGGGTCGCCCTCGGCCGCGACGAGGAGCATCGGCGGGCCTGCGGCTGGCAGCCGCTGGTCGTCCATCGGCGCCTGCCCCTCAGCCTCGGCGATGTACGCCTCGGCGTCGCCCGCGACGGCCCGCGCGAGCCAGGCGCCGGGCGGGACGTCCTGGATCTGGAGCTCGCCGGTCTGCATCGCCTCCTCGCTCAGGCCGCGCCGGCGCAGCGACGCGGCGCGGTCGAGCAGCTGCTGCGCCGGCGGCTCGAAGTCATCGCCCGGGACGTAGACCCCCATCGCGCAGAGCGAGCGGAGGCGACTGGTATCGGCGTGCAGCATCGCCACGACGACTTGGCCGCCCATCGAAAAGCCGTAGACGTCAGCACCGCGCGCTCCTTCGGCTTCGAGGACGGCGAGCGCGTCGGTGGCGTTGCGGGGCCAGCCGTAGGACGCCGCGGCGTGCGGCTTGCCGCTCTTGCCGTGCCCGCGCAGGTCCAGGGCGATGACGCGCTGGTCGCGCACGAGCTCGTCGAAGACGCCAGACTCGTACCAGTCCTCGAGCGAGCTGAAGGCGCCGGTGATCAGAAGCACCGGCTGGCCGCTGCCTGCGGCCTCGTAATGGATCGATACGCCGTCGTCCGCCGTCACTTCCGGCATGGGAGCCTCCTGGCGATGCCATCTTTCCTGTGCGCCTGTGCCGCGATCGCCTGCAGCACACGCTAACCTGTTCCGAGCCGATGCTCCATCACGGCGGCGAAGCGGAGCAGCGCGCATCGGCGTGCGGCCCGTGTGATCGAGCCGGCGCTCACCGCCATCGAGGGGCGGCGACGGAGGCGACGATGGCACGGCCGCTGTTACGATGCAGCCATGCGCATCCGCATCGCGACAGACCCGGGCGCGCTCGCCTGCGCCGGCGCCGATCTGGTCGCCGCCGTGCTGCGCGAGCGGCCGGATGCGGTGCTGGGGCTGCCGACGGGCGACACGCCGATCGGCCTGTACGATGAGCTCCAGCGGCGCGTCGAAGCCGGCGCGGTCGACCTCTCGCGGGCCGTCGGCTGGGCGATCGACGAGTTCTCCGGCGTGCCACGAGCTGCGCCTGGGACGAACAGCGTGTTCTATCGAGCGCACGTGCGGCTGCCGCTGCGCGCCCTGCAGATCCCGAACCCGGCCGCGCGCGATCCGGCGGCGCACATCGCCGCGTTCGCCGATGCGCTGCGGCGCGCGGGAGGCTTCGACCTGTGCATCCTGGGCATCGGCATGAACGGGCACATCGCCTTCAACGAACCGGGGTCGGCGCGTGACTCGCGGGCGCGGGTGGTGACGCTCGCGGCGGGGTCGCGGGCGGCGCACGCGGCAGACTTCGGCGGCGTCGAGCGGGTGCCGGCACGCGCGCTGACGCTCGGCATCGCCGACCTGCTCGGCGCGCGGCGGCTGCTCGTGCTTGCGAGCGGCCGGGCGAAGGCCGCCATCGTGCGCGTGGCGGTCGTTGGTCCGGTGAAGGCAGAGGTGCCCGCGTCGTGGCTGCAGCAGCACGACGACTGCACGTGGCTGCTCGATCAGGAGGCGGCGGCGGAGCTTCAGGGGCGCAGCCTGAGCGGCGACGCGGGATGACGGCGGACGACGACGGGCCGCGGACCGATGGACTGGCCCGCGGCGTACGTGCTGCGGGCACGGCATCTGCCGGACGGAGGAGATCGTGGAGCGGAGGCGGATCGCAGGACTGTACGTGATCGTCGACCCGGACGCCTGCGGCGCGATGGATCCGGTCGAGGTCGCGCGGGCGGCGCTGCAGGGCGGGGCGCGGGTGCTGCAGTGGCGCGACAAGCGTCGCGACAAGGGCGATCAGCTCGATGACGTCCGCGCGATCGCGGCGATCTGCCGGGAGCGGGCGGCCGCGTTCATCGTCAACGACCACGCCGACCTGGCGCTGGCCTCGGACGCCGACGGGGTACACGTGGGCCAGCATGACCTGCCGGTCGATGCAGTGCGCCGGATCGTGGGCGGGCTGATCGTCGGCGTCTCGACGAACGACGCCGACGAGGCGCGCCGGGCGGAGGCGGCAGGCGCCGACTATGTCGCCGTCGGCGCCATTTTTCGCACGCGCTCGAAGGACGTGACGCGGCCCGCCAGCCTCGAGCGGCTGCGCGACGTGAGGGCGGCGGTGCGTGTTCCCGTCGTCGCCATCGGTGGCATCGACGCGTCGAACATCACGGATGTGGTCGCGGCGGGCGCGGACGCCGCAGCGGTGATCGGCGCCGTGTGCGGCGCGGCGGCGCCGGCGCGCGCGGCGTCGGAGCTGGCCGCGGCGTTCGGGTGAGAAACGCGGGAGGATTGCGGCGCTGTCGGGCTCGGACAGCCGCCCGGCATCAGCGCGAACGGCCACAAACAACACACGAGATGACGGCGCATCGTCACCCTGAAGCCACCACCGGACCGGAGGGCTGGGCCAGCGTGGGCTACACGGGCGTCCCTCCGCGGGACAGCCCCGGCCTCCAACCTCCACCGTCCGACCGCAGGCGCGCCGGCCTCCGACGTCCGCCGCTTCGGCTTCCCCGGCTACGCCGTGAACACCTTCTCGTCCGGTCCCTTGAGCAGGAGCGCAGACGCGGCAGCGACGCCCGGGCGCCAGAAGGGGCCGATGAGGTTGTCTCGCGTGGCTGAGGCGACGGGCGTGATCGCCGCATCGGTCAGCAGCAGGAGCGTGCCACGCTCGCCGCAGACGAGGGCGCGCGCGCCATCCGGCGCCCAGGCGGCGCCGAGCAGCGTCGCCGGCGCCTCGATCGGCCGGCGGTCGAAGCCGGCGCCGTCGTAGAGGAAGATCTTGTTCGTCGGTCGCTGGTCCTCGCGGTACGCGACGACGAGCGCGAGCGCCTGCGCGGGACGCGCGCCGGGGCGCCAATCGAGCGCCAGGGCGTCATCGTCGTCGTCGGTCGCGAGCAGCGCCTGCGTATAGCGGCCATCGCAGCGATACAGCAGATGCGGCCGCGGGTAGCCCGCGTAGCGGCTGGCGTAGGCGCCGATGAGCGCGTAGGCGCCATCGGGCCGCCAGGCGATCGACCGCATCGTGTGGGCACGGTCTCCCGGGACGGGCTGTAGCGTGCGCGCCGCAGCATCGAAGCGCAGGACGACGCCCGCGTTGCCAGCGATCAGCGCGCAGGAGCCGTCGGGCGCCCAGGCGACGCGGCGCAGATTCTCGACCGTCGCCGATTCCAGCTCCCGGAAGCGCTCGCGCTCGTAGAGCAGCACGGCGCCGCGGTTGCCGACGAGCAGCGCGCGCTCGCCGTCGGGAGCCCAGCCTACCCCCCGCAGGTTGTGCGTGCTTCCCGTCGGCATCGGCGCGAACGCCACGTCGACGCCGCGCAGTTCGAGCCGCAGCACGAGGCCCCGGTTGCCCGCGAGCATCGCCCAGGCGCCGTCGGGGCGCCACGCCGCCCAGCGCAGCGGCCGCGCGGCCGGCACGTTGACGGCGCGGAGGCCGCCGTCGCCATCGTAGAGGTAGAGGTTCATCGCAGGAGGCACCTCGCTGTGGGAGGCTGCGGGAGGGGCGAACCGCCTGGGTGACGGCTGCTCCTCGCCCGGCCGCTATCGTCGTTGATGCGGACGGCCACCGTCGGTGACGCCGGCCGCTCGCCTGCGCGGCGGCGTGCCGCGATCTCCAGCCCTGCGATCCCGGACGAGCGCCGAAGCATTGTAGCCCTCGCGCAGGCGAGCGAACCGCAAGGCATCCCGCCGAACAGCTCGATCGAGGACTCTGGTGCCGTCGTCCGCTTGGAGATGCGCGGCGCCCCGACGTACCGTCGGCCCATCGTGGGCGAGCGCGAGTGGAGGGAGGTGGACGTGGAGGACGGCGTGCGTGCCGACGGCGCACAAGGACAGACGGCGGAGGCGAACGCGTCGGGCGCGGCTGGACCGCAGAGGCTGGAAGACGCGACCGTGGCCGCGGACGACAATGGCGCGGTCGCGGTTGACCCCGCCGTCGAAACGACGGAGGCGGACGCCGGCGTCGCATCGGCGGCGGCAAACGACGCCGCCAGCGAAGGCAACGAGCCCACCGCCGACGAGTCGGCGGACGGCGCGGCGGACGACGCTGACGACACCGCTGCGACCGGCGTCGAATGGCTGCAGGCCGAGTTCGCGCGCGCGGAGGCGCGCGCAGCGGAGGCGTACGCCGAGAGCGCAACGCTGCGCGAGGAGCTGCGGGCCGCGCAGGACGCCTCGACCGAGGCGGCGGCGCTGCGGGACGAGCTCGCGGCGGCGGGCGAGCGCGAGCGGGCGGCGGCGGTCCGCTACCGGGAGCTGGTGCTGCGCGAGGAGCCGTCGCTGCCGCCGGAGCTGGTGGCCGGCGACAGCATCGAGGCGGTCGACCGCGCGGTCGAAGCGGCGCGCCAGATCGTCGGGCAGGTGGAGGCGCAGATCACACGGCGGGCGCGGGCGGCGGGCGTGCCCGCGGGCGCGCCGGTGCGACGCGCGCCGGACGTCAGCGCGATGACGCCGGACGAGAAGATCCGCTACGGCCTGGCGCAGCGCAGGAGCTGACGCCGGGCGCCAGTCCCGGTTCGCGGCACTCAACCCCGGCACCCGGTACCCGGCACCCGGCATGCGGTGCAGGAGCAAGGAGATCAGACCATGACATTGACGCTGGCCGAAGCAGCGAAGCTCTCGAACGACGTCGTCGTGCAGGGCGTGATCGAGACGGTGATCCAGGATTCGCCGATCCTGCAGGCGCTGCCGTTCATCGAGATCACCGGCAACGGGCTCACCTACAACCGCGAGAACGCGGCGGCGACGGCATCATTCTTCAGCGTCGGCGATACGTGGGTCGAGAGCACGAGCACGTTCACGCAGATCACGACGAGCCTGACGATCGTCGGCGGCGACGCGGACATCGACAACTACCTGCTGACGACGCGCAGCAACATCCAGGACCTGCAGTCGGCGGTGATCCGGCTGAAGGCCAAGGCGGTGCGGCAGAAGTTCGAGGACACGTTCGTCAACGGCGACGCCGCCGTCGACGCGAAGTCGTTCGACGGTATCGACAAGATGACCGCCGGCGGCCAGATCGCGACGATGGGCGCGAACGGCGCGACGCCGACGATGGCGAAGTTCGACGAGCTGATTGACCTCGTGAAGGGCGGGCCGCCGGACCTGCTGCTGATGAGCAAGCGCACGCGGCGCTCGCTGAACACCCTGGCGCGCGGGGTGAACTCGTTTCTGCAGACGGAGCGCGACGCCTTCGGGCAGATGGTGCAGTTCTACGACGGCATCCCCATCGGCGTCTCCGACTACATCTCCGACGCGAAGACCGTCGGCACGAGCGCAGACTGCTCGACGGTGTACGCGCTGCAGTTCGGCGAAGGCGCGCTGGCGGGGCTGACGGCGCCGGGCGGCCTGCAGGTCGAGACGATCGGCAGCCTGGAGACGAAGGACGCGACACGGACGCGCGTCAAGTGGTACGTGGCGACGGCGCTCTTCAACACGCTGAAGGTGGCGAAGCTGATCGGCGTGCGCCCGTAGCGTCCAGCGCCGGGATGGCGGAAGCCCGACGGGGCGTCGTGCATGCACGACGCCCCGTCCGCGTGGTCTACACCCGGTGGCGCTCGAGGATCGACTCGAGGGCGTGCACAAGCGTCGGGCCAGCCGTGCGCAGCTCCATGAGGTGGTGCGACGCCAGGGCGGCGAGCAACTGCTCGCCGCTGTCCGTGAGGCGCACCAAGACGAGGCGGCGGTCGGCGGCCTCGCGGAAGCGGGCGACGAAACCGCGGGCCTCCGTGCGGTTCACCAGCTCGACCGCGCTGTGGTGCCGGATCTGGAGCGCCTCGCACAGGTAGCTGATCGTCGGGACGCGGCCTTCCGGCATGCCCTTGACGGCGAGCATGAGCTGGTACTGCGCCGGCTCGACGCCGGAGCGGCGCGCGAGGTCCTCGCTGAAGTGGAGGTAGCGGCGGATCTGCACCCGGAACTCGGCGAGCGATCGGTAGTCGCCGTCGCCGATGATGCCGCCGTTGTCACGGTTCATCGTCATACCGCCTATCATAACCCGACCGACCTGACTTGCCTGCGATGTGAGCAACTTGCAAGACCGGCGCGCGCAGGTACGCGCCGGGCGTCACGTGATTCAGCGATCCTTCGGACGACCGGGCGGCCGCCGCCGTCCGATTGCAAAGTTCACACATTCGTAACAGGAAATCAACCCATGGTCACGATCGTCCGCGAGACGCGGCCCGGGCAACGGCTCACAGCACGGCGCACTGGCCAGCGGTCGCCGCCGCCGGCGCCGCTGGAGTTGGACGCGCCGACAACGGCCAGGGCGGCCGGGCTGCGCTACGTCAGCGACCAGATGCCGGGCATCCGTCGCGTGAACTGCGGCGCCGGCTTCAGCTATGCCCGGCCGGACGGCGCGCCGCTGCGGGACGAAGACGAGCTGCGGCGGATCCGGGCGCTGGTCATCCCGCCGGCGTGGACGGACGTCTGGATCTGCCCGACTCCGAATGGGCACATACAGGTCACTGCGCGGGATGCGAAGGGACGCAAGCAGTACCGGTATCATCGGCGCTGGCGCGAAGTGCGGGACGAGACGAAGTACGGCCGCATGCTGCTGTTCGCGGCGGCGCTGCCCCGCATTCGCGCGGCGACGGAGCGTGACCTGGCGCTGCCCGGGCTGCCCCGCGAGAAGATGCTGGCGACGGTCGTGCGGCTGCTGGAAGCGACGCTGATCCGCGTCGGCAACGAGGAGTACGCGCGCGACAACCAGTCGTTCGGCCTGACGACGATGCGCGACCGCCACGCCGCGGTTGCCGGCGGCACGGTGCGGTTCCGCTTCCGGGGCAAGAGCGGCAAGGAGCACAGCGTCGGCGTGCGCGACCGGCGGCTGGCGCGGATCGTCAAGCGCAGCCAGGAGCTGCCGGGCCAGGAGCTGTTCCAGTACGTCGATGACGAGGGCGAGCGCCACAACATCGACTCAGCCGATGTGAACGCGTATCTGCGCGAGATCAGCGGCGAGGAGTTCACCGCGAAGGACTTCCGCACCTGGGCGGGCACCGTGCTCGCAGCGCTGGCCCTGCGGGAGTTCGAGGCCTTCGACAGCGAGGCGCAGGCGAAACGCAATATCGTGCGGGCGATCGAGTCGGTGGCGGGGCGGCTCGGAAACACGCCGGCCGTCTGCCGGAAGTGCTACATCCACCCGGCGATCCTCGATGCCTATCTCGACGGCTCGCTGCTGGCGACGCTGCGCTCGTGCACGGAGGCGGCGATGCGGGAGTCGCTGCCGGAGCTTCGGCCGGAGGAAGCGGCGGTGCTGGCGCTGCTCGAGGAGCGGCTGCAGGCGGCGTGATGCGTGCCGGCGGGCCGGCGGGCGGCGCCAGCGGCTACAATGAAGGGCGTTGAAACGGCTTTGGGTAGTCGCCAGGCACGCCTTCTTCGGCTTTCGCGATGACCGCTGCTCGCGGCTGGCCGCTGCCGTTTCGTATTACGCGCTCTTCTCCATCGTCCCGTTGGCCATCTTCCTGCTCTCGATCTTCGGCTTCGTCCTGAACAACGCCAGCGTCCGCAAGGACGTGATCGACCAGATTCTGAACCAGCTTCCGCTGAGCGAGGCGAACGGCCGGACGACCGTCGAGAACACCCTGAACAACGTCAAGCAGATCAGCGGCCCGGCGGCCGTGCTCTCGCTGCTGGTCACGCTCTGGACGTCGACGACGATGTTCGGCGCGCTGCGGTCATCGCTGAACTCCGTGTTCCGCGTCGACGAGCACCGGCCCTTCTTCCAGGGGAAGCTGCTGGACATCGCGCAGGTCGGCGGCATCGCGCTGTTCCTCATCGGCTCGATGGTGCTGACCGGTCTGGTGAAGACGGTGCAATCGTTGAGCGCGGACCGCCTCGGGCCGCTGGCGGGATACACGCCGCTCTGGGACGTCGCCTTCATCCTCGTACCGGCGCTCGTCTCGTTCGCCGCCTTCCTGGCGCTGTACCGCATCGTGCCGGCGGCGCGGCCGACGCTGCTCGAGGCGCTGCCCGGCGCGCTGATCGCGACGCTGCTGTTCGAGGTGCTGAAGAACACCTTCGCGATCTACGTGGCGAACTTCAACAACTACGATGTGGTGTACGGCTCGCTGGCGGCGATCCTGCTGTTCCTCCTCTACATGTACCTGTCATCGAACATCGTCCTCATCGGCGCCGAAGTGTCGGCGACGGTCTCGCGGCTGGAACGCGGCGACTATGCGGCGGAGTTCGCGCCCGGGCCGCCGGGGCCGCCACTGGCGACGCGACTCCTCGGCGCCGTGAAGGGCCTCTTCGTGCGGCAGCATCAGGCCGCGCCGGCGCCCGCCCGACCCAGCGAGCGCGCGAGCGAGCCACCGCAGCGACGGTGACGCGCGCGCGTCGGGCGCCGGCCGCACGGATCGCCGGCGCTTGGACGACCTCCGGCTCGGCCTCTTCGGCGAGCGGCAGGGCGAAGCAGAACTCGCTGCCGCCGCCGGCGCGCGGCTGCGCCCGGATACGCCCGGACTGCGCTTCGACCAGCCGCTTGCAGACGGCGAGGCCGATGCCGCTGCCGCTGGCCTGGAGCGCCGTCCTCGCCAGACGGACGAACGGCTCGAAGATGCGCGCCGCCTCGCCCGGCTCCGCCGCCGCGGTCGCCGATGATCACCTCGACCTCGCGACCGGCGGAGCGGAGCACGACGGAGATCGGCAGCTCGGGCGGACTGTACTTCTCCGCAGTACTGAGTAGGTTGCGCACGACCTGCTCGACGTAGCCGCGGGCGCCGAGCACCGGCGGCGGCTCGGGAGCGAGCTCCGCCTCGACGATGCGCGCCGGGTAGCGCTGCTGGTGCTCCGCAATGACGTGGGCGATCACATGTCCCAGCAGCAGCGGCTCCACGTCGGCCGGCTGCCCGCCTTCGATGCGCGCGAGCGAGAGCAAGTCTTCGACGATGCGGTGCAGCCGCGAGGCGTCCCGGTGAATGTCGGAGAGCGCTTCGCTCCGCGCTGCGGGGTCGAGCTGCTCGTGGCGGCGGAGCAGCACTTCGGCATTGCCGAGGATCGTCGTGATCGGCGTCTTCAGCTCGTGGGAGATGAGGCCGAGGAACTCGTCCTTGGTCTCGACGGTACGGACCAGCTGTTCGGAGACGTGCCGGGCGTCGTCGTAGAGGCGCTGATTGCGGAGGTCGTCCTCCTTGAGGTCGTGGATGTCGGCCGATGTGGCAACCCACTCGCTGATGCGACCGCCCGCGTCGCGGACGGGATGGGCGCGTGTGAGGTGCCAGCGAAAGACGCCGTCGTGGCGACGGAGGCGGTGCTCCGCCTGCCAGCTCTCGCCGGCGGCTCTGGCCGCGAACCAGCTGATCCCCGTCCGCGCCTTGTCGTCTTCGTGGATGATCGAATCCCAGCGCGCGGCCGTCTGCGCCGCATCGTAGCCGGCGTACTCGCGCCAACGGCCGTTGACGTAGCGGATGGTGCCATCGGCGTCGGTGCGCCAGGCGGCGCAGGGCAGCTCGTCGAGGAGGCGCTGGAATTCGTACTCACCGCGGCGCAGCGCCTCTTCCGCCTCCGTGCGGCGGCGCGCGTCCTCGACGTAGCGGTCGCGAAGATCGCGCAGCCGCTGGTCGAGGTCGGCGATCGCGGCGCGGAGCAGGCGCAGTGCGTCCGCATCGCGTGCGGTGCCGGCGCGTCGGGCGATGCGATGGACGCGCACCTCGAGCAGATCCAGCTCGCGGCGGAAGCGATCGGGAATCGAGGAGGGGGCGTGGTGCATGCCGGGTGCCTGCCAAATTGCGACGCGTGGACACGACAGGCGACGGCAGTGAGGAGAGAAGCGGGACGGGCTTCCCTGCCGTCCGCGGGGTACCGCGGCCTCATGGTAGCAGATGCCGCCGCGGGTCTGACAAGAACATTGGAGGAATGCGAACAGTGATTCCGGTCGTCGGGCGAGCAGGTCGCCCTGCGCCCATTGCAGCACTCCCGCGCGCGCGGATGCATCACCTGGCGCGCGGGCGGGTGGAAGGCGCGCCGACGCGCTGTCCCGCTCGCGGGCGTCTTCCGCGTCATCGGGCGATGTGAGCTACACGCCCGCCCCTGCTACCGTCGCTGCCGAAGGAGGACGCATGCGGGCAGCCGACGTATCGAACTGGAGCGGAACGATCACGGCGGAGCAGGCGAGCTGCCTGAAGCGCGCCGGCATCGAGCTGCTGATCTGCGGCACGCAGGAGCCGGAGATCACGCGCCGGCAGATCGCGGCGGCAGAGGCGGCCGGCTTGCGGACGGAGGCGTACGTCATCCTGCGCTGGCCGCGGTCGTCGGGCGAATGGCCGGTCGCGGCGCAGGTGCGCGCGGGGCGCGGCACGATCGCCGGGACGCCCGTCCGGCGCCTGTGGATCGACTGCGAGCAGTATCTCTCGGTCCCGCAGCCGCCGCCGGCGACGACCGTCGCGATGATCGCCGAAGCGGTCGCGGCGTGCGCGGGCATCGCCTGCGGCATCTACACGGCGCGCGCGTGGTGGCGGCGCAGCACCGGCGACGCGCGCGACTTCGCGGCTCTGCCACTGTGGGACGCGCGCTACGTGCGCCGGGAGGGCGACCCCATACCGCCGTTCGTGCCGTACGGCGGTTGGAGCCGGGCGACGATGACGCAGTGGCATGACACGACGCGGCTCTGTGGCGTGTCGCTGGACTTCGACGAGCGGGAGGAGGAGGACGGATTGAGCACAACGGAGTACGAGGCGCTCCAGGCTGAACTGAGCGAGCTGCGGTCAGGCATCGGCGCGCTGCTGCGGCAGGAGGGCGTGCTGGGCGCGCGCTCGGACGCGCTCGGGCGTGAGGTGCGGCAGATCCTCGCACTCATCGCCGACGGGCGAACGCCGGAGGCGGCACAGCGTCTGCGCTTCCAGATGACGGCCGCGGGCGAAGCGTGGCCGCCGGTCGCATCGGGCGCGACGGGCGGCTGAGCGCTCACCTCGCATGTGACCGCGAGCGTGCGCGCGGGGGAACCTGCATGCCGGCGACGCACATCGGTTGGAGGACTCGATGCCGACGTACCACCGGCGCACGCCGCGGGCGCGCGGTCACCCGACGTCGACCAGTCGCTCCCGCAGCGCGTCGACGAGGCCGTCGATCGGCACGCGCACCTGTGCCATGCTGTCGCGCTCGCGGATCGTCACCGCCCGGTCCTCCTCGACCGTCTGGAAGTCCACTGTCACACACAGCGGCGTGCCGATCTCGTCCTGCCGGCGGTAGCGGCGGCCGATGCTCTGCGCGTCGTCGTACTGGGTCATCCAGTGCAAGCGGACGCGCGCGTAGACGTCGCGCGCCGTCGGCGTCAGCTTCTCGTTGCGGCTCAGCGGCAGCACCGCCACCTTGATCGGCGCGAGGGCCGGGTGGAGGTGCAGCACCACGCGCTTCTCGCCCTTTTCGTCGACCTCCTCGTCGTACGAATCGGCGAGGAACGCCAACATGCAGCGGTCGACGCCGAGCGACGGCTCGATCACGTGCGGCACGACGTGCTCCTTGCGGTCGTCGTCGTAGTAGTTCAGGTCCTTGCCGCTGTAGGTCGAGTGCTGCGTCAGGTCGAAGCTGCCGCGGTTGGCGATGCCCTCGAGCTCCGCCCAGCCGATCGGAAACAGGTACTCGACGTCCGACGTCGCGCTGCTGTAGTGCGACAGCTCCTCCCGCTCGTGCGCGCGGAGGCGCAGGCGGCCGGACTGCATGCCGAAGCGCGCGTACCAGGCCATCCGGTCGCGCATCCACGCGTCGTGGACGCGCGCGGACTCCTCCGGACGGCAGAAGTACTCGATCTCCATCTGCTCGAACTCGCGCGTGCGGAAGATGAAGTTCTTCGGCGTGATCTCGTTGCGGAACGACTTGCCGATCTGCGCGACGCCGAACGGCAGCTTGCGCCGCGTCGTCGTCAGCACGTTCTCGAAGTTGACGAAGATGCCGGCCGCCGTCTCCGGACGCAGGTACACCGTCGCCGCGTCGTCTTGCACCGGGCCGACGAACGTCCGCAGCATCAGGTTGAACATGCGGGGCTCGGTGAACTGGCCCTTCGCGCCGCAGTTCGGACAGACGCCGTCGCCGGCTGACGGCAGCTCGTCCGCGCGGAAGCGCGCCTGGCAGTTGCGGCAGTCCACCATCGGGTCCGTGAACGTGTCGAGGTGACCGCTCGCGCGCCATACCTGCGGGTGCATGAGAATGGCGGCATCGAGGCCGACCATGTCGTCGCGCTCGCGCACGTTGGCGCGCCACCAGGCGTCCTTCACGTTGCGCTTCATCTCGACGCCGAGCGGACCGTAGTCCCAGGCGCCCTGCAGGCCGCCGTAGATCTCGCTGCTCTGGAAGATGAAGCCGCGCCGCTTGCAGAGCGAGATCAGCGTCTCCATATCGACGCCAGCGCGCTCCGCCGAATCCGTCGCGCGCGCGGCATCACCGCTCGTCGTGTCCGTCACGTGAACCTCCCGCCCTGGATGGGCGATGACTCGTTGTCGCGACGCACCCGCCGCCGCCGACTCGCCGCGGCAGTATAGCGAAGCCATTCACTGCTCTTCGTCTTCGCTGTCGGCCTGCTTGCCGTCTGCCGGCGGATCTTCGCCCGGCGACACGCCGGCGCCGCGGCGCGTATCCGGCTCCCCACCGTTTGACAGCCGATCGCAGGCGCGCCTACGATGCGCGCGGCGGGATAGTGTGAAGGGGGCCGACCGTGCAGGACGGATCGCTCAAGCTGGTCGTCATCATCTCCTCCGATGCCGACGCCGAGAAGCTGACGAAGAAGCTCGTCGAGCAGGGCTACCCGGCGACGAAGATCAGCAGCACCGGCGGCTTCATGCGCAAGGGCAACGCCACGATCCTCTCTGGCGTCGAAGCCAACGAAGTCGACCAGATCATCGCCATGGTGCGCCTCGAGGCGGCAGCGCGCACCGAGTACGTGCCGGTGCAAACGCTGCCGTTCTTCGGCGAAGGCTCCGTGCTCCAGGAGCCGATCGAGGTGCGCACCGGCGGCGCCATCGTCTTCGTCCTCGACGTCGCGCGGTTCGAGAAGACGTAGCGGGGTGACGAAGAACGCCGCGCGCGCGACTGACGAGCGGTCCCGTCAGCTTCGAATTCCGGTCGACTGCGAGCCATAACGCGTCCGAAACCGGCTCTCTCAGCACCCGCTCGCCGTGCGCCCGACCGGGTCCTTCGCGCCGACCGACCCGGCCTTACCGGGCACCGCCGCACGGCTCCTGCGCGCGGTCGAGGATCAGCCGCCGTATGTGCCATGACGAAAGCTGCCCCGACGCCCCGCCTCTCGATACAATCAGAGAGATGTCCCGCACCGACGCCCCGGCTCTCCGGAAGACCGCGCTCTTCGACCTGCACGAGCGGCAGGGCGCGCGCATCGTGCCGTTCGCCGGTTGGGCGATGCCCGTGCAGTATCGCGGTATCGTCGAGGAGCACCGCGCGGTCCGCGAGCGCGCGGGGGTCTTCGACGTCTCGCACATGGGCCGCCTCTTCGTCGTCGGTGACGGCGCCGCGCAGCTCCTGCGTCGCGCCGTCACCTACGACGTGTCGTCGCTCGCCGAAGGCCGCGGCCACTACACGCTGCTCTGCAACGAGCGCGGCGGCATCATCGACGACCCGTACGTCTACCGGCTCGACGGAACGCGCTTCCTCTTCGTCGGCAACGCCGCCAACGCCGCCGGCGATGCCGCGCGGCTCCGGTCGCTCGCAGACGCGGGCGCCGATGCGGAGTTGCTCGACCGGCAGGAGCAGACCGTCATGCTCGCGGTGCAGGGCCCGGCGGCGAGTGGCTTCCTGGCGCGCGCCATCGGCCCGGAGATCGCGGCGATGGAGAAGCGCGCCTGCACGGAGTTGCCGTTCATGCGGCACAAGCTCTTCGTCTCGCGCACGGGCTACACCGGCGAGGACGGCTTCGAGCTGGTGGCAGCGCCCGACGCGGGCCGGGCGATCTGGCGTCAACTCGTCGCGGAGGGCGTCGAGCCATGCGGACTCGGCGCGCGCGACACGCTCCGGCTCGAAGCGGCGCTGCCGCTGTGGGGCAACGACATCGACGAGAGCACGGACCCGTACGAGGCCGGCCTCGGCTGGGTGGTCAGCCTCGATGACGGCGCGGACTTCGCGGGCCGCGACGCGCTCGCCGCGATCAAGCAGCACGGCGCCGCACGCAAGCTCGTCTGCCTGCGCGCGAAGGATCGTGGCGTCGTCCGCGACGGCTACGACGTGCTGGATGACGGCGCGGTCGTCGGCCGCGTCACCAGCGGCGGCTATTCGCCGACGCTCGGCGTCAGCATCGCCTTGGCGTACGTGCCGCGCGGACTGGCCGCCGAGGGCAGGCCGCTCGCCGCCGACGTGCGCGGCCGCGCGCTCGCCATGGTCGTGGTGAAGCGCCCATTCGTGCGTGGCGGGACGGGAGCCGCGACGCCGGCGGCGTGACCCGCGTTGGTTCGGCGACGATCTGCGAGGCGGCGGCCCGGGTGTGGGAATGAGGTGTTCTGGCGGAAGCGCTCGACGCGCGCGGGGGATCACGCAGGAAGTTGAAGGGATGAGCGATGCCAAGCCCTGTTGACCGGCGCTACTCGAAGGAGCACGAGTGGCTGAAGCAGGAAGGCGATACCGCGTACATCGGCATCACCGACTACGCGCAGGACCAGCTCGGCGACGTAGTGTACGTCGACCTGCCGGAGGCCGGCAAGGCGATCACGCAGTTCGAGAAGATGGGCGAGATCGAGTCCGTGAAGGCGGTCTCGGAGTTGTACGCCCCGGCATCGGGCGAGGTGCTGATGGCGAACGAGGAACTGGCGCAGAAGCCGGAGCTGGTGAACAGCGACCCGCACGAGGCCGGCTGGCTGCTGCAGATCAAGCTCGCCGACCCGTCGCAGCTCGAGACGCTGCTTTCCGCGGCGGACTACGATGCCTTCACCGCGAGCGAAGCAAAGGATGCGGCGATCGGGCCGTGAAGCGTGCGGGCTGCGACAGCGGCAGACAACAGACAAGAGAGGGCGCGACGGCAGAGAGCAGACAGCAACGGCAGAGGGCAAACAGGCCGTGTGCCGCGCCGATCATGCACAACGGTCGGCACCACGCGCGCACGGCGAAGGACTGACGGGACGATGACGCTGGAGTTGGACAGGGTGGGCACGGAGAGCGCGCGCGGCGACGGTGGCGCGCCGCATCCCTACGTGCCGCTGACCGACGACGACCGCGCCGCCATGCTCGCCGTCGTCGGGGCGCCGTCCGTCGATGCGCTGTTCGAGGACATCCCGGCCGCCTACCGGCATCCGCAGCTGCATCTGCCCGACGCGCTATCGGAGCTCGAGCTCGTCGCCGAGATGCGCGCGCTGGCCGGCCGCAACCGCACGGCGGCGGGCTCCGCCTGCTTCCTCGGCGCCGGCGCCTATCGCCACTTCCGGCCGGCGCTCGTCGATGCGCTGGTGATGCGCGGTGAGTTCCTCACCAGCTACACGCCGTATCAGCCGGAGGTCAGCCAGGGCACGCTGCAGACGATCTTCGAGTTCCAGTCGCTGGTCTGTGAGCTGACGGGCATGGACGTTGCGAACGCCGGCATGTACGACGGCGCCTCGGCGCTCGCGGAAGCCTGCCTGATGGCCTGCGCCGTCACCGGACGCCGCCGCATCGCCGCCTCCGACCGGGTGCATCCGCACGCGCTGGCCGTCGTCCGCGGCTACGCTGCGGGCCGCGGCATCGCCGTCGACGTGCAGCCGCACGCCGCCTTCGCCGTCAGCGACGAGCACGCCTGCCTCGCGGTGCAGCAACCGGACTTCCTCGGCCGCCTGGCGCTCGATGCGGCGGCGTGGGGCGACGCCGCGCACGACGCCGGCGCCCTCTACGTCGTCGCCGCCGACCCGGTGAGCCTCGGGCTCTTCCGGCCGCCCGCGCGCTACGGCGCCGATGTCGTCGTCGGCGAAGGGCAGTCTCTCGGCGTGCCGCTGTCCTTCGGCGGCCCGTATGTCGGCCTCTTCGCCTGCCGCGACCGCTACATCCGGCAGATGCCCGGGCGCGTCGTCGGCGAGACGGTCGACCTCGAAGGCCGCACGGGCTACGTGCTGACACTGCAGACGCGCGAGCAGCACATCCGCCGCGAGCGGGCGACCAGCAACATCTGCACGAGCCAGCAGCTGGTGGCGCTCTCAACGGCCGTCTACCTCGAGACGCTCGGGGCGCGCGGCCTCCGCCGCGTCGCCGAGCTGTGCTACGAGCAGGCGCACGAGGCCGCCCGCCGCATCGCCGCGCTCGATGGCTTCGTCGTCGAGGACGACGAGCCGTACTTCCACGAGTTCGTCGTCCGCACGCCGCAGCCGGTCGCGCGCCTCAACCGCCGCCTGCTCGCACGTGGCATCATCGGCGGCTACGACGTGAGCGCCGTCGCCGGCCGCGACGGCACGCCGGCGATGCTGCTCTGCGTGACGGAGACGAACAGCCGCGCCGAGATCGATGCCCTGGTGGAGGCGCTGCGCGATGCGTGACTACGGCGCGCCGCTCGAGCCGCATGCGATGGCGCTCTCGCGCCCGGGGCGCATCGGTGTCGCGCTGCCGCCGTCCGACGTGCTCGCCGTCGGCGACGGGCCGCCCGCCGCGCTGCTGCGCGACGACCTCCGGCTGCCGGAGCTGTCGCAGCTCGACGTCGTCCGCCACTTCACGCGGCTGTCACAGCTCAACTGGTCGATCGATACCACGATGTACCCGCTGGGCTCGTGCACGATGAAGCTCAACCCAAAGGTCAACGATGCCGTCGCCGCGCTGCCCGGCTTCGCCGAGGCGCACCCGATGCAGCCCGCTGCCGACGTGCAGGGCGCGCTCGCCGTCATGCATGGCCTCCAGCAGCAGCTCGCGGAGATCACCGGCATGGCCGGCGCCTCGCTGGCGCCGATGGCCGGCGCGCAGGGCGAGCTCGCCGGCATCCGCGTCATCCAGGCCTACCTCGATGCGCGCGCCAGCCGCGACGAGCGGCGCACGCGCGTCCTCGTCCCCGACTCCGCGCACGGCACGAACCCGGCGACCGCATCGATGGCCGGATTCGACGTCGTCGCCGTCCGCTCGCGGCCCGATGGCGACATGGACCTCGACGCGCTGCGTGAGGCGCTCGAGTCGCACGGCCACGCCGTCGCGGCGCTGATGATCACCCTGCCGAGCACGCTCGGCCTCTTCGACCGCAACATCGTCCAGATCGCGCGCCTGGTGCACGAGCACGGAGCCCAGGTGTACGGCGACGGCGCGAACCTCAACGCCATGCTCGGCCAAGTGAAGCCGGGCGACCTCGGCTTTGACGTGATGCACATCAACCTGCACAAGACCTTCAGCCAGCCACACGGCGGCGGCGGGCCCGGCGCCGGACCGATCGCGGTGAAGGAGCACTTGCGGCCGTACCTGCCAGCGCCCGTGGTCGTGGTCGTGGATGATGAGCCGTCGCATGTGGGAAGCGAGGGCCGACTGCCCGAGGAGCTTCGGTCGCACGACTCCATCCCCGCCGGTTCGATCCTCGACCCTCCACGTTCGGGCGCACCGTCGACGTACAGGCTCGCCGACCCGCCGCGCACGATCGGCCGCATGGGCGCCTTCCACGGCAACTTCGGCGTGCTCGTCCGCGCCTACGCCTACATCCGCAGCCTCGGCGCCGACGGCCTGCGCGCGATCAGCGAGGCGGCGGTCCTCAACGCCAACTACGTGCAGGCGCGACTACGTGACGCCTACGAGCTGGCGCACGACCGCACGCCGATGCACGAGGTGCTGTTCTCCGGCAACCGCCAGAAGGCCGAGTCCGGCGTCAAGACGATCGACATCGCCAAGCGGATGATCGACTACGGCTTCCACCCGCCGACGATCTACTTCCCGCTCGTCGTCGAGGAGGCGATGATGGTCGAGCCAACGGAGAGCGAGACGAAGGAGACGCTCGACGCATTCTGCGACGCCATGCTGCGCATCGCCGGAGAGGCGAGCGACGCGCCGGAGCTGCTGCGAAGCGCCCCGCACACGGCGCCGCTGCGGCGTCTCGACGAGGCGACGGCCGCCCGCCAGCCGCGGCTGCGCTGGTAGCCCGCGAGGGGCTTCGCGGCGTTCGTTCGGCGGTCCTGACCGGGTTGACGTGGGGCCTCGGAGCCACCGTCTCCTCCGTCTTCAGCTCACCATAAGCGCAGACCATGTGCTATCTTCGGTGCGCCCTGCGGTCGACGATCCCGCTCCGCCTGGGCCACCGGAGACGCATGGATACGATGCTCCTCACCGCGCGCGCGGCGGCCGGCGACCTTGATAGCTTCGGGCAGTTGTACGACCTGTACTTCGGCCGCGTCTACGATTTCACGTGGCGGGTGCTGCGCGATGCCGACGCCGCCGGCGTCATCAGCCGCGACGTCTTCGAGGCCGCCCGCGACGCGCTGCCGCACATCGGGCGCGGCGGCGACTTCGGCGCCTGGGTGCTGCTGGCGGCCGCGCAGCGCGCCCTCGCCCGCAGCGAAGCGGCGTCGCAGGCGCCACAGCCGCTGCACGAAGAGGCCTTCGGCAGCTTCGACGCGCCGGATCCCTGCCGCCTCCTCGACCCGACGCTGACGGGGGGCGACCACGCGCTCGCCTGCACCGTGTGGGAAGCGGCGACCGCGCTCGGCGCCCAGGACTACGCCGCGCTGGATCTGCACCTGCGCCAGCGCCTGGAGCCGCCGGCGCTCGCGGCGATCCTCGGCGTCGCGAAGGGCAACTCGCGCGCCGCGATCGACCGTCTCGAACGCGCCGCCGATGAAGCGATGCTGACCTACGTGCTCGCCCGCCGCGGCGGCGCGAGCTGCGAGCGGCTGCGCGCCGTGGTCAGCGACAGCGGCTTCCCCCGCTACAGCGACGACGTGCGGCAGGCCATCGAGGCGCACACGGCGTCATGCGAGGCCTGCACGGCGAGCAGGTCGCTGCCGGCACGGCCAGTCGAGATCATCGCCGGGCTGGCGCCGGTGCAGCCGCCGTTCGTACTGAAGGGCGAGACGTGGCGCGCGCTCGTCGGCAGCTGGGCGGCGGTCGTCGCGACCGACGCGGTCGCGCTCGCCGACGCCGGCCTGCGCTTCGGCGGCGGCGGCGCTGCTGCCGGAGATCTGCCGCCGGCGCCCGTCGGGTCCACGACGCTCACGCTCGACGGCAGCTTCGATGGCGGCGGCGGCCGCCTCGGAGGCACGGCGTTCGGCGACGAGGGCAACCGCGGCATCATCTGGTTCGCCGCTGCGGCCGTCGGCCTGCTGGCCGTCGCCTTCATCATCGGCGGCATCGCCGTTGGCGCCTTCGGCATCGGCGGCGGCGGTGGCGGCGGTGCCGCGGCCCTGACCACCACCACCGGCACTCCCGAAGAGGCCGGGACACCGGCCGGGACGCCCTCTCCCGGCGTCACCGTCGATACGCCGACGCCGGCGCCGTCGCCTTCGCCCGCGCCCAGCACGAGCCCGACTTCCGTGCCCGCCGACACGCCGACGCCGCCGCCGGCGGTCCCGACGCCGCCGCCCGCGCCGACGCGTCCGCCGGCGACACCGACGCGCGTCATCGTGCCGACGCCGCCGCCCGCGCCGTCCAGCACGGCGGTCATCCAGCTGCCGACCCCCGGCGGCCCACCGACGCCTACGCCGGCGCCCTGAGCCGCCCGGCGGGACGGCCGTGCGCCCGTGATCCGGGCACCACTTCGGGGCCGAAAACGGCGCCTCAGATCGCCGCTTCACCGCCGATGATTCTTCTGGAGGGGTGCGCCCAGACGGTCGCGCCGATGACGCGCATGCCGGAACCGGAAGCCCTGGCGGGACGGAGGCCGTTCGCTTGGCTCTTCGACATACCCGCGCACAGCGAGCGGACGCTGCGCATGGAGGCGCTGATCGCGCGCATGCGCGTGCTCGTGATCGCGGTGAACGCGCTCGCGCTGGCGGTCTTCCTCGACACGCGCGGCTACCGTCTCGACGCTGCCTGGACGATCTCCGGGCTGGCCTGGATCTACGCGCTGCCCGTCGCCGTGCTGCAGCCGTACCGGCGCTGGCGTCTCTTCCAGACGAGCTTTATCACCGCAGCGGCCGATTCCATCTTCGTCGCCGCGTTGGTCGCCGCGACGGGCGCGGACGCGAGCCCGTTCTACCTCCTGTACTTCCTCTCGATCGTCGCCGTCGCGATGCGCTTCCAGCTGCGGCAGGCGCTGATGTGCTACCTGCTCTACGCCTGCACCTACGCGCTCGTCTTCGTCGCCGGCTCGGCGCCCTCAGCCGACGCCTTCGGGCAGCTGCTGCTGCGGCTCTCGTACCTGTTCTTCATCGCCGTCGGCGTCGGCAACCTGGCGCGGGAGGAGGAGGACCGCTCGAAGCAGATCGAGGTCATCGAGCGGCTGCACGCGGAGAACACGAAGCTGATGACGCGCACCGAGCGGGCGGCGCGCGTCGACCGGCTCACCGGGCTGCTCAACCGCGGCCACTTCGAGAAGGAGGCGCACCGCGAACTGCGCCGGTCGCGCAGCAGCGCCAGCTACCTGAGCGTGCTCTTCTGCGACATGGACAAGCTCAAGCGGATCAACGATGAGCTCGGCCATGACATCGGCGACCGCGTGCTCAAGCAGGCCGGCGCGGCGTTGAAGCGCTGCCTGCGCGCGCCGGAGTTCATCGGCCGGTACGGCGGCGACGAGTTCGTCGTCATCCTGCCGAACCTCACGCGCGAGACCGCCTTCGAGCGCGCCCAGCAGCTCATCGATTCGCTGCGTGGCCTCAACGATACGCTCCCCGATGACCTGCACGTCGGCCTGAGCGTCGGCGTCGCCACCTGCCCCTTCGATGCCGATGAGTACACGGTGCTGGTGAAGCTGGCGGACCAGGCGATGTACCTCGCCAAGCGCGACGGCGGCAACCGCGTCCGCACGGCGAACGACCTGCGCCTCTTCTGGGAAGAGTTGCCGAACACGGCCGCCTGAGCGCCGGCGCCATGCGAGACGACGCACGCTCTCAGACGCCGTGAGGCGCAGTTGCCGACGCAGCTGAGGAAGACGGCGGCACGGCTCGCCCAGGTCGAGGCCGTTGATCTTGCCGTCCGTCGTCGTACCAATATGCGCGGCAATCGTGTCGCGTTCGGCAGGTAACGCCAGCCGCCGGCCTCGCGGAGTAACGAGTTGGGCCGCGGTGATGATCGGCGCGCGTCAGGCCGCGTGGGGCCGAGCGGCGTCGCCGAGAGCGCGCGCGCGTGCGGCGTCGAGCAGCGCCAGCGGGCTGTCGGCGTCGCCGCCGAAGGTGCTCCAGCCGACCTTCGCCGGCGGCGCGCCGGGCGTCGCCGCGGCGCGCAGGCTCTCGGTCAGGCGGGCGGTGAGCGCTTCGGCAGCGAGCGCGCCGGCGCCGGGGGCGATGAGCCAGAGCTCATCCTTGCCGATGTCGCCGAGCACGTCGCGCGAACGGATGCGCTCCCGCACCAAATCGCGCATCTGTGCCAGCCGTTCGAGACGGTCCGGCTCGCTGTGGACGTCGTCGAGCATCAGCACCACGACGGAGAAGTTGCGGCCGCGACGCCCCGCCGCCGCGGCGTCGCATTCGTGCTGAAGCCGGTTGATGAAGCGCGAGCGGTTGCGGACCGACAGGTGCTGGCCGAACAGCACGTTGAGGATCTCTGACGCCGGCTCATCGACAACCATCTGCCCACAGATGAAGGCCAGCGTGCCGCCGGTGACGGCGAGCAGCAGGAGCAGGAAGAGCCCGACGAACGGCACGATGCCCCAGTGTGACGGGTAGAGCCAGCCGATGGTGAGGAGCAGCACGAGCGCGCAGGCGACGGCGGTCGTCCGCAACCGCTGCGATTCGCGCTCGGGCGAAGGGATCGGCTGCGGCGCCGGCAGCGACGCCGACGCACCCTCGGCCGCCGCGGCGGTGTCGGTTGACGATGTCTGGTCCATGCTGCTCCCCCTCGAAGCGCCGCCGGCCGCGCGCACCTTCTCACGGTGCATCGGCGCCGCGGCTGCGGGCCACATCGGGGAACACGCGCGAGTCGCTCCGGCGATCGCCTGACGGCGCACGGGGCGCACCGGGCGCACCGGGCGGGCGATGATCCCACCGTCGAAGAGAGCAACAGCGGCGGGCCTCCGCGCTTCGTGCCTCGCCGGCAGCGGCTATCCGGGCAGCGCGCCGAGCACGCCGCGAGCACGCAGGCCGGCGATGCGCCCGTCGTCGTAGCCCAGCTCATGGAGCACGTCGTCCGTGTGCTGCCCGAGCGTCGGCGAGGGACCCTGCACGCGCAGCGGCGTCTCGCTCATCTGGATCATCGGCCCCGCCATCCGCACCGGGCCCATCAGCGGGTGGTCGACCTCGACGACGTAGTTGTTCTCGAGCACCTGCTCATCGTCCAGCAGCTCCTCCGTGAAGCGCAGCGGTCCGGCGGGCACGCCGGCCCGGTCGAGGATCGGCAGCCACTCTTCCGTCGTCTTCGCCGCGAAGATCGCCTCCGCCTGCTGCACGAGCGCTTCGGCGCGCTGCTGCACCTCCGGGTCGGCGGCGTCGACCTCGCTCGGCGGCAGGCCGATGCGCCAGTCATGCATGTCGATGGCGCCGAGCAGCTTCAGCCGCAGCGGCGTGCTCAGGCAGCCGACTGCGATGAAGCCATCGGCCGTCTTGTAGACGCGATAGTAGATGTTGCCGACGACGGGCCGGACGCCGAGGATGACGTCGAGTTGTTCCTGGTAGCTGCCGCCGTGCTGGCGCAGCTCGTGGATCTTCTCCAGCGCCTGCTCCCGGCGCTCCAGGTCGGTCGCATCGATCGACATGAAGCGCGTGCCCTGGATCGCCAGCGCGCTCGACATCAGAGTCGTGTCGATGCGCTGGCCGCGGCCGCTGCGCTCGCGGGCGTACAGCGCGGCGCAGACGCCCCAGGCGATGGCGACGCCGGTCGAGATGTCCGCCGAAGGCAGCGCGTTGACCAGCGGCACGCCCTCCTTCTGCCGCCCCTCGACGGACATCAGCCCCGTGACGGCCTGCGCGATGAGATCGTAGCCGGGACGGTGCGCGTACGGGCCGCGTCGGCCGAAGGCGGTGTTGTCGCAGTAGATGAGGCGCGGGTTGAGGGCCGCGAGCGTCGCGTAGTCGATGCCGAGCTTCGCCGAGACGTCAGGACGGTAGTTGACGATGACGACGTCCATCTCCTTGGCCAGCTGCTGCACGATCTCGCGCGCTTCGGGCAGGTTCAGGTCGAGGGCGATGCCGCGCTTGCCGCGGTTGAGGGAGATGTAGCCGCGGCCCTCGCGCAGGCCAAGCGGCTGGAAGCCACGCCATGGGTCGCCCGCCGGCGGCTCCACCTTGATGATCTCGGCGCCCATATCGGACAGCAGCGTGCCGCCGAACGGCGCCGCGATGATCTCCGAGAACTCGAGGACGCGCACGCCCGCGAGCGGTCCGGGATGTCCTTCCGTCACACACCACCTGCCTTCCGCGCTTCGCCGCCCTGTGCGTGGCCTGAGTATAGTGCCGCGACACGACGGAATGAAGATCGGCGGCGGCGGCGGGCCGCATCGGCGCGCGGAGGAGACGCGGCGCGCGACGACCTGCGCCGACGTCGCCCGCCGTTCGCGCCGGCGCGGCTACAGCGCCTTCTCCATCCCCACGTGGGGAATGCCGACCTCGTCGTAGACATCGCCGAGGCGCGTATAGCCGGCGCGCTCGTAGAACCCGGCGGCGTGCACCTGCGCGCTGAGCCGACAGCGGCGCAGACCGCGCGCCCGCGCCTCCCGCTCGAGCGCAGCGAGGATCGCGGTGCCGTAGCCGCGGCCACGATGCTCCTTGAGTACCGCCATGCGCCCGATCTTCGCCTGCATGCCATCGAGCACGAGGCGGCCGGCGGCGACCGGCTTGCCGTCGACGTAGCCGACGGCGTGCGTCGCGGTGGCATCCAGCGCGTCAAGCTCCTCGGCGCGCGGGATGCGCTGCTCGACGACGAAGGCGGCGATCCGCACCCGGAAGGCGGCATCACGCTCTTCTGGCGTGCGGGCGACGACGACGTCGATGCTCATCCGCCCGGCGGGGTTGCGTCCGCCGCGGCCGGCGAAGGCGCGGTGGCGACGCCGCGAATCATCGGCAGCCACGGCGCGAGCTTGCTGTGCTTGAGCGAGCTGATCTCGAAGCCCGCGGCCCGCAGCGCGTCTTCGATCCGGCGATCGAGGTGGCAGCCGGCGGCGCACCAGCCCCAGACCGGCTGCGCGAGCGACTGTACGCGGACCAGCGCGCCTTCGCCGCGCACGTGCTCCATGAAGCGCAGCTCGCCGCCGGGCCGCAGCACGCGCCGCAGTTCGGCGAGCGACTGCGCGAGGTCGCCGACGCTGCACAGCACCAGCGTCGTCACCGCCGCATCGAACGAGGCGTCGTCGAAGGGCAGGTGCTCCGCCGGCGCGAGGCGCACATCGATGTTGCGCGCGGGGAGCGCGGCGAGCGTCGCCTGCGCGCGCCGCAGCATGTGCGGGTCAGGCTCGATGGCGATGACGCGCGCTTCGGGCGGGTAGTGCGCGAAGTTGGCTCCGGTGCCGGCGCCGATCTCGAGCACGTCGCCGCGCAGGCCGGCGAGCAGCCGCCGACGCGCCTCGAGCATGCGCCCGCGCTCGGTGAAGCGCGTCTGCAGCGCGTAGGTAGCGGCGAACCAGCGATGTCCTTCGGGCTTCATCTCGCGCCGGAGTATAGCACCACCGTGCGAACGAGAACTGCTACCCACGCACCACGCGACGGCCGCCCTCAGCCGACGCCGCCGCGAACACCGGGAGCTCGCGCGCGCGTACCGCGTCCTCGGGCGTGTTGATGTCGACGAGCGCCGCCGGGTCATCGATGGTGACGTCGCGGACCGCGGCCGCGTGGCGCTCGAGCACGGCGCGTACGCCCAGCGACGCCTCGTCGACCGCGCGCAGCTCCGGCAGCAGCGCTGCATCGAACATCAGCGGGTGGCCGCGCCGTCCTTCGCACGCCGGCGCCGTAATCGATGCGCCGCGCGCGTGCGCTTCCACGAGCGTCCGCAGGAGCGCCGCCGGGCGCGGCTGGTCGACGGCGAGCAGCAGCACCGCCCAGGCACGCGCATCGACGGCGGAGGCGCCCGTCCGGACGGAGCCGGCCTTGCCGTCGTCGAAGGCCGCGTTGTGTGCCGTACGCGCCTTCGCAGCGCCGTCGATGCGCGGCATCAGCGCCTCGGCGTTGTAGCCGGTGACGACGACGATCTCGGTGACGGCATCGACCGCGGCGAGCTGGTGGAGCTGGTAGTCGAGCAGCGTCGCTTCTCCCCACGGCAGGAGCGCCTTCTGCATCCCCATGCGCCGGGAGCGGCCGGCGGCGAGCAGGATCGCCGAGACCGACGGCCTGCCGCGCACGCCGTGGTGCGCTTCGATGTCCGGCGGCGCCACGGCGTCAGGCTCCGCCCGTGCGCGGTTGGGCGTGCGCGTGCTGCCGCTCGACGATCCGCGCATCGACCGTGAGCGGGGCGCCGGTGCCGCCGCGGCGCGCCTGCGTCACCTCGGCGATGATGCTGATGCCGATCTCCTCGGGCGTGACGGCGCCGATGTCGAGGCCGATCGGCGCATGCACCTGCCGCAGCCGCCACTCGGGAACGCCGTCGATCATCAGCTGCCGGTAGATCAGCGCCACCTTGCGCCGGCTGCCCATGAGGCCGACGTAGAACGCCGGCGAGCGGGCGCCGGCGGAGAGCGCCTGGTAATCCCACTTGTGCCCACGCGTGACGATGACGATCGCGCTGCTCGACGTCGCGGGGTAGGCGAGCAGCTCCTGCTCGACATCGCCGACGACGAGCGCGTCGGCGTCCGGGAAGCGCTCGCGGCTGGCGAAGTCGGAGCGGTCGTCGATGACGGCGACGGCGTGGCCGAGGAACTTCGCCGCCGAGGCGACGGCGCGCCCGACGTGTCCGCCGCCGACGACGATCACCTCGGTCGGCGGCGCCAGCGGCTCGACGAACAGCTCGGCGCCATCGGGCAGGCGCATGACGTGCGTCTGCGGCCGCGGCGCGTCGATGACGGCGCGCGCTGCGGCCAGCGCGTCATCTCCGGCGACGATGGCCGCGCCCTGCGTCGTCCCGTCGTCCCAGACGGCGAGCATCTCGCCGGCGCGCAGTGAGTCCGCCGGCGAGATCACGGTCACGAGCGCGCCGCGCCGTCGCCTGCGCGCGCCCTCCCGCAGCGCCGCGACCAGCGCTGGCGCCGTCGTTCCCCGTACGGGCGCGACGAAGATGCGTTCGTTGCCGCCGCAGGCCAGCCCGTAGTCGACGGCGATGTCCTCGGTCAACTCGAAGTCGAGCACGCGCGCCGTGTCCGACGCGAGCGCCTCCGACGCTGCCTGCCAGGCCTCCGCCTCGACGCAGCCGCCGCCGAGCGTTCCCAGTGTGCTGCCGTCCGCGCGCACGAGCAGGCGCGCGCCGGCCTTCTGCGGCGTCGAACCGCGCGTGTCGATGAGCGTGCCCAGCGCGAACGGCCGCCCGGCCGCGAGCAGCCGCGCCATCTCGTCGAGGAGGTCCGTCGTGATCACGGGATCAGCGTAGCGGATTCGCCGGGCCGCAGCGTCGCCGGCGGGCGGCGGCGGGCCGGCGATATGGCTTGCACCGGCTCAGCGCTGGCAGGGGTACAGCGCGCGCGGCTGGCTAGCGCAGCACGCGTTGGAGCGGCAGCTCGCGCAGGCGCGTGCCGGTGCGGTCGAAGACGGCGTTGGCGATGGCCGCGGCGATGGGCACGATGCCGGGCTCGCCGGCGCCCGTCGACGGCGTGTCGTCGTCGCCGACGAGCTCCACCTGGACCGCCGGCGCATCGCTGCTCCGCGGCACCCGGTAGCGCGTGAAGCCGGCGTTCAGCACGCGGCCGCCGCGGAAATCGATCGCCTCGTAGAGCGCCGTCCCCATGCCCATGACGACCGAGCCTTCGACCTGGTTGCGGGCGCCGTCCGGGTTCACCGTCAGCCCACAGTCGAGCGCCGCCGTGACGCGCTCGACGCGCACCTCGCTGCCCTGCACGTCGAGCTGCGCGACGGTCGCGCAGTAGCTGCCGACGTCGATGCCGATGGCGACGCCTTGGCCGCGCTTCGAAGGCGGCGCCTCCGCGCTCCAGCCGTGGGCCGCCGCGGCGCGCTCCAGCACGCGGCGGAAGCGCGCGTCCGAGAGGTTGCGCAGCCGCAGCTCGACGGTGTCGATACCCACCGCCGCGGCGATCTCGTCCATGTGCGACTCGCGGGCGAAGTGGTTGACGGCGGCGCCCAGCGAACGGTACGAGCCGGTCGGCAGCGGGCTGTCGGAGGTGTAGGTGGTGACCTTCACGTGCGGCACGTCGTACGGCGTCTCGGAGCCGCGTCGGCCGAGGAACGGCCGGTCGCCGGCGTGATAGCCCTCGAACCGCCAGGCGACGAGCTTGCCGTCGGACATGAAGCCGCTCTTGATGGTGATCAGCGCCGCCGGCCGAAACGTGGCGTACGCCATGTCCTCGGCGCGCGTGTAGGCGACGCGCACCGGACAGCCGGCGATGCGTGCCAGCCGCGCCGCCTCGTGCGCGACCGGGTAGGGGCTCTTGCTGCCGAAGCCGCCGCCGATCTCCGGCGCGATGACGCGCACCGCCGACTCCTCGATCCCGAAGCGCTGCGCCAGCTCGCTGCGGATGCCGAATGGCCGCTGCGTGCCGGCCCATACCGTCAGACGGTCGCCGTCCCAGCGCGCGACGGCGGCACGCGGCTCCATCGGCGCGTTCGAGACGTAGGGGATGAAGTACGTGGCCTCCAGCACGCCGGCCGCGCCCCGGAAGGCGTCCTCCGGGGCGCCGGCTTCCTGCGTCACGTAGGGGTCGCGGCCGCTCTCGACGAGGAGCGCCGGCAGGTCGACCGGCGTCGCCGGTGACTCGCCGGGCTCGTCCCACTGCGCCCGCAGCACCGCCACGCCGGCCGCCGCATGCTCGTCGCTGTCGGCGAGGACGCCGACGAGGTGTCCGTCGCGGACGACGCGCGCGACGCCGGGCATGCGCTCGGCCGTGCTGGTGTCGACGTCGCGGAGGCGGGCGCCGGCCGCCGGCCAGCGGAGCACGGCGGCGAAGAGCATGCCGTCGACCATCACATCCCGGGCGTAGACGGCGGCGCCGGTGACGCGCGCGTCGGCATCGATGCGACGCTGTGGCCGCGCCATCTGCGTGAAGCCGGCGGGCGGCATCAGCGCGACGTCATCGGCCAGCTCGCGCTCGACGCTCTGGCCGGCGAGCAGCTCCGCGTACGTGGCGCTGCGGCCGCCGTCGCCATCGGCCTTCACGCGGCCGGCCTCGGCGCGCAGGCCGCCCGCCGGCAGGTCGAAGCGGTCCGCCGCCAGCTCGAGCAGCGCCTCGCGGGCGGTGGCGGCGGCCTTCCGCAGCTGCAGCCCGACGCGCGCCGTCGACTGGCTGCCGAACGTGCCCATGTCCCAGGGCACCAGCTCCGTATCGCCGAGCACGACTTCGACGGCGGCGACGGGCAGCCGTAGCTCGTCGGCCACCTCGATCGCCAGGCCGGTACGGATGCCTTGGCCGTACTCGACCTTGCCGGCGTAGGCGGTCGCCGTGCCGTCGGCGTGCACGACGAGCCACGTCGCCTTCGTCGCGTCCGGCGCCGTGTTGGCGTAGGCGGCGCGGGCGTAGCTCGTACGCGCCGGTGGCGGGCCCGTGTGGACGTCGCCCGTGATGCGCAGGCCGGCGGCCGTGGCGGCGTTGCGGTCGCTCATCGCGCGGCGCCTTCCGTCGCCTGCGCCGCCTTCTCGACGGCGTCGAGGATGCGCTGGTAGGTGCCGCAGCGGCACATGTTGAGCGAGAGCGCCTCGCGGATCTGCCCGCGCGTCGGCCGCTGCTCGCGGCCCAGCAGCGCCACGGAGGTCATGATGAAGCCGGGGATGCAGTAGCCGCACTGCATCGCCGACTCCTCGACGAACGCCTGCTGCACCGGATGCAGCACGCCATCGCGCGCCAAGCCTTCGACCGTCGTGATGGCGCCGCCGGCGACGGCGCCAACGGTCGTCGTGCACGCACGCAGCGGCTGGCCATCGACGAGCACGGTGCAGGCCCCGCACAGCCCTTCGCCGCAGCCGTACTTCGTGCCGGTGAGGCGGGCGTCGAAGCGGATGTAGCTGAGCAGGTTGCGGGCGGCATCCGGCGCGTCGCGCGTCTGTCCGTTGATCTGCAGTGTGACCATGCCTACAGATCACAGTCCGGAGATGCGAGTGTCAAGGCGCCGGCGTTACCTTCCACGCCGCCTGCCGGCCCGAGCGCGCTAGCCGCGCGGCGGCAGCCCGAGCTCGCGGAGGACTTCGTCGGTGTGCTGACCGAGGAGCGGCGGCGGCCGGTAGATGCCCGAAGGGGTGGCGGTGAGCTTAATCGGCGAGTTTGGCATCAGCACCGGCTCGTCGCGCTCGGGGTGATCCACCGCCACGAGCATGTCGCGCGCCGCGACGTGCCGGTCGGCGAAGATGTCCGGCGCGACGTTCACGGGCCCGACGGGCACGCGGCCGCCGAGCTCTTCGACGATCTGCGCCTTCGTCCGTCCGCGCGTCCACGCCGAGACGGCGTCGTCGACGAGATCGCGGTGCCTCAGGCGGGCGATGTTGTCGTACGTGCGTTCGTCGTCGATGAGGTCGACGCGGTCGATGATCGCGCAGAGCAGCGCCCAGTGCTTGGGCGTCGGTGCGGCGACGGCGATGGCGCCATCGGCGGTGGGATAGACATCGAACGGCGAGAGGGCGGCGTGGCCGTTGCCGCGCGGGTCGAGCGTGCGGCGGTGATAGGCGTAGTGATAGACCATGTTCTCGCACAGGGCGAGGATGGCGTCGTACATCGAGACATCGAGGAACTGGCCCTCGCCGCTGTTGCGCGCGTGATGCACCGCCGCGACGACGCCGAGCGCCGCCAGTGTGCCGGGGAACAGATCGCCGACGCTGGCGCCGGCCGGCACACCGGGCTGCCCCTTCGCACCGGTGATGCCCACCATGCCGCCCATCGACTGGGCGATGATGTCGAACGCCGGCCACTCGGCGTAGGGGCTGGCGCCGGTGCGCGGGTCGCCGAAGCCGCGGACGGCGGCGTAGACGATGCGCGTGTTGCGCGCGCGCAGCGTCTCGTAGCCAACGCCCAGGCGGTCCATGACGCCGACCTTCGAGTTCTCGGTGAAGGCATCGGCCGTCTCGACGAGGCGGAAGAGCGTCTCGCGGTCGTCCTCCTTGCGCAGGTCGAGGATGATGCTGCGCTTATTGCGGTTGACGCTGCCGAAGTAGCCGCCGTAGGTCTTCGGCGCGGTCTCTCCCGGCCACGGCGGCATCGCGCGCGTCATGTCGCCGCGCGGCGGTTCGACCTTGATCACATCGGCGCCCAGGTCGGCGAGCAGCATCGTGCAGAAGGGGCCGGCGAGCGCCTGCGTCAGGTCGACGACGCGCACGTCGGACAGCGGGCCGCTGCGCTTCTCGATCATCACGCCCGTCGTTCCCGGCGACGCACCAGCACGCTCCGCTCGCACTCGAAGACGACGACCATCTGCTCGCCCTCCGGCTTCACGCCGATATGGCGGAAGCGCACGATGCCGGCGTCGTCGCGGCCGGCGTCCGATGCGTCGAGCACGTCCGTGTAGGCGTACAGGGTATCGCCGTGGAAGACGGGCGCGGTGAAGCGCAGGCGGTCCAGCGCGAGCTCGGCGATCGCCTGCGACGCGGTGTCCTGCGTCGCCAGGCCGATGACGATCGAGCCGGTGATCAGGCCGAAGACGAGGCGCCTCCCGTACGGACCGGCCGTCATCGCGTGCTCGTTGAAGTGCGCCTGCGCGGTGTTCATGACGAGCTTCGTCAGCAGCTGATTCTCGGGTTCACCCACCGTCGTGCCGCGGGCGTGCCGGTAGCGGTCGCCGGGGGTGAAGTCTTCGAAGAATTGCGGCGCCGCCGCCGAGTGCGCGTTCATCGACCCGCCCCGTCGCTGTTTGCCGGTGGCGTGTACTCGCGGTGCGGTGGTGCTGGCGACGCCTCTCCATGCAGCGGACGCCGGTTCGCGTCGCGGGAGGACAGAGAGCAGGCACCAGACAACGGAGGGGGCTGTCCGACGACGTGTGGCCGAGTCGCCTGTTCGCATGTCATCGCGCGCGTCCCAGCAGCCGGTCGCTGATGATCACGCGCTGGATCTCCGATGTGCCTTCGAAGATCGTCGTCAGCCGGGCGTCACGCCAGTAGCGCTCGACCGCTCGCTCGGTGGTGTAGCCGTTGCCGCCGTGTACCTGGATCGCGTCCCCCGTGATGCGCTCGGCCATCTCCGTCGCGAAGAGCTTCACCATCGCCGCTTCCTTCTCGATCGGCTCGCCGCCGTCGCAGCGTTGCGCCACGCTGTAGATCAGCGCCCGCGCCGCCTCGATCTGCGTCGCCATGTCGGCCAGCTTGAAGCGCACGGCCTGGAACTCGCCGATCGGCCGCCCGAACTGCACCCGCTCCTGCGCGTAGGCGAGCGAATCCTCGAGCGCGCCGCGCGCGAGGCCGATGGCGCGCGCGGCGGTGTGCACGCGGGCGACGTTGAGGCCGTGCAGCGTCGCATTGAAGGCGCGCCCGTCCTCGCGCGCCGGCGCCGCTGCCCCGCCAGCGCTCGCCGCCTCTGCGCGCATCGCCGGCTCGCGGCGGCCGAGCATCGCGTCTGCCGGCACACGCAGATGGTCGAAGACGAGGTGAAACGTTGTGATGCCGTGATACCCGATCTTGTCGATCGGCGTGCCCGTCAGCCCCGCAGGGAAGGCGTCGCGCGGCTTCTCGATGAGGAACGTCTCCAGCCCGCGGCCGCGGCTCTCGCCGGCGCCCGGCTCCGACGTGCGCGCCAGCAGCGAGATGAAGTCTGCGGCCAGTGCGTTGCCGCACCAGCGCTTCTCGCCCGTGATCACGTACCCGTCGCGGTCGCGGACAGCGCGGCACTGCACGTTTGCCAGGTCGGAGCCGGCGCCGGGTTCCGAAAGTGCGGCGGCGCCGATCCAGTCGCCGCGGGCGCTGCGGCGCAGCAGTTCCGCGCGGCGCTGCCGGTCGCGCGCCTGCGTGCCCATGCCGTTGCCGCGCGCGATGATGCTGGCGACGCTCATCCAGGCGCGCGCCAGCTCCTCCGTGATCAGCGCGTACTCGAAGACGCCGAGGCCCATACCGCCGTATTCGCGCCCGATCATGATGCCGAAGTACCCCATCTCGCCGATGCGGCGGAGGAAGTCGCGCGGGATGTCCTTCTTCTGGCGGTCGAGCTCATTGGCGAGTGGCAGCACTTCGTCGAGGGCGAAGCGGCGCGCCGTCGCCTGCAGCGCCAGGCGAACGTCGGTAAGGTACGGGTTCGCGCCGCTCATCCGTCGCGTTCCCGCCGCCGCTCGCCCATGACGACGAGGTTGCTGCGGCGGTAGTCCACGACGAGCTCGTCGCGCTGGTTGCGGCCTTCGCTGTGCCAGGTGACGACGCCGAAGCCGGGCCGGCTCTCCGACGCCCGCTTCCCGACGACCATACTGCGCGCGCTCAACGTGTCGCCCGGATACGCGGGGCGATGGAACGTCAGCGCGTCGATGCCCAGGAACGGACCGCCGGCCTCGCTCAGGTCCTCGACGGAGAGCCCGACGACCGTGCAGAGCACGAGCATCGGGTTGAGCACGACGCCGGGATGGCCGGCGGCGCGCGCGTACGTCTCGTTGAAGTAGAGGGGGTTGTAGGCGAGCGTCAGCGCGGTGAAGAGGCTGTTGTCGCCCTCGTTCAGCGTGCGTCCCCAGTGATGCGCGAACATCTGGCCCACCTCGAAGTCCTCGAAGGCGTTGCCCTTGCGGAGCAGCGTGTAGGCGGTGTCGAAGGCGCTCACGTCGGCGAGCTTAGATCGAATGCCGTACGGCCGCTAGCGGGTGTACATACGGGCGTTCCACGTAGGCACACCGGCGACGGGACGCTTCGCCGGCGCTCGAGCGCCAGCGAACGATCCCGCACGCGCGCCTGCAGCGCCATCGACGCCTCGACTGCGCCCGGGACCGAGCCAGCAGGACCGCGGCGCCCGCGCGACGCGACCCTTCGCGTCGCTTCAGAGTGCCAGGCTGGCAGGTCGCCCCGCCTCCCGACGGCGACCTCCGTGCTCCGCCATCGCCATCGACCGGGTTCGCTGTCGGCGCGCGCCTCACGCACATACACTGACGGGTGATGGACGATCGCGCGCCGGACTTCACGCTGTCGGGCCTCGACGGACTGGACTACGCGCTGCACGAGGGGCTGGGCAAGGGGCCGGTGCTGCTCGCCTTCTGGCAGACGGAGTGCCCGGCGTGCGCGCTCGCCGCCCCCTACTTCAACCGGCTCTACGATGCCTACGAGAACCTCACTTGGTCGTTCTGGGCGATCTGCCAGGAGGGAGCAGCCGCCGCGGCCGGCTTCGTGCGGCGGCACGACTTCCGGCCGACGGTGCTCGTCGATGCGCCGGCGCTCGCCGTCTCGCGGGCGTACGACCCGCCATCGACGCCGACGCTCTACCTCGTCGAGCCGCCGGGACGCGTGATGGTCGCGTCGGCGGGCTTCGTCAAGGACGAGCTGAACGCCATCTCGCGGCGCATCGCCGAGTACGCCGGCGCGGAGTACGTCGAGGTGGCGCCGGCGGACGATGGCGCGCCGGCGTTCAAGCCCGGCTGAGGGCCGCTACATCGATAGGCGGTCGCCTGTCGCACGCATGCTTGACGTCGCAGCCCGTCCGTCGGTTGATCGTCGCCCGAAACTGTCGCAGGATGACGTGCCGCGCGTTGGATCTGTGTCATGCGAACGCAACACGCGCGCGACCATCTGTCACAATGCAATGAGGCAACGTCGGGTTCCCGCGGGGGGTTGAAGATGAGGGAGTTGAAGCTCGGGCTGGCGCTGGGCGCCGGCGGCACGAAGGGCGCGGCCCACGTCGGCGTTCTGCGCGAGCTCGATGACGCCGGCATCCGCATCGATGCCATCGCCGGCACGAGCATCGGCGCCCTCTACGGCGCAGCCTACGCGGCCGGCTACACGCCGGCCTTCATCGAAGCGGGGATCCGCGAGTGCCCGCACCGCGACGTCCTCCGCTTCTTCCAGCATCGCCTCCGCATCCGCCATCCGAACCGCCTCGCGCGCCGGTTCTACGACGCGCTCGCCGGGCTGCAGATCGAATCGCTGGCGACGCCGTTCGCCGCCACCGCCTCGGACATCGTCCGCCACTGTCCGGTCGTCATCGACCACGGTCCGGTGATCGATGCGCTCGAGGCGAGCATCGCGATCCCCTTCCTCGCGCGGCCCGTGGCGCACCAGGGCCGCTACCTGCTCGACGGCGGCTTCTGGGATGCGGCGCCGGTCGATGCGGCGCTGCAGATTGGCGCCGATGTCATCGTCGCGGTGGAGTTGGGCGACCCCTACACGCTGCCGGAGCCACTGCGCCGGCCGGCCTCATGGATGGCGCGACGGCTCTCCGGCGTCGGCAACCGGCGCACGCTGGCCGGACTGCCGTTCACGATCGAGGCGATGGCGCGCGAGACCGTCCCGGGCCGCACGGCGAACCTGGTGCTGCGGCCGCTGATCTCGCGCCGGAGCAACTCGCCGTTCCGCATGATGCAGTGCCTGGAGGCCGGCGCGGCGGCCGCGCGCGCGGCGCTGCCGGCGATCCGCGCGCTGCTCGCCGGCGAGCCGCTGCCGGCGCCCGCGGCAGCGTACGCGCCATCGGCGGCGGCGGAGCTCGAGGGCGGCGGGATCTGACGTCGGCGCCCGGCATCGGTGGGGCACGGACATCGCCGTGACGCTGTGACGCGCGCGCCGGAAAGTGCGGCGCGTGGCCGCCGGCGCATCGGTAGGCTGCGTCGCCTTGCGGGCGCCCGAAGGCGCCGGGCGTGAACGGGACGTGGCCATCGCGCAACTGCGCCGGCGCCTCGCGTGCAACGCGGGGTCTTCGATGATGGTGAGGGCTTGTCATGCTATGCGGCGCTGCTCACTCAACATGCAGAGTCGGCGTCACACGGCGCCTGAGCGCCTGACGGACGCCGTTCGGGCTCACACGATGGCCGGCGTCGCCTCGGCGCGCGTCGTCACGCGGCGGCCCTCCTCGACCGAGACCGGCACGCCGTCGCGCAGCACCAGCGCGTTCCGCGGCAGCGCGGCGACGCGCGGACCCGGCGTGGTGATCCCGGCGAGGTTCAGCGGGTCCGTGGCGTTGATCCGCACGACCTCCGCCATCCGCTCCTGCCGGCGGACCCGTCGGAGGGAGTCGACCGCTTCCGGCAGCCCGTACTGCTCGCCGATGAATCCGGACACGAAGCGGCCGCCGCGCACCGTCCCGCGCGCCTCCATGCGACGCAGCGCGCGCACGATCTCGCGCCACGGCACGGCGAAGTTCTCGCGGGCGACGAGGTCGCGGAAGACGACGCCGTAGCGGGCGAGCAGCTGCAGCGCCACCCGCTCCGCCAGCTCGTCGACCGGCGACGCATCGGCGTGGAACCGCTGCACGAGCGACCATCGCCCGGACGGCGACGCGCCGCGGCCGGTCGAGCGAAGCGACCGGCGCCGGGCATGGCGACGCGCGGCCCGCGCGCGCGCGGATCCCTTCGGCGCCATGATCTGGCGCAGCGCCTCGAACCCGTCGCCGGTGGCGAGGCCGCGCGATACGAGCTCCCACAGCGCCTCCTCGAGCCGCGCCGGCAGCTCGCGCGTCGCGGCGCTCAGGTCGGCGAAAAAGAGCGCGCCGTGCTCGCGCAGGGCGTCGAACGCCGCCGATGCGGCGCCCGCGTCCGGCGTCTCCGGCTGCGCCTCGCCGCGCACGGCCTCCAGGAGCCAGGCGAGGTCGTGGCGCAGCACGAGCGCGATCGGCGTCGCCCGCGATGGCGTAGCTGCGCGCGTGCCGGCGGCTGCCGGCTTCCGCAGCGAAAGGCGCGCCCAGACGACGTCGCCGGCAAGGCAGAGCTCATCGAGCCAGCGCGGGTCATAGTTGGCGACGCGCAGGGGCAGGACGTCACGCTCCCACGCCGACGCGGCGACCTCGAACCCCTGCAGCTGCGCAATCGCCTCCAGGACGCCGCGCTTGCCTTCGAGGCGGCGCCCGCCGGCGACGTGCTGCCGCTCGAGCAGATAGCGCATGAAGTCCTGCGCGCTGACCGGCTCGATCTCCTTGCGCAGCTGGTCCAGCGTGTAGCGATGGATGCGGGCGAGCAGCCGACGGTCACAGAACTCCTCCGCGCCGAGGCCGGGGGTGAAGCGCCCGCGCAGCAGCGTGCCGTCGCCCTCGAGTCGCGCGATGGCGGACGCCGTCTCGCCGACGCCCGCGCGCAGCAGCGCCGCCAGCTGGTCGATGGTGAACGGGCCGAGGTACTCGCTGTGGCCGCGCGCCGCCGCCAGCAGCGCGACGTCGCGGTCGACCGCGGTTGCGAGGAGGCTCGGCGGCACGACGACGGCCGTCGCGATGCGGGCGGCCGGATGCAGCGCCTCGATCAGGCGCAGCTGTTCGGTGGCGAACCAGAAGCCGTGTGCGTCGACCTGCGCCGTCGATGCGCGTCCGGCGGCGATGAGCGCATCGGCCCAGGCCTGCCAGGCCGGCTCCAGGCCGGCGGGGACGGCGACGAGCGAGAGCAGCAGGTCGTGCAGCTCGTCGGCGTCGCGCGGGGCGGGCCGCGCCTCGACGCGCACCCGCTCGATTGCCGCCGGATCGAGCGCGCCGAGGTCGCGCGCATCTTCGGGCAGCACGCGGCGCAGCGAGACGGCGCGCGTGCGTCGCTCCTCGAGCGGCGCGTCGTCGAGGTAGGCGTAGGGACGGGCGTTCAGCACCTCGTGCGCGAACGGCGACGGCTCGGTCGTGTCGCGGGCGTGGAGGCGGATCTCGCCCGCCTCGATGCGCTGAAGGATGGCCTCCAGCCGCTCGATATCCATGGCCTCGTACAGGCAATCGCGCACCGTCTGGCGGGTCAGCGGGTGGTCGGGGATCTCGAGCGGGCCGGTCACGTTCTCCTGGCAGCCGACCTGCTGCGGGAAGACGGCGGCGAGCAGGTCATCAGAGATCATGCGCTGGATCTGCGGCGGCACCTTCTTGCCGCCGCGGCTGCGCGGCGCGGCGAGCGCGCGCTGGGCGTTCCAGCGGAAGCGCACCGGGAAGAGCGGCGTGTAGAGGATCGACTGCTCGACGGCCTGCCGCACGTTGTCGGCGCGCACAAACGAGAACGCGTCTTCGAGCGGAAAGCTGTGCTGCGGCCCGAGCGAGAGGACGATCGCGTCGTCGGTGGCGGCCGCCTGCAGCTCGAAGCCGAAGTTGACGCAGAAGCGCTTGCGCAGCGCCAGCCCGAAGGCGCGGTTGACGCGGCCGCCGAACGGCGCGTGCACGACCATCTGCATGCCGCCGGCGTCGTCGAAGAAGCGCTCGAACACGACGTCATCCTGGGACGGCACGACGCCGAGGGCGCCGCGCTGCGCCGCCAGGTAGCCGACGATCTGCGCCGCGGCGGCGGCATCGACCGCACACGCCTCGGTCAGCCAGCGGGCGGTCGCTTCGCCGCCGACGCTGTCGAGGCGGGCGACGACGGCCTGGCGCAGCTGCGACACCTCCTCCGAGAGCTCCCACGTCCGGGACGGCGCCTCGCCGAGCCAGAACGGCAGGCTCGGCGGCCGGCCCTGCGCGTCCTCGACGCGCACGACGCCGCGGTTCGAGTCGACGCGGCGGATGCGCCAGGAGTGCGAGCCGAGGAGGAAGATGTCGCCGGCCATGCTTTCGATCGCCCAGTCCTCGTTCACGGTGCCGATGAACGTGTCGTCGGGGTCGAGCAGCACGCGGAAGTCGGCGACTTCCGGGATGGCGCCGCCGTTCGTCAGCGACGTCAGCCGCGCTGCCCGCCGCCCGCGCAGCGTGCGCGCGATACGGTCGCGGTGCAGCAGCGCGCGGCCGCGTCCGAGCCGCGGCGCCGGGCCTTCGCTCAACATCTCCAGCACGTCGTCGAAGTCCGCGCGCGAGAGGGTCGCGTACGGCTCGGCCTCGCGCACCATGGCGAACAGCGCGTCCTCCGACCATGCGCGCGTCGCGCATTCGGCGACGATCTGCTGGGCGAGGATGTCGAGCGGCGCGACCGGCGGGAACGTGCGGTCGAGCGTGCCCGCATGCACCGCGCGGACGACCGCGGCGCACTCGACCAGCTCGTCGCGGCTGGTCGCGAAGAGGCGGCCGCGCGACGTCCGGCCGACCGCATGGCCGCTGCGGCCGATGCGCTGCAGGAACGTCGTGACCGCGCGCGGCGAGCCGATCTGGCAGACGAGGTCGACGCTGCCGACGTCGATTCCCAGCTCAAGCGACGCCGTGGCGACGATGGCGCGCATCTCGCCGTCCTTCAGCCGCTGCTCGAGCCGCAGCCGGCGCTCCTTCGAGAGGCTGCCGTGATGTGCGCCGACGTGCTCCGGGCCGATGCGCTCGGCGAGGTGATGGGCGACGCGCTCGGCCATCCGCCGGGTGTTGGTGAATACGAGCGTGGTGCGTTCGGCCGCGATCAGCGCGGCGAGTCGGTCGTAGACGTCGGACCACTGCTCCGCGGACATCACGGCCTGGAGGTCGCCCGGCGGCACCTCGATGGCGACGTCCAGCTCCCGTCGATGTCCGACGTCCACGACCGTGCAGCGCGGCCGGCCGGCGTCATCGACGCGCTGCGTGCCGACGAGGAAGCGCGCCGCATCCTCGACCGGGTGCACGGTCGCCGAGAGGCCGACGCGCACCGGGCGCCGGCGGCCGGGAGGCGCACCTTCGAGGCAGAGCGCGTCGAGGCGGGCGAGCGACAGCGCCAGGTGGCTGCCGCGCTTGTCGCGCACCAGCGCGTGCAGCTCATCGACGATCACCGTCCGTACGCCGCGCAGCAAGGCGCGTGTCCGCTCCGCCGTCAGCATGAGGTAGAGCGATTCCGGCGTCGTGATCAGCACGTGCGGCACGTCGCGCAGGATGGCGGCCCGCGCCGCCGGCGTCGTATCGCCGGTGCGAAGCGCCGTGCGGATGCGCGGCGGCTCGATGCCCATCGAGCGGGCGAGCTCGCCGATCTCGGCGAGCGGCGTCTCGAGGTTGCGCTGGATGTCGCTGCTTAAGGCCTTCAGCGGCGACACGTAGACGACGTCGATGCCGTCCGGCAGGTCGCCTTCGAGGCCGCGCCGGAGGAGCGAGTCGATGCTGGAGAGGAAGGCCGCAAGCGTCTTGCCGGAGCCTGTCGGCGCGGCGACGAGCGTGTCGCGCCCTTCGCCGATCGCCGCCCAGCCGCGCAACTGGGCGTCCGTCGGCGCCTCGAAACGCCCTTCGAACCAGGCGCGGATCACGGGATGGAAACGCCGGGGCAGCACGAGCCGGTGCCCTTTCGACGCGCCGGCAACGCGGACACTCCTGTGTGCCTCGCTGCGCGCGCTTGATGCCAATCGAAACAAAGGTTCGCTTCAGTGTACGACCGGGGCGCATGCGCGATCAACGCGCCGGCGTGTCGCGATGACAGCGGCTGTCAGCAGCCTGAGTGCCAGGCGCCGGTCTTGCGCGCCCGCACGGCGCCGAGGACGGCCGCCGACGCGCGTTCCGCGAAGGAAGCGACGGCTGAAGCCTACCGGCGCGCTCTCTCCGCGCCGGATGTCAGGCCGGGCGAGCAGGTGCTGTCCGGGCGTCGGCGCTGCGATCTGTCCCAGCGCCGCGCTCACGTCGATGTCTTCGCGGGCTGGCCCTCCGTCCAGCCGAAGACCTCGTGCGAGAGCGTCTCGGTGAAGAGCCCGTAGTCAGTCGACGAGCTGCCGCAGCGCGGCGGCGCGCTGCCCGTCGCCACGCGCCTCCGCCGTCGACGCGAAGCCGCACCAGAGCACGAGGTGCGACGCGCGCTCGGGATGGCGCTCGGCGTAGGCGATCGCCACGGGGCTCGCGAAGTAACAACCGAACAGCGCGATCCGCTCGAGCGCCAGGCCGTCGACGACGGCCTCCAGGTCGCGCACGTTCGCTTCGAGCGAGACGTCGTCGATCTCGCGCTCCGACCGGCCGGCGCCGCGCCCGTCGTCGCGCACCAACCGCATGCGGTCGGCGATGCGGTCGCTCCAGTCGCGCCATTCGCGGAGCGCGCGCCCGAGCTGGATGTGGCCCCAAGGCATCGCCGGCGGCGGCGCGACGAACGGCAGACCATCGCCCGCCACCGAGCAGGCGATGCTGACACCATCGCTCGTGCGGACGTAGCGGACGTAGGGCTCAGGCATGCGCCATCGTACCGCCTTGCGCACGCGTCGGATCGCGGCCCAATCCCCGGTCCCCAGCCAGCAAACTGGAGCCAGCGCCGGGCCACCAGTCACCAAGCCGCTGGCCATCAGTCATCAGCCCCCGGCCACCATCCACTGGCGACCAAGTCACCAGCCCCCGGTCATCAGTCACCGGTCCCGAGTCCCCGGTTCGGTATACTCGCACCGGCCCGCCTGGGCTCGATTGGAGCGCCCGTTGATCCACTGCCGCGTCGCCGGCCTCGGCCGCTACGTCCCGGAACACATCCTCACCAACGCCGACCTCGAGCGCATGGTCGAGACCTCCGACCAGTGGATCATCGACCGCACGGGCATCGAAGAGCGCCACATCGCCGCGCCGGGCGAGACGACGAGCACGCTGGCGCTCGCGGCGGCGCGGGTCGCGCTCGAGCGGGCGGCGATCGACGCCGCGGAGCTGGATCTGATCATCGCCGCCACGACGACGCCGGACGGCCTCTTCCCGTCGGTGGCCTCGCTCGTGCAGGACGGCCTCGGCGCCAGCCGCGCGGGCGCCTTCGATGTCAACGCCGCCTGCATGGGCTTCGTCTCTGCGCTGGCCACCGGCACGCAGTTCATCGGCGCCGGCAGCGCGCGGCGCATCCTCGTCATCGGCGCCGAAGTGCTGTCGCGCATCGTCAACTGGCAGGACCGCGGCACCTGCGTGCTCTTCGGCGACGGCGCCGGCGCGCTCGTGCTGGAGGCGGCAGAGTTCGGTGGCCCGCTCGGCTTCGTGCTCCGCAGCGACGGAGCGCGCCGCGATCAGCTCTTCGCCTCGGGCCTCTGCGGCGCGCGCGACGCGGAAGGCAACGGGCCGCTCGACTGCTACATCCAGATGGACGGCCCGGCGATCTTCAAATTCGCCGTCCAGGCGATGACCGAGGCGCTGCGCGAGACGCTGTCCGGGGCGCGCCTCGGGCCCGACGAGATCGACCTGCTGGTGCCGCACCAGGCGAATCTGCGCATCATCCAGGGCGTCGCCAAGGCGCTGGGCCTGCGACCGGAGCAGGCGATGGTGAACATCCAGAAATACGGCAACACCTCGTCGGCATCGATCCCGATGGCGCTGTGCGAGGCGGCAGAGCAGGGGCGGCTGCGCGAGGGGGCGCGGGTCGCGCTGTGCGGCTTCGGCGGCGGCCTGGCGTGGGGCGCGATGCTGCTCGAATGGAGCACGAGCGGCATCCCGCCGGCGGCCTCGACCAGCGGCGGCCGAATGACGGCATCGCGGGCCGGCGGCTGAGCGCCGGTGCCGTCGCCGCCGCAGATGTGAGGTGATCGCCGGACGCTGGCCGGGTGGTTTGCCCAGCGCGCTGCCGCCGCGGCCATCGCCCACCGCCGATATAATCGCCGCGTGAAGGATCGCAGCGCATCCCGGCACCGCAACGGCCGCGCCGGCTACAGCCGCATCGTCGCGAAGGTCGGCACGAACCTGCTCACCGCCGGCAGCGACCGGATCGATGCGGCGGTGATGGCCACGCTGGTCGACCAGGTGGTCCGGCTGATCGACGACGGGCGCGACATCGTGCTGGTCACGTCGGGTGCGATCGCGGCGGGGCGCGAACGGCTGGCGGGCGTGCGCGAGCGGCGCGACATCCCGTTTCGGCAGGTGCTCGCGGCGGTCGGACAGCCGCGGCTGATGCAGGCGTACGATGCGCTGTTCGCCGCACACGGGCACGTCGCGGCGCAGACGCTGGTGAGCAAGCGCGACCTGCATGACCGGGCGGGCTACCTCAACGCGCGCAATACCCTCCTCGGCCTGCTCGAACTGCGCGTCGCGCCGATCGTCAACGAGAACGACGCGGTGGCGATCGACGAGATCGCCGACGCGAAGATCGGCGACAACGACAACCTGTCGGCGCTGATCGCGAACCTCATCGATGCCGACGTGCTGGTGATGCTGACGGACATCGACGGGCTCTACACCGCCGACCCGCGCCGCGACCAGCGGGCGGTGCTGATCCCGCGCGTCGAGAAGATCACGCGCGAGGTCGACGCCAGCGCCGGCGTCAGCGACACCGGCCGCGGCACGGGGGGCATGGTGACGAAGCTCCAGGCGGCGAAGCTGGCGACCGGCAGCGGCTCCGACGTCTTCATCGCTGACGGCCACGCGCCCGATGCGCTCTACCGCATCGCCACCGGCGAGCACGTCGGCACGATGCTGCCGGCGCGCGGCAGCCGGATCGAGAGTCGGAAGCGCTGGATGCTCTCCGGACTGGCCACGAAGGGCTGCATCGTCATCGACGAGGGCGCCGCGCGCGCGCTGCTGGAGCACGGCCGCAGCCTGCTGCCGGCGGGCGTGCGGGAAGTGCGGGGCCCGTTTCGGCGCGGCGATACCGTGAACATCGCCCGGCCGGAGGGCAAGGCGATCGCCTGCGGCATCACGAACTACGACGACCGCGAGCTGAGCGAGATCCGTGGCCTGCGCTCCGACCGCATCGCCGGCGTGCTGGGCCACGAGTACGGCGCGGAGGCGGTGCACCGCAACAACCTGGTGCTGTATTAGAGGGCCGGTCGCTGGTTTCCGTTACCGGGTACCGGGGACTGCCGCCTCGCGCAGCGGCCCGTGCTCGGGCGGCGTTCGCGCGCGAGCGTATCGCGGCGCTTCGCGTTCCGGCCCGGGATCGAGCGCCCATCTCCCATCTCCACCGCACACGAAGACGCGTGGCGGAGGGCAGCCCGTCCGATCACTCTCCACCGCAGCGTCATGGGGGCTCCAACCTGCCCTCTCGACCCGCATCGGAACGCATTGCTTCCAGAGTTCGGCGCCGAACAGGTAGCCTGAGATCGTGGAAACCTCCGATGATGCGCCGCTGCGCTTCGAGAAGTCTGGCGACGGGGTGGCGCGGATCACGCTCCAGCGGCCGCAGGTGCTGAACGCGCTGAATCTGGCGATGCGTGATGCGCTCTGGGAGGCGCTGCTCGCCGTCCGCGACGACCCGGAGGTGCGGGTGGCGATACTGCGGGGCGCCGGCGAACGCGCGTTCTCGGCCGGCGCCGACATCAGCGACTTCGGCACGGCGCCGTCGTATGCCGGAGCGCGGCGCGCGCGGCACGATCGCGACGTCTGGGGGCTGATGCTGTCGCTGACGAAGCCGCTCGTCGCCGCCATCCGCGGCTTCGCCTACGGCGCGGGCTGCGAGATGGCGCTCTGCTGCGACCTGCGCATCGCATCGGACGATGCCACGTTCGCACTGCCGGAGGTGACGCTCGGCTACATCCCGTCGGCGGGCGGCACGCAGCTGTTGCCGCGCACGGTGCCGCCGGGCATCGCCCGCGAGATGGTGCTGGCCGGCGAGCCGGTCGACGCTGCCCGCGCGCGGGCGATCGGGCTCGTGAACCGGGTCGTGCCGGCGGAGCGCCTCGACGCCGAGGCTGGCGCGGTAGCGCTGCGGCTGGCGCGGCAGCCCCAGGCGGCCCTGCGGGCGGCGAAGGAGGCGCTGCGTCGCGGCGCAGACCTGCCGCTGGAGCAGGGGCTGCGGCTGGAGGCGTTGCTCGCGGAGCGGGTGTGCGCGGGGCGGGCCGATGAGTGAGGAGAGCATCGGCGCGCATGTGCGGCACCGGTCGCGGCTCTCCGGCTGTCTGCTCAAGGTGGTGATCGCTGCCGCCGTCGTGACGGCGATCGTCATCGGCATCGGCTTCGCGTTCGACCAGGGCACGAAGGCGCCCGCCACCAGCTACGACGCCGGCCCGGCGAACGAGTACCCGGTGGGAGTCGTGATCCCCGTCGAGTCCGAGCACATCTTCATCACGAGGCTGCAGGACGGGCGCTTCGTCGCGGTCTACGACAAGTCGCCGCGCCAACAGGAGCTGCGCGGCAACTGCCGGGTGCGCTACGACACGACGTCACCGGCGTTGGGTTCGGTGCCGCAGTTGCCCGGCTTCAGCGGCGCCTTCGTCGAGGAGTGCGGCTCGCAGGCGCGCACGGTCTGGCTCGCCGACGGCAGGTTCGCCTTCGGCGCCGGCTACCCTGGGGTGAACCTCGACCGCTACGCGACGCGCGTCGACAGCACCGGCAACCTGATCGTCGACCTGGCGTCGCGCTCGTGCACGCAGAGCCGCGGCGCCATCGGCGTGGCGCCGTTCGACGTGCAACAGTGCGGGATCGGCGACTGATCCGGTCCGGGCGCGAGCGCGGCCGACCCGACCTACTGGCGTTCGGCGCGGAAGAGGTTCACCGGCGTGGGGATGCCCTTCATCACCGCCGGGCCCAGCTGCTCGAAGCAGAGGTCATCGGGGATCGACGTGATCGCCTGCACCGTGGCCTCCGAGACGATCACCTCGCCGGACCCGGCGAGGCCGACGATGCGCGAGGCGAGATTGACGTCATGGCCGACGAGGTCGCTGCCGCGGCGCGTCTGCTGGCCCGCGTGCATGCCGATGCGCACCCAGAGCGGCACGTCCCGGCGCTGCGCTTCCTCCTCGAAGCGCTCCTGCATGCAGAGCCCGGCCTCGATCGCCGCGCAGGCGTCCTGGAACCAGAGCATGATGCCATCGCCCAGCTCCTTGACGATGCGCGCGTCGCCACGAAGCACGTCGCGGACGATGCGCTCCTGCACCGAGAGCACGGCGAGCGCTTCGGCGTCGCCGCGCAGCGCCGTGAACTCGGTGAAGCCGACGATGTCGGTGAACATCACGGTGCCGCGGATCGTCCCCGCGCTGGCCGGCGCCGCCGCCGTCATGTCGGCACCACCTCGATCGAGCCCGAGACGGACATCGCGTCGACGCGGAGGTCGCCGCCGGCGGGGAAGCCGCACTCGACGTGTCCGCTCATCGTCCTGCAGCATGCTTCAACGCGCGTGCCGGCGGGCAGCGCAATGCGCACCGTGCCCGATACCGTCTTCACGGCGATCGCGCCCTCGCCGTCGCAGCTGGCCTCGACCGACCCTGCGACGCTGCGTGCGCGAAATGCGCCGCGCACGTGCTCGAAGCTGATCGAGCCGGACATGCTGCTGGCGACGGCGCTCCCGGCGCGGCCGCCGCGGATGGCGCCGCTGATCGTGCTCGCGCGCGACACGCGGCAGGCGCCGAGGGTGATGTCGGCGGACATCGTGCGGAGGTCCGCCTGGTCGGCCGCCTCGAGCTCGATCCTGCCGCTCATCGTCGTGATCGAGACGTCGCCGAACTCGCCTTCGAGCCGCACGTCGCCGGAGTGGGTGCCGACGACGACATCGGCACCGGCGGGACAGCGTACGACGAGCGCCGCGGAGCCGCGGCCGGCGCGCAGGTGCAGCGTGGCGCCGCCGTCCTCCTCCTTCGCCTGCAGCCGCTCGCCCTGCGCTTCGATGTCGTCGCGCGGCTCGGCGACGACGTGGACGCGGCCGGAGCGCGACTGCAGCCGCAGCGTGAGGGCGACCGGCAGAGGGTAACGCTGAATGTCCACGATGAACCTCGCTGCCGGGTCGATGAGCCGTCATTGTCGCGCGCCGGCGGCGACAGTCTCAAGGCAGCTGGCGCCGATCCGCGTGGTCGCCCGTGGTTCGCGCTCGCGATTCAGATGCCGATCGACGTCGGCAGCTCCTGCAGCGTGCGGATCAGATCGATCTCGCCGAGGTGTGTGAAGCCGTGCGTGACGACGACCTGCCCGAGCGCGCGGACCGCCGGCATCTCTCCCAGCGGTTTCACCATCACGAGGCGGTCGAAGGTCGACGCGTCGGGCGCCGAAAGGTACTCGTCACTGCTGGCGCGGACGGCATCGATGTAGCCGCGGAGGGCATCGAAATCCGTGATGCACAGCGCCTGCGCATCCGCGGGCGACATGCCGGTGCCCTGCGCGACCGCCGGCAGGCCCAGGCGTTCGGCCCAGCGGCCCTCCATCCAGACCGTGGGCCGGCGGTCCTGAAGAATGAACCGGACGATGTTGTCTTCGGTGCGGTAGAAGTGCCAGACCTCGAAGGCGATGTGGTTGGCGCGCGGGCTGCTGCCTGGGATCGCGTGCCACTGCGCGGGCGTCAGGCCCGCCGTCGCCGCGTCGAGCGTCGCGTGGAGGCGCTTGAGCTCGGCCTTGATGAATTCGACCAGCGTCACGGAGAAGCTCCTCTCATCGCCGGGGTCGCCGCGCCAGCCGGCGACGGTGACCGACGCCACAACAACACACTGCTTCAGGAAGAGCGTTCGCGCAAGCCCCGCGTGCCGCTCGCCTTGCGCCTGCCGGGGCGATGCCCGAACAATCTGCATGCCGATGCTGAGCGTCGGCGCAGCGATGGAGGAAGCGAACGATGCAACTGCTGCGCACGCCGGACGAGCGGTTCACGGGCCTGCCGGGCTACGATTTCGCGCCGCACTACGTCGAGCTCGACGGTGGCGTCCGCGTGCACTACATCGACGAGGGCCCGCGCGACGGGCAGCCGGTGCTGATGCTGCACGGCGAGCCGTCGTGGGCGTACCTGTACCGGAAGATGGTGCCCGTACTGACGGCGGCGGGGCTGCGCGCCGTCGCGCCGGATCTCGTCGGGTTCGGGCGCAGCGACAAGCCCGCGCGCCAGGACGACTACTCGTACCAGGCGCACGTCGACTGGATGGCGACGTTCCTCGGGCGCATCGACCTGAGCGGCGTCACGCTCGTCTGCCAGGACTGGGGCGGGCTGATCGGGCTGCGGGTGGCGGCGGAGCACCCGGAGCGCTTCGAACGCATCGTCGCGGCCAACACCTTCCTGCCGACGGGCGATACGCCGCCGGGCGAGGCCTTCCTGCGCTGGCAGGAGTTCTCGCAGAAGGCGCCTTCGCTGCCGATCGGCAACATCGTCAACGGCGGCTGCACGAGCGACCTGCCGCCGGAGGTGATCGCCGCGTACGACGCGCCGTTCCCCGACGACAGCTACAAGGCCGGCGCGCGCGTCTTCCCGCTGCTCGTGCCGACACGGCCCGACGACCCGGCATCGGACGCGAACCGGCGCGCCTGGGAGGTCTGGAAGACGTGGGAGAAGCCGTTCCTCTGCGCCTTCAGCGACGGCGACCCCATCACGCGCGGCGCCGACCGGCGCTTCCAGCAGCTTGTGCCGGGAACGCAGGGGCAGCCCCACACGACGATCACCGGCGGCGGTCACTTCCTGCAGGAAGACCGCGGCGAAGAGCTGGCGCGCGTCGTCGTCGACTTCATCGCGAAGAATTGAGGCGCCGACCGGCGATGGCGCCGGGTGCGGCGCGCCGTCGATCTCTCACCGGTCGCACGCAGCCGGCAGATCGCGCGCCTCTCGCCCCGCGCTGACGAGATGCTGAGCGAGGCGTACCGGCATCGGCGTCAGGGCCGCGGCGTTGGCCTGGGCGTCGGCGGCACGAAGAGCTCCTTCCACCACGGCTCGCCGGGTGTCGTCTCGCCGGCCGGGCCGGGCGTAGGCGGCGGCACGGTATCGGCCGGCGTGACGATGACGAGCGTGTCGCCGGGGCGCACGAGCCCGAGCGTCGTCCGCGCCACCTGCTCGACGTACGCCTCGGAGTTCAGATAATCGCGGACGGCGGTGAGTTGCGCGCGGTCCTGGTCGAGCTGGCGGAGTTCGACGCGGAGCTGGGCCTCCTGGCCGCGCAACTGATAGTTGTGCACGAAGTACCGCGTGGTGGTGACGGCGCGGTAGCCGATCGCGATCGCCGCGGCGATGAGGAGCACGGTAGTCAGCGAAGGATGCGGTAGCCTGGACACCCGGGCGTTGCCCTCCAACCCGATCCCGCCGCCGACGTGAGTGTAGGCGGGCGCGGATCGCGACGCAAGCACGTCCGGCAGCCCCGGCACATAGCCGTGCCCACACCGCGACGGCTCAGCGCCGCGCGCGGCTGCGGCCTTCGCTGTTTGCCCTTTGCTGTTCGCTGTCCACGATCGCCTACAATCCTGCCACCGCCGGGCTCGCGATCGACGGCTCAGGAGAACGCTCGGCTGCGGGCTTTGCTGTCTGCCCTTTGCTGTTTGCTGTCGCGTTTCCCGCTGCTGCTTCGCCCTTCGCGCTCGCTGTTTGCTCTTCCCCGTTTGCTGTAGCCTGACCGGGCACGTCCGGAGCGATGCAGCAGGCAACCTCGGAGGCATCCCATGCAGCTACAGGACGCCGTTGCCATCGTCACCGGCGGCGCGCGCGGGATCGGGCGCGGCATCGCCTGCGAGCTGGCGAAGGAGGGCGCGCGCATCGCCATCGCCGACCTGCCGGCGACCGACGCCGACCGGCGGGAGACGATCGACGCCATCCGGCGCCTCGGCGGCGACGCCTTCGGCGTCGATGTCGACGTGCGTGACGAAGCGCAGACGCAGGCGATGGTGCAGGCGACGATCGACCGCTGGGGCCAGGTGGACGTGCTGGTGAACAACGCCGGTGTGATCAAGGTCGGGCCGGTGTTCATGTTCGCCGCCGATGACTTCGACCTGATCCTCGACGTGAATGTGAAGGGCACGTTCCTCTGCTCGAAGGCCGTGGCCGGGCACATGATGCAGCGGCGGCAGGGACGGATCATCAATCTGTCGTCGATGGCCGGCAAGGCCGGCCGCGGCGGCGTCTCGGCGTACTGCTCGTCGAAGTGGGCGGTGCTGGGCTTCACACAGTCGCTGGCGCACGAGATGGCGGCGTTCAACGTGACGGTGAACGCGATCTGCCCCGGCGAGGTCGACACCTCCATGTGGCGCGAGGTGCTGCTTCCGGCGGTCGCGGCCGCGACGGGCGGCTCGCAGGAGGAAGCCTGGACGCGCATGTCGGAGACGGAGGTACCGCTCGGACGGCCGCAGACGGCGGCGGACATGGGACAGGCGGTGGTCTTCCTCTGCAAGGCGGACAACATCACCGGTGAGTCAATCAACGTCAGCGGCGGCAGCGAGATGGGGTAGGCGGCTGCGCCCGGCAGGGCAACGAGCCGCCAACAAACAACAAAGAGCACGCAGCAGGCGGCAGCCACCCAAACGACGGGCCACAGCCAGCGAAGGCGGGAGTGTTGACATGCCTGTGTTCCAACATCCAACCCCCACGATCCAGGATCGCCGCCGCACCGCCGCTCATCGCCACCACCCGCGGCGAGCGCGCCGGAGCGCTTCCGTCGCATGAGGATCGCGTTCATCGGCGGCACCGGGGACGAGGGGATGGGGCTGGCGTACCGGCTGGCGAGGGCCGGGCACGTCTGCATCATCGGCTCGCGCTCGCTCGAGCGGGCGCAGGCGGCGGCCGATGCGCTGCGGGCGAGGGACGATACGCTTCACTTCGAGGCGGCGACGAACGTCGATGCCGCGCGTGACGGCGAGTTGACGGTCGTCACCACGCCGTACGCCGCGCTCGCCGGCACGCTGCCGCCGCTCGCCGACGTGCTGGCGCGCAAGATCGCCGTGAGCACGGTCGTACCGATGGGGTTTTCCGAAGGCCGCGCGTCGCTGCTCGCTGTGCCGGAGGGTTCCGCCGCACAGCAACAGCAGGCGCTGCTGCCCGACGCGCGCATCGTCGGCGCGTTCCAGAACCTGAGCGCGAAGAAGCTGCTCGGCGAGCGCGCGGTCGACGCCGATGTCGTCGTCTGCGCCGATGACGACGAGGCGAAGCAGCGCGTGATGGCGCTGGCCGGCGAGATCGAGGGCGTGCGGGGGATCGACGGCGGCGCGCTGGCGTCGTCGCAGCTGGTTGAGGCGATCACCGTGCTGCTGGTCAGCGTCAACCGCAACTACAAGGCGCGCGCCGGCGTGCGCATCACCGGGCTCAAGCTGTGAGCGCGGCCGAAGTCCGCATCATCGGCATCACCGGCCTGCCCGAGCTGCACGCGGGCGACGACCTGCCCGCGATGATCGTCGCTGCCGCGCGCGCGCAGGAGACGACGATCGAGGACGGCGACGCGCTCATCGTGACGCAGAAGGTCGTGTCGAAGGCGGAAGGGCGCATCGTCGAGCTGGCGAGCGTGACGCCGTCGCCGTGGGCCGAGCAGTACGCCCGCGACTTCGAGAAGGACGCGCGGCAGGTCGAGGTGGTGCTGCGCGAGACGAAGCAGATCGTGCGCATGGGACACGGCGTCATGATCTGCGAGACGCATCACGGCTTCATCTGCGCCAACGCCGGCGTCGACGCATCGAACGTCGAGCGCACCGGCACCGTCTGCCTGCTGCCGGTCGACCCCGATGCATCGGCGCGGGCGATCCGCGAGCGGCTGCGGGCGTCGCTCGGCCTCGACGTGGCGGTAATCATCTCGGACACGTTCGGGCGGCCCTGGCGCGAGGGGCACATGAACTTCGCCATCGGCATCGCCGGCATCGCGCCGATCATCAACTATGCCGGCCAGCTGGACCCGGCCGGCTACGAGCTGCGGGTGACGCAGATCGCCGTTGTCGACGAGCTGGCGGCGGCGGCGGAGCTGGTGCAGGGGAAGCTCGACCGCGTGCCGGTGGCGATCGTGCGCGGCGTCTCGTTCGACAGGACGGACTCGTCGCTGAGCGAGTTGCTGCGGGCGGCGGAGCGGGACATGTTCCGCTAGAGTCGCTCGCGCCGGACAAGGGGAGAGGCCGCTGATGCGGCCTCTCCCACTCCGCAACAAGCGAGGCTTGCGCCTACTTGTTCCCGATCTTGAAAAGCCCGGGCAGGGCCGAGCTCCCGAGGTACTTCGTGTTGGTCGCGAAGCTCGCGCTCAACGGGTAGTAAGAGCCGTTCTTCTGGTTCAGCGCCAAGCTCGCCGTGGCGACGCCCGAGCCGTTCGTGACCCCTGTCGTCACCTGACTGCCCACAGTGAACGTGATGAGCGCCCCGGCCACAGGCTGACCGAGACTGTCCGTGAGCGTCGCCGTCAGCGTTATCCGCCTGTTCGGCAGCGACTGCACCGGCCCCGTGTAGGTCAGCGTCGTCGCCCGCTTGGGCACGGTCACCTGCACGGTGTCTGAGCTTGTGGCGCCGTCCTTATCGCGCACCGTCACCGTGGCGTTGTACGTGCCAGGCATGCTGTACACGTGCGAGACGTCCTGTCCCGCCGCGCCCACGAGGCTGTTCGGGTCGCCGAAGTCCCACGTGTAGAGCAAACTGCCGTTATCGACCGCGCCGGCATCCGCGCCGTTTGCGTGGAAGGCGACCGGCAGACCCCAGAGACGGGTCATGTCCGGCCCGGCATCGACCGTCGGTGCGACGTTGTTCACGACGATGTTCGAGTCCGCAATCGTGCAGTTCCCCGCCCGGTCACAGACGGTGACCCGGTAGCTGTACGTACCGTTGTCCGCGAACGTGTGGTAGACCGACGGACCGTACCCGACCCCACCGTCGCTGAACTGCCAGACGAAGCTCAGCTGACTGGCGCTGTCGCAGTTGTCCGTCGCGCCCGCAGTGAACTGCACGGCGGAGCCTTCACTCCCCACCGACGGCGACGGCGTATTCAGCGTCACCACCGGAGGTTTGTTCTCGGCCTGCACCGTCCCGAGCGTCTTCGTGAAGTCGCTCGTATCCGCTCGCACGGCGGCGTCGAAGATCGTCGCGCTGAGGACGTTGAACGTCGCAAGGTCGACGTCCAGCGTCCCGGCAACGCCACGGCCGTGACACCGACGGTGCCCGTTGCCTTGCCAGTCCCGGCCCAGTGATTGTCGGTGAGGCTGTAGATCAAATCGTCGCCGGCCGACACTGTGCAGGGCAGAGCGACATTGTCGGTCACCGGCGCTGCGCTCGGCCAGCTGATCGTCCCGGACACCAGCGGTGTGGTCGGGGCGCTGCTGCTCGCGATCACCCGCTGAGCCTGGTAGCCGTCCGTGGCTGTGAGCGTGAGGTCAGTCGTGAAGTTGAGTTTCACGCCGAGAATGCCCGGAAGCCCCACCAGAGCGCCCACATCCAGGGTCGATGAGCTTGCCGTATTGGAAAGGTTCCTGTCTCCCGTGTAGGGGAGCGTCGTGTCTTCGTTCAACAGCGTGAACGTGGAGATGTCGACGTCGCCTGTGTGCAAGACAAGGTTGAGGCAGCCGCTCGTGTCGGCCGCCGAGAGCGCGGCGACGTCGGGGATCGCCAGGTAGCCGCCGGCGCAGTTGGCGAACGGCGCGTCATACGCCGCGTCCACGTTCACGAACGGCGTCGTCGTGACCTTGACTTCCTTTGCCGCCCCGTCCTGGGGGACGAGCGTAGATGAGAACCCCGCCGTCGTGTCCTGCCGGAACGTGTCGGGGGTATCCAGCGTGTAATCCGCCGGCTGGGTCGTCACGACGGTCGATTTCACGCCCGCCCGGACCCGGAACCACATCGTGCCCGGGAAAAAGTCCGGGAAACACGTCACCGGGTCGTCCGTGATGTTATTGCAGCCAGAGACCAGCACTAGTCCCGTGTCGATGAGCGTCTGTGTGTCGTTCGCGGTGCCGCCGTAGTTGAAGGTCGCATTCGTGGTCTGTGCCCGCGCTTCGGTCGGGCCAAAGGCGGCAGAGACCAGCGTGAAGGCGGCAATGGCAATCGCCACAGCCAGCCAGAGGAAACGCTTGGTGTGCATGGTGATGCTCCTTGTGTTGAGGGGATTGAGTGACGGATGGGATATGGCCTCTCGGAGCCTCCTTTCCTTCGGAGACGCGACGGCTCGCGGGACCCCATCAATCCTGAGCGACGCCAGCATCCTCCGCGGGATGCCACCGAAAATCGGACCGAGGCGTACAATGCGGGGAGCTTATGCTGCACTGCTCTGTAGAGTTTGTCAAGTACCGTGGCACCTTCGACCGGCGTGAATTTTCTCAAGAAATGGACGCGTTCGGCGTTCAGGGGACGCGGAACCCGGATGGTCTGCGGTGAGTGGCATGTCGCCCCGCCGCCGCCGCAGTAGTTCCGCCGCCATGCGCGTCTTCGTCACCCGGCGACTGCCCGGACCGGCGCTCGAGAGGCTCGCCCACGCCGGGTGCGATGTTGACGTCTGGCCCGGCGACACGCCGCCCGCGGATGCACTCCGCCGCGCCGTTTCAGATGCCGATGGCCTGCTCTGCCTGCTCACGGACCGCATCGATGCGCAGCTGCTGGGCGCCGCCCCGCGCCTGCGCGTCATCAGCACCATGGCCGTGGGATACACCACATCGACGTGGCGGCGGCGGCCGCGCGGGGCATCGTCGTCGGCCACACGCCGGGCGTCCTCACGGAGACCACCGCGGACCTCGCCTTCGCCCTGCTCCTCGCCAGCGCCCGCCGGCTGCCCGAAGCGGAGCGCTACCTGCGCGCCGGCCGCTGGCGCACCTGGTCGCCGGACCTGCTGGTGGGCCGCGACGTCCACGGCGCCACGCTCGGCGACCGCCGAGCGCGTTGGCTTCGACCAACTTGCTGCCCCTATCGGACTTCGTTTCGCTGCACGTGCCGTTGACCGCGGCCACACGATGCAGATGGGGAATGCCGCCGGCGGGTAATGGACGCGAGCGCGGTACCACGAGGTTACCCCCTCGTGCCCGGCGCGCTCCCACAGCGGCGACGCAGAGGGCGCCGCAGCCCCGGATGCATCTCCCTTCTCCACCGCAGCGGGGAGGGGCACTCTCCTCTCCGCCTCGACGACGCCAGCGCGACCTCCGTCAGGGCCCGTCCCGCATCACCCCGCCAACTCCGGCTTGCCGGCGGCGGGCACGAACAGCGGCTGCCCGGAGCGCGCGACGCCGAAGCTGCCGATCATCGCCTGCACGTCGGGGCGTACGAGCCACGCCGCCCAGGCGAGCGCGGCGGTGACGTTGACGCCCGGATGCTTCGCCGGGTTGACGACGACGACGTGGTAGACGTTGAGCAGGCCCGGCTCTTCTCGTGCACGACCGACAGGTCCAAGGTCGCGCTCGGCGAGGTAGGTGGCGCGGTCGGTGAGCGCGTAGGCGCCGCGCTGGCTGGCGACCTGGAGCGTCGCGCCCGCGCGACGCGTCACTGCTCTTCTGCGTGCGGCGACTGAGCGTACCGAGGAGGGCCGCACCATGGGCATCACCAGAACGTCACCGACAGTTGGACGACGATAGGCGAAGCCCGTGCGAGCCAACGACGTAGGAACGCACAGGCCCCCGAAGCAGCTCGACGTGCCCGGCGAGCGGATCGAGAGCCTGTCCTCGATGAGGTATTGGTCGTCATCAAGCGCGGCAAGGACGCCACGGTGTCCTCTGCCGCGGCTTCCTACGGCGAGCCGCCGCTGCTGGCGGCCAAGGTCTACCGCGACCGCGACGTGCGGCGCTTCAGCAACGACTGTCGCCTGGACCGCGGGCCGCACGTGCGGCATGCGCGCCGCGATGCCGTTCGAAGCGTGGAACCACGCCTACGCGGTGGCGGGCTTCTCTTCCTTCTTCGGCCACATGTTGCGCAGGCCGCTCGTCACCTGTTCGGGGAGCAGCCGGTCTAGCTCATCGAGCGTCCACATGTGGGCGTCGGGGTTGTCGACCTTGGCGACGACTTCCGGCAGGCTGAAGAGGCCGATCGTCGAGCCGCTGACGAGGAAGTCGCGGCCGTTCACGTTCGCCGCGGCGTCGGTGCAGAGCCAGACGACGAACGGCGCCACCGCGTCTGCGGGGTTGGCCCTCTCGAACGCCTGGAGGCCGGCCATCCCCATGCCGGCCGCGCCACCGCGCTCGGCCGCCGCCTTCATCTCGTCGCTGATCACCAAGCGCGTCGCCGCGCGCGGGCGGATGGCGTTCGCGCGCACGCCGTAGCCGCCGAGGTCGCGGGCGAGCGTGCGCGTGAGGCCGATGATGCCTTCCTTCGCCGCGGCGTAGTTCGCCTGGCCGCGGTTGCCGAGCCCGGATTCGGACGCGGTGTTGACGAAGACGCCGCTTCGCTGCTGACGGAACACCACGGCGGCGTGCTTGCTGAGGTTGAAGTGCCCCTTCAGGTGGACGGCGAGCACGACGTCCCACTCGTCCTCCGACATGTTGAACACCATCTTGTCGCGCAGGATGCCGGCGTTGTTGATGACGATGTCCAGCCGCCCGAAGCTGTCGAGCGCCTGCTGCACCATGCGATTGCCGGCCTCGAAGTCGGCGACGTTGTCGTAGTTCGCGGCGGCGTCACTGCCCAGCTTCTTGATCTCGCTGACGACCTCATCGGCCGGCCCCTGCTCGCCGCCCGTGCCGGCGGCGCTGCCGCCGAAGTCGTTGACGATGACCTTCGCGCCTTCCGCCGCCAGCGCCAGCGCCTCGCCGCGGCCGATGCCACGGCCGCCGCCGGTGACGATGGCGACCTTCCCTTCGAGCCGGTTACCCACTGTACGCCTCCTTGAATGCACGCCGCGGACGATCGCTGCGCGCTGGCACAGTCATCCGTGGCCGCTGCTGCTGGAATCGAAAGCGAGCGTCAATGTAGGACAGCGCATCGTTACGGGCAAGGACGGCAGGCAGGCGCTGTTGGTGTTCCGAGATTCTGTCCTCACTAACTGTTCTGTGATTTTGTCCTCT